>Ga0185299_10004828_pt1 | contig 15837 bp, 16 predicted proteins | sample PaiPotPPA55metaG_FD_128002 | JGI IMG/M metagenome (GOLD analysis project Ga0185299, IMG submission 128002) | Iron sulfur acid spring bacterial and archeal communities from Banff, Canada, to study Microbial Dark Matter (Phase II) - Paint Pots PPA... ...
ATCCGCTCGCTCAGCAGCGCAATTTGCACTTCGGGTGATCCGGTGTCTTTAATGTGAGTGCGATATTGCTCGATCAACACTGCCTTAAGCTCGCTCAAGTGCCTCTCTCCGTCAGTCCCCTGAAAAATTTCCTCTTCTCTTCAACTCAATCAGGCTAACACAATACTAATAAAACTGTAAAGAATTGCTAATATTTGGCGGCGTCCTAAATTTGAGAAATTAGAACACTACCTAATATTTGCCATAGGCTCCGGGAGTATGCCCGAGGCGCGCTTCGCCCCTTCACGCTCTGCTTTACTCCCTACGACTCATGTTTTGATTCCACTTTTTATTGCGCGCGCACGGCGCTTTACGTGTGTGGATTCTGTTCAACGTGGAGGTAAAACCTAGCGATTACACATCTGCTTGCTTCCGGGCATTAAATTAGGTTCAATGCTTTCGCCACTTCAGCCCGTCTAATCGGATATCAGGAGGGAAAAATGAAAATACGCACTGCTGCAACTGGTCTGAGTTTGCTGCTTTTTGCTTCGCTTATGTTCGCGCAGCAGGATAAACCCGCGAGCGCTGCGCCCGCGGCCCAGGATAAACCCGCGAGGCCGAGTCCGCCGGCCAAAGCGTCGTGCTCCTTGGGGGACGGCGCGACGGCGACGGTCGACTATTCCAGCCCGCGCGCCAAGGGCCGCAAAATTTTTGGCGGACTGGTTCCTTATGGAGAAGTCTGGCGGCTTGGGGCTAACGAAGCTACCACTTTTGTTACCAGTTCGGACGTCACCGTGGGAGGGACTAAAGTTCCGGCTGGCAGCTACACAATTTTCGCTGTGCCTAACGCGGATAAGTGGACGCTGGTTATCAGCAAAAAAACAGGCGAGTGGGGCACTAAGTATGCGGGGCCGGATTCCGATCTCGCGCGCGTGGATATGAAGACTTCCACGCTGCCGTCGCCGATGGAGAATTTTACTATTACGTTTGATAAGAGCGGGGCGGGTTGTACTATGCGGGTTGAATGGGAGAAGACACGGGCGTCGGTGGACATTACCAAGTAACTGTTTGTTTAAAGGCTCGCGGTGATTAATTCACGACGCGAGAAGCGTAAGCCAAGACCGTAACTCCAAGGCCTAAACCCAGGTTCATAACTCAAAGGCGAACCTGGGCCACCCTTCAGCCTTCGTTGGGCGCGATTCTTTACTTTGGCTTAGGATTTGGCGCGGTGCCTCGGTCTACCAGGACCACCGCGCCAATTACCATCGCGGCTGCGAGGCCGACGTTGAGCGTGACCTTTTCGCCGGCGAGCATCCATCCTATTAGCACGGCGACTACTGGATTGACGTATGTGTGGGTAGCTACCAGCGTGGGTGAGTAGCGCTCCAGCAGCCAACTGTACGCGCTGAAGGCCACTAGTGACCCGAAAACAACCAGGTAAGCCAGGGCTTCCCAGGAACGCGCCGTCACGGAAGCAAAGGAAAAACGTCGCCACTCACCAACGATCGTCGCGCTGGTGAACAGCATAATTCCGCCAGAAAGAGAAGACAGCGCGGTCATCAGCAGAGGATGACCGGCCAGATCTGATTTACGCGCATAGACAATTCCTGCCGACCACGAAAATGCGCCGAACAAAATCGCCAGCGACGCTACCAGCATTCCGCGGCTGGACGTAAGTGTTGTTCGTCCGACCAGCAATCCGACCCCGGCCAATCCCAGAAAGACGCCAGCTAATATTTTCCAGCTGAATTGCCAGCGCTTGGCGGCCAGGGCCGCGAGGAAAAAAACAAAGATGGGTTCGGTGGCCACCAACAGTGACGCGAGGCCCGAAGGCACTCGGGTCTCCGCCCAGTGCAGCGGTCCATGTCCGAGCAGAAAAAACAAAACACCGATCACCACGCCGGTGCGAATCTGCGACGCGGTTGGCCGTAATTTTTTCGCCAGGCACCACAGCAGCAAAACCGTTCCGGAGATCAGGTGCCGAATTCCCGCGGCATATAACGGCGGTATGGTTTCGACGGCATAGCGGATGGCCAGGTACGTGGAACCCCAAATGGCGTAGATGGCGAAAAAGCAAAAGATAATGAGTAGACGGTTGGAAGTCGCGGCTTTGTCGGCTAGCGTGGGGGAATTGGCCAGTATGGCCGGTTTTGCGATGGCCGCGGACATCGTCGGGGCACTCATATCATTTCACCTGACCTGAATTTCCAAACATTAGCGTAATGCCCTATTCGTGTTACACTCATTACATATTCAGACTAGCTCATTATGGGTAATGGGTCAAATGAAATTAACGCATTACCATAAGCAAAATCATGAAACAGCACACTGATAATTACATTGCCGCAGGCTTCGGTAAGGAGTACGCCTGGCTGGATTTAGCCAACACGCTCGAGTGGAACGGCTATGGCAAGCTCACCGACCATTTGCAGGACCCAGCATGGGCGAACCGTATGGTTAAACATTGGAATCTGGCCTCGTCTCGTCCGCGCCCCGTCCCCCTCGCGCAACTCATCGCGCTGCGCGTCCTCCTGCGGCGCATGGCTGCAAAACTGATCGCCGGCGACGCTGTCAACAAGGGCGATTTAAACGCTCTCAATTCGTATTTGAATGTACCGGTGCGGGTAAAGCTGTTCCAGCACCAAAATGGAGTGCACGCCGAACTTGTTCCGCTGCGTCCAGGCTGGCCGTGGATACTTTCCCGCATCGCTGATTCCTTCGCGGAAATGCTGGCGCTGAATCGGCCGGACCGGCTGAAGTATTGCCCTAATGAAGGATGCAAGTGGATGTTTTACGATCGAACCAAAGCTAACTCGCGCCGCTGGTGCAATGACCGCACCTGCGGCAATCGCGATCGCGTGCGGCGCGCTCGCGCAAAAGAGAAGCCACCTCGCGGGCGGCCGTAAGTAGGCGTTTGGAGAAATTATTCCTGGTTAAAAACTAAGGCTAAGCAGCCGGAAACGTTTCGTGCGCAGACGAAACTTTAGGTTCGCTTGCGCGTCAGCGACAGGAATTCATCGCGGGTCTCTTTATTGTGGCGGAAACAGCCGAGCATCGCGCTGGTCACCGCCTGGCCGTGCTGCTTCTCCACACCGCGCATCTGCATGCACAAATGACGCGCCTCGACGATGACCCCTACGCCTTCAGGACTGATTTTTTCTTCGATGGCCTGTGCGACCTGGCTGGTCAGTCGCTCCTGAATTTGTAATCGGCGCGCAAACATATTCACGAGCCGCGCCACTTTGCTGAGCCCGATGACCTTTTTATTGGGCAAATAGGCCACGTGGCATTTGCCAAAAAAAGGCAGCAAGTGGTGCTCGCACAAACTAAAAAATTCAATGTCCTTCACGATCACCATCTGGTCGTAGGCCACGCTGAAGGTGGCACCGTTCAGAATGTGCTCCACATTCTGGTGATAGCCGCTGGTCAGAAATTTCAGCGCTTTCTCAAATCGCTCCGGAGTCTTGCGCAGGCCCTCGCGGTTGGGATCTTCTCCAATGATGGAAATCATCTTGCGCACTAGCGCCGCGATATTTTCTTCTTTGGCTTTTGGTTCGTGCAGCAGCAGCTCTTCGCCAGGTTCGCTCACCTTTGCTCCTTTTCCGCACTACTCGCGACGGGGACTCGCGCAAACTGTTGGCCCGCGTACTCAAAATGATTGTTACGGGTTTCTTCGATGCGCACGCGTTCAATCTTGGCATGCGAGAAGCTTTTCAGCCGCGCATAAATGTCGATGCACAAATTTTCCGTGGTCGGCACTTTGTCGAGAAAGACCGCAACATCTTCATTCAGCGACTTATGATCAAAAACTTGCAAGACCGCTTTCTCCACAAACCCATCCAGATCGGCCAGGTTGGCGACCATTCCTGTCGCGGGATCCACTGGCCCGGAAACGCTCACTTCCAGCACGTAATTATGCCCGTGACCGAACGGGTTATTGCATTTGCCGAAGACCCGGGAATTCTCCTCTTCGCTTAGATGCGCGGTATGCAGCCTATGGGACGCGGAAAAATGATAGCGGCGCCCCAGTTCGATCTTCAGATCGGAAGCATGAGCCGTCGCGCCCATCAAATATTCCCTCTCACGCCCGCGGCTCCATTTCGAAAGCAGTCCGCGAACAAATCCGGCGACTCATACAATCGCACGTGGTGCAACGCGCCTTGTTTTATTTTGGGCTCGAGTAAATTCCAGATGACCCGCACGATATTTTCGCAAGTGGGAATCTGACCGGCCAATTCAGTAACCTCGTGATTCAAATGGCGGTGGTCCATGCGCTGCATCACTTCGCGCTCCAGAATGTCTTTCAATTCTTTCAAGTCGAGCACCATCCCGGTGACCGGATCCGGTTCGCCCGCCACGGTAACTTCCAGCGTGTAGTTGTGTCCGTGCCCGTGCGGATTATTGCATTTACCAAAAATGCGCCGATTCTCTTCAGGCGAAAGCTGTGGATTATGATAGACGTGCGAAGCCGAAAAATCGATTCTGCGTGTAATCAGGACCATAATCTGTTTTTTACTCTTACTTCTGTGCGCCGGGAGCTTGCGTGCTGTATTCGCGACCCTTCCACTGTACCTCGCCTCGCGCATAATTGCGGTATGAGGTCGCCAGCACTCCCGCATACAAAAACGCGGCAGGTATATAGTAGATGCTGAAAGCAAACGGGTATTGGTTACGAACCAGCTCCGAGCCGTAGTTCATCTGGCGCAACACCAGCAGCAGGACTGCTGCGAACATAGCGACCGGGAATTTGATTCCCAGTAAAATTACCACCAATGGTATCCAGGGAAATGCCGATTCCCCTTCGCGAAAGGCCTTCCACGGGGTCCCGCCCATCAAGCGGTAGAGATTTTTCGTCCAGCCCTCCCACATCGCGCCAAAGGTGCGGTACATGCGGGCGCGTACGACTCCATTGCCCGGGCCGAACCACAAGCGGTGACCGGCGGCCTTTACTGCCGTGGCCAGCGCTACATCTTCCAAAACGTCGGACGCAAAACGCGCGTGGCCTCCGATCGATTCGTAGACCTCGCGTCTTATCAGAAGGAATTGCCCATTGGCCGCGGCGGCTGCCGCCGACTTCGGATCATTCACCGCGGCGTAGGAAAATCGCCGCGCGAGTCTGCAATACACAAACGGTATCAGCGCCTTCTCGTACCATTTTTCCGTGATTTGCTGCGGCGAGAAAGAAACCAACGCCGCGTGGGTCTCCTGCGCAATCTGCAACGCGCGAGCTGTCGCGCCCTCTTCCAGTTCCACATCCGCGTCGGTGAACAACAGCCAGTCGCTCGTGGCGTTGCGCGCGCCAATCGTCAGCGCATTATTCTTGCCGACCCAGCCAGGCGGCGGTTCCGGCGCCTCCAGCAATCGCAATTTGGCGATTCGCGTTGCCAAATCGCGGACAATCGCGGCAGTATTATCCGACGACTGATCATTCACGACCACAATTTCGGTAATCTCATTTTGCTTCGCCAGTGACTCAACGCACGCGGCAATCACCACCTCTTCATCGCGCGCCGGCACGACGGCAGTGATTCCGCCGGTGGTGTACGGCGTCGCGGCAGAGGGTACTGCTGCTCCACTCTCGGTGCTCGTGCGCGCTGCGGGATTCGGCGGCATATCGTGTTCAGTGGGCATTAGTGGGTGGCCCGGGCCCGGTCCCATGCGATTTGAAGATAGGCTATTATAACGGTCATGCCTCTGGTGCGAAGGATCGCTGCGTGGACTGCTGTGGCGCTTGCCGCGGGCATTCTAGTGCTATTCGCGATGCCCAGCTACCGGCAGGGCGAAGCGTCCATCGCGGGAAAACCTGCGCTTGATTTTCCACTGACGCTCGCCGGCAAGTCCGAGCATCTCTCCGATTTAAAGGGCAAAGTCGTGGTGCTCAACTTCTGGGCCACGTGGTGCCCGCCTTGCGTTGAAGAGACTCCGGCGCTCAACAGGCTGGAAAAATATATCGATTCGCGCGGCGGAATGGTCTTAGGCGTAAGCGTGGACGAAGACGGCGCCGCGTATGAAAAATTCCTGAAGGATCAATCCGTGGTGTTTCCTACCTATCGCGATGCCAGCAAAAAATCCGCGGCCGACTACGGTACATCTATATATCCCGAAACGTACATTATCGATCGGCATGGCAAAATCGCGCGCAAATTCATCGGACAACAGCAATGGGATAGCGCGGAAATGCTGGCTTACTTCGACGCCGTGCTGGGCCAAACGTAATCCACATATTTTCTACATAATTCAGCGACGAAACACGTCTCGTAGCAGAGCCGAAAAACTATTCGTAGCGCAACGCTTCGACCGGATCGAGCTTCGCGGCCTGCATCGCAGGCAGCCACCCGCTGATCACGCCCACGACAATCAAAATTGCTGTCGACAACATCATAGTGACCACCGACAACGTCAGATGAATATCGACCTTGCCGGAATCGTCTTCGTAAGCGGGGCCCAGGAACGGCAGGGTACCAATCGCCGCAGTAATAACTGCCGAAAGAAGCATGCCAATCACGCCTGCCGCCAAAGTCATCACCAGCGCTTCCAGCAAAAATTGGCCGCGAATGTGCGATTTTTTTGCTCCCAGCGCACGCCGCAAACCGATTTCTTTGACGCGTTCCTCCACGGACACCAGCATGATGTTCATCACGCCGATGCCGCCAATTCCCAGCGTCAACGCGCCAACGAAGAACAGTAACGCCTGAATGCCGATGGTGATGCCGTCATAGATGGGCTTGAATTCCATGCGCCCAAACATTTGGATGGCGCGCTTGTCAGCGGCGGAAAAGCGTTGCCGGCTGGCCACCGCCGCGCGGACCTGCTGCATGGCATCGGCTTCAAAATTCGGCGCCACGGGCTCAAACAACATCACGCTGGCGTAACGCGCATCCCACAAGTCCGAGGCTGCCGTGTAGGGAATGAACGCGGACTCATCGTCGCTGGTAAAATAGTTGCTGTCGGAAAATTTCGTGTCCATCGTGCCGATCACGGTAAATTTCACGCCGTTGATGCGCACCGCTTCGCCGATTGCGGGAGTCCCGCTGAATAATTTTTTGCGCAGAAGCGCTCCCAGGAACGCCACCCGTCTGCGCTCGGCGATGTCTTCCTGAGAAATCCATCGCCCTTCGAGCGGTACCTCGTTGCGCATCTCGCCATATTCGGGATAAACGCCGCGAATCGCGGTATCCGACAAGCGCTCTTCGTGCGAGATACCCTTGAACTTCACAGTCTCGAGCGTTACGCGCTTTACCAGCGGCGATTGCGCCTTCACCCAGTCGGCGTCTTCCTGTTCGAAGCGCACCGCTTTCCCGGCGCGCTCGCCGCCAGCCTGCTCGCTGGTGGTGCCGGGCCAGCAAACCACCGCGCCTTTGCCAAATACTTCAAACGTGTACATCAGCACGTTGCGAAATCCGGAGCCGTAACTCAGGAGCAGCGTCACGGCCACAATGCCCCAGGAAATTCCGGTCATGGTTAGCAGGCTGCGCACTGGATTGCGTCCCAGAGCGGCCCACGCTTCGCGAAATATTTCGAGGAACATACTTAACCACCCGCCTCAAACCGCAGCGCTTCAATGGGATCGACGGAGGCGGCGCGGTTCGCGGGGTACAGCGCGGACAAAACGGAAATCAGGCCCAGCAAGCCAACCGATAAAGCTCCAAGCTTCCAACTGGCCAGGAGGCCGGCGAAAAATGGCGGCATGGGAATCAAGTTCACCAGCGCGCAAAATCCGTACGAGACAAGTAGGCCTGTTCCGCCGCTCAGCGCGACGACAATTACCGTCTCCATAAAAAATTGCCGCAGTATCGATTTGCGAGTGGCGCCCAAGGCCATGCGCACGCCAATTTCGCGGGTGCGTTCGCGCACGGACACGAGCATCACGTTCATCACGCCGAGTCCGCCTAGAAACAGGGTGGCGATTCCCACCGCGCCCATGAATAATTCCATGCCCACGATAATCATGCGATTGGCTTCCGCATTTTTCACGGTGTCCCAGATTCCCGCCGCTTCTTTGTCGCGAGGATCAAAATTGTGCAAACGTCCTAACGAACGGCGGATTTGCCGTACACATTCGGGATGGGCCACGAGGGATTTCGGAGCGACCAACAGGCGGTCAACGGTGTGTTCAATTCCCGGTGGCTTAGTGGGAAAATCCCGGCGCATGCTGTGGTAAGGAATGAAAATCTTGCGAGTGTCCATGCCATCGTAGCTGGAGTTTTGGTCTTTGGATTTCATCACGCCGATCACGGAGTAAGGGATTTCGTTCATCCACACTTGCTGGCCGACCGCCTCATGATCGGAAAACAGTTGTTTCTTGGTGTCACTACCCAGAAAAGCTACGTTGCGCGCTTCGGAATTGTCTTCGTGATTGTAAAAGCGCCCTTCCGCCACGGCGATGCTGCGAATCTCAGAGAATTCCGGCATCGATCCGACGGTTTTAATACTCCCGCTGTTATACAGGCTGTGCACCTGCACATCGTTGCCCAGTTCCGGCATCACGTACTTGCAAGTCGGCGATTCCGCGGCCACCTGCACGTAATCTTCTTCGCCCCAATGCACCGCGCGGCCGGAGCGCGTCCCACCGGCTTGCATGCTGGTGCGTCCGGCAAAGATGATCATCACGTCTTTGCCAAACGTCTCCTGATTTGCCTGGATTCCTTTGCCGAGACCTTCACCGGCGGCCACCATCACGGTGATGGAAATAATTCCCCACGCGATGCCGAACATGGTCAGCAGTGTTCTGCGTTTGTGCGCCCACAACGTGCTGAGCGTATCCTTCAGCAAATCCTGGAATGACAAAGCGGGCCGCCTTTATGTATCGCTACTGCAGAATCACCTGCTGCTTTTCGTTTAGTCCTTCAAGAATTTCGGTCTTCACACCGTTGGAAATTCCCAATTTCACGTTTACTTTCTTCTTTCCCTTTTCGCCTTTGACGTCAGGAATTTCGGCCTGGGCTTTGCGCTCTTTGTCATAAATCAGCGCCGCTTCCGGAACCATCAGCACATTTTTCTTCTCTTCCAACATAATTTCCGCGTTGGCGCTCATATTGGCTTTGAGCTCCAGTGTCGAATTCTGAATGGAGACGCGCACCTCAAAAGTAGTGACGTTGTCTTTCTCCTTGCCCAAAGGAGAAATCTTGGTGACTTTGCCGTTGAATTTTTTATCTTTGAAGGATTCCACCACGATGCGCGCTGGCTGGTTCAAATAAACCTTGCCGATGTCCGCTTCGTCCACTTTTCCCTGCACATACACTTCACTTACATCGCCAAGCGTCATGATGGGTGTGGCTTGCGAACCCAAAATCAAAATGGAGCTCACCGCGTCGCCTACGTTCACGTCCCGCGAAAGAACGAGGCCGTCAATGGGGCTCACAATGGTGGAGTTGCGCAGGTCCTCTTCCGCGTTATCCAAGGCGGCGCGCGATTGCGCCACTTGCGCTTCGGCCTTGGCGATATCGGCATGCGCGACGGCCAACGCCGCCTGCGCGCTGGCTTGCTTATTCAACGCCATGCGATAATTTTTTTCTGCGTCCTCCACTACGGACTTCGACACCACACCTTCTCGGTATTCGTGTTCCGCGCGTTCCTGGGTCAGCTTCAGGAACGGCACATCCGGCCCTTCCGCATCCACCTTATTGCGCTCCAGCGCCGCCATTGACGAATGGTGCGCGGCTTCGGCGGCTTGCAAATTTGCTTTGGCGGCGCGTTGTGCCGCTTCCAGTTGAATTTTGTCCAATTCCGCCAAAATTTGGCCGGTCTTCACGCGGTCGCCATAATCGACATAAATCTTTTTAACGATGCCGCTGGCTTTGGACTTGATCTCCGCTTTGGATAACGGCTGAATTTTTCCGGTAGCGACCACCACCCGGGCGAGGTCGCCGCGTTCCACGATCGCCAACTTGGAAGGATCAATCTCGTGGCTCGGCCTCAGCGCGGCCATGACTCCATATCCACCGGCACCCAGCACGACTAGAATCGCCACCAGCCAGATAATGCGGCGACGGCGCTTCTTCCCGTTTTTCCCGTTGGTTAAGCTATTCCCGTTGATGGACATAAACCCCTCGCACGAAGCTCGACACGCGCAACCTGTACATGAATACGCGTTACAGGGCGAAAAGTTCCAATTCCTGGCGAGTTAGACGATTTCCCCGCTGTTCGGACAGCCCGTTGCGAAACTTGGGTGGAAGGAGTTGCTGCTTAATGTTGGCACCTTAACGGCAGCAATGCGGGATGAGTTTTGATGATACGGCGGAACGTTATTCGTAGCGCAGCGCCACCAATGGATTGACGCGGGTGGCACGCCGCGCAGGTATCCAGCACGCTATCAGAGCGATCACCGCCAGCAGAACTACGACGGTTACAAAAGTAGCCGCATCCGTAGGGCGCACCCCCACGATGAAGCTGGCAATCGCGCGCGTTCCGGCCAGCGCCGCCGCCAAGCCTACGGTCAGTCCAATTGCTACGACACCACACTTTGCCTCAATACCATCAACAGAATATCTTGCGGCGCAGCTCCCAGAGCCATGCGAATGCCCATCTCATGGGTAACCTCTGGAAGCCAGACATGCCCGGCTGTTCCATGGCCAGAACGATGAGTTGTTCGGCGTGCGGCACGGGCATGGGCCGGAGCAACATGCCATTGATTACGCTGAAGATAGTGGTGTTCACCGCCATGCCCAGTCCCAAGGCCACGACCGCAATGATCGTGAAGGATGGCGCGTTGCGCAGTGTTCGCGCCGCGTAGCGCATGTCTTGCCAGAAATTTCGCAATTGGGCCGAGCCTCCGCTGACACACTACAGTCTACGGGAAGCGATGCAAGCTGTGTTCCCGGGCATAGCTCAGCGTAAGTCTACGGTTATCTGTTGCTTGCCGTGAACATTATTTGCTGTCCGGGATGGGCACAGGACCGATAATGGGATACACGGTCGCGGAATCGAACACCGAACCTCTGCAGCTTTGCAACGGAGGGGACGATTAGTCGGTCAGTTGTGATTACAGCGGGGTTTTCCGCAAGCGCAGGGCGTTCGCTATCACCGAAACGGAGCTAAAACTCATTGCCGCGCTTGCCAACATGGGGCTCAACAACCACCCAAACACCGGATAAAAAACTCCCGCAGCAACCGGCACTCCCAACGCGTTGTACACAAAAGCAAAAGCCAGATTCTGTTTGATGTTGCCTATGGTCGCGCGACTCAATCGGCGCGCGCGTACAATGCCTCGCAGGTCGCCTTTCACCAGCGTGATTCCCGCAGTGTCCATGGCTACATCTGTACCAGTGCCCATGGCGATGCCCACGTGAGCGGCGGCCAGCGCGGGCGCGTCATTGATTCCGTCGCCGGCCATGGCCACGATGCGGCCTTCGTCGCGCAGGCGTTTTACAATTTCACCTTTTTGTTGCGGTTGGACCCCGGCTTCCACTTGCGTAATTCCCAATTGGCTCGCGACGCTCATGGCCGTTTCTCGCCGGTCGCCGGTCAGCATCACAATGCGCAGGCCTTCGGCGCGCAATTCGTTCAACGCTTCGGCGGCGGTGGGCTTAATCCGGTCGGTCAGTAGAAATACGCCTTCGGTTCGTCCATTGATGCCGACGTAGACGGCGGTCGCGGAATCATCATTTTTTATCTTGGAAAAGGCCGCGGCAGAAAACTCGACGCCACGCGCACGCAAAAATCGTTCTGTTCCCACAACGACACGCTGATTTAATACTTCTCCTTCGATGCCTCCGCCTGGGGTCGCCACAAAATTGTTAGCCCCTGTCAGCGGCAATTTTTTCTCGGCGGCAGCCTGCAAAATGGCGCGTGCCAAAGGATGCTCGCTTCCGCGCTCGAGGCTAGCGGCCAGCGATAACAGCGCATCCTTGGTATATGCGCTGCCTAATGCAAGCTCCACCACGCTGACTTGCGGTTTCCCTTCCGTCAGCGTTCCTGTTTTATCGATCACCAGCGTATCAACCTTGGCCAGCGTCTCCAGGGCTTCGGCGCTGCGTATCAACACGCCGGCGTGCGCGCCGCGGCCAACGGCCACCATAATGGACATTGGCGTCGCCAATCCGAGCGCGCAAGGGCAGGCAATAATCACCACCGCGATGGCGCTGACAAGCGCGTTTGCGAATCGCGGCTGCGGCCCGATTACCGCCCAGCCCACAAAAGCCAACACTGCTGCGGCCATCACTACGGGCACGAAATAGGCGGCCACTTTATCGGCGAGCCGCTGCATGGGAGCGCGGCTGCGTTGCGCTTCGCTGACCAGCTTCACAATCTGGGCCAGCATTGTTTCGCTGCCGACTCGCCGCGCTTCCATCACGAAGCTGCCGCTGGTGTTCAACGTTCCGCCGGTGACGGCGTCTCCCGCGGATTTCTCCGCCGGCATGGGCTCGCCGGTTAACATGCTTTCATCGACGGCGCTTTGTCCTTCGAGCACAACACCATCAGTTGGCACGCGCTCTCCTGGACGCACTCTTAACCGGTCACCCCGTTGCACTTCATTCAACGCCACATCCCGCTCGCTGTTATCGGCTGCAATTAAATGAGCCTGTTGCGGAGCGAGATGCAGCAGCGCGCGAATCGCGCCGCTGGTTTTTTGCCGCGCGCGCAATTCCAGCACCTGCCCTAACAACACCAGGGTGGTAATGATCGCGGCTGCTTCAAAATAAACGGGGGGCGCGCCGCTGGCGTCGCGAAACGATGGCGGAAAAATCTGCGGGAAAATTGTCGCTGCCAGGCTATCCAGATACGCCGCGCCGGTGCCCAGCCCGATCAACGTAAACATATTGGGGCTGCGATTTACCAGCGACAACCAGAAGCGCTCAAAAAATGGCCAGCCGCCCCACAAGACCACCGGCGTGGCCAGCGCCAATTCCATCCAATTGCGCGCTGCAGCGGAGAACGGCAGCCGCAACCAGTCGCCAGCCATGGCAATTACAAGCAGCGGGATGGAAAGAGCGGCGCTGACCCACAACCTGCGAGACATGTTGTCGTACTCGGGATCGGCTTCTGCGTGCGCTGAGACTTCCACAGGCTCCAGCGCCATGCCACAAATCGGACAAGAACCCGGCCCGACTTGCACAATCTCTGGATGCATTGGACAGGTGTACAGCGCGGCTTTTGCGGTGGCGATTTGCGGAGTTTCCGAACCAGCCCGCTCCGGGCTTGGCGTTTTTCCAGTGGGCACGGCTCCAACAGAAGGCCCACGACGAATGGCATCGACGTGGTGCGCGGTATCGGCGCTGTGTGCGGTCTCCATTCCGGAAATTCCCGGCGCCGAGAAGAATTTCTCAGGCTCCTTCGCGAATCGTTCGGCGCAACGCTTAGAACAAAAATAATATGTGTTGTCTCGAAACACTTGTTTCGCAGCTGACTTACTCGGATCCACGGTCATGCCACACACGGGATCCTTCTCGCGCGCTGCGCCGCTCAAAATTGGCAACCCGAGTTTTTTTGTGTTTGAAGAATCTGCGGCATCAGTCATAGCTCCATGTTAGATGAATCGCGCTTGCATTGCGTTAACAGCCGGGTTCATAGCTCAACATACGAATCGAGGGGCGCACCGCCATACACGAAAAAATTAAGACGTAAAACTGAACAGTACGTTGCGCGAGCAAACCAAGACCCAGGCTAAAAATCGAGCCTGGGCCACCCTCCGCATTTTCGGTGTTGGGGTACAGGACGCGAAGAGGCCTGAGATCGATTCCTTCGACGCTGAGCGGGCTATCCGGGTTTAATTTCTTAAGTGCAGCGAGCGAATTTGCACTCACTGATATAATTCAGCTATGACACTGGTCGAGATTACCTTTGAGCTGCAATCGCCGTTGACCGCCAAGCAATTAGCCGACTTGGCGGAATTTGCCAACACCTATGGCCTGCGCCGTTTCCGCCATGATGAAGCACACAACCTCATCACCTTCGAGTACGACGCTTCCCGCCTGCGTCAAAGTCAGGTGGTGCACGCGCTTGCCGGAGCGAATATCGCGGTCAAGCGCATCGTTCCGCAATCCGGCGCCGAGATAATTCCCGCGTAAAAGCGGGGGCGATGGACGCCCACAAAAAATATTGTGTCGTTCGGATCCAGCACTCACCACTTCCTCGCGCAATGACAGGATTTCTCTAGCGCGCCACGCACTGAAGGCGGCATAATCCGATTCGCAATTTTCTCGCTGATGCGATTCGCGGGCAGTTCCTGTCGCGGCCCCTCGCTCAGTGCACAGGGGAATCGAATGCCCAGACCGTTACCGACGTTTATCATCCTGCTGTTGGCCAGCACGAATTTCGCTCCGGCGCTCGCGCAAAATCAGCCTAAGCCGGTTACTCCCTCGCAACAGCCCGCGGCAACACAAACGCACGAGGCCAAACCCGCAGATGTTGCTTCCCCGGACGCCATCCTGGCGGCAGCCTACGACGTTATCTCTGGACCCGCGGGGCAGGAGCGTGACTGGGATCGCATGCGCTCCTTGTTCTATCCCGGCGCGCATTTAATAAGAACAGCGGTAAAAAAGGAAGGCGGGTTGTCCGCAACTTTCCTGACTCCGGAGGACTACATTGATCGTGCGGGAAGTTATTTTAAGACGAACAGTTTTTTTGAACGGGAGATTGTGCGACACACCGAACGGTGGGGCAGCATCATGCAGGTTTTCAGCACCTACGAATCGCGGCACGATCCTAAAGATCCGGCACCCTTTGCGCGGGGAATCAACAGTTTCCAACTGTTCTTCGACGGCACTCGTTGGTGGATTATGACCATCTACTGGGCGGAAGAAACACCTCAAACTCCGCTGCCGCCGGAGTTTCTCGCCCCCCCACACTAATCGGAGATTTTTTCGTTGCCTGCGTCATCAAGTCAGCTAGACTCACCACGTGCAATCGGCACAGGCGATGAAGCCAGCAAGTTGGCTCGCGACAACGCTTTTGTTCGGCGTTCCAGCGCTGATTTTCGCTTTTCTGTTTCATCGGCTGGGGCCGGATCTTTGGCGACAGGGGATCTCGTGGTGGCTTATTTTCCACTTGTTGCTCGTTCTGCCGCTTGCCCTCATGTTAGTCGCGGCGCTTCTGGGCGCGGCTATTGATCTGCGATCTGTCTCTTGGAAGGCCCTCCGAGAACGGCTGCGACTTTTAGCTCCCAGTGGTGTGGTTTGGCTCTGGGCGCCGGCTCTCTCCGGGTTTATGTACGGCGGGAATTGGGCGGATTTGATTGCCGTCGCAGCGTCTTGGTTTGCGCTATGGAAAGAGAAGACAAACCAAAAGTGGGTGTTCGTTGCGATTTTGATCGGCGTGTTCGTCAAGCGTAACGCTGCTTTGTTTCAACCCGCTTTACAGTCAGTAAGATTCTTCGATCCTTCTGGGTTCTACAGCGAATTCTTCAGCCATTTCGGTCCGCACGACTTCATGGGTCTCCCTTTGCAAGGGGCCTGGTGGATTCCCGTCTACTACGCGGTTGTGATGCTAGTGTGCAACATCGGCGGGGAGGAACTGTGGTGGCGCGGTTATGTGCTGCCCAGACAGGAACTCGCATTTGGCAGGACGGCATGGATTGTCAATGGTATTTCTTGGTCAATCTTTCACCTATTCATGCAGCCGACGCTCTGGGACACGGTCCGGATGGCGATTACCGGTGTCGCGCTTTCCTTTGTTGCACAACGTACAAAAAGCACGTGGCCGGGCATTGTCGGCCATAGCTTCGGCAACTTGCCCTTCTTCTTAAGTTTGGTTAAGGGCGTGACGTCCCAGTGAATGTGTGATTTATTTCACCTGCGGGCGGAAAAACTACTAATCAGGGGGACGGCTCTCCGGCAAAAAAAGTGGGGCTCCCGCTTGAGACCGGGAGCCCCGAGAAGGCGCGTTCCATTGTCAGTGTCGTTTTCACACCGACGCGTGGGG
>Ga0185299_10004830_pt1 | contig 15832 bp, 16 predicted proteins | sample PaiPotPPA55metaG_FD_128002 | JGI IMG/M metagenome (GOLD analysis project Ga0185299, IMG submission 128002) | Iron sulfur acid spring bacterial and archeal communities from Banff, Canada, to study Microbial Dark Matter (Phase II) - Paint Pots PPA... ...
TTGCTCGATTTCCCAGCCGGGTGGTGCAATGCGAGGTCTCTTCACTCCATGCCATGGCACCCCTATTTTGCCCTGTTCATATGCAACAGCGGCATCAATGATTTCCCGTTCGAGAAAGTCTGGCTCCGTGTGGACGCGCCGCACATAGTCCGCCTGCTCATCACATCGCCTCTCGCGGTACGAATCGGGCCGCCACGCTGACGGAAACTTAAATGCGGTGACATTTTTGACGATCACGAAGGTACTGCCATTAAGTTCCGCCCGGTAAAGGAATTCTCCTTCAGGGTCGATATGGAGTTCCGTATATTTCTTCCAGTAGCCTATCTCGCTAACCAGTGATCGCTTGTGCATGACGCACGAAGGGGGCATCCATTTCGATGTACCCGTGTAAAAAGTGCCTCCTACGAGGCGGCGCACGCCGCTGCCGGGAGGGCCGATCATCAGACAGACGCTGTTGGCGATGTCCGCATTTGCTTTTTCTAGTTCACTGACAAGGCTCGCCAGATGGGTCGGATACCACAGATCGTCGTGGCCTAAATAAGCGACGTACTTGCCGCGCGCCATCGCCAGGCCGGTATTGTTAGGCACACTTTGGTGCCCGGAATTCTCCGGTAGATTGTGCCAGCGCAGACGCGGTTCCTGGAACGACGCCACGACCTCGGCGGAATCGTCAGTGCAGCCGTCACCAATGATCAGCATCTCGAAGTCTTGCAGCGTCTGCCACAGCACCGATTGAATGGCGTAGCGGAGGACGCTGCTCCAGTTGTAGGTCGCCGTGATGACGCTGACTAACGGCGCGGGTCTGTTGGATTCTGCGGCGCTATCCTGCAAGCCGATGCGCTCCTCAAAGCCATAGGAAATGTAGTCGTTATTGACGAGCATGCGGAACACGTCGGGATGCTCGTAATGTAGGCACGGGTCAACCGATGGTGCGACCCTGCCGTTACCCGGGCATTACGGGCCGGAATAACGACTGAAAAGAGACCTGAGACGCCGGGAGCGACGGCCATCATTGCGGATTATGATGCTCAGTCGGTTGTCGAGCGCGAACTTGTGCTGCGATTAGCCAGCCTCCTGTGGCGGCTGCGCCGCGCCACGACGATGGAAACCGGATTGTTTGAGATTCAAGCAGACCATTTGCGAGGTTATCGGCAAGCACGCCAACTGCTCTCGCATCAAGGCATAATCGCTACTGCGTTCGGGCGAGCCGATTTGGACAGCCATGACTCACCTATAGCGGCTCAAAACCGGCCGGATAAAATGCCCACCAGTGGGATCAAATTTGATGGTCCTGCTATCGAGTTCGCCCGATGCTTTTTGCGTCTGGCCAATCTACCGAATTTCGCGCTTGATCGCCTTAGTCGCTATGAAGCAACCTTTTGGCGCCAGGCCGGTCAGATCCTCTACACTCTCGAAACACTTGATCGCCGCAAACCGCAGGAGCGAACCCGCCATTTTTGGCTTGCGAGCGAAAATCAAATCGAGCGCGAATGATCAGCCACCGCTGTCCGACAAATTCAATGCCTGCGGATTCAAGGGCCCTCCTCAGCGCCAGCACGGTGGACGGATGTGCGGCCATGCTCCCCGGCTTTGATTCAAGGCGTTTAATTCTGAGCTGGAATAACCTTCGGCGCAGACCAAACAAGGAAGTGGGGAGCGTTAAAATTGCTTACATCAAAAAGGTCGCTGGGGCTTTTGGGATTAAAATAAGGAAAATGCAATGCTACGGCATCCAGGCAGAATGCTGGCAGAGAGGATCAGCGCGCCTCAACTCAGCTTTGCGGCAATCTCATTATAGGCAGATTGCAGCGTGTCATCAGTGACCCGGCCTTGGTCATCATGCATGTGGACGACATGCTCGATTAATTCTCCAAGTACGAGTCTGCGCCAAGCAGTCGGATCTTGGTCTTCGGACAATGCACTTTCGTTGTTGTGACGAAAAACGGTGACGCGACCGCGATACGGGGGCGGCCGATATTGGTACGACGCCCGTTCGCAGGCTTCGCGTATGAAGTCCATATGTCCGACATTGCGAACAGGAAAAAACTTTCTCCCGAGGCTAGCCATTTGCGACTTTAAATCGAGCTTTGCGAAACGCGTCGCTCGCCGTAGTGGAGTTCGTGGAATTATTGGATCGCAATCGACCATGACCACCATCGAGACGGAATGCCCAGCGGCGACAAGCCGCTGGGCAACTTCGTAAGCCAGCAACCCCGTGACGCATTGGCCATACAAAACGTAGGGGCCTTTAGGTGACATGGAACAGATCATGCGCTCGAGGCAAACGGCCATACCCTCGATGGTAACAGCGCTGGCGGTGCGAAAGTAGGTGAATGGCACTTGCACATGCTGCCATCGGCCGCCACTGAGTGCCTGGCCTATTTCATCCGGCATGCGGCGCATCATCCAAGGATACGAGATCGCGAAGATTTTTGACGACGTCTCGCATTCCCCGTACGGACGGGTGCCGGGCTCCATATCGCCAAGCCTCGCACGCACTTCGAAGGCGAGCCGTGATACCGTCAGCGTTGTTGCAAGATCATCCACGGAAAAAATCAGGCCGAACGTGTTCTCGATTTCAAGCGCCAGATTCATAGTGGATAACGAATCGCCACCGAGAGCGCGAAAATCTTTATCAAGGACGATATCGTCTCGTTGCAGAACATGCCTCCAGATTGCCGCGATGCGGTCCTCGATTTCATTGCCCGGTTCGCCGATGCTCTCACTCATGCCTCCCGATTGGATTTTTGCGAGAAGCGCAGCGCGATCCAGCTTGCCGTTCGCGGTGAGCGGAAACTCGACTACTGGCCGGATGATCGATGGCACCATATAATCCGGAACAATACTGGTCATCTCTTGTCGGAGAAGTTCGGCGGAGGGGAGTTTGTCGCCCCGGACGAATGCGATCAGTTCTCTGCTGCCGAATGACGCATTGCGGGCCAGAACGACAGCATCCTCGACACCGGCAAGCTGACGCAGGGTGGCCGCGACCTCGAATGGCTCCACGCGGAAACCGCGTATCTTTACCTGATCGTCGATGCGCCCTAAATATTCAATGTTTCCATCCGTAAGTTCGCGGCACAGATCTCCCGTTCGATACAAGCGGGTTGACGATTCCGTGTCGAACGGATCAGGGACAAAACACTCGCCGGTTAATCCGGGTTGGTGCAGGTAACCATTGGCTACCCCAGGACCGCCAATCAACAATTCTCCAGTGTCACCACATTTTACGGCCAACATGTTCTCATCGACTATATAGGTTTTCATGTTTCGAATCGGCTTGCCTATCGGCACTCGTCCAGCATCGACATCATCGAGCGTCACCTCGTGCCAGGTAGCGAAGGTGGTAGTTTCTGTCGGCCCGTAAGCATTGACGATCCGGCGTGGCGCATGGCCACAGCGCAACACCCTACCAATTGGTAGGGGGTCAGCGGCCTCCCCGCCAATCACAAGCACCCTTAATGTTTCGAATGCATTTGGCTGGCTGGATGAAAGCGCGTTAAAAAGCGACGTCGTAAGCCAAATAATAGTTATCCGCTCGAGTTCAAAAAACTTGGCGAGTGCAGGCGCCGAGAAAAGAATATCCTTGGGTATATGGACGATACATCCACCGTTCAGCAGAGCGCCCCAGAGTTCAAAGGTAATGGCGTCGAAAGCGAAGTTTGAAGCTTGTCCTACTCGGTCGTCCGGCCCGAAGGGAACAAAACAGGCGTCACTCACAAGACCTGGAATGCCCCGGTGCGCGACTTCGATACCCTTGGGTCGCCCCGACGATCCAGATGTGTAATAGATACAGGCAGTATCGTTGGCGTTTGCCGCCACTCTAATTGAAAGGGGTGAATGTACATCCAGCGCGCTATCCCGCGTGAAATCATGGATCACGGGCAAGCCAGCGGGGATCAGACCCGTGGGAAACTCAGTGTCCGCCAGCAAAATCGCGGGCGCAGCGGCGGTCAGGATGTCGCGTACGCGATCGACGGGATAACGGGTATCGACCGCAAGATAGGCCGCGCCCGCCTTCAGGATTGCCAACACCGCAACCGCAAAATACTCGATATTCCCTGTTGCGACTGCGACAACGCTGTTGCGATCTACGCCCTGTTGGATCAGGCGCCTCGCCAGTCGGCTGGAAAGCCTGTCCAGCTCTCCATAGCTGACCTGTCGCTCGCCAATTTTGATTGCTGCTCGTTCACGCCAGCGCGCCGCCCGCTCGCTGAAGATCTGCTCGACTCGCTGACTCATGGACAACGTCAATAAAGTTAAACCTTAAAGACCCGACTGTTTAACATTAACGTCTGCCATAGACCTTTCTCGGGGAGTTTATGGTTCGCAGTTCGCAGTGTCTATCGGCGCTCTTGTTGCCGACACATAGCCCGATCGGAATGGTAGCCGTTAAGGAGGCGATCGGTCATGAGGTCCACGTCAGGCGCTCCAAATCGGGTGCAATCAACTTTGACTTCGGCTGAGGGGACCGTACGAGCCTGCAGCGCTCTAGTGAGAGTAAGGCATGGCAGCCCGAATTACCATTTCAGATAGTATCAGTCAGCGGTCGAGCGCGAGCTTGTGCTGCGATTAGCCAGTCTTCTATGGCGGCTGCGCCGCGCTACGACAATGGAAACCGGATTGCTTGAGATCCAAGCAGAACATTTGCGAGGTTATCGACAAACACGCCAACTGGGTAGTGGTACAGACGTATCCATCAAACCTTGAAGGTAACGCCTGCGATGGCCGCCAGCGTCACCTCAAAGCTTTGGGAAATGTCCGATATGGTGAAGGTGCTAGAGGATTGGGAACTAACGAACGTGGAAGGATGATGCGTCCTTCGGACATCAATGCTCAATACAACGTCGCGGCGGCGGGCTCGCTTCCCGTTCGCATCGCCAGCCATCAGCGACGCAAGATGTATAAAGCCTTTCTCCAATCCGGCGTGAGACCGGAGAATACTATTCTTGACATTGGCGTAACGAGCGACCGCTCTTACGACCACTCAAATTACCTTGAAGCTTGGTATCCATATCCGGCCAAAATCACTGCAATCGGCATCGACGCCGGCGCAGCCTTTCTTGAAAAAGCACATCCCGGCGTCCGATTTTTGATGGGTAATGGATGTATGCTGCCGTTCGCTGACAATAGCTTCGATTATGTTCATTCGAGTGCGGTCATCGAGCACGTTGGCAATCGTTTCAAACAGATGGCACTTATGGCAGAAGCGCGACGTGTAACGCGCAACGGCGTATTCATAACCACGCCGAATTGTTGGTTCCCAATCGAGTTTCATACCGTCCTACCGCTCCTGCATTGGCTACCGCCGAAGGTATTTCGGAGCATCCTGAAAGCGACGGGGCGACAATTTTTCGCGGACGAGGCCAATCTCAACTTGTTGTCAGTGCGCCAGCTCCGGAACATGGCCCGCTACATCGGCTTTAAGGACGACTATGAGGTCCAGGGTGTGCGGCTAGGGGGCATCATTTCGAACATTCTCTTTGTCCTCCGCAAGCGAGAGCGATGACAAAATCGACTGTTTCTCCCGCGGGACTGGCAACGTGATTATGTCTTTCGCCGCGAGGGCCATCAAACTGTACCACTACCGCCAACTGCCCCAAGGCGCTACCGATAATAAAATGTGTCAACGCTTTATTGGTGAGCTCGCGAAAAGCTGTTCTCATCCCATCGCTTGGGGACTTCGAGCTACGTTGACAGCAAATGCTAACAGCTAGCAAATATATATCTTACACGATAATAAAAATATTTGACGATCTCAGTCAAAAACTGCTGACGGCCCCCTTTGTCCGTCCACCAATCATCAGCCGAGTATCCCGGAACAGCTACCACGTCTATCAGAACGTTGGCATCAAATGTCCCTAATTGGCGAGCAACAATCCATTTTACTCGCCGGCTCGGGAACGTTTCAGTTGGAATTATAATCCAGTGAACTTTGTTTTTTCCAACCCATCGGGTTAACGCACAAGCCTCCTCGTACGTGTTTCGCAAGCCGTTGCCGAACTTCACGACGACTTCTGCAGGAATATCTAGGTTTAACAAGAGTTTTTTGTCCGCATCTTCATCGACTAGGATGCGCGTCGCTAAACCGTCGCGGTAGAGTTGCATCGCCGCGTACGGACGATAAGCGCCGCCTCCAAGAACGGCGGCCGCGTCGACTACTCGGACCGTGTCGGAGACCGCCCAGGTACGGGCCGCCATTCTCAGGACGGCCCTATAATCTCCCCACTCAAATAATGAGATTCCCATCATCCCAAGCGAGATTAATATCGCCGCAGAGGCGATAGCTCGCGATATTTTATACCGCACTGGTCTGTCATTTGTCATAGAATGATCTGATGGCTAAGAATCCGCCCTGCTATTTCTGTCCTCGCAACAGAGGGTCTATCCAGTCTTGCGATAGGCGAAACTTTGATCTTAAGAATATACACTCACCGTTTTCCCAATCGAGCCGCACCGGTGCGAAACACTTAAGGACTTAATGGAGACGTCGCTGCAGCTGACGAGTGAGAGCCGCGCCTCCTGGGCTGAACGCCGCCCTGCGAGGCCGCCGCATAAAGTTGCGTTTGTACTAGCAGGCTTGCTCAACGACGACTGGCTGGATCCGCTCGGCGTAACCCTGAACGAGTTCTGCAGTTCAATGACGGGAAGTTGGCTTTTCAACTACGTCAGCGCACTTCGAGCGATCGGCATCGATTCAGTGATTATTGCGACGGCGCGGATTCCACGGCCAGTAAGACGACTTCACGCGCCAACCGGCGCGTCTACATGGATTCTCCCCCCCACGAAGTTGAGCACTTATCTGCTGTTGATAGCTGACAATCTACCGGCGCCCCAGCGGATCCGTCAACGAATACGACTCATTCTCCTCGATCTGCTGGCTACGCCAGGATGGCGGATTGCGACCATTCTCAGGAGGGAAGCGTGCGACATATTACTCGTGCAGGATTACGAAACGACACGATTTGATTTGTGTGCTCTTATTGGTCGCCGTCTCTCGATTCCGGTCTTCGGCACCTTTACCGGGTCGACCTCACAATCGCGCTGGCATAACTTGATCCGGCGGATTTCGTTGCGCTGGTCAGCGGGCTTTGTGATATGCGCACAGTCGGAAGTCGATCGAATGCATAGGGCGTACAAAGTACCCCACAGAAAACTTTTAAAATTGTATTATCCGATCGATCGATCCGTCTGGTTTCAAGAGGATCGCGCTACTGTGCGCGAGGCACTCCGTCTTCGCCAGGACGTCACGATTGCCATCTATCACGGCGCGATCGATATGAACATAAAGGGTTTAGACATTCTCCTTCATTCCTGGAAGCGTGTCGTGGGCGCCCGTCCGGATCCTCGCTTCCAGTTACTCATTCTCGGTGGCGGCAAAGACGCCGAGTTATTAGCCGAAAGAGTGCAGTGTCGACGTGACATCATTTTCAAAAATGAATGGATTCACGACTGCTCCATTCTTCGACAATACTTGTCAGCAGCGGACGTTTATGTGTTTCCCACACGAAATGATGCTTTCGGCATTGCGGTGACCGAGGCTATGGCTTGCGGACTCCCTGTCGTGGCATCGAGAGGTCGTGGAATTGCAGACATCTTGCCGGAAGGCGAACGCTCCGGCGGGCTGGTCGTCGAGGCTGACGACGTCGAGGCATTTTCGGCAGCATTGGGTCGACTGCTTCGAGACCGCCAGCTTCGAATTCGTATCGCCGCGTGCGCTCTCAAGCGGGTTGCCGATCCGTCATTCGGACTTGACGCAGCACATACGCTTGAACGGTTCTTCTCGACCGCGATTACGGATTGAGCGCTGTGGGACGAGCTCCAGATATTTCAGTGGTGATGCCGGTGTTCAACGCCGACCGGTTCCTGCGCGCCGCGATCGAGAGTGTACTCGCTCAGACATTCCAGGCTTTCGAATTTCTTATATATGACGATGGCTCGACCGATCACAGTATTGACATCGTGCGCGAGTACGCGTTGAGGGATCCGCGGATTCGTTTTTTTCCGATGAAGCACGCGGGGTATGTGACCTGGTTGAACGCTGGCCTTCAGGAAGCGGCAGGCGAATTCGTCGCACGAATGGATGCGGATGACCTGTCTTTGCCGATGCGTTTTGAGACGCAGCGCGCGTTTCTCCGGAAGCATGTTGATGTTGTGGTTGTGGGCAGTGACTACCTAAGTATTGACGACGAAGGCGAGGCGCTTGGGATCGCGCGACACGAAACGAAGCATGAGCAGATGCTCGCGCAACTGCTCGCTGGCGGTTTTGGGGTGATCGCACATCCAACGTGCATGATGAGACGGGCGGCGGCGTTGCGCGTCGGAGGTTACACGAAGCAGTACGAGACGACTGAGGATCTCGACATGTGGCTACGACTCGCGGAGGTCGGGCGATTGGCGAACCTTCCGCAAATCCTGTTTCAATACCGTCACCACGCGGAGAGTGTCTGCTATTCGCTCGCGCACAGGCAGGAACAGTTCGTCGATGAGATCGTCAACAAGGCCCGCGGGCGGCATGGCTTGCCTCCGCTCCCGCAGTCGATCTGGCCCGGGGAACTCGACGGGTACGATCGACTTATGCTGTGGGCGTGGTGGGCATTCCGGTCGGGCAACAATAAGGCAGCGCGTAAGCACGCGAGAACAGCCGCTGTGCTCGCGCCATGGCGATTGGGCGGATGGGCCCTCGTAATCGCTACTGCCATTCCCCATTGGCTTATTCGGTTCGGCGTTCGCGCATGGCGACTGCTTCGACGGAGCCACAAGGAGCCTCTAGCTGCACGAAGCGCCGATGCTTCTTAGGTTTAACGCGCGAGACACCACGAATAGTGTACGCGCCACTTCTAGGCTGTCTCGAGAATCAATTATTTCAATATGCAGATGCTCGAGTTAGAAATACTCTCGTTCTGGTCGAGCTTCGTTGGTCGCTTTTAAATATTGTGGGGTTCATTAGTCGGGTTTTAATCATGACGGCGTCTACCGACATCCTTCGGGAGCAGTACAATCGCCAATTTTTTGAAAGTCAGCTCCTTGAGTCTTCCCGATCGGCAGCGAAACTTGTTCCCTTGGTCCTTGACCTAATGCATCCGCGCACAGTTGTAGATGTCGGGTGCGGAATTGGATGTTGGGCAGCACAGTTTCTAGCGCATGGTGCAAGTGTGACCGGAGTTGACGGCGATTGGGTTGACGGGACAATGCTTCAGATTCCAGACATCTGTTTTGTCCAGTATGACCTGAGGGAAAAATTGCAACTTGAGCAAATCTTCGATCTGGCGGTGTGCGTCGAAGTCGGTGAACATTTGCCCGAGTCACGAGCGTCGGGACTTATTGACGATCTCGTTCGGCTCGCGCCCTGTGTCCTATTCTCTGCTGCGGTTCCTGGTCAGGGGGGAATCGCCCACATAAACGAGCAACCCCTCTCATACTGGGTTACTCGCTTTGCAGAGCGCGGATATCAGTCTGTCGACTGCCTCCGCCCTCTCATCTGGGAAGACGAGGATATTGAATGGTGGCTTCGACAGAACATCGTTCTCTTTGCTGCGCCTGGACATCCTGTGTTATCCAAGGGCGACAGAAAAGCATTGGATCTCTACCATCCCGACTACGTCGCATCATTGCGTGAAAGAGCAGAGCAGGAACCTGGACTGCGCATCTGTCTTAAAGCTTTGCCCAGAGCAATTCGCCAAGCCTTTAGAGCAAGGTTGCAGGCCCTCTTACAGCACTTCGTCAGGTCTTAAAGATTCAGTCTGAAAATCTCCGCGACTACGGCATCGTCGCGCTCGATGAAGCATGTCCATGCAGTTAGATGTTCCTGAAGTGTCGGGATATTGCTCTATTACTGCAAGACCGAACTTGGGAAAACTAGGTACTCCTTCAAACAATGCGGTACTGATTTGATACTCCTCGCAACGCTCGCCTTAGCTGTCCCGCCCGGGCGCGCCACGAGGTCTTCGGATTGGCCCAGCCGTACTGGAAACTCTCCTCGACTCGATGGATTTCCGTATGAGCCCTCAGCAATTCCCTTGCATAAGGGCGATAGAGCAAGTCGATGACGTCTTGTGTCAACCGATATTGACCGAAATCATGAATGCCATCGCGGTAATAACAGTATCCCTGGAAGTGATAGAAGACCAGGGGTCGGTTATCCACGTAAAGTTTTCCTGACTGAAGGCTCAATCTGTACTGCTGAACGTTCCAGGGCGCCACGCCACCTTCGAATTGCTCAAGAACGTGAATTCCTTCAAAGCGTCGCGGCCAATCGTCCAGATATTTCTGGTCGCCAAACTTTCCGTCTTCGAACCGCGCGAAGCACCATTCGAGGCAGCGCTCTTGCCACCATTCGATGACCTTCAGCGCTCGTGAGTCGCGATTGAAAGCCACAAACTGCACACAATAGATTCCCGCAGTAGCCGATTTGTCGTAGCACGGCGTGTACCTATGCGGCGTGATCATGACGGAGGCTTGTGCCTGGCCCATTTCGGCCAGCAGCAACGAAGGCTTGTCGTAGAAACAGAGATCAGCGTCAAGGTAGGTAACCTGCGGCACCTTATAAAAATCCAGTACGAACCGAATGAGATGCGGCGTGCACGTCCAACAATACTCTGCCATCGTACGCTGGCCCCTTACCGCTCGTAGGCAGGGAGTCTCAAAATTATCCAGACGGATGACTATTAATTGTGGCAACTTAAGTTTTGAGAGGATTCGATACGAAACGTCATCGAAGCACGCCGCATAAAGTGTGAACTCCTCACCGGTTTGCTCGAGCGAGTGGTACATGACCAACGCGCGCGGCAAATAGTTGGAGTCAAACACGGTGCAGAAATTATGCAAGCTCGACCTTTACGTTGATAATCTGAAATGAATACGTGGTGGATCTAAACTCGCTTTAAAAGGAAGGAAGCTCACTGTCCCGACCAAAACCTTCGCAACAGAGCAACTCCCCAACGAAAGCCGGGAATCTTGCGCAGGATCCTTTTATATTTTTTCATCTTGATCCCAAATACCTTCAGATCTATCCAGCGATCAACGACTCGATCACGCACTATTTCGGCAGGGTGAGAGAGCGGAAAGGACATCGCTTCCAGCGGCAATCTTCCCATCCATCCAGCATCGGCAGTGGTATGAGTTGCGTTAGTACCAAAACCAATGTTTTTCACTAGATTTTTAGAGGGCAGAATAGTGACGCCTTCCTGCAACCAGCAGGAATACGCCCATTGGTAATCCCAAATATCGTTCCTCCCCGGGTAAACGGTATCAAACACTTCTGTCCAGAACTCCTTGAAGTCGCTGTGCCCATCCCCGACTCGCAGGAGCCAGTCTGAATTCCGAAGCTCTGGCCAGCGTCGCATTGATCGGTCGTTGCATTTCCAGGCCCGCGCCCAAGTCGCCCAGCCCCAGGTGCCGATGTACCGGCTGAAGAAATAGCTGCGCGGAGGTTGGTGATGCTTTCCGTAGTAATATTCACCTGAAATCATCATTACAGCAGAATTATTTCGATAGCGGTCCAGCATTTCTTCGCAGAACTGAAAGAAACTGTGGTCGGGTAAGCAATCATCTTCAAGAATGATGCCTTCAGTTTCATGCTCAAAGAACCAATCAATCGCAGCACTTACCGCTACTCCACACCCAAGATTTGTCGCTTGGAATAGCGTCCTCAACTCGCACCGCCAATCGACGGCCGTCCCAATCTCACGTACCCTATCACAGCGCTCGCGTTCACCTTCGCGGTCAAAACGGGGGCCATCCGCCGCTACGTAAAGACGTGACGGCCGCGCCTGCCGGATCGCTTCGAAAACCGAGCAGGTAGTCTCTGGGCGATTAAAGGTGAGGAGTAATACCGGCGTGTTCAACTGATCACCAGCGCCGCCACTTAGTTAGCGCCCTCGAGCATTCGGCGGCAAAGCCGACCCGAGCGCAGGTGCCGCTGCAGGCTATACACCCATGGACCACCAGGAAAAAAAATAACGATCACGCCCAGTGCGTAGCGCAAGAGCGAGATAGTTTGTGAGTCTGACGTCCGCGCACGCCGTAGCTCGGCTAGTGCTTTAGTACGACCGGACTTTACAGACATCGCGCGGCTAAATAAGCGGCGCGCGCGAACTGACCGTAGCATACCGTGGTAAGGCTCCCGTGTGATCGTCTGTTCCATTTGCTCTAACAGCACATCGTACCCACGCGCCACGCGCTCCACGTCTTGCGACATCTGCCTGTGATGTTGTCGGTAGAAGACCAGCGCACGCGGTGAATAGCGGAATCGGCAACCAGCGTTCGCGGCGCGAAGCAGATACTCGCGGTCTGTGTGTCCCCAGATATTTTCCCATGGTCCCTGGCTAGCGATAAATGGTCCTATTCGATCGAGCATCGAGCGCCGAAACAGAATGCTTGACGGGATAATATACCCATTATCATCTACGCGGATTAGCGCCGCCAAGAAATCATCATAGTCCTTCAGGAAGTATTTCTCCGAGCGGAGCTCCGGCTCAATACCTGGCTCATCGAAAAATGGGCGCGTATCCCCATACACAGCGTCGAGGGATTTATCTTGATCGAGCATCGCAACCTGCTTTTCAATCATGGTCGGTGACAACACGTCGTCGCCGTCAAGAAGATGTACGAACGCGCCGGTCGAGATGGCGATGCCACAGTTATACCCTCCACCGTGGCTAGTATCCGACTGCCGGACATAGCGTATCTTTTGACCAAAGCGGTCTGGTACTTCCGCTGACGTTTCATCCGTTGAGTTATTGTCAACGACGACGACCTCAATGTGAGGATATGTCTGGCCCAGAGCACTCGCGATCGCCATCTCAAGCTCGGGCCAGTTGTTGTGACCGACCACGACTATAGATACGAGGCCCGGTACTGAAACACCGTCACTCATGCTTTGTACCACCACAGAGCGGAACTATGTCTACCAACCAGCAGCGGCACCGACTCGCGCGAGGCGACATCTTTACTGGCCAGGAATCGCAGGCGTCTTCAACGTTCGCGCAGATGTCGAGCTCCCGATGGATCGATACGTGTTGGGTCGACCGCAGGGGCACGCGAACCGTTCTGACTCAAACTGAACCCTGCTTCTTTAAGAATTGTACTAATCGCTGCCCCTGTCGTGACCATCCGCGCTTTTCGATAACGGTAGCCCGTGCCGCCATAGCCCGCTCCAGTCGTTCGGCCAGGGGCATGCCAGCAAATTGCTTAATCGTCTCCGCAAGTGCCTGTGGTTCCTCACGATCAATGACAGCGCAGAGATCACCGTAATCCGCTGCGATTTCAGGGGTGGCTGTTGTAATTACAGGGAGGCCACTCGCCAAGTACTCGAGCAGTTTGGAGGGGAAAACATAGCGGGCGGTTAAGAGTACCGTAGAGTGTGGGTTTACGAGAATATCCGCCACGGCATAAGTCGCGAGCAGATCTTGCCGCGACAACTTGCCAAGGTATCGGATGCGGGGATCCGTTGCTGCTGCACGGTCTACGACAGACTCAAGTTCCCCCTCCCCTGTAATCCACAAACGAAACGTCGGCTCATGGAGCTGCTTAAATGCCTCCAACAGGAGGGGCACGCCCGCTAGATTTGTTAAGCTTCCTGCATACAACACGACGAACGCGTTGCCTTCCGGCCTTCGCGCCACGGCTGCTTGGTCGCCAAGTCCCGGCAAAGTCGGCGTCGGCAACGGCGAGAGCATGTCGTCCGGAACACCACCGTCGAGAAAAAGAACCGGCACACCTTCGGCGAAGTCAGCCGCAATGCTTTCGGTCACGGATACAAGCGCATCCACATGCCGGAGACTAGCGATGGCGATTTGATATTCGATACGGCGCAAGAGCGACGGGTCTCCACCACCGGAACCGGGCACACGCAAGTCGGCGACAATGGTGATCACTTTACTGCAGGTGAGCCACGCGGCCGCGATCCCCACCCAGGCGGACGGGTTGTAGGCGTTGTAAAAGAGCATGATGCGTCGCTCACGACGGTGCTGTTTGGCCCACCGCCAGATAGCAAAGAAAGAGGTTAAGCCAGCCGTCAGCGTCTTGAATGGTCCAGCATTGATGAAACCGATCTGCCGGTAGGGTACACTATCGCCGAGCACGCTATCCGTGCGTCGGAAAAATAGCCGCCGCGAACGCGGGTATGACGAGACTGGCCGAAGCGAGATTACGCTGGTGTCGATCCCATGGGCCAATAGTGCGTTCAGCACGCCATGCTGAAACCTGTTTCCGGGCGTGCTTGCCGCGGGATAATTTGCGAGCTCACTATCAGGCAGAATCGCAGCGACAAAGGCTACCGCGAGCGGTTGGATCGCGTCGCTATCGCCGGGCAAATTCATCAATCTAGCGCACTCCGCCTCGAGTTGTTTCACTGAATCTAGACTAACCTTGGATCGGACGAGTTTGGGGCAGTACGTCCCACGACAATTGAAGCAGTTTGCTGCTTCGCTGCAATCGCCAACGTTAGTGCTGCAAGCGTCTTGCGGGTGTGCGTAACCGACAGCATTGCCGTACGGGTCGCGGAATACGGGCTTCTTCGTTCTCGATCACATCAAACTCGCGCGCATGAGCAATGTCTCGTAGGTATCGATAAATCGCTCGGCAACGTTCGCCCAAGCAAAATCTTTTTGAACCAATTCCCGCCCACTTTTACCCATCGCTATGAGACCAGCCAAATCGACCGAGGTTGCTGCACGGAGACCTTCCGTTATTCCTTCAACCGTTGGAGTAACGGTCCAGCCGCAGCCCCATCCTGGAATCATAGGCCACGGCGCGCCAGTCGTAGTTAGAACCGGAACACCATGCGCAAGAGCCTCGCCAATTGCCATGCCAAAACTCTCTAAAAAACTCGGAATCACAAAAAGATCAGCACTTGCAAAGGCGCGCTCTTTGTTTTCGCCGTAGAGCGGACCGAGAAAATGAACGACATCGGAAAGTTGCGCAGCCGAAACCTTTTTTTGGAGTTCGGTTTGGTAACCAATCTCGTCATTTCCGGCGATGTTTAACTGCCAGCCATATGGGCGTAGCCTCGCCCACGCCTCAACCAAGAGCGATAGACCTTTCACCGGGTGGATGCGGCCCAAGAAGAGAGCCGTTCTTATTTCGCACGGGGTCCGTTGGTGGCGATCGACGTATGAAATATCGACTCCATTAGGGATAAGCCCGATCGGCACCCCAAGCTCGAGGCGTTGCAGGTTTTTAACCTCCGCCTCTGCGGTAGCATGATGGTAAGCAGCGCGACGCAAATCGCGCCGCTGATAAAGCCACCACGCCAATCTCTTTTTCACTCTTTTATGGTTCATGGCCCAGGGTTCGAGCATCCCCCGGGTGCTTACAACCCGCACCAAATTTCGCTGTGCGGCCAACTCTGCAAGACGATGATTGTGCGGAAGCCAAATGCCGTTGTCGTGCAAAATTTCAGGCTGGCCAAAGCGATTTATCGCGTCGATTATCGAGCCGGCCATCGGGTGTACAGAGGCATGCCTCGGCAGTAGCGGCGATTCGACAGCGGACGTGTCGGAGGCCCAGAGTCCAACCTCAACTCCGGCATCCGCCAAAGCGAGCGCCAGCCGAGAAACCGAGAATGCTGGACCGCCGTAGCTCGGGAACAGGCTTTTCACCGCGAGAACAACTTTCATCGCAATGCGGCGAACTCGCGACCGACGTCCCGGCGGTTGCTCCGCTGCAACCAGAACTGCCAGAGCCACTTCCATATATATGCTGCCACGCCAGCGGCCGCCGCGCCCCCCGACATTTCAACGATTGACGCGCCCGGCTGAGTGAGCGCCACGCCGAGAAGAAAAAACAGAATAAGTTTGCCTGTGTCGCCGCGCGCATCTGCTGCGGCCGC
>Ga0185299_10004831_pt1 | contig 15831 bp, 10 predicted proteins | sample PaiPotPPA55metaG_FD_128002 | JGI IMG/M metagenome (GOLD analysis project Ga0185299, IMG submission 128002) | Iron sulfur acid spring bacterial and archeal communities from Banff, Canada, to study Microbial Dark Matter (Phase II) - Paint Pots PPA... ...
TACCCGCCGCCGCCCCGCCGAACTGCGAATCAGCGGGCACATCCATCAGCACCCTGAAATTTCACCCCGCCCAATGAGCAGCCGCCCTCATCCCTCCCCGCCGCTGCCCCGCCGAACTGCGAATCGCCAGGCACATCCACCAGCACCCTGAAGCTTCAACCTGCGCAGTGATCCGCGGCACTCACCCCTATCCGCCGCCGCCCCGCCGAACTGCGGATCGGCAGGCACGTCCACCAGAGGCCTGAAATTTCATCCCGGCCGATGAGCAGCGGCGCTCATCCATCTGGCAGCATGACTGTGTGCGTGCAGCAGATCTGAGCCGGACCGTCCGGCCGAGTCGGGCGAGCGTGACCCTCGCGCTCGTCAACGGGCGCGGCGAGCGGCAGGAGTTCGTGTTCGACGAACGCTCGACCTGCCTGATCGGCCGCGGCGAGGACTGCTCACCCCGGCTGCCGAACGACGAGCACCACCGCTCCGTCTCCCGCCACCACTGCATGCTCGACATCAATCCGCCGGACGTGCGCATCCGTGATTTCGGCAGCCGCAACGGCACGTACGTCAACGGCGTGAAGATCGGCCAGCGCGATCCCGCCCAAAGCGCGGCGCAGGGCCGCGGGCTCGGCTTCCAGGAGCGGGACCTGCAGAACGGCGACGAGGTGCGACTCGGCCGCAGCGTGGCGTTCCGGGTGAGCGTCACGGTCCCGCCCGAAGCCGCGCCCACGATCGCCCTCGGCCCCGACTCCCACCTCGCGGAAACGCTGCCGCCGCCCGGTTGCGTCAAGTGCGGCCGGGAGATCACCCACGAACTGAGCATCCGCGGCGTCGAGGCGAGCGGCGAGTACGTGTGCGAGTCCTGCCAGGCGAACCCCGAGGACGTCATGACGCTCCTGGTGAAGCTGGCGCAGGCGGGCACCCGCGGCGACCTGCGCGCGATCGCCGAGTACACGCTGCTGGGCGAACTCGGCCGCGGCGGCATGGGCGCGGTCTACCTGGCGCGGCACAAGACGACCGGCCGACTCGTCGCCCTGAAGCTGATGCTGCCGAAGGTCGCCGCCAATGAGACGGCCAGGGCGAGGTTCCTGCGCGAGGTCGAGCTGACCAGGATGCTGCGCCACCCCAACATCGCGGACCTGTACGAGGACGGCTTCGCCGACGGCGCGTTCTTCTTCACGACCGAGTACTGCGAGGGCGGCAGCCTGGACAAGCTTCTGCAGGTCAGAGGCGGCAGACTGCCGGTGGACGAGGCGGTCGGATACGCGCTCGACGTCCTCGAGGGCCTCGAGTACGCGCACAGCAGGAACGTGGTGCACCGCGACCTGAGCCCGTCGAACATCCTGCTGGCCAACACGACCTCCGACGGCTTGCGCAGGTACGGCGCGAGTAGTTCGAGCGGCTTAGCAGGTTCAAGCGGCTCAAGCGGTCTGGGAGGTTCAAGCGGCCTGGACGGTTCAGGTGGTTCAAGCGGTCTGGACGGTTCAAGCGGTTCAAGCGGTCTGGCCGGTTCAGTTGGTTCGAGCGGTATAGCCGGTTCAAGTGGTTCGAGCGGTATAGCCGGTCCGATCAGTTCGAGCGACTCAAACGGCTCGAGCGACTCAAACGGCTCGGCGGGTTCGACCAGTTCGTATGTGGCGAAGGTCGGAGACTTCGGCCTCGGCAAGGCCTTCGACCAAGCCGGTCTCAGTGGCCTGACGCGAACCGGCGCGAAGGCGGGCAAGCCCTGGTACCTGGCGCGGCAGCAGGTCGTGAACTTCAAGCAGGCGCCCAAGGCGGTGGACGTCTGGGCCCTCGCCGCCTGCCTGTACCGGTGTCTGACGGGAACCTACGTGCGCGACTTCCCCACCGACGTCGACCAGTGGCACGTGATCCTCTACAGCTCCCCGATCCCGATCCGCGAGCGCGACCCGAACGTCCCGCGTGCGCTCGCCGAGGTCATCGACGAGGCCCTGCGCGAACAACCCGAGATCGGTTTCTCAAGCGCGGCAGCCTTCCGCGACGCCCTCCGCCAAGCCTGGCCAGGAGCTAGGCACCCAACGGGACACGCGGCCGCGAAGCCGTTCCGGAAGCACCGGCGGCTTAGCCATGCTGGAAGCATCGGCCGCGAAGCCACGCCGGAAGCAGCCGTACCGCAAAACGCCGGGCAGCGTGTGCTCACGCTTGTCAGGCAATGCCTGACAACCTATCGTGGCCTCATGCCCCAGTGCTCCTTCTGCTCAAAACCCGCCGCCGACGTGAAGAAACTCGTCGAAGGCCCAGGCGTCTTCATCTGCGACGAGTGCATCGCGTTGGCGAACGCGATCGTCACCGAGCACCTCGTCGGCATCGTCGACGCGGTGACCGAAGCACCCCCGAAGATCCAGTGGTGGGAGAGCCTCGACGACGAGGAGATGCTCACCCGGCTCCAGCAGATGCTCCGGGCCGCCGACCAGGTCGAGGACAGTCTTCGCACCTGGGTGCGAGAGCTGAGGCGACGCGGGGTGACCTGGGTACGTATCGGGCACGCGCTCGGCATGACCCGACAGTCCGCTTGGGAGCGCTTCTCCGGCGAGGAGTGAGCCGCCCGCACGTACACGGCGAGCAAGCCGTGGCCGAGGAGCCGACACCAGGCGGCACGCAACAGGCAGGCGGCGATGCGGCGGCATCTTGCCGACGCGCTCGCCGAGCACGGCTTCTCCGCGCAGAAGGACGGCCCATTCTTCAGTTGTCTGTCAATTCCACTTACCGCTGGCCAGCCTCCCGTGCCCGAACTGCCACGCGCTCGGGTCATCCGGCCGGTCGGCGATGAGGACCTGGCGGCACGTGCCGACGTGCACCGCGCGGTATGGAACTCGACGGTCATCACGGCCGAGAGGCACGCGCACTGACTATCGTCGGCTGGGGCTCTCGCGAGCCGTCGGGATCACGCTGCTGCACAGGTCCGCCGCGGCCAGGGGGGAAGCTCACCACGGTCTCGCCACGCGGCGACGACGCATATCCCGTGCCAAAGCTTGTCTACGAGTCGATGGGCTTCAGCGAGTACAGCCGCACGTACACGTATACGAACATGCGAAACGACACGGTTGAGATTCCATTGACCGTTAGCAGATGTGATACGCCTCTGTGATACGCCTCCTAGCGTGGATCAGGAGCCATAGCCGCCCAGGAGCAGGCGGTGGCCGGGCTTGCCGACACCGCGTTCCAGGCCGATGAGCATCGTGACGAGCACCGTTCTGCCGGGGGCGGCGTGGATCAGGCGGTCCGCGACCTTGGACTGGTAGTCGCACCTGAGCATCGAGCCGAGACCGAGACCGGTCGCGGCGAGGCCTATTCGCTGGGCGAGGATGCCGGCCTGCAGGTTGAGCATCCGGTACCAGCGGTCGCCGTGGACGCGGTAGCCGTGTTCGTAGTCGCCGACGAGCATCAGGGCGCAGGCGGCCTGGAAGTGGGCGAGCTCCGCGTCACCGCCGGCCGGGAACAGCGACTTCGGGTCGGCCGTCTCACGCACCTTCACCAGCGCGCTGGTCGCGGTAGACCTGCGGTAGCAGGCGGGGGCGAGGCCGTCGACGCGGTTGGCGACGCAGTAGAGGTCGATGGTCGCGTACTCGGCGCCGTGGCCGGCGCGTATGTCGCTCGGTATCTCGCTGGCAGCCTCATCGAGGATCTCCAGGATCCGCTGCAGCGGGACCGATACCGCCTCGAAGCCGTCGGCGGCCGTGTGCCGGGCCATGATCCTGCGCGGTATCCCCGCCTGGTTCGCCCCCGGATCGGTGGAGAACGCGGGGACCGGCACGGGTTCGTCGCGGCCGAGGCCCGCCGTGATGACGGCGCGGACGGACTCGATCCTGGGATCGAGGCCGAGCATGCGGTTAAGCTTCGCCTCGTCGAAGCGAGTGTGCACACCCACCTCCGCCCCGGCCGCGTCGATGAGCGAGATGGCCTGACCCGCCATCACCCCGGTGTCAAGGGTCTGCAGCTTATGGCCGAAGCCGCCGAATGCGGGCAGGTTGGCCCCGTGCCGCGAGGTCAGCAGCAGGATGAGCGCGGGCCGCTCGGGCGGGTGCGCCTCCAGCGCGTCCACGATCTGCCGCCGCAGGTCCGCCGTCCGCAGCCGCTCCAGCGCGTGCGCCGACGGCAGGTAATGGCAGAGTCCGAATTCGGCCGCGAGATACAACTCCCCCGGGTACGCCGCTCCGCCCGAGGGCAGCGGTCTGCCGGCCCTGATGCCGACGCTCCCCCAGTCGATCCGGGTGACGCCGTAAGTGAGCGCTAGCAGGTCGCCAATGCCCTCCGGCGTATGCGCCCGGAATCCGGTGCGGGCGCGCGGCGGGTAGGGCAGCGGAATCGCCTCGACGTCCGGGTACGAGCTCGCCTCGGGGCGCTGCGCCGCCAGGTCCATAAACGGGGGCTGACCACCGTGTTCGGCATGGTAGAGGCGCGCCGCGACGCCCCCGGACTCGGGCGCGTAGGGGTAGGCGGCCGGGCTCGGGGCGGAGTGGTTCAGCGACGCCGGTCGCGAGGCGGGCCGGGTCGGCATTCCTGACGCTGGCTCAAACGAGTGCGACGGCTCCGGGACGGGAGCGGGGGAAGCGGTGGGCATGGGCGTGGATGCTGGGGAATTCCGCTCTCGCGTGGTGGTTTTCGGAGTGGTGGGATTCAAGGTGGCCGTCTTCAAGCCGGTGTCGACCGGGTTTGCAGCCTTCGAGGATGGGGTGGTCGGGTGCTCGATCACGTCGGGCTCAGGTGTGGTGGTCCGCATCGAGGTCGAGGAGGTGAGGTCAGCGGTATCGGGGCTGGCGGTATCCGGCGGGGAAAGGTCGGAACCGGCGGCTCGGGCCGCGGCGTGCGCCGGGTCTAGGGTTCGCATCAGGTCCTCGCCCGCCGAATCATGCGGGTGACATGCAGACCACCCGTGTCCCGCAGGCCGCTCAGGTCACGCGGAGCACCCGATCGGCACACCGCGTTCCGGCCTCTCGGGCCACGCGAATCACGCGATCCACGTACCCTGCTGGGGTCAGTGCGTGCACGCGATCCGCACACCGCGCCCAGATCGCTCAGCGCGCTCAAACCATGCAGCACGCTCGACCCACGCGCCTTGCACCGCCGCCCGCCCGACTCGCAGCGGCACACGCCGACGCGGCCCCGGCCCGGCCGGTGGATCGAGTCAAACCGCGCTCGACGTTTCCCGAACCGCTCGGACCAACCGGTCCGCCGCTCATGCTCCGGCATCGGAACCGCCTTCCTGTCTTCTCGCGTCTTAGCGATCGTCGCCCCTAGGTGTATCCACAGGTCGGCGAAAGTGCCTCTATCCTTCGAACGCTCCAGGCCGCGTTTAGGTTGAGGACCTTGACGAAGTTGTTATCGAACGGCTGTCACCGAGCAGCGAAATTCGCGGTGCGCAGGTCCAGGATCACCGGGTCCACGGCGTGTTCGGCATCCAGGTTGACCAGGCCCGCCGCGTGACGCAGCAGGTTGAGGCAGAGCTGGTTCGCGGCCAGGGCGGCGGCCGGACCGCCGAAGTAGCGGCTCGTCCCGGCGGTAGCGCCCGCGGAATCGGCTGACACCGTGTCGGCGCGCACCCGGGTTCCGCGAACCGGGGCCTTCTCGGGGACGGCGACCTGGCTGATGGCGACCTCGTCCTCGCCGAGGATCGCTTCGCCGTAGCGAACGCCCATCTGCGCCGCGAGGTTGCGCATTCGCACGGCGCGCTCGAGGTCGGGGCGGTCCGACGCGTAGAGCAGAACGCCGACGTCCTTGGGCAGTTCCTTCGGCTCGCCCTCGCCGAACTCGAGCCTGGCCGTCAGATCCCGGTGCAGCAAGGGCTTCGCGCACTCGGTGAGGCTCTCCCGCTCCGTCGCCGACTCGCCCCATTCGTCCGCGGCCACGACGTGCGTCCGAACGTGCTCGACGCCCGAGGCCAGCAGCGCGAGCGAAGTCGCGGTCAACAGCCTGCCCGAGCCGACGACCACGGGTGCGCATTCGCGGTAGCTCTGGAACCTGCGCTCGGGCGAGTCGGCCTCGCGCGCGAGGAACTCGATCACGGCGGCGTGCAGGCTGCGCGTGGACGGGCTGAGGGTGTGCGGCACGTCGTACTGCGCGTCCCGGGCGAAACCCTCCCTGAGTAGGAACTCGACCAGGCCGAGCACGCGCTGCGCGGCCATCGGCGAGAGCTTCTCGACCAGGTCCACGACGGAGTGCTCGCCGTCCAGGAACGGGCAGACGCGCTCGAACCACGGGTAGAGCCCGGGAGCGTGCAGAACAGCCGCCTCGTGTCCCGGGGCGCGCACCGAAAGGCCCGCCTCCGTGGGCAGGAAGCGGACATCTGGCAAAAGTCTGGGCTTCACGGCCACTCCCGCACCGGCCAAGCCGGCCTCTCGTTACTGTGGATCAAGCTCCCGACCGAGGCGCCGCGGGGAGCCTCGGGGAGAGATGCGGACTATACCGGCCCATCCGAGGCCGCGAAAGAAGGGTTCTGATGACACCGGACAACGCGATCGCCGAGGAATACCGGTCCCTGACACCCCTGCAGACCAGGATCCTCACTCACCAACGGTACAGCGAAGGCGCCAGCGACGTGGACCTCGATGTACTGCGCTCCCTCGATCTCGACCCGGCGAGCGCGCTACTCGACGTCGGCAGCGGCACCGGCGAGTTCCAGCGACGGCTGCGCGCCGAGGGGCACACCGGCCGGCTGTGCGTGCTCGACATGTCGCAGGCGGCCGTGGACGCGGCTGGAGCGGTTCAGGGCATCGAGGGCTTCCTGGGCGACGCGCAGGCCCTTCCCTTTCCAGACGCGGCCTTCGACGCGGTGACCGCGCGGCACATGCTCTACCACGTGCCGGATCCGGTCCTCGCGATCCGCGAGGCGCGGCGGGTGCTGCGGCCCGGCGGCCGCTTCGCCGCAGTGGTCAACGTGGCCGAAACGACGCCGTTGATCAACGACGTGGTCAGCACCGTCCTCGCCGCGCACGGCTTCGGGCGGGGCGACGGTGCCGGATTAATCTCCGTCAACGCTGACAACCTTCCGGGCCTGGTCGACGTTGTATTCAGTGAAAGGGAGGTGATAACCGTCAAGAGCACACTGGTCTTCCACGAACCGGAGCCGATCATCGCGTACTGCCTGACCTTGCTGAGGTTCGGCGGCGTGCCGGACGAGGGCGCGGAACGCGAGCGGGTCGAGGCCGATCTCGATGCGGAGATCCGCCGACGGTTCGCCGACCTCGGCGGGGTGTGGCGGGATCCGAAGGGCTACGTCGTCTGTGTGGCCGCGAAATAGTCCTTACGGCTGGCTGGGAAGCAGGCCTGCCGGAAGCACAACAGCGGGCGACGTCATGGACTCAGGACACGACGTCACCCGCTGCTACTGGAACGGTATATCAGCCGACGCTCAGAATGATGGCACCGGTGTACGTGTCGCCCGGCTTGATGGCCGTCGTCGTGCCGTCGACCGTCATGGTGACCGACTTGCCGAAGCCGGGCGCGGACACGGAGGAGGTGGCGTCCAGGGTCAGGCTGGTCAGGTTGGAAGTGCCGGTGACGGTCCACTGCGAGCCGTCGGCCAGCGAAACGATGGCGCCGTTGTTGATGGCGGCCTGCGGCGTGTTGCTGACGTTGCCGAGCTCCCACCAGTTGCTGGAGTCGATCGTGTCGACGGCGTGCTCGGCGAGCGTCGCGGAGATGACGCCCTCAACCCGAGAGGAGGTGAAGTTCAGCACCATGTTCAGGTCGCCGCGCATACCGTTGTAGAAGTCGCCGTGCAGGTTGATGTCGGTGAACGTGCAGATCGAGTCGGTGTCATGCGTCTCGGTCACGTCGAAGGTCGAGTCCGCGGTCGGCTCGCCCGTCGGCTGCGTGTAGACGCCGGCGTTCTCCAGCACGCCGTCCACCATCACCGGGCCCGGGTCGTCGTTGTCCATGACCTGCAGGATGACGCCGTCGGCCGGATTGAGTCTGGCGCCGCCGCTGCCATCCACGGTGACGTCGATCTGCTGACCCTTGTTGAGGAACGTGGCATGCGGCGAGTTGATCTGCGTGCCGCCCTCGATGGTCAGCGTGCCCTGGCCGTGCCACATGAAGCCGAAGCGCCGCGAGTTGACCACGGTGCTGCGCCGCTGCAGCGAGCGCAGGTCCTGGGAGGTCAGGCCCAGGCTCAGGCTCTTGTTGAGCGCGGCCACGGTCGAGGCGTCGCTGTCACCGTAGGTCGCGGTGCCGCCGGTGAAGATGGTGGCGTAGGTGCCGACGTCGAACTGCGTGCCGAGCAGGTACTCGACCGCGTCGCCGATGACGTAGGTGCCGTAGCCGTCGGCGCCGGAGTTGGTGACGGCGCTGTTGACCGCTACCAGCGTGCAGTCGGAGCCGGAGTCCGTGGACAGCACTCCCCAAGTTTCGGAGGTGATCGATGAGTTGACGTAGGCGGCGATCGAGTTGTTGCCGAGCAGGTTGGTCGCGCGCACATTGCCGTCGATGGCGAGCATCCACGGCGCGGACTGCATCGTGTTCAGGTCCACCGTCGCGACGTAGTCCGAAGGCAGCACACCGTTGCGGACCTGGATCGAGGAGTTCTTAATCAGCGCGGTGGCGCCGTCGCTGACGATCACGCCGGTGCGTACGGCCCCGTGGTTGCAGATCGACGCGCCGTCCAGGACCACGTTGGCGGACGTGCCGTCGGCCACCACCGCGGCGCCGTAGCCGACGAAGTCGCAGCGTCCGTTGCCGGAGAGGCTGATGGTCGGGCGGCTGAGTGTGTAACTCGAGTCCGAGATATACACGCCGTCGAAGCACTGGCCGGTCGAGGAGATCCGGATGCCGTCGGCCGAGGTACTCGTCAGTCGTCCGCCGACGACGGCGGCGAACACCGACTCGGCGGAGACCACCGCGCCGTCGGCCACGTAGATCGCCTGGCGGAACGGGTAGGCCAGCGACTGCCAGGCGATGTCCACGGCCTCGGTGACGGTCAGCACGATGTCCCCGCGCCAACTGCCGGCGACGAACGCGGTGTCGGCACCGCTGGTCTCGGTCAACGCCTGTCCGGTCTCAACCCCGTTGACGGTCATGGTGAGGCTGTAGCCGGAGGGAGCGGTGAGCGTGCCGCCGGACGCGATGGTCACGGTGGCGACTCGGGTGGTGGCGGAGATGGTGACCGTCTGTCCGGATGCCACGGTGATCTCGCCGGTCGGAGCCGAGGAGGAGGTGGCGGCGGAGCTCGTGCCGGCGGTGGCTGCCCGGGCCATACCGGGGGCGAGCAGAACGGCACCGAAGGCGGCACCGCTCGCGGTGATCGCGGAGCGGCGGGTCAATACAGTCATGAAGGATGGCACCTCGTAGAAACTTGGCGCGCCGTTGCGCAGGTTTCGTGCGTCGTGCGGCGCGGGCGGCCGAAACGGATGGGCTTTCCGGTGGTGCTTCCGCGACCGACCCGAGTTATCGGCCGCGGTTCCGCGTGGTTGAGGTGGGACGCTACAAGTGCCCGGGAGGGGCGGGAAGACGGCAGATTCGCATGCTTGGTATCCCGGGCGTCGATTTCCGGCGGCCGCGCGCTGATCGTTAGCCTTCCGGTGGACGCCGGTGCGGGCGCCGTCAACGCAGACGCGGGCCCGCGAAACCTCCGGCGGGCCCCGGACCGAACGGAGTGCACCAGGATGGCGGCGGCAGAGGCAGGCGCAAGGCCCGCGGACGAAGTCGCAGGCAGAAGGCCCGCAGGCAAGGCCGCGGGCGAACGACTCGCAGACCAAGCCACAGGCGGAAGGCCCACAGGCAAGGTCGCAGGCGGAAGGCTCGCGGACGAAGCCGCAGGCGAACGACTCGCAGACCAAGCCACAGGCGGAAGGCCCACAGGCAACATCGCGGGCGGAAGGCCCACGGACGAAGTCGCAGGCGGACGGCTCGCGGGCAACATCGCGGGCGGACGGCTCGCGGGCAAGGTCGCGTTGATCAGCGGAACGGGGCGCGGTATGGGCCGGGCTGCGGCGCTGGAGTTCGCAGCGCAGGGCGCGTACGTGTTCGGCTGTGACCTGAATGAGGCGGAGAACGCCGAGACGGTCGAGCTGGTGGCCGGGGCGGGCGGGGTGATGGACGCCCTCGCGCCGGTCAACCTGAACAACCGCGAGGGCGCGCAGGCCTGGGTCGCGGCGGCCGTGGAGCGCTTCGGCGGGGTGGACGTGCTCTACAACAACGCCTCCGCGCTGCGCAACGGGCCGCTGATGGAGCTGACCGACGACGAGTGGCACTTCACCATCAAGAACGAGCTCGACATCGTCTGGTACTCGGTCCGCGCCGCGTGGCCTGAGCTGGTCACACGTGGCGGCGGCTCGATCATCAACGTCGCCTCGATCGCCGCGAAGCTCGGCGCCCGGTTCGTCGGGCAGGTCCCGCACGGCTCGGCCAAGGGCGGCGTGCTGGCGATGACCAAGCACCTGTGCGCGGCCGGCGGCGAGCACGGCATCAGGGCGAACGCGATCCTGCCGGGCCTGATCTACACGCCCGAGACCGCCCGCTTCATCGACGACCCGGACGGCCCGCTACCGGGAATCCTGAAGAAGATCCCGCTCGGTCGGTATGGACGCGCCGACGAGGTCGCCAAGCTCGCGGCGTTCCTGGCCAGCGACGACTCCGCGTTCATCACGGGCGCGGAGATCTCGATCGACGGCGGAGACGGAGCGGTGGCGGCCTGATGAAGATCGCGACGTATGAGGTCGATGGCGGCGTTCGGTCCGGTGTGCTGGATTTGGACGGTCGGCTGCATGATTTCGGGACGGGGGCGGGGGTAGGGGCGGAGGCGGGCAGTGACGTCAGGGGGCTTATTGAGCGTGGGGGGCTGCGGGAGCTGCTTGAGGCGGGTGAGGCGGCGTTGGGGCGCGGGGCCGGTCCTTCGGTGGACGAGGTGCGGCTGCTTGCGCCGCTGCGGCCGGCGTCGATCCGGGACTCGGTGTCGTTTGAGGCGCACATCGAGGGCGCGCGCAGGTCGCAAGAGGGCGCTAAGGACTCGGTGCCTGGGCGTTGGTATGAAGCGCCCTGCTTCTACTTCACCAATCCGCACGTGTGCCATGGACCGTTCGAGGACGTGCGTCGTTTTCCGGACTCGCAGTTGTTTGACCTTGAGTGCGAGGTGGGCGTTGTCTACGGCGAGTACGGCAGTGACCTGACGCCCGAGGAGGCGTCTAAGGGGATCGTGGGGTACACGATCTTCAACGACTGGTCGGCGCGGGATATCCAGAAGCTGGAGGGCCAACTGCCGTTCGGATTCTTCAAGGGCAAGGACGGCGCGCATACGCTCGGCCCGTACCTGGTCACGGCGGACGAGCTTGAGCCGCACCGGACCGAGGACGGCTTCCTCGATCTGACGATGCGTGCGTACATCAACGACGAACTGCTCGGCGAGGACTCGTTGGCGAACATGGCTTGGACCTTCGAAGAGCTCATCTCGTTCGCGTCGAGGGGGTCGGTGGTGGGGCCGGGCGATGTTCTCGGCTCGGGCACTTGCCATCGCGGCTGCCTTACCGAGATCTGGGGTCGCGCCGGCGAGCGGACTCCCCCGCCACTCGTCCCCGGTGACGTCGTAAAGCTCGAGGTCGAGGGCCTTGGGATAGTGCGGAACCGGATCGTCGAGGCGGCGAAGGTTCCGGAGATCCCGCGTGGCCGCAAGGGGCAGCCGCGCAGGGCGAGGCACTGAACGGACGCGTCAGGGCCCATACAAGGTCGCTGGTACGGGGTCGCTGGTGATCCGGGCCGAAGGCCGCGGCTGATCCGGGCCGAAGGCCATGGGTGATCCGGGCCGATTGATCGGCCCAGATCACCGAGCAACCGATGCGATTAGCCGACGGAGTCCTCGAAGATGTCCTCGGCTCGGGTGACCTTCAGCGAGCGAGCGTGCCAGGTCCTGACGAGATCGCGATCTTCGCACTCCTCGACGCGCAGGCGCACCTCCTCCGGCACCTCGATATCACGCGCGGCCAAGATCATGAGGACGCCTTCGGCGAGCCCCTGTGCACGGAACACCTGCGAGGTGTGGGAGCGGAAGAAACGGGTGTCCATGACCATCATTTTACTCCAGATCTGACCGGCCGGGGCGTCGCCTAGGCCGAGTTCGGTGAGCTCGGCGAAGACCCGAGCGGTCTTTTCATCGGTGGTGCGCAGCGCTGCGGCCAGCATTGTCAGCATGTCGCTGACTTCGGGATCCTGGGCGTGGGTGATGACGGAGAGCGTCGCCAGCGGGATATCTCGGGAGGCTTCCGCGACGCTCGTGATCATGGGCGCGTTGTTCGGGCCCACGACCAGGGGGCGGACGGTGAGCGTCTGCCACTGCGGCAGGCCGAAATGAATCGGGGTGGCGGCCCATCGTGCGGTGGCCGCGTCCTGACAGACCACGAGCAGCACGACGGGCACCTTGTACTTCTGGTGCAGATGGGAAGCGTAGTAGGCCCATGCCCCCGGCTTGTCAGGGTCCTTTCTAGTCTGCGCCTCGATGACGAGGAGGTAGGAACCGCCCTCGGCGGTCTCGAACCGGATCAGGCTGTCGACGCGCCGTTCCAGCGGTTGGATCTCGGTGACGTCCGGGCTCAGGACCGCCGCGCCGACCGGCGCGGGGAAGGGTATGTCGAGGGCCTTGAACGCCCGTGCGAAGACTCCGGGATCTTCTTGGAAGATCCGGTGCATCGCCTCGTGTCTTGCGGTGACCATGGCGGAACGCTAACGAGTGCGTATGGAGCGGTTCCATAAATTCTCATGATGTTCAGTTGATCAGGTGAATTCTTCGCCGTATCGGCGCCTGCGTCTTCGCCGACGCATGTGTGCGAACCGGAATTCTGCGTATATCAGGTATCGGGCTTTCCCATTTCCCCCTTGATGGGTCGTCAAGTTGACTGTGGGGCACGGCTCGGGAACCGACCGGGCCGGGAGACGAGGGAGTTTCCGTGGAGCAGGACTCTGTCAACTTTTACCCGCATGACCCACTCAACCCACACAGCCTAAGCAACCGACTCAGCTCGCCACGCAACCCGCTCGATCGACGCGCGCTGCTGCGGGCCGCCGGGATCGGGGCGGGGGTGTTGCTGGTGCCCACCGCGTTCGCCGGGACGGCGGCTGCGACTGCGGCGAGCACCGAGACTTCGGGCGGCGGCGTCGTCCAGAGCGGACCGATCTATGTCGCAGACGGCGAGACGCTCACGCTCAGCTCGACCACGCAGACTAGCCTGCTGAGCATCGCATCGGGCGGCACGCTTGCCGCGCCTAGCGGCTACATCCTTAGCGTCACGGTGGACGGGGTGGAGACGGGGTCGGCGCTCGTGTCGACCTATGGGCTGACCACGCTGATCGAGGCCGGCACGTATCGGGGCGACGTCGTGATCACTGTGGCGTTGGAGAACCCGCAGACGTTCTTCGGCGCGTTCACCTACCAGCTTCGGCAGGCCGTGTATGTGGGCGCGTCGGGGATTGAGCCCGCGTACTCGGCGCTGTCGTCGGTCACGCGCGGGCGGCTCGGGGCGACTAGTGCGCACGACCTCGTATTGCGCTCGACCGGCGAGGCTTTCGATGGGTTTTACGTCGCGGACGGGACGTATGAGCTGGTCCGGCCTGATATCCGCTTCGACGGGAACGGGCGGTGCGACTTTGTCGGGTACGGCGCGGCGTTGGTCGGGGATGGGGCCTCGACTCGCTTCGTGATCGACGGCGCGAATATCAACAACACCGGTGTCGTGCGGCCGGGGGTGATTGCGACGAACGGCGCCAATGTCATCGTGAAGAACTCGTGCATCGCTACGCACGACGGCGTGCTGCCTTCGGACTACACGGCGAACATCGGGCCGGACATGATGACGGTGCCGTGGATGTTGGGGCTGTCCGGCAACGTGCGTGCGACGATCGCGCTCGGCGTGGACACGAAGGCGACGTACGTGAACTCGCAGGTCTCGTCCACGAACTGGGGCGTTCTGTCGACGGACTCTGATACCGAGGCCGAGCTGACGGCGATCAACTGCGACCTGACCATCACCGACAAGGAGGGTTACGGCACGTACGCCGACGGCTCGGCGATCGACCGGTTCCTCGGCTGCCGGTTCAACCACGTCGCCTTCGCCGCGATCAGCACCGGCGGCTCGGTCTACTTCGGCGACAGCACGCGCGAGGCGGTGGCCGCGCTCAACACGAGCCAGGACATCCAGCTCACGCCCGCCGAGTTGGCCGCGATCCCGGTGACCAACACGGTGATCGACTCGACCCGCTTCGGCGTCATGTGGGCGCAGGGCAACGGCGGCTCGGTCACCATCGACGGCGGCACGCGGCTGCGCACGGCAGAGACCACGTTCCTCGTCAAGGCCGTCAAGGTGACGGTGGCCGTGGACGGGTCGCGGGGTGCGCAGGTGCAGCCGGGTAACGGCGTGCTGCTGCAGATGATGGAGACCGACGATCCGGGCAGCCCGACCGGCGTGTACACCGAGCCGACCGGCGAGCCGACGAAGGACTCGAGCTTCGACGTCTACACCGAGCAGGCCGACGACGTGGTGGCCACTTTCACGGATATCGACCTGCTTGGCGACTTCTACAACGGCCGCCGAGCGGATCAGAACCTCGCGCTCACGCTGACCGGGACGCGGCTCGATGGCGTGATCTCGGCGAGCGCGACGGCGCACGCGATCAGTGCGATCGACGCGGCCGAGTACGAGCAGTTGGGTCGGGTGACGAACACGGTGCAGGCGTCGATCAACAACGGCGTCATCGTGACGGTCGGCAGCGGCTCGGTCTGGAACGTGACGGGCACGTCGTATCTCACGAGTCTGACGGTTGCGGACGGCGGAGTTGTGTCCGCGAGCGCTATGACTGTGGACGGCACGGCGACGCAGATCACGCCGGGTACGACGTACACCGGCGCGATCGTGCTCACTGCGGGATGAGGCCGATTTGCAACTGAGATGTCGTCAGGTCCGGGTCGCTAGGGTGGTGAAACCGGCGACCCGGGCCTCGACGGCCAGTCGCGTCTCCTCGGCGACTAGGTCGGCGTTGATCTGCGCGGCGGCCCACGCCCCGGCCGCCGCCGCGCTGCCGACCTGTGCAGACGGGTCGGTGACGTTGCCCGCGAGCCAGAGGCCGGGGACGCTGCTGCGGCCGGTCGCGTCCGCCGGGATGTGCACGCCGGCGCCGGTCGGGTGCTCGACCGGACGCAGCCCGAGGTCGGCGAGGAAATCGGCTCGCAGCGCGAAGCGTGGGCCGACGACGAGGACTTCGCGCGGGATCAGGGTGCCGTCGGCGAGGCGCACGCCCTCGGGTTCCCAACCGGTGACGATACCTTCGACGATTCGGATGTCTCGGGCGTCCAACTGCTCGCGCTGCTCGTCGGTCAACTGGGGCATGGTGTGCGTGAGGAAGACAATGTCTTCACTCAGTTGGCGGAACAGTAGGACTTGATGGAGCGACATCGGTCCACTCCCGAGGACGCCGATCGCCTTGTCGCGCGCCTCCCAGCCGTGGCAGTAAGGGCAGTGGATCACGTTGTCGCCCCAGCGTTCGGCGAGGCCGGCCACGTCCGGCAACTCGTCGACGAGGCCGATCGTGACGAGGAGACGACGTGCGCGGGAGACTCGGCCGTCGGTCAAGGTCACTTCGAAGCTGTCGGAGCCGTTGGAGCCGTCAGGCGCCTTAATCACACCGGTGACCTCGCCGGACACGACGTGCCCGCCATAACTGCGTACTTCGGCACGGCCGCGTGCGAGGAGTTCGGCGGGCGGCGTACCCTCGCGGCCGAGCAGGCCGTGTACGCGGTCAGCGGGGGCATTGCGCGGCCGGCCCGCGTCGATCACGGCGACGGAGCGGCGGGAGCGGGCCAGCATGAGTGCGCCGTTCAGACCTGCGGCGCCGCCACCTACCACC
>Ga0185299_10004836_pt1 | contig 15821 bp, 16 predicted proteins | sample PaiPotPPA55metaG_FD_128002 | JGI IMG/M metagenome (GOLD analysis project Ga0185299, IMG submission 128002) | Iron sulfur acid spring bacterial and archeal communities from Banff, Canada, to study Microbial Dark Matter (Phase II) - Paint Pots PPA... ...
CGACGTTTCTCCCCTGTGGCGTCAATGCTGAAAACTGGGAGTGTATGGAATGGCTGCTCCGGGGAATTCCCCGATTGCGATTGCGTTTGACGGCATCAGTGGAACGGGTTCGATCCCGACGTCGGTTCTGCTCGCCGGAATGTTGCGCGCCTCGGAGAAGGTCAGCGATCTGATTTTTTCGCCGGGGCGTCCGCCGCAAGTCGAGATTCACGGACAACTCACGGCGGTCGAAATCTCCGGGAGCAGCATACTTTCGGCGGATGACACACGCCGCATTGCCGCCGATCTGATCGGCAACAATAAGCAGGCCATCAATACGCTTCGCGAGCAGGGTTCCTGCGACGTTTCTTATGGATTGGCGGGAATGGCGCGATTCCGCGTGAATGTTTTTATCCAGCGCGGAAGTTGCGCGATTGTGATGCGCGTAATCCCTACCGTCATTCCGACTTTCAGTTCGCTTCGTCTGCCGGCGCAGTTGGAAGAAGCTGCGAATGTCCGGAACGGGATCATCCTGGTGACGGGCGGAACCGGCTCGGGCAAGTCTTCGACGCTCGCCGCTTTGATTGACCGCATCAACAGCGAACATTGCTATCACGTCCTTACGGTCGAAGATCCGATTGAGTTTCTGCACAAGCATAAGAAATCGACGGTGCACCAGCGCGAGTTGCACAGCGATGCGCCGAATTTCACGCTGGCGTTGCGGGCGGCTCTGCGTCAGGCGCCGCGGGTGATTATGGTCGGCGAAATCCGCGACCGGGAAACGCTCGAGATTCTTCTCGATGCCGCCGAAAACGGCCACCTCGTTCTTTCCAGCATGCACACCGTCGACACCTCGAAGGCGGTGGAGCGCATCATCGCCACGTTCCCTTCCACCGAACAGCAATCGGTGCGAGAGCGACTCGCGAAAACTTTCCGCTACATCGTTGCGCAGAGGTTGATACCGCGCAACGATGGCGGGGACCGCGTCGCCGTAGTCGAAATTTTGAAATCCAACTCGCGCACTCGCGATTGCGTCGAACAAGGCGAGCGGGCGGGCCGCACGCTGCTGGACGCAATCAAGGCCAGCGAAAACGAAGGCATGCAGCACTTCGATGGCGAGATCGCGAAACTGGTCCGCTCGGGCCTGGTGGATCTCGAAACCGGTCTGGGCTTCGCCAGCAATGCGACGGTGCTGGGGCAGGAACTGGCGCGCTAAATCAGTTGTCCGATGCGGTTTCCGCGTTGCTGGCGATTGTTTTTTTGGGCGGGAATGGTATTGGGGAAGCTTTGGTACCCCCCCCGTAAAGAAGGAAGATTTATTTCGTGGCATGCCCGAGCTGATAGCTCTTGCCAATTTCAAATTTCCCGAGTACAAGCGCAGTCTGGCCAGGACCCGAAGCAGATCTTCCGCTCGCAAAAAAGTCGCAGAGCACGGAAGGTAGCACATCCTCGCGCGAAGGATGGGGTAGCCCCAGTGTTATTTGTGCCAGCGAGATCAAAGCCTGGGCACCGGCCCGTGCCGGTGAGACAATTGACCACATGAAGAACCGCGATGCCAATCGCCACCCGGGCATTATGCGCGTAATGAAAGTCGACTCGGAGTTTGCCGGAATTCTTGTCGCGGTTGGTTTCCTTGTGATGGGGGCCGTCGGTCTCGATATTGGCAGATGGTTTGTGTTGGGAGCCCTTGGGCTCGGCGTCGCGGTTGCTCTGCTCCTCCGGTTCACGCGGAAGAGCGACTGACCTCGCGCTGTCAACCAAAAAGCAGGTCCTTCGTTTCGCTCAGAGATTGTGACTATTTGTACGCTGTCAAAAACCGAAGCTACCCTGCGACCGATAAGAATGTAGGGGTCCTTCGACTCCGCGAGACCTTCACTTTCGTGAAGTTCTCGCTCCGCTCTGGATGACACTACTGAGAAGTGTTCGCACCAACAGCTAACAATCCAGTTCACTGAAGTCCGGTTCCTGTGACCCGGGGCGTGCAAGCCTGTAAACTGGAAGGCAGAATGAAGCGCGTTCTGCTCATCGTCTTCGTGCTGATCGGCATTGTGCTGATCGGTTGCAGCGGGTTCGCTGGTGCCGAGACTCTCTTGCAATATGGACGGATTGTGGCTGTCAAGAAATCCGTCACGACCTCCACAAAGGCGTGGGTTGTCAATACTCCGCTGGATGAAGAACGGACGCAGTACACGATATCGGTTCATGTGCAGGATCGAATTATTGTTGGCAACTACGAAATTTCCGCTACGCAATCGGAACCGCCGCCAGAATGGACTCCCGGCTCCGCGGTGAAGCTTGAGGTCAGCGGCGATTCTATGTATTTACGGTCGGCGACCGGCAGCTTGCGTTTACATATCACGCAACGGAAGACTGCAGGCCCGATGCAGGCGGTCACGGCGGAAGAGAAAAAGCGGCTCTCAGAACTCGATGCCCCGCCACAGTCATCGCAGTCGCCTCAGTCATCATCGCAGTCAATGATCGGTTTTTCTAAGGCCGGAGAAGACAAGGCAGCCGCGCCGGAACCGGCTCCACAGCCGCTGCCTCCGCCTCCCGCGCCTTCGACAGGTACGGTGACGGTGCGCTCTACTCCGTATCTTTCGGAGGTGTTCGTGGATGGCGACTCCGTGGGATACACGCCGGCGAAGATCGCGCTTGGCCCGGGGAAACACAGCTTCCGCGTCGAGAAGCCGGGTTACAAAGCCTGGACGAAAGAGATGACGATTACGGTGGGATCAGAGCTGACGTTGGATGCGACTCTGGGAAAGCAATAGCCTCGCCAAGCGAGATCACCTGCGCTCGGTGGGTACGAGGCAGAGCCCCGTCGCCACACAAGAGAATCCTCACCACAGAGGACACAGGGGACACAGGGGCGCACAGGGGAAAGTCATCCGATCCCCCACTCAAATCGCTTACAATTCCCCTTCCATGACGGTCGCGGTTCGTTCTTTTGCGAAGATTAATCTCGGGCTCTACATCGGTGCGGCGCGGGCGGACGGATTTCATGATCTGCGCACGGTTTACCAGACGATCGCGCTGCATGATGTGATTCGGGTTAGCGTCGGGCGTGGCAGCGGGATTGAAATTCTCTGCAAGGACCCGCGCGTTCCTCTGGATTCGTCGAATACGTGCTATCGCATTGCTGAGCTAGTTCTGGAGGAACTCGGCGTTAATGGGAGAGTCAGTGTCGAGATCGAGAAGCGGCTGCCGGTGCAGGGAGGGTTGGGCGCGGCGTCTTCGAATGCGGTTGCGACCATGGTTGCGCTGGAGCGGGCACTCAGAAAGAAATTGTCCGGGACAGCGCGGCTGCGGATCGCCGCTGAGGTTGGCTCGGACTTACCGCTGTTTCTGGTAGGCGGAACGACGTTGGGAGTCGGGCGGGGCGAGGAGGTTTATCCTCTGGCTGATTTACCTTCGGTGCCGATGGTCGTGGTGATGCCGGAAGTTGGAGTGTCCACGGCTCAGGCGTTTGCCGATTGGGATGCGCTTGTGAGGAGGGGGGCCGAACTGCGCTCGGGCGGGCGGACGAATGCGTCCGCCCCTACGCGAGCGGGTACGGGGCGGAGCCCCGACACCACACATACCACAGCCACAGGAGAGAATCGTCAATTGACTCGGCTGGGAGCGTCCGATAGACTGTTTGAGGTTGGCTGCGCGCTGTCGGCGTGGCTGAGTGGTTTACCCAACACCGGTGCTCCTGCAAAAAGGGGGAGCCGGGCCGGGAACTTGCTTTCCGACCTTGTCCGTACCGGGATTGAAAACGACTTCGAGAAAGTCGTCTTTCCTCTATATCCCGAATTGCGAGACATAAAAGCTGCGCTGGAGTGCGCGGGGTCGAGATACGCTTCGCTTTCCGGCTCAGGGTCAACTCTGTACGGGCTGTTCCAGTCGCGAGCCGACGCTGCGAAGGCGGTGAGCGGTCTGCGAAAGCAGGGGCTGAAGGCGGTGGCGACCAGTACGTTGACGCGCCAGAAGTATTGGGAGAAGTCGCTGGTCGTTGGTCGCTAGTCGTTGGTTGCTAGTCGTTGGTTGCTAGTCGTTTGCCGTTGGCGTTCGGTTCTGGGGTATGATTTAGGGGCCAGCGAATTGATTGTGCATCTTGGGCCGTCGACTAATGGTAGGTCAAGTGCCTTTGGAGCACTTTGTCTAGGTTCGAATCCTAGCGGCCCAGCCAGATAGACCAGTTCTCAGTTGCCAGTTCTCAGTTCTCAGCAGAGACACTGGAGCCCCAAAACTGAGAACTGAAAACCGGGAACTGAGAACTAACCTATGGCCACAGTTGCGACGACGACTGCCGAGAAGACGACCGCGGAAAAAAAGCCGATAACGGACGAGAAGCCGGAACGCAAGCCGCAACGCGCCCGGGTCGATGACAGGTTCAAAGTTTTCTGCGGAACCGCCAATGAGGCACTCTGCGATGAGGTCTGCAATTTTCTTGGGCTCACGCGCGGACAGGCTCTGGTCACACGCTTCAAGGACGGCGAAGCGTATGTGCAGATCCAGGAAAATGTTCGCGGAGCAGATGTGTTCGTGATGCAGCCCACCTGCCAGCCAGTGGACATGCATCTGATGGAACTGTTGTTGATGATGGACGCGCTCAAGCGAGCTTCGGCGCGCCGCATCACGGCGGTGATTCCCTACTATGGATATGCGCGGCAGGATCGCAAAGACAAGCCACGCGTTCCGATATCGTCGAAGCTGGTGGCTGACCTGCTGACTACCGCGGGCGCCGATCGGGCGCTGGTTGTGGATTTGCATGCTCCACAGCTACAGGGATTTTTTAACATTCCGGTGGATCACCTGTTCGCTTCGCCGGTGCTGGTCGACTACTTCAAGAAACTCGAGTTGCCGAACCTGACCGTTGTTTCGCCAGACGCGGGTGGAGTGGAACGCGCGCGCTTCTTCGCGAAGAAAATGGATGCGGCGCTGGCGATCGTGGATAAACGCCGCGTCGAAATGAACGTGGCGGAAGTGATGAACGTGATCGGCGAGGTCGATGGCCGTACTTGTCTCATCATCGACGATCTTATCGACACGGCGGGAACGCTGGTAAAAGTGGCGCAGGCGCTGGTTCAGAACGGCGCAAGCAGTGTGTATGCATGCTGCACGCACCCAGTACTTTCAGGCACCGCGGTAGAAAATCTGGTGGACTCTCCGATCACCGAGGTGGTAGTGACCGACACGATCCCACTTAGCGAAGCAGCAAAACAAGTTTCCAAGATCAAGGTGCGTTCGATCGCGGGACTGATTGGACGGGCAATTCAGTCCATTCACGAAGAGACTTCGGTCAGCAGACTTTTTAGCTAGAAAGGTCGGTAGTCGCTGGTCGTTGGTCGTTCGCAAACCCTTTTCAGTGCTGGGCGAACAGTGAACGACTAACGACGAACGACTGACGACTAGCGACTAGCGACAACCAACGAAGGACGGAAACAGAATTATGGCGACTGCAACGGACATCAGCATTCTGGAAGCGCAGAAGCGCGAACCAGGCACAAAAAACGCCGCCCGGCGCGTACGCGTCGACGGAAGGATTCCGGCTGTGCTATACGGCGCGGGCAAAGACGCGGCTGCGGTCGCGGTGGATCCGCGGCAGGTCCTGCGCATCCTGCGGTCGGAGAGCGGGCACAATACGATTTTTGACCTGGCGCTCGACAGCGATCGCGTGAAGGCGATGATTGTGGACTGGCAGTTCGAACCTATCAAGGGAACCCTGCTCCACGTGGACCTGCAGCGCATCGCGATGGATAAGAGGCTGACAGTCACGGTTCCGGTCGTGCTCAAAGGCGAGGCAGAGGGTGTGAAGACGGAGGGCGGCATCCTCGAGCAGTTGCTGCGCGAGATCGAGATTGAGTGCCTTCCTTCCGACATTCCGAAGAACCTCGAAGTGGACATCAGCCACCTTGTGTTTGGCGTTGAAGTGCGCGTGAAAGACTTGCCACACAGCGAAAAACTGAAGTTCCTGACCGACGAAAACCAGATGATCGCGCATATCACGACGGTGAAGGAAGAAGTGGTTGCGGCTCCGGAGGTGGTGGCGGACGTGACGGCGACTCCGGCTGAACCTGAAGTCATTAAGAAGGGTAAGCAGGAGACCGAGGGTGAAGGCGAGGCCGAGGGCGATGCCAAGGGCAAGGCTAAGCCCGAGAAGGCTGAAAAGGTCGAGAAGGCCGAGAAGAAAGAGAAAAAATAGCTACGAGCTGCGAGCCTCGAGCTAAAGGCCAACAGCTAAGAGCCAAGAGCTAATTTGCGTGAAACTGATCGTCGGTTTGGGCAACCCCGGAATCGAGTACCAGTTCACGCCGCACAATCTTGGGTTCTTGACGATTGACCGGATCGCTAACGGCCTCGGGATCGAAGTCAGGAATCGCCAATGCCGCGCGCTGACTGCGCGGGCAACGATCGCCGGTGAGCAGGTGGTCCTGGCCAAGCCGGAGACCTACATGAACCTGAGTGGGCTTTCGGTGCGGGAATTGGTGGCGGAACATCAGGTCGACGTGACGCGGGACCTGATTGTGATTTACGACGAGCTCGACCTTCCGCTGGGCGCGATTCGCATCCGGCAGCGAGGGAGTTCGGCGGGGCACAACGGGATGGAATCCATCTTGGGCGCCCTGGGTACCGACGAGTTTTTGCGGATTCGGCTGGGAATTGCTCCGGATCGTAAAGTCGCGGACAGCGTGAAGTTTGTGCTGACGCCGTTCCGCAAGGCGCAGGAAAAAGTTGTGGACGAAGTCCTCGACGCGGCAGTGCAGGCGGTCGAGGTAATTTTGAAAGAAGGACCGGCGGCGGCGATGAACAGATTTAATCGCAAGAACGAACCGGATGAAGAGCTTTAGTCGTAGATGTTCGTCGCTGGTCGCTAGTCGTTGGTCGTTAGCAAGCGCTCACGATTTGCGATGAATTCCGAACGACTAAAGACTAAAGACTAACGACCAGCGACTGTATTTTGGAGATAACGCATGAATCGTAACTATGAATTGATGTTCATCGTCCGTCCCGACATGGTGGACGAGGATCTGAACAAGCTGATTTCAACGCTCGAGTCTTCAGTAACTTCGGCGGGCGGAACGACCAAGACCGAGGTCTGGGGCAAGCGCCGTCTCGCGTACAGGGTAGGCAGGTTCAACGATGGCATCTTCGTGCTGATGCTAATTGACGGCGTCGGCGCGGTCGTGCACGAACTCGAACGCCGCCTGCGTGTGACCGAGCCGGTGATCAAGTTTCTCACCGTGCGCACCGATGAAGAACTGAAGCGGCTCGACAAGATCAAGAAGATCCGGGACTCAAAGAAGAAAGCCAGCGCAGCCCCGGCCGCGACCGCGGCTCCGGTAGCAGCAACGCCGGAAGCGGGAACGGAAACATCGGCCTCGGCGCCGGTTTAGTTGACCGCCGGGTTGAGCATGCAATGAATCGGTAGAGGGGCGAAGATCTCGCCAGTCCGTTACGAATTCTCAGAAAGCAGGAGCACTATGGCAGAAGAAACAAAAGCACCGACCGCGCATGCGGGATCAAGCGGCAGCGAAAGTCGTCCGGAGCGTAGTGGCAGCGATCGCTCCGAGCGCAGCGGGCCACGCGGTCCGCGTCCCGCGGGAGGCCCCGGTGGTCCCCGCGAAGGTGGCCGTAAGTACTTCCGGCGCAAGAAGGTTTGCAAGTTCTGCGTCGAGAAGATCGAGGCGGTCAATTACAAAGATGTGCGTCTACTGGCGCAGTTCGTGGCGGAAAGCGGCAAGATCACGCCGCGACGCCTGACCGGCGTGTGCATGCCGCACCAGCGCCGTCTGTCGAGGGCTATCAAGCAGGCGCGGAATATTGCCTTGCTGCCGTTTGCTGGACGCGCGCAGTAAATTCAAGAGTCGTCGTTGGTCGTTAGTCGTTAGTCGTTCGGGATCATCGTAAGCCTTGAGACTTTGCAAACGACCAACGACAAGCGACTACCGACCAGGTTGCTTACGAAACGGAGTCATTCATGGAAGTCATCCTGAAAGAAGACGTGCCCAAGCTGGGCAATCGCGGCGAGGTGGTGAAAGTCGCCGAGGGGTATGGGCGGAATTTTCTGCTGCCCAAGAAACTGGCGATTGAGGCGACCTCCGCCAACAAGACGGTCATCGAGCAGATGAAGGCGGCCTCGGTGCGCCGCTCCGCCAAGGAGAAGACGGAAGCCGAGGCGCTGGCCAAGCAGTTTGACGGACTCGAAGTTAAGTTCCTGCGCAAGTCAGGCGAAGGCGATCATTTGTTTGGATCGGTCACGGCCGGAGATATTGCCGACGCGCTCGAGAAGAAGAGCTTCCACATCGATCGGCGGAAGATCCAGTTGCACGAACCGCTCAAGACCGTCGGCGAGTTCATTATCGCCGTCAAGCTGCACAAGGACGTGACCACGCACTTGAAGGTCGTCGTCGATAAGGAAGCGGCGGCAGAATAGCCTTTAGTTCGCTGTGCTCGTGTGGGGACGGGCGACTCTCCCGTCCTGCCGGGCGGGGACGCCCGGCGCTCCATTAGACATCATCAGGGATCCGCCCGAAGAACTGCTCCACTTTTTTCATTTCTGTTGTTCTGCTGTAGCGCGGTAGGCTCTCGACAAACACGCGCCCGTACTGCTTCTTCAAAATCCGGTTGTCGAGCAGAGCCAGCAAACCGCGATCGCGCAGCGATCGAATCAATCTTCCGAAGCCCTGCTTCAGCGTGATGACCGCGCTTGGCACCTGGTATTCGAAGAAGGCGTTGCCGCCGCCGGCGTCGATGGCCTTCACCCGAGCGGCCACCACCGGATCGCTCGGGACGGCGAACGGTAAGCGATCGATAATCACGCAGCTCAACTGTTCGCCTTGCACGTCCACGCCCTGCCAGAACGAAGACGTCCCAAATAGCACTGCGTGGGGCGTGAGCCGGAACTCCTCGAGCAGCACCGATTTCGGCGCGTCGCCCTGCTTGAGCATGGGAAATTCCAGCTGGCCAAGAAGTCGCTCGTAGATTTCGTTCATCTGCGCGTAGCTGGTGAAGAGCACGAACGCGCGTCCGCGGGTAATCTCGAGCAGCCGCCGGATCACGACGGTTGCCTCGCCGGCGAATTGCGGCGTGCGCGGATCGGGAAGGTCGGGCGGGACGTAAAGGATCGCCTGGCTTTCGTAATCGAAGTGCGATGGAACGATCAATTCGCGCGCGTGGTCGAGCCCGAGGCGCCCGCGTATGTAGTCGAAACCGCCCGCGACGGCCAGCGTTGCCGAGGTCAGCACCGACGTCTCCAGCTTCGACCACAGACACTCGCGCAGAATCTGGCCGACCTCGATCGGAGTAGCTTGCAGAAAAACATTCGTTCTTCCGCCTGCAGTTCTTTCTTCCGACGATTTCCGCCGGGCGGGGGCGCCCGGCGCTCCACGGAATCCTCGACGCTCGATCCAGAAGACGGTGTTCGGATCCTCGTTCTCCATCACGAAGCGAAGCTGCACTTGCAACTGTTGCGCTCGACGCGTAAGCGTGAAGACTTCTTCTGGCTTCTGTGGAAGTTGCTCCAGTTCGGCGCCCAGCCGGTATAGGGCATGATTAAGGGCGAGAAATTCTTCGCCGTTTTCTTCCAGGAACTCGCGGCGAGAATCGAAGGCAAACCGGCCTTCACTCGCGGGCAGGAGTGAAAAAAACAGTTGCGAGCGCTCCCGCACCGACTGTATTGCTCCCGACATCTGCGGCGTGTACAGTTTCTCGCGCTGCAACAGGCGTTCGACATCGCGCGTCAGCTCGTCCATGCGCAGGTTGCTGACCGAAATCCCAAAGTAGTTGCCGGCGACTTCTTCCAGTTCGTGTGCTTCGTCGAAGATAACGGCGCCGCACTCGGGGAGGACGCCGGCATCGGGCGCGCCCTCGGCTTCGAGTTTGATGGAGAGGTCGGCGAAGAACAGGTGATGGTTGACGATGATGATGTCGCTCTCAGCGGCGTGCCGCCGCATCTCGGTGATGAAGCAATGCTCCCATTCCTTGCATTTCTGGCCGAGACAGGTATCCGCTCGCGCGTCGAGTTTGTGCCAAAGGGCGCTGGCCTCGGGCAGTTCCGCGAGTTCAGCGCGATCGCCGGACTGCGTCGTTTTCTCCCACGCGGCGATGGCGCGGTAGTGCTCGATCTCTTCCAGTCCGCTGAGCACCGGCTGGTCGGTGAGATCAAAAAGCTTTTTGCGGCAGAGATAATTGTTGCGCCCCTTCATGTAGCAGACACTCAGCTTGCGATCTCCGTCAGGAAACTGCGCTCGCTCGAGGGCAGGGACATCTTTAAAGTAGAGCTGCTCCTGCAGATTCTTCGTGCCGGTTGAGATGATGACTCGTTTGCCCGAGCGGATCACCGGCAGCAGATAAGCCAGCGTTTTGCCGGTGCCGGTGCCGGCCTCGACGATCAAGTGGCGCTTTTCTTCGAGGGCCTCTTCGACTGCCTGAGCCATCTGCAGTTGTCCGCGGCGGAATTCGTAGGCGGGGTGCGTTCTCGAGAGCAGGCCTCCCGGCGCGAAGAACTGGTACAGCGAGAATCCCGCGGGCCCAGTCACGGGATGAGACACGGGATGGGATGAGGAAGGCACGGTGTCTCTATAATAGCGGGATGGGCATCGTAACTCATCCCCGCCTTCAAGAGAGAAAAGATTTTGAGTAAGAAAAGACTTTGAGCAAGAAAAAGCAATCCCCTCTCGTCGCCATCGTCGGACGCCCTAACGTCGGCAAATCGACGCTGTTCAATCATCTGACGGGAGCGCGGCGCGCCATCGTCGGCGATGAGCCGGGCATCACGCGCGACCGCCTCTATGGCGAGGTCGAATGGCTCGGGCACGAGTTTCGAGTTGTGGATACGGGTGGCATCGTTCCCGACGACAAAGATTTCATTCCGTCGGAGATCTTCCGCCAGGCCAAGGTCGCGTTCGAGGAAGCGGCGGCTATTGTCATGGTCGTCGATGCTCGCACTGAGATCGCTGGACCCGATCGCGAGTTGGCTCGGCTGCTGGCGCGCACTGGGAAGCCGCTCTTTCTCGCTGTCAACAAAATGGACTCCGACAAGCAGGATGGATTGCTCGACGAGTTTCATGTGCTCGGGATGCGGAATATATTTCCGATTTCGGCTGAGCATGGGCGCGGTGTTGACGATCTGCTTGACGCTATCCTTAAGGTGCTGCCTGCTAGTGCAAAGGCAACCACCGAGGTCACTGAGGTCACGGGGGAAGGCACAGGGGAAACTCCCGAGGAGCCGCATGAAATCAGGGTGGCCATCATCGGGCATCCGAATGTCGGCAAGTCCACGCTGCTGAATCAACTCACGGGAACCTCGCGCGCCATCGTTTCGCCAATTGCCGGGACTACGCGCGATTCAATCGACGAAGTCATTCAGTACAAAGGCCGCAAGATTCGGTTCGTTGATACGGCCGGCATCCGTCGCAAAGGCAAGACGCGGCTGATGGCGGAGAAGCTGTCGGTGGTCATGGCGCGCAAGAATATTGAAGACGCCGACATTGTGCTCTTCATGGTCGACGCCACCGAAGGCGCCAGCGGGCTCGACGCTAACATCGCCGGCTATGCGCATGAGAGCGGACGCTCGGTGATTATTCTGGTCAATAAATGGGATCTCGTGGCGAGCGGCGAGAAGCGCGCCATCAGCCAGTCGAAGACGGCTCGCATCCAGGACGCCAAGCGCCCGCAGGACCGCGCTCTCTACGAGGAGCGGCTGCGCTATGGGCTCAAGTTTCTGGCGTACGCTCCGGTGCTTTTTCTCTCCGCGCACACCGGCAAGGGGACGGAAAAAATTCTGCCGCTGATCGAGAAGGTGGCTGCCGAACGCCGCAAGCGCATCACGACCGGCGAGATGAACCGTTTCCTGAGGACGGTTGACTTTGAACGCGCTTCCGTTCCCGTGAGCAAGCGCGTGAAAATCCTCTACATGACGCAGGCGGGAGTTGCGCCGCCTATGTTCGTGCTCTTCACCGACCGCGCGGTCAAGTTGCACTTTTCTTATCAGCGGTTTCTGGAGAACCAGATTCGCGCGGCGTTTGGATTTGTGGGGGCGCCTATTTGGATTAAGAACCGGGCGCGTGACTAGAGTGCCAGATCGACCGCGTGAAGCTGCTGTCCCCGGTTTCCCGGACAGTCGCTAGCGCACCCGAAACTGTATCGGTTTTGAGCTGATTTTTCCGATGACGACGGACTGGTCCACGGCTTTTACCTTCCCAGTATTTAGGTCGCACGCACAATAAGTTGCCGTGATCTGATACGTGCCAGAGTTCTTCACGACGCATCCCCGGTACTGATCCTCATAGCCAACCATGCCACCGGCCGGAAGTCGCAAGAAATCTTCCCGCAGAATCTGTTCCGCAGTCCGGGGATCCTTAACAGAAAATCGGTCTCCTGCGCTCACGCAACCTAGGCCAGACTTTTTGCCCTTCAGTTGCTCGACGGATACCCAGAAGCCAGCAATGCCGCCGCCCGCTGTAAAAAAGGACTTAGAAATATAGACGGCGGAGTAGCCCCTGTTTGAAACCAAAGCCTTGAACCGGACCGGTTCGCCAGCAGTGTAACTAGTCTTGTCTGTCTTGATCTCAACTTGCACTTCCCCGCTCTGCGTTGCAAGTTCTTGCATTGGAGTCTGAGGCACAAGTGATGTCGAGATCGCTAGGAACATCAGCAGTGTTCGCATCAGGAAATTATAAGCGGACCTGACAGGACGATGGCCTACCCCGCCATCGGAACATGCTTCCCATCCTCAGTCAACAGGCCCACTCGGTCGACGCCGGCGATCCGAGCAATTGCAATTACGTCGGCGACATCCTGGAAATCAATATCGTCATCGGCTTCGAGGTAGGCGATTCGCTCCACGCGAATGGCGAAAATGTCTCGCAGGCGTTCGCGCAGGTGATCCCAATCCACCGCTTCTTCATTCACCATCACCTGCGGGTGTTCCAAGCCCGGCTTCGCGTGATGAATCTGAATCACGATTGTCGTCAGCGGCGGCGGGGTCGCGGGACCCGGAGACTTGGGCTGCTGCGGAATCTCTGTCTGCAAACCGACGGGCTTCTGCTCGATCACAACCAACATGAAGACGATGATGAGCACCAGCAGAACGTCAATCAGAGGAGTGACGTTCATTTTGGGACCTGTTGAAAACGGACCACCGCCTGCCGTGGAGAATGCCATTTGAATTTCCTCTCTTTGCAAGGGAAACCGGCACGCGCGTGTCCTGAAACATTGGACACCCGCGCGGTGAAGAGAGTTCCACAGCGGTGAATTTCCCCTCTGCGCCACAATCCAGCACAGGAGTTTTCACGATGACTCATAGCGCGGACCTCAGCGGCTAAAGCCGAATCCAATACAATTGAGTTACCGCAGCGCTGAAGCGCTGCGCCACCCAAAATCAAGTGCGTGGCGCTGCGCCATCCAAAATAAAATGCGGTCGAATTTCCGCAATCTGTCATCAAGGAAACATGGTGAATACATCCCCCGCTTAGTGCTTGGAAGCGTTCTTCTCACGATCACTCTTTCAATGCTGAGTCCGCCTGCGCATGCTCAGGACAACTACGAGATAGAGGTCTACTCCTCGGAAGCGACTCCAAAGAACGTCACGATGGTGGAAATACATTCCAACTTCACCGTGGACGGCTCCAAGCAAGTGATCAATGGTGTGGTCCCTTCGAATCACGCCATGCACGAAACCCTGGAGATCACGCAGGGCTGGACTGACTGGTTCGAAACCGGCTTCTATGTGTTCACGAGCATTCAGCCCGGTGGTTCAATTTCCTGTGATTGACCTTAATCTTTCGCCGAACTGGGAGGTTAATTTTGGCGCGGGGGTGGATGTAACCAACTCCGCCGATCATTTGATTGTGAAGTGCATCATCGGACGGCGCTTCAGTTGGGGGCATGAGCACAAGCCGAGCACCGCACAAAAATAGTGGAGTGACGGCCTCGCCCGTCCTTGCGGAATTAGGCGGCCGGGCGGGGACGCCCGGCTCTCCACTAGCAATTTGTTCACGAGCAAGATTAGCCGATGGGCTCGGCCGACGGTGGCAGGGGCGGCGCTTCGAAGGGTGGCGGAGATTGCGGGACCGGAGGGGATTCCGGCGCTGGAGGCGTGGGGGCCGGATGCAGCAGCACGTCGAGACCCGGATATCGAGACGCAAAGAAATGGATCGCGTACGCCGGGAAGAAGACGGTGGCGGGCACGCTCACTAGGGCGACCAGGTAAATCAGCAGGAGCAGCAGCAAGCTTCCAAAGATTATTGTCAGACTGATCGTCGTAACGTTCCATCCCATTCCCGCAGCCCTACCGGCCACCACTGCAATCACACCAGGGACAAAGACCAACAACGCTGGAACGATCGCGATGATGGTGAATAGGATGCCCGCCGCAATGGCAAGCACAAGCTTGAGCAGCAGGTAAATGGCGAATCGCCCTTTCTCCAGGCCGATCATCGCCAGCAGCCGGCGCCAGCCGTCGGCAAAATCGAGGTCCTCGAGAGCCATAATCGGCACCAGAAAATCTTTAGCCAGCGCCTGAATCACGGCGACTGCCAGCACGAATGCTGCGAACAGGCCCACGAGCAGAATCACTCCGACAATCAGGCGCGCGATGTGTTGCCGCAGGTCTGTCGTCCATCCCGCGGCGAATGCGAGGGCCAGCGGCAAGCCCACGAAAAATGCCAGCGACAGCCACGTGGAGACCAAGAACACAATTTGCCACAGAAAGAATCGGCCGCCGGCGCGCCGCCATTTTCGCCATCCCTCACCAATGGAACATTGCCGGCTTAGAACCGAGTCAAACAGGATGAACCGGAACACGCTGTTGATGTACAGAAAGACGAGCGCCAATACGATAAAGGCGAAGATTCCTACCAGGATCAATCCAATGAACTGCGCGATGTGCTCGGAAATGTGTGCGGGCATGTGCGCCCGGTCGAAAGGAGAGAGAACATTGGTCAAGTTCGATGGAAGAAACTCGCTATCGTTTTTCTGCGGGACACGAGGCCAACCGCCGCCGAAGTTAGGGAAACTACATCCGCCGACATGGAGTTCAGCTGCCAGAATTCCAACCAATGCGAGGCGAGACCATTGCCCGAAGCGGAAACGAGTGAAGAGTTGTTCGCGCGTGTGCTGCAGGGCGGGCTGGACGGAATCGACGGCGGAGACGGGCATTGGATCACCTCGAACCAACGCCGCAAAGGTATCGCGCTGAGACTTGCGGCGTCAATGCGGAACGGGCGAGACGCCCGTCACTCCACGGGAATTATTCATAGCGCAGCGCCTCGACTGGATCGAGATTCGCGGCTCGTGACGCGGGAATCAGGGCGCTGAGCACTCCGACGAACAGCAACACCAGGGTTGAAATCATAACGGTGAAAAACGAGATTCTGAGGTGGATGTCTGCTTTTCCAGAGTCGTCTTCGAACAGCGGGCCCATCAGCGGAAGGGTTCCCACGCCCACCGCAACCAGGTAGGAAACTACGATCCCAATGGCGCCGCCGAGCAGCATGATGAGCAGCGTCTCAGCAAGGAATTGGGTTTTGATGTGCCACTTCCGAGCGCCGAGAGCACGGCGCAAGCCGATTTCACGGATGCGCTCATCGACCGAGACGAGCATGATGTTCATGACGCCGACGCCCCCAATCCCGAGCGTCAGAATACCGATAAAGATAAGCAGCACTTGCAGACCGATGGTGATGCCGTTGATGACGGGCCGAAACTCTTCGCGACCGAACATCTGGATGGCCTTCTTGTCGGTGGGCGAAAATTGCTGGCGGGTGGCGAGAGCGGCGAGAACCTGCGCCTCGGCGCGCGCCTCGAACTGTGGCGCGATGGGTTCAAATACGAGCACACTGCCGTACTTCGCGTTC
>Ga0185299_10004838_pt1 | contig 15812 bp, 15 predicted proteins | sample PaiPotPPA55metaG_FD_128002 | JGI IMG/M metagenome (GOLD analysis project Ga0185299, IMG submission 128002) | Iron sulfur acid spring bacterial and archeal communities from Banff, Canada, to study Microbial Dark Matter (Phase II) - Paint Pots PPA... ...
CGCCTTCCAGGTCCATAAACACATCACCGGCCGAAGGCTCCGGCAGTCGGCAAAAACCCACTCCCGCCGCAACCGGCAAAAGCACCTCATGCACCAAGGTGTTCTTTAAGCGTCCCGTCACCTGCACGCGCGCCTGCTCTCGCACACGCTCGATGCCTTCTCGCGAACCGTGATCGGGCCTCTGATTCAACGGTATTGGCAGAACGGCCAGTTTCGCCATCGTGTCCGTGTCCCATTCTTGCAACTGGTTCCGTTGCTGCCGCCGAATTCCCGCAACCAGTGACAAATGATCGTCACCACGCCGTTGCCGGTCGCACTCACGAAACCACCGGCACACCTCACAGTGGGCACAAGGCTCCGGATAAGTCGCCACGACCGCGCCTTCGCCGCACACCTGCTCGAGCCGAGTCTTCACGTGCCGGTAGTACGCCGCATATTCCGCAAACCGGTATGCCTCCTCCGCAAAATTCTTTCCCGGCGGCACCACAAACATACACTCTGGCTCCGCACCCTGAATCTCCGTCAGTAGCTCCGAGTAAAGCGCGAGCTGCAGGATTGTCTCCGCCTTCGTCTCGCGCGACAGCTTGCAGTCGTAGACCTCGTACGACCAGTCTCCCAGCCCGCTCCGCTTTGGCACCCTCCGCAGCACGTCGGGCCGCCCAAACCAACGCCCCACCGATATGCTGCCCTGCGCAATAACTTCAATCCCTCGGCGCATGCTCGAGAGCGTTTCGCTAAGAGACTCCCGCTCGTCTCCAACTCCCCGAAACTCTGCGAATGAAAGCTGTTGATCCCGCAGCGACTTCAGGTAGGCCGCCTCATGTCGCAGGCCCAGTTCTTGAATCACGTGCAGGTTCGGTGCCTGCCATTCCGGTTTCGCTCTTTCGCCGCGCGCAACGCTCAGGTCAAGCCGTGTCAAATGGCCGCAGGACAGGTGGTTGCTCAGGTCAGTGGCCGAAAGCCGAATTTGTTCGGATTCAATTCTCATGTTCTTGCAGCAGCGGCATTTGAAGATGGACGATCTGAGGGATTCCTCGCTTCGTTCGGCTTCGGCCGTTCGATCCTCTCGACACACGCATCATATCAGTTCGGTAATTTACCCTCGTCTCACATTCCGCTTCGCCCGGCGTTCTGTTGCTGCGCGCTCGACATTCAACCCGCGCGTCGTCATCCCGAGCGAGTCCGCCCCCGCGGACGACGAGGGACCTGCTGTTCTCCAGCCTTGCAGTCCGTGCGGCCGGGTGCGCACGACCGAAGAAAAAGAGCCAGCGGGGACGCTGGCGTTCCCAGGTAAACCGTCGCGAACTTGCCAAGAAAAAGAGCCGGCAAGATGCCGGCGCTACAAAAACCGGGACCAAAATGCGAAAAACGCATGTCGTCATTTGTTGCGATTAGAACGGGTTGCCGTTGTTTGTTTTCAATGAGTTGGAGCATGTTCTGATTTCGTTTTGTTGCGATTAGAATTGGCTTGTTTCGCGGCGGAAACAGGCGCGGCGGGATTCGCGATGGGTTCGCGGACGGGGTCAGTGACATGGACCGGCGTCCTTCTGGGCCGGACGCTTGCGAGCGCCCTGAACATTGTCATGAACTTCTGATCGCTTCACCATGTTCCTTCCTCGTTGGTCGTCATGTTCCTTCGTCACGGGGGCGAAATAGTGCCCCGACTCACGCTAAACCAAATTGCGATTTCCTGTCAATTGTGGAAACCCTGTATACGCAGATCTGCGGGGGCTAACCGCGAGGGATACTGAAGAAGTCGTTAGACGAGGCGGGCATACAGCCGCAAGAAAAACCCGCACCCTGAAAATCACAGGGCGCGGCACCCAGCGTTGTTTGGCTGTGACGGAAATTGACTTCGTGTGCTGTGCACGCTGTGCTGCGAAAGGTGAGCCACCCGCCGGGGGCGTGACCTCGTAACACGAAGGAAAACCGACCCTTCGCGAAAGAAGCGAACGGAGGGTTACTAAGGGCGGTCGGCCAGAGCGAATTCAGATTACTTCGAAATATATCTTGCTCTGTAAGTAATGCGTGTGGAATATATTCCTCCATGCCAACAGAACTGCAAAGCCTCGATACGATTTTCAATAGTCGCGTCTTTCGCATACCGGATTATCAACGTGGGTTCGCGTGGGGAACCCGTCAGGTTGAAGATTTCTGGCAGGACTTGATTCGGCTAGACGATCAGCGCAATCACTATACGGGGCAACTGACTCTGGAAAAGGTCCCGGATGTTGGATGGAAATTATGGGACGAAGACACATGGCTTATCCAGGGAAAGGGATACAAACCCTTCTATGTCGTGGACGGCCAGCAGCGCCTCACGACCGCGATCATTCTAATCAAATCGCTCCTCGATAAGATTCCACTGGGAGCACAATTGGCATTCACCGAAAGGCGCGACCATGAACAGAAGTACCTCAGTCAGGCTTCGGCAGTAAGCCGCGCGTATTTGTTTGGCTATCAAAAGGATAATCCAAGCTATGAATACCTTAAGACGCAGATACTCGACGATCCATCGAATCAGTTCCAGGGAACTGAGACGACGTACACGTCGAATCTACGGAACGCGCGCGAATTCTTCCGCAATAAATCAAAAGATGCCAAGCTGACCGAAATTGAACGCTGGTTCAAAGGTCTCACGCAGAGATTCCTTTTCAATGTTTACGAGTTGCAGGAGCAACTCGACGTATTCGTTGTTTTTGAGACGATGAACAATCGAGGGAAACCCCTTTCGAAACTTGAGCTTCTCAAGAATCGCCTCATTTACCTCTCAACGCTGCTGCCGAAGTCGACTAAAGAAGAAGACCGCCGTGCGCTTCGCCGAAACATAAACGATGCATGGAAGACTGTTTACGAATATTTGGGACGAGAAAAGGACTGCCCCCTGGATGACGATGATTTTTTACGCGCCCATTGGATCATGTACTTCACTTATGCGCGCGACGAGGCCGACAAATTTTCGTCATTCCTGCTCGATGAGCACTTTACAGCGGACCGCGCAAGCAATGGAGCGTTAACAATAAACGAACTCCAGCATTACGTTACAAGTGTGCAGAACTCGGCAAGGAAATGGCACGCTATCCACTTTCCTGAACGGGTGGAAGGACTCGCCGACGAAGTTAGGCGAAGCCTCCAGCGGCTGGACAGACTCGGCAGGGGAGCTTTTGAACCCTTAATCATGGGCGCAATGCAAAGGGATCTGAAGAATTCAGAGTTGGACGCTCTACTAGCGGCGGCGGAGCGCTTTGTGTTTCTTGTCGGAAGGCTCTGCCAGCGGCGAGCGGATGTTGGAGACAGCAAATTCTATCGACTAGCTGGTGATGTATTTCGGGGCGAGTGCGTTCTGTCGGACGCGACCCAGGCAATTCGTGACCGTACGGAGAGATTCTTTTCGTTCGAAAAGGCCACGGCAGATATGCGGGATCTCTTTCAGCGCGGTGAGGACGGCTTCTACGGTTGGCAGGGTTTACGATACTTTCTGTTTGAATACGAACAATACCTTAGGGAGAAGGCCGGTATGAACGCCGCTCGCATGAATTGGCACGATCTGACTACCTCGCGAAAGGATTACGTCACAATCGAGCACATCTATCCGCAAAATCCCGCCAGCAAAGATTGGCCGGAATTCGAAACAAAATCTAAAAAAGAGCGGGCCGCCCTTCGCAATTCCCTCGGAAACCTGCTGGCCTTGTCGCAGAGCAGAAATTCTAAACTGTCAAATCGGCCTTTTGCCTTAAAGAAGCAAGATGCTGACGGCATCGTCGGATATACGAATGGGTCCTATAGTGAAATCGCAGTCTCGAAGCTGGATCGTTGGACTCCGACCGAAGTGATGGATCGCGGAGTATCCATGCTTGCGTTCCTTGAGAAGCGCTGGGATGTGTCTGTCGGCTCTCGCGAGCAAAAATTGGCGTTCCTCAACCTTGCCGTTGACGACGAACCCGTTCAATAGCTCAGTTCTGTTGCAAAGGTTGAACCCTGGGCCACCCGCCAACGGAAAACGATTCTTCATCTGTGGTTTCAATCAGCTCTTCGCCTTTTGCATATATCGATTCCCTGCAAATCGCTCCCTCTCAAAGCCTCCCAATTCCCTCTTGACATTCTTTTTGCTTCGGTCAATAGTAAACCATATGGTTAAGCATTTAAGCTCGACGCTCGACGCCACCTTTGGCGCTCTTTCCGACGCCACGCGCCGCGGCATCCTCGCGCAGCTCGCTCTTGGCGAGACTTCCGTCAGCGATTTGGCCGCGCCGTACGACATGTCGCTTCCGGCCGTCTCGAAGCATCTGCGGGTGCTCGAAGACGCGGGACTGGTTCAACGCCACAAGGATGGGCGCGTGCACCGCTGCCGACTCGCTCCCGAGCCCATGAAGGGCGCAGCCGAATGGATCGCTTACTACCGCCAATTCTGGGAGCGGCAGTTCGACGCTCTCGAGCAATACCTCGCCGACTCGCAAACTCCCGCGCAACAAAAGGAGAAGCAATCATGGCAAGCCCCACACCAGGCCCCGGTCTCTCCCTCCAGATCAAGCGCACGTTCCAGGCGCCGCGCGAAAAAGTCTGGGCCGCGTGGACCGAACGCAAAGGCCTAGAGCAGTGGATGTGCCGCGACGTGCCCACCCACGATCCCAAGTACACCGAGCTCGACGTCCGCCCCGGCGGCCGCTACGCGATTGAAATCACACAGCCCGACGGCGTAATCTATCGCGGCTCGGGCACGTTCCGCGAAGTGAAACCTCCCGAAAAACTGGTCTTCACCTGGGCCTGGAGCCGAACGCCGGAAAGCGGGAAAGACCCGATACAGGAGGAGACAGAGACTCTCGTCACCGTGCAGCTGTTCGAGCGCGGCAACGCAACCGAGATGCTCTTCACGCACGAAGGGTTTGATAGCGAAGCGGCGCGCGAATCTCACAACAAGGGCTGGACCGGCTGCTTCGAGGTGCTGGCAAAGTATTTCGAGGCTAGATAGTGATAGATTCGAGGCCCTCAGATCCGAGGACAAAATCGAACAGGAGAAAGAAGATGAAAAAGATGCTTGGCCTGGTCGCGATGGGACTTTTCGCAGCGGGAATTCTGGCCGCGCAAGAAAAAGGAATGCCGCCATCGAAGCCGAACGCAGGCTTCGACCGCTATAAGACGCTCGTTGGCACCTGGGAAGCGCCGAGTCCCGAGGGCGGAGTCACCAGCAGCACGATTCGCTTGGTTTCAGGCGGCACAGCCATTGAGGAAGTTTTCCAATCGAAGGCCGACAATCAGATGGTCACGCTATACACGCCCGACGGCGTCCGGCTTGCCATGACCCACTACTGCTCGATCGGCAACCAGCCGCGCATGGAAACGAAAGCGGCGGCTACGGCCAATCAAAGCGACTTTGATTTCTCGTACACCGGCGGAACGAACATCGGCCCCAACGACGCGCACATGCATCACTTGGCCACGCATTTCATCGATAAGGACCACTTTGACGAGGTATGGACTCTTTCCGCGGGCGGCAAAGAACAGCCGTTCACGTTTCACTTCACGCGCAAGAGCTAGCCGCCGCCGACGAAGTGAACGATTTCGAAGCTGTCGTTCGGCTGGATTTGCGTGTCGCTCCAGCGCGCGCGCGGAAGAATATCGAGATTCCGCTCGATGGCGACGCGGCCTGCCGTCATCCCGAGATGCGCGAGCAAAGCCTCGACGGTCAACCCGTCAGGCACCTCGCGGCGCTCGCCATTGATCGAAATAGTCATTTCGAAGCGATCATTTCGACGAAGTCGACGAGGGTGTCGGCGCGGAGTTCGGCGAGGCGCCTGACGGGGAGCTCGGCGAAGAACTCGAAGGCGAGCTCTGTGAAGAATTCGGAGGCGCGGTCGCGGGCGGGACTTTCGATTTGCTTCGCATCGTGAAGCGAATCTCGTCTTGCCCTGCTTCTGCCTTTGCGTGAATCACGAGCGCGAGGTCGTTCTTGCCGAGCGGAGGCAGCGGAAACTCGATCTTCACGCGGCCCGTTCCATCGCTCGTCCCGGAATGGCGTGTTTCCTCGATTGCGCCTTCGATCGTCGCTTCCACTTGCGCTCCGGCTTCGGGCGCCCGGTCCGCGCGCCGCACGATTTCCAAATCCAGCGAAACAGTTCCCGCGGAGAGCCACGAAGTCGCGTTGAGCAGCTGCACCTGAATCCCGCCCGCGCGGACCGCCCGTTCGGCCGATGCCGCGATTTCGGCGTCGAGAGTTCCCGCGCGAAGGTCGTCGATCGCGGTGCGGTGCTGCTGCTCGACGAGCAGGCGCAGTTCCGCCGGGCTGAAAACCGGCGACGCGGCAAATTCCCCGTACTCGGAAGAGCGCCGGTGAACGACCATTCCATTGTGGTAGATCACGGTGTCGATGATGGGAGGCGTGGGACCGCGGTCTTCGGTCTGAACGTGAAAGACTTTTTCGCCGACGCGCGCGTCCGTGTTGAAGCCGGAGCTCATCGCGCGGCGGTGGCCTTCAGCGCAGGCGCGAGGAAAAGCGGCGGAACACGAAAATTGAGTGGCATCATTTGACCAGCGCGCTCTCGGGCCGCTATTATACCAGCGTCACAAACATGAACGGCAATTACCTCGACAATTATGGTTCGCTGCTGCTGATGTTCGTCCTTGCGGCGGGGCTTTCCGGCGTGCTTCTGGTGTTGTCGGCGCTGATCGGAAAGCACAAGCGAACGCGCGAGAAGGACATGCCGTATGAGTGCGGAATACGTCCCACGGGCGACGCACGCGAGCCTTTTTCCGTGCAGTTTTACATGGTGGCGCTGGTTTTTATTCTGTTCGACATTGAAGCAATCTTTCTCTACCCTTGGGCGCTCGTCTACCGCGAACTGAAGGTGTTCGGCTTTGTGGAGATGGTGCTCTACATTATAATCCTGCTGGCCGGTTACATTTACCTCTGGAAGAAGGGCGCGCTGGACTGGAATCGCTAGCGCTCTTGGGAATCGTGCACATCGTGGAACCGCAGGAAGAAACCAAGAATCCGGTTGTGCGCAAACTGAGGGAATGGGACGCTCAGGCTGTCGCCGAAGTGCTGGAATTTCGAGGGGAAACGACGGTAGTGGTTCATCGGGAGCACTTGCGGCGCGCGGCCGAATATCTGGCGGCCGAACCTTCTCTTCGCTTTTCCTTTCTCTCGGACATCACGACGGTGGACCGGTATCCGATCGAGCCACGCTTCGAAGTGAACTATCACCTTTTGTCGCTAGACAGACGCGAGCGATTGCGCCTGAAACTTCGAGTCGCAGGAAACGACCCAACGGTTCCGTCGGTGACTTCCACCTGGCCAACGGCGAATTGGCACGAGCGCGAGAACTTCGATCTCTTCGGGATTCGCTTTGAAGGCCACCCGGACTTGCGCCGCATTCTGATGCCGGACGATTGGGAAGGCCATCCGCTTCGCAAGGACTATCCGGTTGAGGGGTACCGCTGATGCGTACCGCGAGCGGCGAACTATGACCACAACTGTTGAAACGGCGACCGGGCAACCTCAAACCATGGTCCTCAATATGGGGCCCCAGCACCCTTCGACCCACGGCGTGTTGCGCGTGATTCTGGAGCTGGAAGGCGAAATAGTGGTCAAAGCCGAGCCGGTAATCGGCTACCTGCACACAGGCATTGAAAAAACCTGCGAGCGGCTAACGTATTCGCAAGCGATCACGCTGACCGACCGAATCGATTATCTCGCGCCGCTTTCGAATAACCTGGGCTACTGCCTGGCGGTGGAGAAGCTGTTGGGAATTGAAGCTCCCAAGCGCGCGCAATACATTCGCGTGATGCTCACGGAGTTGACGCGCATCAGTTCGCATCTGGTGTGGGTCGGTACGCACGCGATCGACTTGGGGGCGATGTCGGTTTTTTTGTACACTTTCCGCGAGCGTGAAGAAATCCAGAAGATTTTCGAGTTTATTTCCGGCCAGCGGATGATGACGAGCTATTTCCGCGTCGGCGGGCTCGCGCTTGAACCCCCTCCGGGCTATCTCGATCAGGTGAGGCGGTTCATCGACACATTTCCCGCGCGCCTAGACGAGTACGAAGACCTGTTGACCCAGAATCGCATCTGGCTGGGGCGGACGAAAGGAGTTGGCTTCCTGAGCGCCACTGACGCCATTGCGATGGGCGCTTCAGGGCCCCTGCTTCGAGCCAGCGGCGTAGCGTTCGACAATCGCAAGGCGTTTCCGTATTCGAGCTACGACGAATTCGATTTCAGCGTACCGACTCAGACCGCGGGCGACTGCTTCGCGCGATACCAGGTGCGCGTCGCGGAGATGCGCGAAAGCCTGAAGATCGTTCGCCAAGCGCTTGAGAAAATCCCGGCCGAAGGCCCGTTCAAGGCGACCGCGCCGGGGATCATCGCTCCCTCGCGCGAGGAAATGAAGACTTCGATTGAAGGGCTCATCTATCATTTCAAAATCTACACGGAAGGGTTTGCGCCGCCGGCGGGCGAGGTGTATCAGGCGATCGAATCGCCGCGAGGCGAACTGGGTGTGTTTGTGGCCAGCGACGGCTCGAACCGGCCGTACCGTGTGAAATTCCGGGCGCCATCGTTCATCAATCTGCAAACGCTGCCAAAACTGTGCGAAGGGCGACTGATCGCCGACGTGGTCGCCTGCATCGGGACAACCGACATCGTTCTGGGGGAAGTCGACCGCTAATGCCGCTGCAACTGCCGCCGGCGCTGGAAGCGAAATTCACCGAACTGATCGGGCGATATCCCGTGAAGCGTTCGGCGCTGATCCCCATGATGCTGTACGCGCAGGATCATTTTGGATTCCTCGGCGACGAGTTGCTGGACGAAATTGCGAGGCGCCTGAGCCTGAATATCATTCAGGTAAAGGAAACGCTCGAATACTACTCGATGCTGCGGCGAAAACCCGCCGGACGCTATCACGTGCAGGTATGCACGAATATTTCGTGCATGCTGCGCGGCGGCAACGAATTGTACCAGCACGTTCAAAAGCGCCTCGGCCTCGGGAATAAAGAGGTTTCTCAGAGCGGTACTTTTTCGCTGGAGGAAGTGGAATGCATCGGCGCGTGCACGGGCGCTCCCGCCATTCAGGTGAACTACGATTTCTATGAAGAGCTGACCCCGGACAAGGTCGACGTGATCTTCGAGGAAATTCAAGACGGGCGAAAACCGAAACCGGTCCCGGTGATCTCCGGCGGAATTCACGAGCGGCACCCGGCGGAAGTGCCGGTGATCAGCCGCCGCTTTGGGATTCCGAACTCGAAGAAGATTGATGTTTACATGCAGAATGACGGCTACCAGGCGCTGGAGAAAGCGCTGAAACAAATGACGCCGGAGCTGATTACCGAAGAAGTTAAGAAATCGAATCTGCGCGGGCGGGGCGGCGCAGGCTTCCCGACGGGGATGAAGTGGAGCTTCGTACCGAAGGACACGTCGAAGCCGAAGTACGTATTGGCGAATTGCGATGAAAGCGAGCCGGGCACGTCGAAGGACCGTCCGCTGCTTGAAATGGACCCGCACCAGTTGATCGAAGGAATGGTAATAGCGGGACGGGCTGTGGGAGCGAAAAGCGGATATGCGTACGTGCGGGGCGAATACCGCTACGTAATTGATATCCTGGACGCCGCGATCGCGGAAGCATACGCGAAAGGCTATCTCGGCAAGAACATTCTTGGCAGCGGCTTCGATTTCGATCTTGCGACCCATACCGGCGCGGGCGCATACGAGTGCGGGGAAGAATCGGCGCTAATGGAATCGCTGGAAGGCAAGCGCGGGTACCCGCGCATCCGTCCTCCCTTCCCTGCCGTGGTGGGCCTCTACGGCTGCCCCACGGTAATCAATAACGCCGAGACGCTCAGCTCGGTGCCGGCAATTATTTTGAAGGGCGGCGAATGGTACGCGGGCCTGGGAACTCCGAAGAACGGCGGCACGCGGCTCTATTCAATTTCCGGACACATCAACAAGCCGGGTATTTACGAACTGCCGCTGGGATTCAACTTGAAGCGCATGATCGAAGACGTCGCAGGCGGAGTGAAGGACGGAAGGAAATTGAAGGCGGTGATTCCGGGCGGAAGTTCTTGTCCGTTGATGTCCGCGGACGAAATTGACGTGGCGCTGGACTTTGACTCGGTCGCGAAAGTCGGCTCGATGCTCGGTTCAGGCGGCACCGTGGTGATCGACGAAGACACCTGCATGGTGGATGTGGCGCGAAGGATCATGCACTTTTACGCGCACGAATCGTGCGGCTGGTGCATTCCCTGCCGCGAAGGCACCACGTGGCTGCGGAAAATGCTGGACCGGTTTCACGAAGGCGGCGGCCGGTCTGAAGATATTCCGCTCATCGATGAACTCTCGAAAAATATGCTGGGGCGGACGTTCTGTCCGCTGGGCGACGCGGCGGCAATGCCGACGATCAGCATCGTGAAGAAGTGGCGCAATGAATTTGAGGATCATCTCCGCGGGAAATGTCCCTACAAGCCCGCCGAGATGGTTGCAGCGGCGCACTAAGGCATACGCACACATGGCGGAAGTAAAACAAATTACGTTTACGCTTGACGGCCACAAGGTGACGACACCCGCGGGCACGCTGGTGATTGAAGCGGCCAAGCGGCATGGCGTGGAGGTGCCGTCGTTCTGCTATTACCCGGGGCTTTCTCTTCAGGCAGCCTGCCGGATGTGCCTGGTGGAAGTGGAAAAGGCGCCTAAGTTACAAACCGCGTGCACGCTGACAGCGACGGAAGGCATGGTGGTTCGAACGAGCACTGACCAGGTGCACAAAGCGCGCAAAGACATGTTGGAATTCCTGCTCTCGAACCATCCGCTCGATTGTCCGGTGTGCGATAAGGGCGGTGAATGCGAACTGCAGGATATGACGTTTCGCTACGGCCTCGATCACAGCCGTTTTGTGGAAGAAAAGCTGCACTATCCGGAAGAAAAGTGGTCGCCGCTGGTTTATTACGACGCGCCACGATGCATTCTGTGCTTCCGGTGCGTGCGCGTTTGCGATGAAGGCATGGACGTGAAGGCTCTGGGAGTGGGGGCACGCGGAGTGCATTCGGTGATTTTGCCGAACGAGCCGGGACAGCTTGCCTGCGAAGAATGCGGGATGTGTATCGACATCTGCCCGGTCGGCGCGCTAACGAGCGGGACCTACCGGTACAACACGAGGCCGTGGGAGATGACGTACGTCGGCAATCCCTGCACGCACTGCTCGAACGGCTGCAAGACCACGCTGGGCGTGCGAAATAACGAAATTTTGCGCGCGAACAATCGCGACCATTCCGGCATCAATGGCGAATTTCTGTGCGCCAAGGGGCGGTTCGGATTCGACTTCACGCATCATGCCGAGCGCATCCGCCAGCCGCTGGTGCGGCGCAACGGAAAGCTCGAGCCGGCAAGCTGGGAAGACGCGCTGGAGGAAATCGCGCGGCGTCTAAAGCAGGTGCGCGACTCGCATGGACCGGCGGCGATCGGCGTGATCGGTTCGAACCACACGACGAACGAAGAAAATTACTTGTTGGGGCGGTTCGCGCGGGTGACGCTGGGCACAAATAATCTGGATCATCACCGCACGGCGGACTATGCCGGACTTGCAGCGGCGCTCGGGCCAAATGCCAAGGGCGCGATGGCGACGATGGCGGATGTTTACAACGCGGGCGCGGTGCTGCTGATCGGCAACGATGCGACCCAACAGAACCCGCTGGTGGCATGGCAGATTCGTACCGGGGTGCGGCATCACAATGCGCGCCTTTACGCGGTCAACAGTCGCGAGAGCAAGCTTCACCGGCAAGCTTCGCACCTTGTGAAGGTGGCGGCGGGCAAAGAGCGCCAGGCGCTGCGCTGGCTCGTCACTGGTGAAGGGCAGTTCGACGAAAAAACTGTGGCCTCGCTTACTGGGATGAAGGAGGCGCTCGAAAAGGAAAGCGACCTCGTTGTTCTCTTCGGAGCCGATATTCAAGGCGGCGCGGTTCGAGATGTGGTTGCGCTTGGCTCGAAGCTTACCGGCCGAATCCGCGTGATAGCGTTGGGCGATTACGCAAATTCGCGAGGGGCTGCGGATATGGGCGTGCTGCCGGACCGGTTGCCAGGTTACGCGTCGCTTGCCGACGCCGGCGCCCGGTCGAAATTTGGAAAGCTCTGGGGCGGCGAAATTCCGGAGAAGCCCGGTATGACGGCGCGCGCGATGATGGAAGCAGCCGCAGCGGGAAAACTGAAAGCGCTGTATGTGGTGGGCGCAAATCCTGTGAGGACTTTTGGGGTTGCGAAGGCTGACCGGATTGCGGGTCTCGAACTGCTTGTAGTGCACGACATGTTCCTGACCGAGACTGCGCTTCGCGCCGATATCGTTCTACCGGCGGCGTCGACTTATGAAAAAGACGGAACGCTGACGAACACGGCCGGCGAAGTGCAGATGACGCATCGCGCGATCGATCCGCAAGGGCCGCGCAGCGATTACGATTTGCTGCGCATTCTTTCGCACCAGCTCGGTACGCTGGGCCTGGGCACTCCGATCCGCTTGCGGACACCCGAAGCGGCGCTTGAAGAAATTCGGCAGAATGTGGCGGGATACGAGTTGTCGATGGCCGGTTTGCTCGGCGGCGCCGTGGAAGCTTCGTGCGCGAGCTGCAAGGCGGCGGAGCCGTCGTACGATGTGCCGGCCGGCGCAGTGTTTTCTTCACAGGATTGTCTTTTTACCAGCGGAACTCTGGGCCGTTACTGTTCCAGGCTTAATTCGACCGACGAGGCTAAGGAAACGCCGTGGAGTTCATCACCCAGCATCCAGTCCTGGTGGTATCGCTAGTTAAAATCGCCGTCCTGATGTTCGTGATGTTGACGGTGCTGGCGTACCTGAGCTGGTTTGAACGCAAGATCATCGCGCACATTCAGTCGCGCTGGGGGCCGTACTACGTTGGCGCGCACGGATTGCTGCAGCCGCTTGCGGATGGAGTGAAATTTCTTTTTAAAGAAGATCTAACGCCGCCGGCTTCGGACAAGTTTATTTTTCTGCTCGCCCCGTTTCTGGCGTTGACGCTATCGCTGACTACGCTGGCGCTGATTCCGTTTGGACCCGCGACTGTCTACATTTTGGGCCACGAGACGCGCCTGGTGGTTGCGAACGTCGATATCGGATTGCTGGCGTTATTCGCCATCACGTCGATGGGCGTTTACGGAGTAGCGCTGGCGGGATGGTCGTCAAACAGCAAGTATTCGCTGCTGGGCGGGCTGCGCAGCTCGGCGCAGATGATCAGCTACGAAGTTTCGCTGACGTTGTCGGTGATTGGCGTGGTGCTGGTGGCGAACACTTTGAATTTCAACGAGCTAGTGAATAGCCAGTCGGGTTACTACTGGCACTTTCTTCCGCGCTGGCATATCGGGCCGCAATTCGTGGGATTTTTGTGCTATTTCACATCCGCGATCGCCGAAACGAACCGCGCGCCGTTCGATTTGCCGGAAGGGGAGCAGGAGCTGGTGGGCGGATTCCACACCGAGTATTCGAGTTTCAAGTTCGCGATGTTTTTTATGGCCGAGTACGCGAACATGATCACGGTTTCTTGTCTCGCGACGATTCTTTTCCTCGGCGGATGGCTGTCGCCGTTTCCGGAGCGGTGGACGGTGCTGCAATACCTGCCGGCGGTTTCCCTTTTTGCTTTGGCTGCGTATCTCGCTTATGACACCGTGAAGCACATGCGAGGACTCGCGCGAATCCAGCTGGCGGTTGTGACGCTGCTCGCGATCGGCTTGGGCGCGCTATGCCTTGCCCCGGCGGTGATGCCTGTGATTCAAGGGCCGTTCTGGTTTCTTCTGAAGATCGGATTGCTGATGTTTTTCTACGTGTGGACGCGCAGCACGCTGCCGCGCATGCGCTACGACCAGTTGATGTCGTTCGGGTGGAAGCTGCTGCTGCCAGTTTCTCTGCTCAATCTGATTGTGACGAGCTTTTGGATCATTTGGCCGCTCTTGAGAGCGCGGTGATGAAAAGAATGGTCCAGGAGCTACGGATTAGGACGCGCGAGTGAGCCTTCCATTTATCTTGTTCTTCGCGTTTGCGGTGATTGCCGTGGCGGGCGCGCTACTGCTGATTCTGGCGCGCGAACCGATTCACAGCGCGCTCTCGCTTGTTCTCGTAATGATCTCGCTGGCGGCGCTGTATCTGCTGCTGGGCGCGGAGTTCATCGCCGCCGTGCAAATCATCGTGTATGCGGGCGCAGTTATGGTGCTGTTTGTGTTCGTGATCATGCTGCTGAACGCGGGCATGGAAGAACGGACGAATTGGAGTTCGATTGCGAAGTATGCCGGCGTGCCGCTGGGGGTTTTTTTGCTACTCGAATTGGCGCACTGGATGGCGCGCGCGGGACCTGGCGTGGGAATCGCGAACGGTGCGGCGCGCGCGGCGAATACGGCGGTTTCCACGCGCGCGCTGTCCGCGCTGCTATTTCAGAAGTATCTATTTCCGTTCGAGGCGACTTCGATTTTGATTTTGATCGCGGTACTGGGCGCGCTGGTTCTGGCGAAGAGAGACGAATGAGCGTAGTGCCAATTTCGTATTACCTCGTGCTGAGCGTCATCCTTTTCGGGATGGGCGCGGTGGCGGTGGTGTTCAAGCGGAACATTATCACGATTTTTATGGCGATCGAGCTGATGCTCAACGCAGTGAATCTTGCGTTCGTGGCGTTTGCGCGCGCTTGGAACCAGCTCGACGGGCTAGTGTTCGTGTTCTTTGTAATTGTCGTCGCGGCGGCGGAGGCGGCGGTGGGACTGGCGATTGTGATCACGATCGTGCAGAACCGGCAGACGCTGAACGTCGAACGGGTGAACCTGCTCAAGCTCTAATGTTTCTACTCGACCATCTCTGGATAATTCTCGCGTTGCCGCTTGCGGGCGCGGCGATTAATGGCTTGTTCGGCAAGCGTTGGCCGAAGTCTGCTGTGAATTCCGTGGCGGTCGGCGCGGTTTCACTTGCCTTTCTGGCCGTCGCCGAGTTGGTGCGCGAATTTGCGCAGCTTCGTCCGGAACAAATTCCCTATTTCAAGAATTATTTTCCGTGGATGACGGCGGGGCCGTTGCACGTGGATTTCGCGCTGCAAGTGGATCAGCTCTCGGTGGTGATGCTGCTGACCGTGTCGTTCGTTGGCATGCTAATCCACATTTATTCCACCGGCTACATGGCGCATGAGGGCGGCTACTACCGCTTCTTTTCGTATCTGAATTTGTTCATGTTTTTCATGCTGACGCTGGTGCTTGCCGCAAACGTAGTAGTGATGTTCGTCGGTTGGGAAGGCGTGGGACTGTGCAGCTACCTGCTAATCGGCTTCTGGTTCCTGAAGCAATCGGCAATCAACGCGGGGAAGAAAGCGTTCATCGTCACGCGGATCGGCGACTTTGGATTTACGGTCGGCATCCTGCTGCTTTTTTGGACGTTTCGATCAGTCGATTTTGGCACGATCTTCGCGAAAGCCTCGACTTGGCCAGCCGAGAGCATGACGCAAGCCGGAACTCTTACGATCATCAGCTTGCTGCTTTTCACTGGCGCGATCGGCAAATCGGCGCAGTTGCCGCTCTACGTCTGGCTGCCCGCCGCAATGGAAGGACCGACGCCCGTCAGCGCGCTGATTCACGCGGCGACCATGGTTACGGCGGGCGTCTACATGGTGGCAAGGATGAACCCGCTTTTCTCGCGCGCCCCCATCGCGATGCTTGCGGTCGCAATCGTAGGCGCGCTGACGGCGTTCTATTCTGCGACGATTGGGCTGGTCCAAACCGACATTAAGAAAGTTCTCGCTTATTCGACTGTTTCGCAGCTCGGGTACATGTTCCTGGCATGCGGCGTAGGCGCCTACGC
>Ga0185299_10004839_pt1 | contig 15807 bp, 6 predicted proteins | sample PaiPotPPA55metaG_FD_128002 | JGI IMG/M metagenome (GOLD analysis project Ga0185299, IMG submission 128002) | Iron sulfur acid spring bacterial and archeal communities from Banff, Canada, to study Microbial Dark Matter (Phase II) - Paint Pots PPA... ...
CTCTTCGGTGAACTTAACAGCGACATGCGCGGCAGTATGGCAGACTCGCCTTCACTTTCCCACAGATTTTTGCACCGCCCGAAAACGCTCGCACCCACAGCCAGCCAACGAAAATGAAGAAAAGCCAGCGAACTCCTCCGTTTTTCCAATCTCATTCGTTTAAACAATCCGTCGCATTGAAATTATCCGTGCATCATCTCCTTGACAGACCGGCCACCGCACCCCGACTATTCCCGACCAGTAACGTTCTTGCGCTAGTTTGTTCGCTGAATTGCGTAGCTATATCTCGGTGCCCCCCGACGCGCACTGAATCGCTGCCCCGCATGCGGCATGGCCTGAGTCCAACGCGAACCTTTCACTTGGCGCGTCCGAAACACGGAACAAAAAGGGGGGCGGATGCGTGTCCATTCGTCGTTTTCAAAGCTGCTGCTTGCTCTTTGGTGTATCGCCATTGGCGCACTCACCGCCAATGCGCAGTCCACCACATCCTTAAGGGGAGCCGTCACGGATCCCTCCGGTGCGTCGATCTCCGATGCGGCGGTGTCACTGACCAGCGCCGAAAACGGTTCGAGCCGCCACAGCACTACCGACCCCAACGGTGAGTACAACTTTCTTCAGGTGGAGCCCGGAACTTACATCTTGGCGATCAACAAAGCAGGTTTTGCCACCATGACTCGTCGTGACATCAAGCTACTGGTGAATACCCCCGCCACGTTGAACCTGGCCATGACCATCAGCACCACCGGCGAAGTCGTCAACGTTACGACCGAAACCATGGAGGTCAACACCACCGACGCCAGCGTCGGCAACCCGTTCAGCGAAACGCAAGTGCGGCAACTCCCCTTGCAGACGCGCAACGTCGTTGAGCTCCTCAGCATCCAGCCCGGCGTTACCTCCAATGGAGAAGTCCTCGGTGCGCGCCGCGATCAAAACAACATCACCCTCGATGGAGCCGACGTAAACAACAATCAGAATTCCGGCCTTGTCTCGCAATCTACGGCAACCGGCACCGGCGGCTTCCAGGGATCGAATGCCAACGGCACCACCACCAACGCCGGCTTCAACGCCGTGCTTCCCATTCCGCTTGACTCTGTCCAGGAATTTCGCGTAACCGTCGCGGGCGAAGGCCCGAATCAAGGCCGCTCCTCTGGCGGACAAGTCACTCTCGTCACCAAGAGCGGCACCAACCAGCTCCACGGCTCTCTCTACGAATACAATCGCAACAGCGCAACTTCCGCCAACACCTGGTTTAACAATCAGGCCGGCGTGCCTCGCCAGCCCCTCGTCCGCAACCAATTCGGCGGCTCCCTTGGTGGCCGAATTATTCCGGACCGCGTCTTCTATTTTTTCAACTACGAGCAGCGCCAAGACGCCAGCGGTGTAGCCGAAGTTCGTGCCGTCCCCTCAGACACCCTGCGCCAGGGAATCTTCAAGTACACCATGTGCAACAACCCCACAGGTCCGGGTGGTTCGTGTGACTCCACCAAGGACAAAATTTTCGTTCAGACCGTAACCCCGGCCGATCTTCAAGCCGTCGACCAGTTAAACCTGCAATCGAGTTCCGGATCAAACCCCAACATCACTCCGGGGGTGAATTCCAGCATTCTCTCGATCATGAATCAGTACCCGCACGGTAACGCCCCGGCCTTTGGTGAAGATGGCGGGCTGAACTTCAGCGGTTTCCGCTTCAATGCGCCAAGTCATCGCAGCGACCACGCCGTCGTCGGTAAGATCGACCTGCATCTGGATCGCGCCGGCAAGCACACCGTGAGCGTTCGCGGCACTCTCGCGGACAACACCGACGATCAAGTCCTCGCGCAGTTCCCCGGCCAGGCGCCCGCTTCCACCCTGCGCGATAACAGTAAGGGCATAGCCGGGCAGTACACCACGATCCTCCGGCCCAACCTCATCAACGTTCTCAACCTTGCCTACACGCGTTTTGGTCAGGCTTTCTCCGGTGTCACCGGGCCCGTCCTGTTTCAAACCAGCCTCGATCCTCTGCAAAATCCCAACGCCCGGCCCCTGTCGCAGCGCTTGCCGACCCTGAACTTGAACGACGCCGTCACCTGGATCAAAAGCAAGCACACCATCACCGCCGGATTCAACACCGCCATCATTCACAACAACACAACTTCCTACGCCAACTCCTTCCCCCGTTACGGCTACGGCGCCACCGAACTCATCGGCCTAGGCGCGGACATTGACAATGCGCTCGTAAGTTATATGTCTTCCAATGCCGGACGCTTCGGTGCCAACCCCGGCCTCGCCGACAGCGCCTCCGTGACCAACGGCATGGGTGCCATCCTCGGCCTGGTAAACGACGACTTTCACACCGACCAGTTCAATAAGAATGGCAGTCCCTTCTCGCAAGGTACGCCACAGGCGCGCTCCTTCATCGAACACGATTTCGGCCTCTACGCCGCGGATACCTATCGCGTCACTCGCAGTCTCACTCTCTCGTTCGGCCTGCGTTGGGACAATTTCCGGCCGCCCTACGAAGCGAACGGTTTCCAGATCACTTCCACCGTTCCTCTAACTCAATATTTTGCCGAGCGCAACGCCCTTCAGGCGCAAGGCGTGCCACAGAACGCCATGCCCAATGCCACGCTGAGTTGGGCTCTCAATGGTCCCGGAAACGGAAAGCCCACCTGGTGGACGCCCGACAACCACAACTTTGCTCCGCGGATCGGCATCGCGTACGCCCCTTCCAACCGCGGCGGATTGCTCGGAAAAGTCTTCGGAAAACAAGGCGCGCTCCGCGTCGGCGCGGGCATGGCTTACGATCGCTTCGGCAGCGACCTGATCACCCAGTACGATCAGTTCGGTTCCCTCGGCTTGGCCAACGCGGAAAATTTCCCGGACTCCTACAGCTTCAGCACCAGTCAGCGGTATACCGGCTCTGCTCCCGCGCTCGCTCCCCCGCCGCAAGAAACTTTCCCCTACACGCCACCCTCAATCGCCGCAATCGCCGGCGAATTTATGGGAATTGCTCCCAACTTGAAGCCTCCCTACGCCTACATCCTGAATGCCAGCTTCGCCCGCGAGCTTCCCGGCAAAGTCATCATCGAGGTTGGCTACGCCGGACGTCTTTCGCACCGCCTTCTTTTGCAAGGCGACGTCTATACCCCGCTCGAATTTTTCAAGGATCCAAAATCGGGCGTCAACTGGGAACAAAACGCCCTCCTGGTCCGAAAGCTGCACGACCAGGGACTGACCTTCGATCAAGTCGCCGCCAATCCCAGCCTGGTCCCCACGCTTCCCTTCGTCGAAAACATCTGGCCGGGCCTGGCAAACAAAGATTTCCCTGGCAGCGCTTCCGCCAATTATTTCGCGTGCGTCTATCACGACTACAACGGCAGCTTTCTCGATTGCCTCCACGCCCTGGACCGCAACACCACCAGCAGCTACGTTAACGGCAAATGCCTCTCCGTCTATGGCTGTTACACATTTTTCCCCATTCAAGGCAGCTCCATGCCCACATGGATGAACCTCGGAAAGGCCGCCTATCACGGCCTCACCGTGTCGCTGCGCCGCGGAATGAGCAACGGCCTTTCTTTCGACTTTAACTACACTTGGTCGCACTCGATCGACAACGGTTCCGCCGCCGAATCCGGATCGGGGCAGCAAGGCGCAGCCATTCAAAATATTTTCAACATCAACGAATTCCGTGGCTCTTCCGACTTCGACATCCGCCACAACATCACCGCCGATGCCCTTTACGAACTCCCGTTCGGCAGAGGCAAGCGTCTGCTCAGCACCGCTCCCGGATGGCTCGATCGTGTTGTAGGCGGTTGGCAGGTTGCCGGACTAACGCGTTACCGCACCGGCCTGCCCACTGCAGTTGCAGGTGGCCTCGAATATAACGCCAACTATTGGTTAAGTTCCCTGGCCATTCTCACCCAACCCTTCAAAACCGGCGTGCACATCGATCAGAACGGCAATCCCAGCATCTTCGCAAATACCAGTGCTGCCAATTCCTTCGCCGATGAGCTTCCTGGCCACACCGGAACCCGAGCCGCCGTCCGCTTAGCTTCCATGTTCAATACCGACATGACCGTCGCAAAGATCTTCAAACTTCCCTGGGAAGGGCAACGCATTCAGTTCCGTGCCGAAGCCTTCAACGTCTTCAACAATGTGAACTTTACAAACCCCAGCCTCGCTCTGACCGCTCCCGGAACCTTTGGAGAATTCCAGGGCGTGCTAGAGCCCCGCGTCATGCAGTTCGCTCTACGCTATGAGTTCTAGCCTCTCGCTGAATACTCTTGTAGTGGCCGATCTAAAGAGTTCTATGTGAGAACTCCGGTTTTCGTCAGGGCACGGCTTCAGCCGTGCCGTAACTTATGCCGAATCAACAAAGCTTTAGCCGCTGGGGGCTGTGGCTCTCAGTTCTCGCACGGACTCTTTAGACCGGTAACTCCTATGCCTTCAATCTGTTTCCAACCGCCGTATTCTCAACTGTATCGTGGAGTTCGCGACCCAACAGAAGCTAAACGCACTTTTGCAGTAGTCTCACTATTCTATCAACTCGCACTGAAACGGGAGTTTAGATGACAGCAGTCAAAATCCTAATTTTCGCCGCACTGATCGCAGCCTCGATTCAAATCGCCCACGCCCACCTGCCGCAACCCGACGGCGGCAATCTCCGCCAAGGAGTCCTCCCCAGAGAATGGATGACCGGCGGCCCTAGATGCATGGAGAATCCTGAATGGCAGGTTCACGAATATGACCGCGACCTCTATCTCCTCCGCCAGTCCGGATGCACCGACTACGAGAAACCAATTGTCTTTCTGCTATTTGGCGACGAGCGCGCGCTCCTGCTCGATACCGGCTCACGCAATGGCAACCTAACCCCCACTCTACAGCGCGTCGTTAAAAATTGGCTGGTGCGCAGCAAGCGAGAAAGCATTCCTCTGGTCGTCGCTCATACTCACTCCCATTCCGATCACATCGCGGGAGACGCGGACATCCAGGCGATGCATGACCCGGCCATTCCCGTGACCTTCGTTCCCGCCGAAGTCGAAGCCACCAAGCGCCTCTACAAAATCACCCAATGGCCCGACGAAATCGGCCACATTGATCTTGGCACTCGTCCGGTCGACATCATCCCCATTCCCGGCCACGACACCGTCAGCGTGGCCCTCTATGACCACTCCACCGGGATCCTGTTCACCGGCGACAGTCTCTATCCCGGCAGGCTCTACGTCCACGATTTCGCGGACTTCCAGAAGAGCACCGAGCGCATGATCCGTTTCACGGACGGCAAAGTCGTCGCCCACATCCTCGGCAACCACATCGAGGAGACCCGCACTCCCTACCTCGACTACCCGGTCGGCACCATGTACCAGCCCAACGAGCACGAACTGTCTCTCTCTCGAGGCGCGCTGCTCGAACTGGAAGAGGCCTTGCTCTCCCTGCACGGCAAGCCCGCCCGCCTGGCTCTCCGCGACTTCAGCATCTGGCCCGTCGGCTCCACCTACGACATGTCCAACGCCACACAAGCCCTCTTCGACAAAACCCAAAAGGAACAACACGACCACATGTGGGACCAACCCAAAAACTGACTCACTTACAATCGAGCCTGTCTGATGGACTCAATTCCGTCTAGCCTGTTGCTATGGGGCCACTTCGACCGAACCCTATTTCACGGACTCGCTGACCAAAAAACCTCTGTTATAATGTTGAGCAGGCAGTCGTCTGTTTCCCCTCTCCGCAACCTTTCTTCTCCTCCCCGACGTCTGACGATGGATCGAGCGAACCTAATTCCGCCAGTTTCGACCTAAGCCCATTAGAATGAACAGATCCGAAAAATGCGCCCATAACTCCCTTATAATCCGCAGATCCAAATCTAAAGGACTTAAAGGTCTTTAGAATCCGCACTTACGAGAAAGGTGGGGGGGTGGGGGTGCCTGTTAACTAGACAAAGCCCTCACCAGAAACCACTGACGGGATCAGGCTGCCGACAGTTAAGGCAGACAGTTAGGGTTAAAGGCAGATAGTTCAGAAGGATGCCTTCTCAACTTCTGTAACGCCTCTACGCGATGAGGTCGTGGATCACATTTCCCGCCACATCCGTCAACCGGAAGTCGCGTCCGCTATATCGATAAGTGAGTTTCGTATGGTCAATTCCCAGCAGATACAGGATCGTGGCGTGAATGTCGTGAACATGCACCGGCTTGTCCACCACCTTCCAACCGAAATCGTCGGTAGCTCCGTAGGTCATGCCACCCTTCACCCCGCCGCCCGCCAGCCACATCGTGAACCCGTGCGGGTTGTGATCGCGGCCGTTGTGCTGCTGGCCGCCCATGAATCCGCTTCCCATTTCCACAACCGGGGTCCGGCCAAATTCGGAGCCGCACACAATCAGCGTCTCGTCTAGCAGCCCTCGGGATTTCAGATCCTTAATTAGCGCAGCGAACGGCTGATCGGAATCGTGCGCGTTTCGGCGGTGCAGTTGAATATCGAAATGATGATCCCAGGGATCGCCTTTGGCGTAGTAGACCTGAACCATGCGCACGCCGCGCTCGACCAAGCGCGCCGCGGTCAGGCACCCGCGCGCCGTGCTGCCTTCGCCGTACATTTTCTGCACCGCCTCGGTTTCTTTCCTGACGTCGAAAACGTCCGGCGCTTCGGTCTGCATGCGGTACGCGGTTTCCAGCGAAGCGATCGTTGCTTCCAACTGCGGATCGTGAACCGGACCTGATCCCATGTTCAATTGATCGAGCTGCGCGATCAGGTCCAGCTCTTTTTTCTGCCGCGTCAAATCGATCGTCTCATTGTGAATATTCGGAATCAATTTCTGCGGGTCGAACTCCTTCGACTTGGCATCGTCGGTAACATACGTTCCCTGAAACGTCGGCGGCAGAAACGCCGAATTCCACAGAGGAGGTCCCACGGTCGTTGGCACGTCGGGACACAAGACCACGAATCCCGGCAGATTCTTGTTCTCCGTTCCCAAACCGTACGTAAGCCACGATCCCATCGACGGGCGGCCGGCAACGTTGGCCCCGGAGTTCATCATGATCAGCGCCGGCTCGTGATTTGGAATTTCCGTGTGCACCGAACGCACCACGCAGATATCGTCGATGCATTCGCCGACGTTAGGGAACAATTCACTGACTTCAATGCCGCTCTTGCCATACTTCTTAAAAGTAAACGGAGACTTCATCAGCCCGCCCGTTTTTCTTTCATGCTGCGGCGTTTCTCCAGGTAGCGGCTGCCCGTCGTATTTTTCCAGCATCGGTTTCGGATCGAAACTGTCCACCTGCGAAAGCCCGCCATTCATAAACAGAAAGATGACGTGTTTCGCCTTTGGCTTGAAATCCTTGATCATCCAGGGAGAGGGGTTTTCAGCTGCCAGGGACAACGATTCACCCACCAGGCTGGCAAAACTCAACATGCCAAACCCCGCTCCCATTTTGCAGAGTGCTTCGCGGCGAGTGACCGGTTTCGGAGTCGGACGATGAATCATAAAGTCTCCTTCCACTTCTCCAGCGACTTGCCCCACGGAAACTTCGGTTAGTCCACGAACTCAAATTCGTTGGCGCTCAGCAACACGCGGGCATACTGCCGCCACGCCGTCATCGGTTCGCCGTTCACGCTATTTCCCGGCTTTTCCGGAGTCGTTTGTAGAAATTGCAGGCCTAGCTCGATTTCCTTCGGGGTTGGCGCACGCCCGTACAGCAAGCGATACGCTTCCGTAATGCGCGCCGTGTCGTTCGGCTGCGCGTACACGCGTTCCGCCAGCTTCCCGGCTTGCGCGAATACGAAATCATTGTTCATGAAATACAACCGCTGCAAAGGAACGTTCGTGGAAAACCGCTGCTCAGCGGTAAAGCTGGGGTTCGGAAAATCGAATACCTGTAAATAATTGTCCAGGCGGAAGCGGCTGACTTTGCAGTAGACCGTTCGGCGCGTGTTGTCTGCGCTGAACGGCTTCGACGGGCCGCCTACTTCTTTTAGATCGAGGTCGCCGGCAACGAACAAGATGAAATCGCGAATTGATTCCGCGTCCAGCCGCTGGCGATTGAAATGCGAGTAAAATCGGTTACTGCCATCCTTCTCATGCGCTTCGGCAGATTCTTGCGCGCTGGTTTGATATACCGCCGACCGCATGATCTCCCGCTGCAGCTTCTTCAGCGACATCCCATTCTGCTTGAAGCTCGACGCGAGGTACTCGAGCAATGCCGGATTGGATGGCCGCTCTCCGGCAACACCGAAGTTGTCCGGCGTGGCTACGATTCCGCTCCCAAAATGCCATTTCCAGACGCGATTGACGAAAACGCGCGCCGCGATCGGGCTGTTGACAATGTCGTCCGCCAATTCCAGTCGTCCACTTCCCTTCGCAAACGGCTGTGCTTCCTCCGGACTTAAGACCGCCAGGAACCGCCGCGGTACTTCATCCCCAAGGGTGTGCGGATTACCTCGCAAATTCACGGATATATTGACCACCTTGGGTTTGTCGCTGATCCCGTGAACGAACGGATACACCGGCTCAAGCGATTTCTTCAGAGCATCAATCTGCTGCTCCAAACTCGTCAGATACTCTCTCCACTCCGCCCCAAGCCTTCGCTTCAAACCCCACTCGCGAAAAACAAACAGCCCCGGCTCCGGCTTCTCCTCGTCGGAGTTCAGCGAGCGCATGAACAGATCCACCCACAGGCCCGCTTGCTCTTTCGGCAGAGTTTTCAACTCAAGACTACAGCCCGGGCAAAACTGATCGTCGGTCTCGAATTCGTTCGGCAGCGCATCGCGCCGCGAGCGTTTTTTCACGTCCGCTTTGGCCTTGATGACTTCGTTCTGTTCCTTGATCGACTTCTGGGCAACTTCCACTTGCAGAACCAGCTTCTGGAACGCGGCCGCGAGTGCCTTGGCCTCGTCCTCTTCCTTGCCGCCCGCCGCGATCATCGCTTGCCAGTCTTTCAGGAACGGATAGAACTTGGGCGGCTGCGCGAGGAACTTGACCCAGCGCTCGAGCATCTCGGGATCGACGTGGCTTTGCTCGGCCGATTCCGCAACGGTAGCCTTCGGGTTTCCCGCGACGCGCCACGCGGCGACCATGTACTGGGATGTCTGCGCAGCGAGAATGCTGGAAAGCTGCTCGCTCTCGGCGCGCGTGAAATCGTCGAGTTGTTCGTTCAAGTCCAGCAACTGTTGCTCTTTTTGGCGCCAAGCCGCTACTTGCGCTTCGGACGCGAGCGGATATTCCTTGTAGGTGGAGCTGGCAAACACTCCCGCGAGGGCGTAGTAGTCTTTTTGCGAGATAGGATCGTACTTATGGTTGTGGCAACGCGCGCACGCTACGGTGAGCCCCAGCAAGCCGCGCGACACGGCATCGATGCGCTCGTTCCGCTCATCGGCTCGCCCCTGCACGGGTTCCGCTTGATCCCACAGCCACGGACCGCCTCCAAGAAAGGTCGTGGCTGGCAGCACGTCCTTAATATTTTGGATATTTTGTTCGCCCGTCAAATCTCCGGCGAGTTGCAGGCGCACAAATTTGTCGTACGGAAGATCGTCGTTGAAGGCCTTAATCACCCAGTCGCGATACACATAGGCGCCGTGGAACGGCATGTATCCGCGGCCCTTAGGGTCCAGGCCGCGCACATCGTCCTCGGCGTACCGGGCAACGTCAAGCCAGTGGCGTCCCCAGCGTTCGCCATAACGCGGAGAGGCCAGGAGCCGGTCCACAACTTTCTCGAAAGCTTGCGGAGACTTGTCCTTCTCAAACGCTTCGATTTCTTCCGGGGTGGGCGGCAAGCCGATAAGGTCGATCGTTGCGCGACGCAGCAAAGTGCGGCGGGGCGCTTGAGGCGCAGGCGGAATTCCCTGCGATTCCAATTTAGCGAGCACGAATCGGTCGATCGCCGTTTTTGCCCAGTGCGTATTCTTCAAGGCGGGCGTAGCTGGAGTCTTGAGCGGCTGAAACGACCAGAAAGCGCGTTGTGCGGGCGAGATCTTGAATTGGCTGCCGCTGCTTGCGGCGATAACCGGCTTCGACCGCGGCCACGGAGCGCCCATTTTCACCCAGTCCGTGAGGCTCTGCACTTGCTCCGGCGTCAGCTTCCCACCCTTGGGCATTTTCAGTTCGCCGGTTTGCCGGACTGCTTGGATCATCAGGCTTTTTTCGGGATCGCTGGGAACGATCGCGGGTCCGCGACTGCCACCTTTCAGCAGCGATTCGCGCGAATCGACGCGCAAGCCCGATGTGGCAGTATCGCCATGGCAGTTGGAGCAGATGTTGGCGAAGATGGGGCGGACGTTCGTCTCAAAGTAATCTTCACCCGGAGAGGATGCGACCGGCGCAGCGCTTGCGGCGGGAGCCATGCCTTCCGGGGCTTCAAACGGCGCGCCCATCTTAATCCACGCCACCAAGTCCGCTATTTGCTGATCTTCAAGCTTGCCGCCCAGGGGCATCTTCAAAGCCCCGGTTTGGCGTACCGCTTCAATCAGCAGGCTCTTGTCTGGATCCCCTGGAACGATAGCGGGTCCCCGGTTGCCGCCCTTCAAGAGCGAGTCGCGTGAATCGAAACGAAGCTGGCCCATGGCGGAGTCGGTATGGCAGGGAGCGCAGTTCTGCGTCAGGATCGGACGCACTTTGTCTTTGAAGAATTGCTCAGATTCTTTAGAGGTTGGGGAATTGTCGGCACGGAGGGTGGTCTGAAAGTCAGGAAGGGCGCAGGCCAAAAAGGCGGCGCCTGTTACCAACAACAATGACTTGATCGTGGGGTTCCGCATAGAGAATTGTTCGGTCGGGAACCTTTCTGAAATGCGCCGCGTTTACTTGGAGCTAGGGCGAGTCGCGGTCTCGACTAGCGGCCTCGATGGGTCCCTGGGGCGCAGGAATAGAGCATCCACACGGAGCCGCGCCGACATTTAATCCTCTTATGTACCGTGACGCAACGCGATTTCGTCGATGGCAAGAATAAATCAAACCAATGCGGATTTGCTTCTGCAATGTATCGCGGAAACAAATGATGCCGCGGCGCTCGTTGCGACCTACTATACCTTCTCGACGTTCTAACGTCGAGACCGGCCACGGGTACGGCAATCCTGGCCTTGGATGGGAGACGCATAACTGCAAATGTTCGCCAAATCTCTGTGCCTTAGGCAGGTCCTGCTCCGCGGTTGCGCAGTTCTGTGCAGTGCTGCTCTTCTTTGCCACGCCGGGCGTGCCCAGACGCAGAAACCAGATCCTCCGCGTCCAGGAGTAACGACACCAGGGGTGCGGCGATCCATGACGGACCTACGTCCAGACGCGACCTTCGACGTCGAGGGCGAGCCGGACTGGATGGTGGTGACCGACAATGCCCTGTGGGTGGCGAGCTCCAATGTGAATCACGTGGTGCGACTCGATGCCGCAACGAATCTTCCGACTTTTATCACTGCCATTCAGAAGCCGTGTTCCGGATTAGCTTATGGATTCGGCGCGATTTGGGTTCCAAGCTGCGGAGCCCAAGCCTTGTTCCGTGTCGATGCGCAAACAGGAAAGATTGCCGCTCAGATTCCGGTGCCTCCGGCCGACTCCGAAGGCGGGGTAACCGTGGGCGACGGCAGCGTGTGGCTGGCCAGCGACAAAAAGGGCGTGCTGGCGCGGATTGACCCGCAAAGCAACAAAGTTCTTGCGGAAATCAGCATACCTTCAGGATCGTACGCGCCGGTGTTTGGCGACGGCGGCGTTTGGATTTCCTCTACGGAGCACAATCTACTCACGCACGTGGATCCGCGAACCAATCGGGTGGTGACCTCAACTCCCGTAGGACCGCAGCCGAGGTTTTTGACGGTCGGAGCAGGTTCGGTGTGGACTTTGAATCAGGGAGACGGCACGATTTCGCGCGTGGATATGAAGACCGATCGCCTGGTCGCCACAATCCCTGCGGGCATTCCGGGAACTGGAGGAGAAATTGCTTTCGGAGAGGGCTCGGTTTGGGCCACGATATTTACGATTCCGATCTCGAGAATCGACCCGGCATCGAATTCGGTTGTCCAGCAATGGGCGGGAGCGGGCGGCGACAGCATACGGGTGGGACACGGATCCATTTGGCTGACAGATTTCGCCCACGGCAAAGTTTGGCGGCTGAATCCAAAACTGCCTTGAGCGGCCTTCTTAAAAGTCAGAGTGCTGAGGGAAGCCGCGATGTCATTCCGGGATTGGCGTACGCGGTCCGATCAATGAGAATGCCGATCTAGCGGCTTGATCCTTCCTCTTCGTCTTTGGCCCCTTTTTTATCGTCGTCGCCGCTCTTGGGCGCAGGCGGCTTAAAACGTCCGGCAAGCACGTCTTCGATTGTGGCTTGTAGCTCGGGGGAATCGGGCGGGACGTCCGGCTCAAACCGTACGACCACCTTACCGGCACGGTCTATGACAAATTTCGTATAGCTCCAATGAACTTCGCCAGCAGTGCCACTCTTTTTGTCGCTGGTCAGAAACCGAAACAGCGCCGCCTGGTCCTTGCCACGAACGGAGGCTCGCGCAAACACAGGAAAGCTGAGGTGCAGGTCGCTGCTGTAGGTTTTTTGGACATCCGCATCGGTCCCTGGCTCCTGCGCGCCAAAATCGTTGCATGGAACGCCAAGGATGATGAGTCCCTTGTCCTTGTATGCCTTCTGCAGCTCTTCCAACTGAGAGATTTGATCTTTAAAGACGGATTGGCTGGCGAGATTGACGACCAGCAGTACCTGGCCCTTGAATGTGGAAAGCGATACTTCCTTCCCGTCGAGGGCCACTAACGCATAGTCGTAAACAGTCTTCTTGTCATTCTCGGCCGGGGCGGAGCGAGCGATGATCGCAGAGAAGGCAAGGAGACCAGCCAGTGGAAGGAGTGTCGGCGCGACTCTACGCAGGTTCATGCAAGCCTCTGTGAGTGCACCGCAAAGCTACGATGAAAATAAACGGAACGCAATCCAAATTGCCCCTGTGCCTGAGCCACCTCGCGTTTAGAACGCGTAGCGCAGCGAGAGTTGCACGACTCTCGGCCGAGTCAGCAAGGCGCTGTAGTTACCGAAGCTCGAGGGACTCCCGAACGGGTTGTTGTTGATGCTGTTGGGATCGAACCGCACGCTATTCGTCAGGTTGAAGACTTCAAAGGCAAATTTCAGGTTTTGTTGTTCCGTGATGCGAAAGAGTTTCGACACGCCCGAGTCAACGCTGAAGTAACCATCGCCGCGAAAAATATTTCTCTGACCTGTTTCTCCAGGAAAGGGAGCGCGGATATTGGCGAGGGCCGCCGCCTGGTTTTTGAAAACGTTGGGATCGCCGTTATTGGAATTGTGTCCGCCGGTGGCCACTGGTCCGGTCAAAACGTTGAAGCTCTGGTTGTTCCAGTTGGTGCCCCAGCCAAGGCCGTCAATGGTGCTGAATGGCAGGCCGCTGGTCCAGTGCACGAGGCTGGAGAAGCTCCATCCGCCGATCAAGAGGTCCAATGCACGGTTTGCAGAGGAAGCGAAGCGAGCGCCGCGCCCAAACGGTAGAGCGGCGATAACGTTGCCGACAATCGAGTGGCGGACGTCGAAATCCGACGGCCCGCGATTCCCTTTCGGGTTCCACGAGTTGATCAGAGAACTGAAGAGTTGCTGGTTATAGCCGCGTTCGGCATCGGAGCCCATGTCGGAGGACTTCGAGAACACGTAATTCACGTCGAATTGGAGGCCATTTTTCATGGGGTGATGCACCGACAATTGCATGCCGTGATAGCTGCTGGTTCCAATCGACGACCACGCGTAAAACGAAGCGTACTGGGGATCAAAATAGCGAAAGACGGGATCGGTGGAATCGGCGGGAGAAATCCCGAGATCAAGGTCGTATAGCGCGGCCGTCTCGTTGCCTTGGACGATCGGAAACCAGGTGCCGGTCGTGCTGCTAAAGTGGGAAAATTCCGTCTGATAGATATTTTGCGTGGCGGAAAGTCCCCCTCCCGCCGCTCCCGGAAACATATGCTCCCAATAGGGAATCACTGGAACCTGCGAGACCGGCGTACCGGCATCGGCCAACTTGGTCATTTTCGTTGCCGCTGCAAAGTAATCGCCTCCACCTTTCGGATCGACAAGATTAAGCGGCATCGCGAGATCGAGCTGCTGGAGAAGGCGGTGAGCGAGGCGTCCGGTATAAGCGGCTTCCACGATGAAGCCTTTCGGAAGCTCTCTTGAAATTGCGAAATCGAATCCGTACGCATAGGGAGTATGTAGCTTGCTGTCCAAGCCATAGGAGATGGCCACGCCGTTGCCTGGAGTGACCGGAAAGGTTCCACTCGAGGAAGGCACTGGAATGATGGATGTAGGCACATCCAGCTGGCTGGTATAGCGCGGAGCAGTGTCGACGTGTTGGTCGACGCCATTTTCAGCCTGTGTGGACAAGCCGAACGCTCCGTGAGCGTCAAATGTGTTCATGATGCCTTCGCCAAAATGATCGTAGTAGATGCCGAAGCCGCCGCGAATGGAGGTGAGGTTCGCTTTGCTGCCGACTAGCTTGCTGAGAAATCCACTATTGAAATTCGGGGAATAAGCGAAGGCGAAGCGTGGCGCTATGTCCAGCTTATCCATGTTCCACAGACCCGGCTTACCACTGGCGCGGCCCGCTGGGCCGAAGGAAATTGGCGGGGCGTACGTTTGGCCTCGCAGCATCTGCACACCGCGGGTGTCGAACCAATCTTTGACGCTTATGGTGGGGCTGACTTCTTGGCCGTTGCGTTCGTAGGGGACTTGCAGCAGCGAATGCCGCAAGCCAAATGTAAGACTCAGATTTGATTTGACCTTCCAGGTATCCTGCAAATAATACTCGAACTCGTTGGACAGATAGTGCCGCGTGGTGAAGGTACCAAGGGGGAGCGGATTCAGATTGTTCCCGGCCACACCGTAATTCAGGAACTCCACGCTATGGGTGATGAGGCCGGTGACATCGGAAATCGCGGAGTTGTACGCGGTTTTGAATGAGGCGTCGACCGCCGGAAGGGCAAACGCGCCTGGGTCGAGACTGCTGCCGGTGCCGGCGATCGATCCCACGGTGAGGAAGTTAGAGGTCACGTTGGAATATTTGTAGGCCGTGGAATCGGTAACGCGGTTGTTGAAAATCGCGCGATAGTTTACGCCGGCTTGCAGGGTGTGCTTTCCCTTGACCCAGGTTACATCGTCCACCACGTTGTGCGTGGGGACGTTGATGATGCTGGAGGGATAAGTAGTCCCGCCGGAACTGGAGGTAAACGTGTCGACATTGGAGAAGGTGATGTAGTCCTTGTTCGTGGTTCCACGGTCGCCGTAGCCTTGCCGAACAAATCCGTACCGCAGATTATTGACGACGGTGTCCGAAACAGTCCAAACGTGGCCGGCGGAGATGCCCTTGGAATTGTCGAATCGCGCCGAGTTCGGCTGGGAGCCGGGAAATTGCTCGGAATTTATGGTCCGGTCGTACTGCAGATTGCCGCGTACAAATATTCGCTGCTTGGCGTTCAGGTTGTAGTCGAGCTTGGCGATGTAGGCGTTTAGAGACTGCGGGGACGGCGATGAAAATGTGTATGAGCCGAAGTTGAAGCCATCGCCCAGGGCGTTGCCGTTGGGCAAAGGGAGTTGACTCAGATAGGCGAGCGCGGCTTGATCGACTCCCGCGCCATTGGGACACGTCCCGTTAGCGCTACAGTTCGGATCCATGGTGGCGATGTTGGCCGGAGTGAGGGTCTGAAACGTCCCGGCGCTGCTCAGGTAGGTCACGTTCCCTTGGCGTAGGGACGCAGTGGGAACTTCGCGCGTGACTTGGGTGCTTTCCGCGGTTCGTTGTCCTTCGTAAGCGAGAAAAAAGAAGAGCTTGTTCTTCAGGATCGGCCCG
>Ga0185299_10004840_pt1 | contig 15806 bp, 12 predicted proteins | sample PaiPotPPA55metaG_FD_128002 | JGI IMG/M metagenome (GOLD analysis project Ga0185299, IMG submission 128002) | Iron sulfur acid spring bacterial and archeal communities from Banff, Canada, to study Microbial Dark Matter (Phase II) - Paint Pots PPA... ...
CGACAATCAGCCGTTCGAGAATCGCCCGTCAGGGAATCGTCCATCAGATCATGGTGGGCAGAACCGTTCGGTCGAAAGCCGTGGAGCGGAAAACAGAGGCGTGCCGCGGCCTGCGAATTCGGAGCGTGGAATGCGGCGGAACGATTCCTACGCCAACGACCGCGGAGGACAGGGGCACAATGCTGCTCCGGAAGTTCGACAGCGCGGTAATGGTCCGGGTGCGAATGCTCCGCGGCAGGAGAATGCTCGTCCGCGCGAGAACGCGCCTCAGGGGCAGCGGGAATCTCGTCCGGGTAATGGACACGAAGACCGGCCGCATCACTAAAACTAGAGAGACGCCACCGGAATAAGTTCCCTTCCGGGACGAGTTGCAGTACCGGCAGGTAAGGGGTCTTTCGACTCCGCGGGTGGATTCGCAAACCGAATCTACCCGCTCCGCTCCAGATGACAGAAGCGAGACCCTCAAGATGAAAAAGCGAGAGAGGGCTCAAGATGATAGTGGGGGAAGGATCGCGGCCAGCTCACGTGAAGCAGAATTCTGACATGGTGTTTGAGAGGCCACTTAAACAATCGTAAGGAACTCGCTTCATTTACATTGCCTCGGAGCCCGCCTTCTGATGCACACTCGTCACGTAGGGGCCTATTTGGGGACTGCGAGGTCAAGTGCGGAGGGGACAATCACTGATTTCGGTAGCGGACGCTCTTTAGCCACGGATTCGAAAGCCGCCGATTCGAGCCACTTGCGGATTTCGGGAAGAGCAGCGCGGGTGGTGCGTTCTCCGAGGAGGACTAGTTCTGCGCTGTGCTCGAAATCATCGTAGCGGTAGCCGGTAACGTCGGGTTCGATCACCAGGTCGGCGCACTCTCTGGCTTGCACGCAATTCATGTTTTGCGCAATCGCGAAGCATTGTCCGATGACGTCGAAGACGTGTTTCGGGCCGACTCCGCCGTTGGCCCAGTTGCTTTTCAGGCTGACCGCGATCACGCGGTCAGCGCCCATTTCCCGCACCGGCTTCGTGGGCAGGGAATGAGCGAGCATGCCGTCCACGAGAAGGCGGCCATCTACGGTGACGGGTAGAAAAACTCCGGGATAGGCGCAGCTGGCGCGAACGGGATCGGCGAGTGGGCCGGAGCGGAAGACCACGCCTTCTCCGGAAGCGAAGTCGGTTGCGGTGACGGCCAGCGGAATCCGCAATTCTTCGAAAGTTTTGACCTTCAGCAGGTTGTTCAGGAAACTGAGCATGCGCAGGTTGCTGGCAAAACCGTAGCGGGAAAGCGTCCAGCGAGCGAGATCGCGGAAACGGACTCGGGCAGCAACCTTTTCTAGTTCCTCGGTCGAGACACCGCTGCAGTAGGCGGCTCCGATGAGGGCCCCGACACTGGTTCCGGCGATGAACCTTACCGGAATATTTTCTTCTTCAAGAACTTTGAGGACGCCGATGTGAGCGATGCCGCGGGCGAAGCCTCCACCGAGGGCGAGACCGATAGAAGGGATTTTTGCAGGGCTGACGAGCGATGGAACACCGGCCATCTCGCGACCGAAGTCGCGCACCGACCGCACGATTTTTTTCAAGCCCTTTATGGCCATGACCGCGGCCTCCAGCGCTACTAACCCTTACAGCAAGTAAGATGCCGCCGACCTAGGTAAAAGCTCCTACTATCTATTACGGAGGTTTCGGAGTTCGTTACCCGAGGTGACGAACCCCTTTGTTCCTGATAGCTTGAGGGCGATGCTGCGAGAGATCTCGTCGGGCGGGGTGGTGGTGCGGGCGGCTAGAGAAGGCTGGGAGTTCGCCGTGATTGAGCCGCAACGGGAGGAAGGGAATGTGTCCCGATCGGCCAAAAGTGACAAAAAAGGTCACAAACAGGTGTTGGCCCTGCCTAAAGGCTTGGTTGATTCCGGCGAGAAGGAGGAAGAGGCAGCACTGAGGGAAGTACGCGAGGAAACTGGGATCAGCGCGACCGCGCTGGCGAAAATCACCGACATTAAATATGTTTATCTCCGCACCTGGGGTGACGGACAGCGGGTCTTCAAGATCGTCAGCTTCTATTTGCTGAGATACGATTCAGGGACGATTGATGAGATCGCGCCGGAGATGCGGATCGAGGTCAAGCGGGCCTTGTGGATTCCGCTGGAAGAGGCGGAGCGCAGATTGGCTTATCGCGGAGAAAAAGAAGTCATCCGGCTGGCAAGGAAATATTTGGAGTCACACGCCCAGGAGGCGAACTGATGGCGCGAATCATTCACACTGAGAAGCATTTTACTTCCAGTAATTTTGTCCGCGATATGGTGATCGGCATGTCGGATGGGTTGACGGTGCCGTTTGCGCTGGCAGCGGGGTTGTCGGGCGCGATCATGCAAACACGGCTTATCGTGATTGGCGGGCTGGCTGAAATTGCCGCGGGATCGATTGCGATGGGGTTGGGTGGATATCTGGCGGCGCGCGGTGATGCAGAGCACTACGAGCAAGAGAAAGAGCGCGAGTATCGGGAGATCAAAGAGATTCCGGAAGAAGAGAAGGCGGAGGTGAGTCGAGTGTTTCAGGACTATGGGTTGCCGGCGGATGAGAGCGCGCGAGTGTCGGAGGCTCTGAGTCAGCGTCCGCATGCCTGGGTGGATTTCATGATGCGCTTTGAGCTGGGTCTGGAAAAGCCAGACCCCAAGCGCGCGGTGACTAGCGCAGGAACGATTGCCGGGGCTTATATAGCCGGAGGAATGATTCCGCTTTCGCCGTATGTGATTCTGGCCAGCGCAACCCGGGGGCTGGAATTTTCGGCGATTGTTACCTTGGCGGCACTGGGAGTTTTTGGATACATCAAGGGGCGATATACCGGGGAACGGGCGGGGAGGAGTGCGTTTCAGACGGCGGTGATTGGGGGATTGGCGGCAGCGGCGGCGTTTGCGCTGGCGAAGCTGATTGCGTGAGGGTGGGAATTTCGGGGTTAACGCGCGTAGATCAATTGTCTTTTGTCTCTACGATGAACTCCGGAAATGGAGTTGTTCAAATGAAATCGATTCATAAAGTTACTGTCTTAGGCGCGGGGACGATGGGAGCGCGGGTGGCGGCGCATTTGGCGAATGCTGGGGTGCCTTGTTTTCTTCTCGACATCGTTCCGGCGGGGGCATCGGGGCCGGGACGCAATAAGATCGCGGCTGGTGGGCTGGAGGCAGCGCGGAAAGCCAAGCCGGCGGCATTTTTTGAGGCTTCGCTTTCATCGCTCGTGGCTACGGGCAATGTTGAAGATGATCTGAAGCGAGTCGCGGAGGCGGACTGGATCATTGAGGCGGTCATCGAGGATCTGGAGATTAAGCGGACGCTGCTTAAGAAAGTTGATGCGCTGCGGAAGCCGGGGACCATTGTGACCACCAACACCAGCGGGCTGCCGGTGGCCAAGATTGCGGAAGGATTTCCGGAGGACTTCCGGCGGTGCTGGTTCGGAACCCATTTCTTCAATCCGCCGCGGTATATGCGGCTGCTGGAAATTATTCCGACTGCGGACGCTGACCCGGTGCTGATGGAAGTGGTCGCAAAGTTTGCCGACTTGCATCTGGGCAAGGGAGTGGTGTTCGCGAAAGACACGCCGAACTTCATCGCTAACCGCATCGGGACGTTTTCAGTGCTCAACGCGATGCGGTTGATGCAGGAACTGGACCTCTCGATTGAAGAAGTTGATGCGCTGACTGGACAAGCGGTGGGGTGGCCGCGCTCGGCGACGTTTCGGACGCTGGACATGGTTGGGCTGGATATTTTGGGGCATGTTGTCCGCAACATGACTGAGAACGTACGCGACGAGCGCGCTGATCTGAAGCTGCCGGATTTTTTCAAGCAGATGCTGGAACGGAAATGGCTGGGCGATAAAACCGGCGGCGGATTTTATAAGAAGGTGAATGGCGCGGGGGACGAGCGGTTGGGGCTGGATTGGAAGACGCTCGACTATCGTCCGCGGCAGAAAGCGAAGCTTGCTTGGCTCGAAATGGCGAAGAACGTCGAGGACACGGGGGCGCGGTTGAAGAGCCTGGTTGGCGGTCCGGGAAAGAGCAAGGACGAGCAATTTCTCTGGTCGGTGCTTTCTGAGCTTTGGACTTATTCGGCCAATCGCATTCCGGAGATTTCTGACAGCGTGGTGGAGATTGATCGGGCGATGCGGCTGGGCTTCAATTGGGAGTTGGGGCCGTTTGAGTTGTGGGATGCGGCGGGGGTTGAGGAGACCGTTACCCGGATGAAGAAGGAAGGGCGTCTGGTGGCAGCGAATGTTGAGAAGCTGCTCGGGTCTGGGAAGAATTCGTGGTACGAGGACGACGCCAAGTCGCCATCTGGACGCGCTTATTTTGATCCGGCGAGCGACAGGTACAAACCGGTGCAGGTTGCGACCGGGGTTTGGTCGGTGGCGGTGGCTAAGAAATCCAATGGCGTGGTGAAGAAGAATTCCGGGGCGTCGCTGGTGGATTTGGGTGACGGCATCGGCTGTATTGAATTTCATTCGAAGATGAACACGCTTGGCGGAGACATTGTGCAATTCGTCTCGCAGGCGCTAAAACCGGGCGGTGCGGAAGACAGCTTCGAAGCGTTTGTGATTGCAAACGACGCGGCGAATTTTTCTGTTGGGGCAAACCTCATGCTGCTGCTGATGAGCGCGCAGGAAGAAGAGTGGGAAGAGGTTGATCTCGCCATTCGCGCGTTTCAGGGGATGACGCAGGCAATCAAGTTTTCTCCAAAGCCGGTGGTGATTGCGCCGTTGGGGATGACGCTGGGCGGCGGAGTGGAGATGTCGCTGCATGCGGCGGCGCGGCAGCCGCATGCCGAGCTTTACATGGGGCTGGTGGAAGTTGGCGTCGGGCTGTTGCCGGGAGGAGGCGGATGTAAGGAGATGCTGTTGCGGGCGCTCGATTCGGCGGGGGTGATTCGTCCGGGTGGGCGCGGGGAGTCGGTCGAGATGATGGAAGCCATGAAAAAGGCGTTTGAGACGATTGCGATGGCGAAAGTCTCGACTTCGGCTCATGAAGCGCGAGGCTTGGGATTTTTGAGCGCCTCCGATCGAATCACTATGAATCGGGATCGCGTGCTGTCCGATGCAAAGGCGCGGGCGCTGGAAGTGGTACGAGCCGGATATGAGCCTCCGCAGATGCGGATCGACATTCCGGCTCCGGGAGAAAATGTTCTGGCCATGCTGAGGCTGGGGATTCACCTGATGCGTCAAGGGGAGTACATCAGCGACCACGAAGTAAAGATCGGGACAAAAGTGGCGGAGGTGCTGTGCGGCGGGAACGTCACTCCGGGGACGGCGGTCAGCGAGCAATACCTTCTGGATCTGGAGCGGGAGGCGTTTAAGTCGCTGTGCGGGGAGAAGAAGACGCAGGAGAGGATCCAGTTCACGCTGAAGACGGGTCAGACGCTGAGGAATTGAGGCTAGTTTGAAATGAAATATCTCGTCATCTACGAAAAGTCCGAGACTGGGTGGGGCGCCTATGCGCCGGATCTTCCCGGTCTCGGAGTCGCTACCAAGACGCAAGACGAGGTGAAAGAGTTGATTCGCGAAGCGATTGAAGGCATGCGCGAGCACGGTGACGCGATTCCAGCACCGAGTGCCACCACTGAGTACATCACGGTTTGAGGCGATCCGACCTCGTCGCCCATCGCGCCAGCGCCCAGTGCGTCGGCCAATACACCATTAGCGGCGCGACTACCAAATACCCCAGCAGGTAGAGCCACCCCGGCATGAGGTGCTGTTCGTGGCCGATCCCGCGGGCGAAGTTTACGTTGTACTCGGGACGCCAGAAATAATTGATGGGGACGACGACGCAGGTGGTGAAGATTTGATATTTCAACGCGTTCTGGTCGTAGCCTAATCGTTGTACTGCCCACAGCAGAAGCAGTGGAACGGTTAGGTGATACAGGCCTAGCAGCCGGACTGGCAAGGGGATGGTGGGATCGAACATGTATTCGGTGCCGCCGATGGGATGGATTCGGAGAACCAGGGCGGTGATCAAATCCACGGCGTATAGGGTCTGGAATACGAGCAATCCGACCGCTTGCCAGGAGAGAATTAACCGGCTCTCCATCCACAGCCCGAGCGCGATCAATAGATTTCCCAGGTCACAGAAGTAAAGGAAGTTCTGTGCGCCGTAGTGCTTCCAGTAGAGCGGCGCCCAGACCAGGACCCAGGCCGTCCAGCCAATTTTCAGCCACGGCGGGACGCGGGAATTTGGCTGGACGTTCATACCGTTCATGTGCGGTGGTGCAATTACATCAGTAACTTGCCGCTACCCACCAGTGTACCTACCATGCGATCATGAGCTACAAATCCCTGCTTTTTTGCCCCGACGAGAAGACCGCCCGCGTAGTGACCCAGGTGTTGAGCGAACTTGAGTTTACGGTAGAGCTCTCGAGTGAGCCATTTGCCACGGTCAAGAGGCTGACCGATGAACATTTCGACGCGCTGGTAGTGGACTGCCAGAACGAGCAGGATGCGTCCTTACTTTTTAAGGCAGCCCGTAATTCCAGTCTGAATCACAGCTCGCTTTCGGTCGCGGTGGTGGAAGGGCAGGCGGGAGTCGCCAAAGCGTTTCGGATCGGCGCCAATCTGGTGTTGAGCAAGCCGGTCAATGTGGAGCAATCGAAGAGCACGTTGCGGGTGGCGCGGGGACTGCTGCGTAAGAACGAAGCCAAGGCGGCGACTTCGACGCCGGTGCTCGCGGCAAAATCCGCCGGCGATGGATCTACATCACGCCATGTATCAACCTCCGTCCCACCGGTAATGTTCGCCCAGGAAGCGGCGGCAAGTTTCTCAGCGGTAAGGCCGTCGGCGATGAAAGCGCCGGCTGCGCCGGGGGCCGCGCCGGCTGAGTCCTTTGCGGCACTGGAACGAGAACATGAGCCAACGCCTGCGCCGGAGGCGAGCGAGGTCGCGCTGCTGGAATCCATGCCGGACATGACGGGAGTAAAGCCCGCGGCTGCGGCAGAACCGATGTGGGCGCCGAGATCACAGGGACAGGCCGAACCGATCGCCGCCAGCACAGGTGGGCACGCTGCCGCAGCGGCCCCGGCTCTGGAAAAACCCGTTGAATTCAGACTTGCCGGCGCGTCGCCGATGGTGACGCAAGAACCAATTGTCGCGGAAACCGGCGCTGCGGAGCATTTTCCCGTGGCTGCGATCCCCGTGCCGACGTTTTCTTCGGACTTAGGGGCGAACCCTTCGAGTTCCGGCGACGCAGGAAAAATCATCAAGAATGTTGTGGTGGTGCTTATTCTTTTCGTAGCCGGATACATGGCGTGGCAGAGGCTGCAACCGTTACAGTATCTGCATGGCTCAGCTGCGGGGCAAACGGTAAAGCAGCATGTAGCCGCGCCAGAACCGAGTCCAATTCCTGCTCCGGTCGCTCCTGTTTCTCAATTGCCAGCGCAGCCGGAGAATGGCACGGCCGACACCTCAGACCTGAATGTAGTCCCCAGTTCGTCGAAGCCGGCTTCGATGACTAGTACGTCCGCGCATAACACGCCTGAGACCATCCGAGTGCAGGAGTTGCCGCTGAATGCGGAGCAGAAGACCAGCGTCCAGCCGAGGCCGCAGCCGATCGTGGTGCAGGTGAAGCCGGAGAGGTCAGTGGCAACGAAGCCCTCCCAGCAGCAAGCTACGCCGCCTGCGCTGCCGCTCGCGACCGCTAACAATTCGGAGGCGGCACTCAGCAGCATCGTGGCGACGAACGCAGTTGCTCCCAAACCCGGCTCGTTCAGGGTTTCGCAAGGCGTGTCCCAAGGACTGGTGATGAAGAAAGTAGCACCGGTCTATTCCGCGACGGCTTTGCAATTGCGCAAAGAAGGCCAAGTAGAGTTGACGGCCACGCTCAGCAAAGAGGGCGCAGTGACCGGGGTGCGAGTGCTCAGCGGTGACTTAATGTTGGCCAAGTCGGCCGTCGAAGCCGTCAAACAATGGAAGTATCGGCCTTACCTGCTGAATGGTGAGCCAGTGGAAATCGAGACACAGATTACGGTCAACTTCAGACTGCCTCACTAAACCATCATTTACTGTTATTTCTACTGTTACTTCTACTTTTATTTCTACTGTTACTTCTACTGTTATTTCTACTGTTACTTCCCGGCGACCTCTGCTTCGCCGGGACCTCGATATAATAGGAAGATTCCCTCTCGCCGAAATTGTTTTCTGTGAGGGGTGCGAGCTAAGTGCGCTCGTCAGGGGAAACTTCCTGCATGGACTTCCGACTCGTTAGCGACTACAAGCCCAAAGGCGACCAAGGCAACGCGATTCAGGCCTTGATGCGCGGTGTATTTGACCGCGAACAACATCAGGTGCTGCTTGGGGTAACTGGCTCAGGCAAGACCTACACGATGGCCAAGGTGATTGAGCAGTCGAACCGGCCGGCGCTGGTGATGGCGCATAACAAGACACTGGCGGCGCAGCTTTATCACGAGTTCAAGAGCTTCTTTCCGCACAATGCGGTTGAGTATTTTGTTTCGTATTACGACTACTACCAGCCGGAAGCGTACGTGCCCGCCGCCGACCTCTATATAGAAAAGGAAGCGACCATCAACGATGAACTGGACAAGCTGCGGCTGTCGGCGACGCGGTCTTTGTTTGAGCGGCGCGATTGTCTGATCGTGGCGTCGGTGAGCTGCATTTACGGTTTGGGATCTCCGGAAGCGTATTACGGCATGTTGTTGTTCCTGGAAAAAGGTCAGAAGATCAAGCGCGAAGACATTACCGGCAAGCTGGTGGAAATTCTGTATGAGCGCACCGACGGCGACTTTCGTCGTGGAACCTTTCGCGTGCGCGGAGATGTGATCGAAATTTTCCCAACCTACGACGATATGGCTTACCGGATCGAGCTGTGGGGGGATGAGGTGGAGTCGCTGTCGCAGATTGATCCACTGTTTGGGACGGTGAAGCAGAAGTATGTGCGGCTGCCGATTTATCCGAAGACGCATTACGTGATGAAGCCAGAGACGCGGTCGCGGGCGGTGGAGACGATCAAAGAAGAGCTGAACTGGTGGGAAGCGGAACTGGAAAAGCAGGGGCGTGTGGTGGAAGCCCAACGCATCCATCAGCGGACGATGTATGACCTCGAAATGATCAAGGCTATGGGCTACTGCCATGGGATTGAAAATTATTCGCGGCATTTTACCGGGAGGATGCCGGGGGAACCTCCGCCAACGCTGTTGGATTATTTTCCGCGGGATTTTTTGTTGTTCATTGACGAGTCGCACCAGACGGTGCCGCAGTTACATGCGATGTATCCCGGCGACCGGTCGCGCAAGAATACGCTGGTGGAATATGGGTTCCGGATGCCCTCGGCGCTGGACAATCGTCCGCTGACGTTTGAGGAGTTTGAGCATCGGACAAATCAGATTGTTTATGTGTCGGCGACGCCGGGGCCGTATGAGTTGACGAAGTCCGGAGGCGTGGTGGTGGAGCAGATCATCCGGCCCACGGGTTTGGTGGATCCGCCGGTGGAAATCCGCCCGGTGAAGGGGCAGATTGATGATCTGCTGCATGAAATTCGCGGGCGGGTGGCGCGTGGGGAGCGAGTGCTGGTTACAACGCTGACCAAGCGCATGGCGGAGGACTTGGCCGAGTATTACAGCGAAGTCGGAGTGAAGTGCCGCTACATGCATTCGGAGATCGAGACGCTGGAGCGAGTCAAGATTCTGCGCGATCTGCGCAAGGGCGAGTTCGATGTGCTGATTGGGATCAATCTGCTGCGCGAGGGGCTTGATCTGCCGGAGGTTTCGCTGGTGGCGATTCTCGACGCGGACAAAGAAGGATTTTTGCGGTCGAGTGGATCTTTGATCCAAACCATTGGGCGCTGTGCGCGAAATTTGAATGGACGTGCGGTGCTTTACGCGGACCGCATGACGGACTCGATGACCAGGGCGATGAATGAGACCGACCGCCGGCGCGCGATCCAGGAGGCTTATAACGTGGAGAACGGGATCACGCCGGAATCGATTGTGCGGCCGCTGGATATGTCGTTGGCGCGCGTAATTGAAGCTGACTATGGGGACTTCACTAGCTCCGAGGCGGAGGGAATTCCGGACTTCAAGGGGCAGGAAGAATTGAATACCTATATCGCGAAGCTTGAAGTGGAGATGCGGGAGACGGCGAAGCGGTTTGAGTTTGAGAAGGCGGCGAAGTTGAGGGATAGGATTAAGGAGTTGAGGACGAAGGAGTTTTTGTTCGCGTGAGTGTCGTACATCCCGGAGTTTGAGATGAACTTCAACGATTTGTTGCGTGCCAGGCCGGTCAACGTCGATCCTCAACATGTACGTGTCTTGAGACACACACCTGACGTTTTATGAAGTGCATCAAGAAAAAGCGAACATCCGGTAGTGCTAAAAGTAAACGGGAAAATCGCAGGTTGGTTCAGGATGCCGAAGCCTACCAGCGTCCGCTTGATATTGCAGCTCGGTGTCCGGCGTCATGGTGGCCGAGCCGAAGAACTTCGAGGCCGGTATCTTTCATCCCTACGCGACGCCATGATTCTTGCTTCGGCTACCCAGGGCTTGCGCCCTGGGCTAGCCGAAGTTCGTCACGGAATGGTCGTGAAGCCACCTAAGTCTTTCAGAATCCGTTCAGGCTGTCGCGAAGTCTGCACTACATTTTGAAAGAGCTCTCAGCCGTTCCGGCAGGCTGAGGCCGAGCTGGTGCAGCGTCGGCGCTTTGCAGCGTGGACAGCAGCGCCAGTGCCTTCATCGGGGATAAAGACTGACACTGGTCCGCGCCGCTGGCCGAGGGTTGTGGGACGATCGCCGACCGCTGCAGCAGATGCTTCAGGGTCACCCACAAGGCATAACCTAGAAAAGCCACCAGGACATGGGCCTTCACCCGCGGTTCCTTCTGATGAAATAAAGGCCGAATCGAAAGCTCACTCTTTGCGCAGCATGTAGGCGCCTTCCCGCAAGTCCCGCCACGCTTGCCGGTCTTTTTTCATTTCCCATAGCAGACGTACCCCAGCGGGCGTGTCTCGCAAAGTGACCTCGAACAGATCGTTCACCTGAGGGTGGCGCGCCTGAATCCGTCCCAGTCTGCGCTCCATCTTGTAGCCGTCCTTCAGTCGGCCGCTGGCAATGCTTTTCTCCAGCGCTTCCAGAGCCGCCTCCATCCGCGTGGAAAACCGCTCTCGCATCGCCTTCTCTTTCTCCTTGCGGCCCGCCGTGCGGCACAAGATGTAGGTTTCTTCCCCCTGCGGAATCGCGATCTGCTTGACCTCCACATCCGCTCGCACCTGGGTCCAGTCGTCCTTCACTAACTCGGCTTCGAACCGCTTCATCTGCCGGCGCGGCGTACCTACCAGATACTGTCCACCCCGTTTGCGAATCGCGGTTAGATTCTCCTCACTCACGATCCCTCGATCCATCACCCAGATCCGCCGTGCCTTGCCGTACTTCCGTTCCACCATGCGCAGCATGGTTTCCATACTCGACACGTCGGCGCGATTGCCATCGAAGGTCTCATAGCTGAAGGGAAAACCCTCCCGGTTTACGATCAGTGCAATCAGCATCTGTTCGCAGTCGGGACGATGATCGCGTGAATAGCCCCGACTCATCATCGAATTCTTTTCCGCCGCTCCTTCCACGTAGGTGCTGGTCAGGTCGTACAGCAGCACATCGAACTCGGCTCCGAACAACTCCCCATAACGCTGCTTGAGGTGCTGTTCCAGTTTCGTCTTGTGCGGCAGAATCCGATCCAGACCACGATACAAGCGGGTGTCGTTGATCTTGCCTTCTTCGATCTCCAGCAGATCATCCAGCGCCGTTGATGGGTACCAACGCTCCTCGATCGCCAACTCGCTGCCCGGCGCGCACAACCGATTGATCGCCAGAACCGCCGCCACCCGCGACCAGGGCACTTCCGCGGCTTCGTCGTCCACCGCTTGTTCAAAGAAGCCATCCAGTTCCAGATGCTTCCACAACTCCCAACCCAGAAAACAAGCGCCGAACTGGCGCGTTCTCTCCAGCCGCACGCGATTCACCAAGACGCGTGCTACCTGCGGATCATCCTCCGGTACCTCGATATGGGAAGGGAATAGTTTCAGTTGCTGGGCTTCGCCCTGCTCGTTGAACACCTCCACGCTTTTCAGCCACCGGGCCTGCGCCGAACCGTTCAGCTCACCCAAGTAGCACAGCGTCCTCTGGCGAGGACCGTCCACCGTTCGTATCGTCTCTACCAACAACCAGTAGGTGTGATCCTTGCCGTCCTTGCTGCGCTGATGCGGCCGCAAAAACATCTGGGCCGAGTGTGTCATCAGCCGCTGCTCGCTTGCAAGAGGGTAGGTCTGCACTACATCATTCTTTTTTAACCCGCGATTGCAAAGACAAGGCTTGTTTCGTTTCCTACGTCAAAAATCGCAGAATTTCGCCGTTCCGTGACGAACTTCGGCTAGGTTTTGCCGCTCCTCCGGAGCTGAGTCTTCGGAGTTTTTTGCGCAGGGCTAACTCAGAAACAGAGGTTGCCTCAGAATCTCAGCCCGTTTACGGACTCTCGCTTCGACGGGAACTACACTCCGGCAGCTGCGCTCTTGGCGGATCTCTTCCAGGATTGTTGTTCGACCAGCTGCATTTCTTTTTGGAGGGAGGAGAAGCGCTGCATGATTTCGTTCATGCGCATGGTCATGTTGCGGATCGTTTCCACCTGGGGGCGTAGGGTGGGAGCGAGGGATTCGGGATCGAGCAGCATCAGTTCGGAGTTGCCGAGAACTGACGTTAAGGCGTTGTTCAAGTTATGGCGGACTTCGAGCATGTAGCGTCCGAGAGCGGCCTGGTGTTCGAGTTGCGAGTTTGCTTCGAGCGCACGGGAGAGATCAGTGGCGGCGCGGTTGCGTTCCAGAATTTGGGTGGCGACAGTGATCAGGAGTTCGGGCCAGGCGAAGATCTTCGGCAAAGAAACCACACCGGGTAATTTGGGTGAATGGCGGTTCAGGCGTGAAACGTGGATTACCGGCTTGCCGGTGGCGCGCAGGGATTCGAGCACTGGTGTGAGCAGTTCGGGCTGGAATCCGCCCACGATGGCGAGATCGAAATTTTCTTTTTTAATTTGATTGCAGGAGTCGCTGCCCTTCACTGAGAGGGCGGGCACATTCCGCTCTACCAGCCAGCGGGCGGTGATGGCGACGGAGAATTCCTGTTCGTCAGAGATGATGATTACGATCGGACGGTCCACTTCGTACTCCATTCGGACTGCAATTGATTTGTCCGGCAAGAGCGAAAGATTCCGTGGCGCAATTTCTTTCGCCCTTTCAGGGCTTGATCGTTTTCCTGTTCTTACCCAGGGCTTACGCCCTGGGCTGTAATCTTTCGCCGCTTCGCGGCTTGGTTCACGGTTGCACATCGAGTGGGACGACTAAAGTCGCTCCCTTTCACAAACCAATTACGCTACCAGTTCTAACCCGTGCAACCAGTTCTAACCCGAGGCGTCTCCATCCCAGGTTGAGGGAGAGGCGGCGACCTCGAATTCCGGCGCGGCACCATGTGCAACGGCTGCCATAGCCTTCAGCTGTGTTTGGGTTCCGGCGGCTTTCGGGCTTTGTGCAAGCGCGGCTTCTACGGCGGTCCGCAGATCCACCAAAATGCAAAGCGGCTGGCCGGAGGAGTATTCGGCGTGGAACATTACCTTCCACGACTGGCAAATCATTCGTAAACGGGCGATGGGTTCGTCGGCGGCGAATTGCGCTTTGCGGCAATCGAGGGTAGCGACGCCGCGCGATTCCAGGGTCCGCAGGCCGTCGAGAATGGCGTTCAGGTCCTGGTGCATCAGCCGGAAAAATTTGCGGCGGATCAGGAATCCAAAACGGGCGAAGGCTGCCAATGCCGATGGCTCAAAAAACTTTTCTTCGCAGGAGTGTTTTAGCTCGCGTCCTCGCTCGATGATTCGGGCGGTAAACAGTGAATTCAGATTATTGGCGCGATTGGCGTCGGAAAGCAAATCGTTCAAGGGTGTCAGCCACTCGGGTTGGGTGCCTTCAATTGCACCCAGCACCGGTCGCAGCGCCTGGGCGACAGTTTGAAAACTGAGATCGGAATCGCTGACATCAGACGCAGCGCGCTGCGAGAAGAACTGGACTGATAGAAAGTCAACCTTGTCGCGATCAAATTCTGCGTGCTGCTTCTTGCAGAGGTGGTGAAGCAGGAGTTGCTGCAAGGTGTCACCATCCATTGGCCCTGAATTTTGGAGAAACTGTCGAAGTTGATGAGGGTGAATGCGATCGTCCATGGCGGCGACCCAGTTCTCGGCGTTGGCAATGGCCTCGGCGGACGGCGTTTCCAACGCTTCTTCCAGTTCCCGGCAGGGCTGCGTCTCAATGACCGATTCGCGGGCCAGGGCATAATAGATCGGATAGAGACTGCGCAGGCTTGGCCACGCGGCGGAACTGCTTGCACTCGAGACGGTCATACTTCCAAGGTCCTTACTTCCGAGCTTTTGTCCTTGCGCCCGGGGGAAGGCGATGACGTCGCAGAAGGCGTACAAAGTTTGGTGCCGCCATGTTTGGAGCACGATCAAGGCCACAACGCGGAACAGTTAAGTCATTGAGTTCAAACAGGCCGGAGTGGTCTCACCGTGGGTAGCGAGACAGTCTAAGTCTCATAATGAAACAAGTCTCACGGCAGCGTCTGACATCAGGAAAATCCCTCGCTCGAGGTTTTGTGTTCTTGTCAGCAGCGGAGGTGGTAGCGGCGAACAGCAGGTTCCTCTCCGCCTGCGGCGGTTCGGAATGACAAGAATCAGGGTGGAGACCGGGATCCGAGAGCTTCTACTGTAGTTGATGACTGGCCGGCGGCGGTTCGGAGCGAGAGCCGATGTTATAGCGCTTGAGCTTGCGATAGAGGGTGGCACGGCTGATGCCGAGCATCTTGCCGGCCATGACTTTGTCGCCGTTCACCTGCTCGAATACGCGCTGGATGGTGGCGCGTTCGATGTCTTCGAGATCGGTCGTAGTGGGCGAACTCTGGGTGATCGGGTCGCCGTCGGAGCCCGGAGAAGGAGCAAGCGCAACCACCGCGGGCGGCAGGTCGGCGACGTCAATGAGTTTGCCATCCCCGAGCGCGGTGGCGCGTTCGATGGAATTCTCCAGTTCGCGAACGTTACCGGGCCAGTTGTATTGCAGCAACACTTTCATGGCTGCGCTGCTCACCTGCATCGGGGAACCTTTGGCGTGGCGATCTAGAAACCAATGGACGAGCATAGGAATGTCTGAGCGGCGTTCACGGAGGGAGGGCAATTGGACGGTGACTACGTTCAAACGAAAATACAAGTCTTTGCGGAAGCGGCCAGCCCGATATTCGGTTTCGAGGTCGCGATTGGTGGCGGCGATGACGCGTACATCCACTTTGACTTTGTGATTGCTGCCAACGGGACGCACTTCTTTTTCCTGCAAGACGCGCAGCAGCTTGGCTTGCATTTCCTGCGGCAACTCGCCGATTTCATCAAGGAAGATAGTTCCGCCGTGGGCAGTCTGAAAAAGTCCTGGTTTGGAGCGCACGGCGCCGGTGAAAGAGCCTCTCTCGTGACCGAACAATTCACTCTCAATGAGAGTAGGCACCAGGGATCCGCAATCCACAGCCACAAAAGGACGGTTGGCAAAAGTGCCGCGAAAGTGAATGGCGCGGGCTACCAATTCTTTGCCAGTGCCGCTCTCGCCCATCACCAGGACCGGAGTGCGAGTGTCTTTTAGGCGGGCGATCATGCGCAGCACGTCCTGGATTTTGGGAGTGGAACCGACGATGCCGTGCAGGCCGGTTTCGGTGTCCATGCGCTCGCGAAGGAACTGGTTTTCTTCTACCAGCTCAATTTTTTCT
>Ga0185299_10004842_pt1 | contig 15803 bp, 15 predicted proteins | sample PaiPotPPA55metaG_FD_128002 | JGI IMG/M metagenome (GOLD analysis project Ga0185299, IMG submission 128002) | Iron sulfur acid spring bacterial and archeal communities from Banff, Canada, to study Microbial Dark Matter (Phase II) - Paint Pots PPA... ...
TGTCTTCGCCGTTGTGCTGGGTTGAATAGGCGTCGACGACCAGCGGACGGCCGTAGGTCTTGGACGACTTGTCCATGTCGACCTTGGTTGCCCAGTTCACCACCGGATCGAACTTATTTGCGACCAGCAATTCGCCGGTGGCGCGATCAAGCGTGTAGCCGAAGCCGTTACGGTCGAAATGGGTGAGGAGTTTTCTCGGCGTGCCGCCGACGGTCTGATCGGTCAGGATCATCTCGTTGACGCCATCGAAGTCCCATTCATCGTGCGGCGTCATCTGGTAGACCCATTTGGCCATACCGGTATCGAGATCACGCGCAAATATCGTCATCGACCACTTGTTGTCACCGGGGCGTTGCACCGGGTTCCAGGTCGAGGGATTGCCCGTACCGTAGTAGACGAGATTCAACTCGGGATCGTAAGAATACCAGCCCCAGGTGGTACCGCCGCCGATCTTCCACTGGTCGCCCTGCCAGGAGGAGGTCGACGAATTGGCCCCGACGGGTTTGCCGAGGGACGTCGTCTTGACCGGATCGATCAGCATGTCGGAGTCCGACCCTGTCGAATAGCCGCGCCAGGCCAGCTTGCCGTCCTTGATGTTGTAGGCGCTGACCCAGCCGCGGACGCCGAATTCGCCGCCGGAAATACCAACAAGCACCTTGTCCTTGAACACGAACGGAGCATCCGTGCCGGACTGGCCCTTGCCAGCTTCGCCGTTCATTACGGACCAGACCTTTTGTCCGGTCTTGGCGTCGAGCGCGACGAGGGTGGTATCGGCTTGATACAGGAAGATCTTGCCGTCAGCGTAAGCGACGCCGCGGTTCACCGTGTCGCAGCACATGATCGGGATGACGTTGGGATCTTGTCTCGGTTCATACTTCCAGAGAATCTTGCCCTCATGGTTCAGGTCAAGCGCGTAGACCGTATTTGGAAACGGCGTATGAACGTACATGGTATCGCCAACCACCAACGGACCGCCTTCGTGACCGCGAAGCACGCCGGTCGAAAACGTCCAGGCTACCTGCAGCTTCTTGACGTTGGATGCGTTGATCTGATTGAGCTTGGAATAGCGTGTGTTGGCGTCGTCGCCTTGCTGCATGACCCATTGCTTGGGATCCCTGGCAAGCTTGTCCAACGCCTCGTCAGCCCGCGCGGGAAAGCCTTGCACGGCCAACAGGCCGAAGATCGAAGTCGTAGCAATCAAGAGTTTGTTCATTCGCTTCCTCCCTGGGTTCTTGCCGAGGGTAGCTGACGCTCCTTGGATCAGATTCTCCACGGGACGTCGGCCGCCCTCTTTTGGATGAATTCTTCCGGCACCTGTCACAGCCCTGTGAATCGTTTCACATCCGTGAATCAGGAAGTACGCTTAACCTTCGTTTCAGAAGAAGAAAAAAAGATTATGTAACTCCGCAACCATACGCAAGTTATGAAATGCGACAGCCTCGATGTCCGATTTTCACGGCGCTCTTGCACGGCGCCGCTGCACTGCGATGCGCGCGTAAATTTTTTCAGACCATGTGGGAACCGAGAGCTTCGTTGCGAATTATGGGTGGCGATGAACTGACGATTTGCCGCAGCACTTTGTTTTGCTCGGCGCTTTGCCGTGCCCACCCCGATCGGCGCGGGGCATCGCGCTTCGTGGGCACCGTCCTTTGCGCGATCTTCAGTTTGATGTTGCCTCTCGGCGAAGGCAAGGCGCAGCAACAAGCGGCGATCATGCCGTTATCCGTCTCCGAGATCGCGCCCGGTGTCTACGTGCACATCGGCAAGATCGAGATGATGAACGAGGCCAATCAGGGTGATATCGCCAATGTCGGTTTTGTTGTCGGCGACGACGCGGTTGCCGTGATCGATACCGGCGGCAGCGCGCGCGAAGGCGCGCGGCTGCTCGCGGCGATCCGCGCCGTGACGTCAAAGCCGGTTCGCTATGTCATCAATACCCATGTTCATCCCGATCATGTGTTTGGCAATGCCGCGTTCGCAGCGGAAGGCACCATTTTCGTCGGGCACAAGAACTTGCCGCGGGCGCTGACGGCACGAGGAGATTTTTATCTAAAGGCATTTCGCCGGTTGCTCGGCGATGCGCTCATCGACGAAGTAAGGATCGTGCCGCCGACGCTGCTCGTCGACAGTGAAACGAAAATCGATCTCGGCGGCCGAATCCTGACCCTGAAGGCCTGGCCGCCGGCGCATACCGACAACGACCTGACAGTCTTCGACGCTGTGAGTTCGACGATGTTTGCCGGCGATCTGCTGTTCGTCGGGCACCTGCCGGTGCTCGACGGCAGCATTCGCGGCTTCCTCGCCGACCTCGATGAACTACGGCGCATGCCTATCGAACGCGTTGTTCCCGGGCATGGGCCGGTCGTCAGCGATTGGCGCAGTGCGGTTGAGGACGAACGCCACTACTTCGAGAGCCTCGCGCAGGAAGTGCGCCGCCTCATTGCGCAGGGGACACCCCTCTCAAGGGCGGCCAAAGAGGCCGGACGGAGCGAACAGTCGCGCTGGGAACTGTTCGACGAATACCGGTCGCGCAACGTCATCGCCGCGTTCGGGGAACTCGAATGGGAATGACGCAGGCGGATTCTCGCGCGGCTTGTTGCTCGCCGGCGTTTCGGATAGGTTGAACGGCGCCTTATTGCGGAAATGGACGTCGGCCATGTCGATTTTCTCCAGAGCGATCGCCCCGGCCCTGATGGCGACGATTTGCTTTTCGGGTGGTTACCTTGCAGTGCCTTATTCTGGCGGTCCGCCAGCAGCGCGTGCCCAGGCCGAGCAGCCGTCGGAAGACACCTGGAACAGCATCAAGGGCGACATCTTCAAAAATCGACCGATCCTGGATGGCTCGGGCCTGGTGATCCTCGATGCGCCGCGGCGCGCCGAGGATGCCGCGATCGTGCCGATCGGCATGCGCGTCAACCTTCCCACTGACGACAAGCGGACGCTGCAATCGCTGACGCTTGTCATCGACGAAAACCCCGCACCCGTCGCCGGCACGTTCACGATCGGTCCGCGGTCGGGCGTCACCTCGATTTCAACCCGGGTCCGGGTCGATTCCTACTCCTATGTGCGCGCCGTTGCCGAACTCAGCGACGGCCAGCTCTATGGCGTCAAGGCCTATGTGAAAGCGTCGGGCGGGTGCTCCGCGCCGGCCGCATCGAATAGCGACGCGACCAAGGCGATGATCGGCCAGATGAAATTCCGCAGCTTCCGCGCCGAGGGCACAGCGCTGCCCGAGGCCCAGATCATGCTGCGTCATCCGCAGAATTCGGGCCTGCAGATGGATCAAGTGACGCGGCTTTACGTTCCGCCGTTCTTTATCGACACACTCAAGATCTGGCAGGGCGACGATCTCGTGGTGGCGATGGACGGCGGGATCGCGATCTCGGAAGATCCCAACATTCGTTTCAACTACCAGCCCAATGGCGCCGCCAGTTTCCGCGCCGAAGCGATCGATACCGGCAAAAGCCGCTTCAAGGACGAATGGTCGATCGAAAAATCGCTGCTGTAGCGGCGTCCTCGGAAAGAGGTTCGCTCAAAAGCAGCGAATCTCGGCCTCCGCTTGTGCCCGGCGGAAGTCCTGCAGCGCCTGCTTGGCCTGCTCGGTCGATCGAAACTCGGAACCGACCGGACCCGTGACCTGCGACATCGAGAGGATCGTCTCTGTGGTCACGTAACGGTCGTACGGGATGATCGAGGCAATGACGTCGATCGAACAGGAACACTTTTGCAAAAGTTCCTGGGTTTCGCCGTTGGCCTTCATGCAGCCGAAAACATAATCGGCGCGCGCCGCGGTCGGGTAGTCGTTGAGATCGTCAGCCATGGCGCCCGGGGTTGCGGCCACGATTGCGACCACCAACAGAGCGCTCGATCGGATCAAGGTGCGCAAGCAGTCCATCGTCAACATCTGTTACGGCGAATTTGACACAAAGGCGAAACCTTGGCCTTCATCAATCCGACGAAAGGGCGACACCGTTCAGGATTTCTTGCCGTCGGCCCCGAACTGCTTGAGGTAGGCGACGACGTTGTCGATGTCCTCCTGCTTCGCTAAGCCGGGGAAAATCATCTTGGTGCCGGGAATCTTGGCGCGAGGATTTTTCAGATATTCCTTCAAGGTCGCCTCGTCCCAGGTGATGCCCGAATTCTTGTTGGCGTCGCTGTAGGCGTAGTCCGGATAAGTTCCGGCCTTGCGTCCCACGATGCCGTTCAGCACCGGCCCGACGGCGTCCTTGGCGCCTTCGCCGATCTGGTGGCAGGCTCTGCATTTGAGAAATACCTTCTCGCCGGCGCCAACGTCCTGGGCGCCTGCGCTGCCCACGGAACCCGCAACTAACAAGGCGGCGAAAACGCAAACCTGCAGATTTGTCACTGGCCCATCCGGCGTTTCTGTGTCTGTCGTTCGGTGCGCTGCAACACAAACATGCAGAGTTCGGTAACCGCATTCTGGCCAGCTCCAATAATTTTGTCAGGATCGGTATTGCCGGTCAAGCTTGGGCCACGGATGCTTGCTGGACCCAACGCAGTAGGCTAAATCGCCGAGATGAGCCTTGAGGGTGCGCCGGAAATATCAGCGTGACGCATTTCATCGGCGGTCGGCAGCACGATGTACGAAGTGACAAATTGATCAGTTTTCGGCTCTGCGGATGGGTACGGCGTTTTCGGGAATGGCGATGAAGCCATTCGACCCTGCGCAAGCGCCTGCGCTAGAGATCGATCGCGTCAGCCATCGCTACGGTTCGCGGGTCGCGTTGAATAATGTCAGTATCACTGTCAGACCGTCGTCCTTTAGTGTCTTGCTGGGATTGAATGGTGCCGGGAAGTCGACGCTGTTTTCGCTGATCACGCGTCTCTATGCGATACGATCCGGTCGCATCGGCATTTTCGGGCACGATGTCGCGCGCGAACCGGGCGCGGCCCTGAGCAAGCTTGGCGTCGTGTTTCAGTCCCGCGCGCTCGATATCGACATCTCGGTGCGACAGAACCTGATGTACCATGCTGCGCTGCATGGGATTGCCAACAAGCGGGCCAGGGAACTGATCGCCCAGGTTCTGGAGCGCGTGGCGATGACCGATCGCGCGCTGGATCGGGTCGGAAATCTCTCGATCGGGCAGATGCGCCGGATCGAGATTGCCAGGGCGCTGCTGCACCAGCCTCGTTTGCTGCTGCTGGACGAGCCGACGGTCGGCCTCGATATCAAGGCGCGCGCCGACATTCTCGACCACGTTCGCAGGCTTTCGACGGTAGCAGGCATTGGCGTGCTGTGGGCGACGCATCTCATCGACGAAGCCGGCGCGGGCGACGACGTGGTGGTTCTGCACAAGGGCAACATCCTTGCGCATGGCGGGCTCGGCGAGGTCGTCGGCAAATCCGGAGGTGCGGATTTACGCGACGCATTCAACCGGCTGACCGGGGCTGCCGATCAGGGCGAACTGGAGCCTGTGGGATGACGGTCATCGTCGACGCAACAGACCACCAAACGGAGCGACATCGTTTTACGTTGGCGCAGTATTTCATCTGCCTCAAGGGCATCGTCTGGCGTGAAGCGTTGCGCTTCATCCATCAGCGCGAGCGCTTTGTCTCGGCGCTGGTGCGCCCGCTGGTCTGGCTATTCATTTTTGCGGCGGGATTTCGGCAGGTGCTCGGCGTCTCCATCATTCCGCCTTACGAGACTTACGTGCTCTACGAGGTCTACATCGCGCCCGGGCTGATCGCGATGATCCAGCTCTTCAACGGCATGCAATCGTCGCTGACGATGGTCTATGACCGCGAAACCGGGGGAATGCGCACGCTGCTGGTCAGCCCGTTCCCGCGCTGGTGGCTGCTCACCTCAAAGCTTGTGGCGGGCACGCTGGTGTCGGTGCTGCAGGCCTATGCCTTCCTGGTGATCGCCTGGTTCTGGGAAATCGAAGCGCCGCCGCTCGGCTATCTGGCGCTGCTGCCGGCGCTGCTGCTCAGCGGATTCATGCTTGGCGCGCTCGGAATGCTGATTTCGTCGCTGATCAAGCAGCTCGAGAACTTTGCCGGCGTCATGAATTTTGTGATCTTTCCGATGTTCTTTGCGTCGTCGGCGCTCTATCCGCTATGGCGCGTCAAGGAGTCGAGCCCCTTCCTGTACTATGTCTGCGAGCTCAATCCCTTCACGCATGCGACCGAGCTGATCCGCTTTGCGCTCTATGAGCAGGTGTCGTGGGTGTCGCTGGGCGTGGTGCTCGGTTGCACCGTCGTATTTCTGTTTGGCGCGATCCTGGCCTACGATCCCGGCCGCGGCTTTCTTGCCCGCCGCAATAATCCGGGCGGCTGAGCAGGTCATTCTGCGCCCTCAGAACGTCGCCCTCAGGCCGACATAGAGCGCGCGCGGCCGTGCCGGGCTGAGCGAGCGTGGATCGGTAAACGGCGCGCCGCCATTGGCGAAATTGGGAATTGCGCCGGTGTTGAAGAAGGTCCCGTAGGTCGCATAGCGATTGTCGAAAATATTGTCGGCACGGGCGTAGATCTGGAACGTCTTGTCGATCTGATACGAGGCGTGGAGATTGAAAACCGCATAAGACGGTAGCCGTGGCGCCTGATTGGATTCGTCGCCGACAAAATATTGACTGCTGACGAACAGGGCGTCGCCGCCAATCTTGAATGCATCGGTGATCGAATAATCGATGCCGGCCTTGATCCGGTTTCGCGGAATGGCGGGAATTCGATCGCCGGGAATGATCTGGACGTGGCCGTTGGCATCGGCGAAGGGGCTGTTGGAGCCGACCTGCAGGGCATCAAGGAATCGCGCGTCGACGAGGGCATAGCTGGCGTATAGCTGCAGGGAGCTCGATTTGAGATTGACTTCGGCCTCGATACCCTGCCGGCGCGTCGAACCGACGTTCTGGAAATAACCGAATCCCTGCAGGACAGGGCTGGGAATCGCGAGGATGTCGTCGGTATTGTCCGCACGGAATACGCCGAGCTTCCATCCGAGCGTGCCGATGCTGAGATCATGGCTGCCGCGCAAGCCGGTTTCCACCGTGCGGGACACGACTTGCTTGAGCGGTGGGTCGGAGACCAGGAACGCGGCGACGACGCAGGGACGGGCCGGATCGGCGCACCCGAGTTCCAACGGGGTCGGCGCGCGATTGGCTTCCGAATAGCCGGCGTAGGCGGTCATGCCCGGCGTGATCTTGTAGGTGCCGCCGATGATCGGATTGAAGCGGGTATAGGTAGCATTGCCGTTCAACGCCGTGCCGATCTGGTCTTCCAGCCTGATATCGGCGACGTTGAAGCGGCCACCGCCCGTGATCGAGAACGCGTTGGCGACGTCGAACGTATCGAGCGCATAAAGCCCGCTATATTGATTGGTGGTGCGCAGCGCGACCGGGCCGATCGAAACCGGATTGCCGGATTGCCCGAGAAATATTCCACTGCCGCTGACGACGAAATTAGGACCGATCGTGCCCAGTTCCGGCAGCGCTGAGAAGTGCGTCACGCTGGAATCGAAGCTGGTTCCGACCGTGAAATGATTGCCGTGACCGAACAATTGATCGGTATTTGTGGCCTGCAACGACACGCCCGTCGTCGTCGACCGCGTCGTCGTCCGGTCGATCTCTCCCAATGTGGCGCCGGGATCGAAGGGATTGGCGAGCTGGGTTCCATTCAGGCCGTTTGCGGGCGTGCTGCCGTCGCCAAAGCAAAGCAGCGCCGGATCAGCGGTGCAGGGCTGGGTTCCGGTCGGATTGCCATCCACGGTCTTCTGGTCGAAAAGCCGCACATGCGCGACACCTTCGATCGTCCAGCTCGGCGTCGCCTCGACCTTCCCGGTCAGATTGACGTAGCCAACGCGGTTTTCCGTGGTTTGCGGTGTGGTGTAGGTCGCCCCCCAATATTGCTGAAGCAGTTCAACCGGCACGGTTGCGGTGGCGCCGAATTTATTATCGGCGGCGCCCATGTTGAGATGAAATTCGCTCGCCTCGTTCTTGTAGCCGACATCACCGTAGAAGCGGCGGACGTCCGAGGCCGAGAAATTGCGAAATCCGTCGTCATGCAATCCTTCCAGCGCGCCGTAGACGGCAAAATGATCGACCTGCTTTCCCCACTCCGCCGAACTTTGGACGCGCCCGAACGAGCCGCCCATCGTATCGATTTCAGCGCCATGATAGTTGAAACCATCTTTCATCTGCATGTCGACGGCCCCGCCGAGCGCGTTCAAACCGAAAGCAGGATTATTGGTTATCACCGTGGCCGATTTGATCGCGGCGGTCGGGATCAGGTCCCAGTTGACGGTGTCGCCGAAGGCTTCGTTGATGCGCACGCCATTCTGATAGACCGCAAGCCCCTGGGGCGTGCCGGACACCGGGGATCCGACGAAGCCGCGAAATTGCACGTTCGGCTGGAATGGATTGCCGGCCACTTCATTGACGACGACCCCCGGCACGTATTTTTGCAGGGCGTCGCCGACATTCAGCGACCCCGTCTGCTTGATTTGATTGGCATCGACGACGTTGAGGCTCGCCGGCACCTTTTCGGGATCGATACCGGAGCCGCCGCCCGATATCGGCGTGGTTGGATAGACCACGAGCCTGGGTACGGTCCGGGCGACGCGCGCCGCGCCTGCGGTGCGGCCGGGTTTTGCACTTGGCTTGGTCCCGGTGACCACGATGGGTGGCAACGCCTGCGCCGCGCCGGATGCATCCTCGGCATGCGCACAATCATTCCCGGAAAACAGGCATATCGATGCCGGCACGATAAACAGGGATCGAGCGCGTACCCGCCGCATCGCATTCCGCTTTGGCTATTCTTAGGTCCCCAGCCAGCGAATGCTAGGAGATTGACAGGCGATCGACATCGGGAAATTTAGGTCGCCTCATCGGGAAAAAATCCCGATGCTTCTCATGACCTATGTCGGTTCGAACAGCCGCGATTGCTGGACGCCGCGGGGAACCAGGGCCTCCACGGTGACGCCGTGGCTGGTCGATACCACGGTCATGGAGCCGCCCAACGCCAGCACCCGCTCGCGCATGCCGAGCATTCCAAAGCCCTGTTTGTGATCGGCCGGCAGGCCGGCGCCGTTGTCGCGGACGCTGACCCTGATCGCATCTGCGTCGTCGGTTCCCGTCCGGCGTGGAGCCGCCGGCTCGACCGCGATATCGACGCGTGTCGCGCCGGCGTGGCGGAAGACATTGGTGAGGGCTTCCTGAATGATGCGATAGATCGTCAGTTCCGCCGTTTCGCCACGGGCGCCGAGAGACGGCGAGATCGCGGTTTGAATCACGACACCGGGATGGGTTTCGCGCCAAAGCCGCAACAGCGCCTCGAGTGCATCGGCGAGGCCAAGTTCCGCAAGACCCACGGGCCGCAACCGCTCGAGCACGCGCCGGTTAAATCGCTGCAGCGCATTGACCTGATCGAACATCGCGCCGATGTGTGTGCGCAAGGCGCCAAGATCAGGCTCGGGGCTATCGGCCAATCGCGTCAGCGAGGAGGTGTGCGCGCGCAGGGCAAACAGATAGGGACCAAACTCATCGTGTAGGTCGCGTGCAATCTCCTTGCGCTCGGCATCTTGCAGCGAGACCACTCGCTCGGCGAGGCGCCGTTTGTCCTCGACGGTTGTCTCCAGCACGGATGCAAGATCGTTCAGTTTCCGGCAGATCGCGGCGAGCTCCGGCGAGCCGCCGGGCGTGACACGGGTATCATAACGGCCGGCCTCGATGGCGCCCATTGCGTCCGCGAGCGACTTGATCGGCTCCAGCGCGCGGTTGACGACGGTCATCGTGATGAGAAAAAGCGCTAACGCGATCGCGGAGCCGATTTCAATCTGGGTGACGATGCCGTCCCAGATCTCGGCTATTTCGTCGGTCGGGTGCGAGGTAATGACGAGCGACCCCAGCGACCGCCCGTTCGCGGCAATCGGAACATCGACCGTGGTCTGCTCCGGGTGAATGAGGGTCAGAAACCATTCCGGAACCTGCCGCGGCTCGACCGCGTCGCCGGGCGGCGGCGAGGCCGCGGGCGCGCTGCCGGTGGCGGGATGAGGCTCGCGGGTGATACTGACATGGCGCAGTTGCTTCAGGCCCTCGACGATCTGGTCGAGCCTCGCCTCAGGGTCCGACGCGTCATTGAGGTCCGACACCAGGGTCTCGACGAAGCCCCGCGCCAGCCTGACCACGCTTTGATCTTCGGCCGCCACCCGCGGACCGGCCTCCAGCAGCAGCCGCGCGATGTTGATGACGAGACCGAGCACCATCACGAGTGCCAAAAGCGTGTTCAGCCGTGCACGCAAAGACAGTTTCTGCCACATTGCCAGGCCCCATCTCCGCGGCTGCATCCGGTTGCCAAGTTGCAAAACGTTGACAGCCAAAACCAGTGATTATCTAATCGAACGGTACTGCACTTTTTCCGGAAAGGCATCGTGCGAAGGTGGAGGAGGCAAGCGATGAACGTCCCGCCCGCTGCCGCCGTTTGGCCTGTGCCACTCGTATTGCGCTGCAAAACTGATTTACAAATGTCGGCTGTGATCGCCTTGGATCGAGTTCAATGCGTATCCTGATCGTCGACGATCATCCCATCGTTGCTTCGGGTTGCCGTGCGCTGCTGGCCGGCGACCCCGATGTCGCGATTCTGGAAGCGCCGGATGCCGAAAGCGGCGAGGGGGCCTTTGTCGCCGAGCGCCCCGATGTCTGCGTCCTCGACATCAATCTGCCGGGCGTCTCGGGCTTTGAACTGGCGCGGCGAATCCTGGCGCGCGATGCGACGGCCCGCATCATCATGTTCAGCATGAACGACGATCCGATCTTCGCGGCGCGGGCCATCGAGGTCGGCGCCAAAGGCTTTGTTTCCAAATCCGGCGACCCCGGCGATCTGGTCGAGGCCATTCGCAAGGTGGGCGGCGGCGGGGTATTTTTGCCGTCCGCGATCGCGCAAAGCATCGCCTTTGCCGGGCCGGGACTTTCCGAAAGCCGTCTTGCGAAATTGACGCAGCGCGAGATCGAGATCCTGCGTCTGTTGGGCGCGGGAAAAAGCCTTTCCGAGATCGCCTGGCTGATCAATGCGTCCTACAAGACGATCGCCAACACGTCGTCCATCATGCGCCAGAAGCTCGGCTTGCGCTCGTCCTCCGAGCTGGTGCGCTTCGCCATCGAGAGCCGGCTGGTGTGACCTGCTAGCCTCGCTTGGCGTCGGTCGCCGTCCCGCACGTTAGGCGCCGCATCTCATCACAGATCGATGCGATGACGTCGTCGCTGCGCGCTCCCCGGGGCGGCGGCAGCGACGTTTCGGCGATAATGCGTGCAGGGCGGTCGGAGAGAAAAAACAGGCGATCCGCTAGCTGGATGGCTTCGGCTAGATCGTGGGTAACGAATAAGGTCGTCACTTTTGTCCGCGTCGTCAGCGCCACGAGCTCGTTGCGCAGTCTTGTGGCGAGCGCTTCATCGAGTGAGACAAACGGCTCGTCCAGCAACAGAAAATCCGGCCGCACCGCAAATGCCCGGGCAACGGCCGTGCGGCGTGCGAGTCCCAGCGACAACTCGCCGGGATATCGTGCCAGATGGGAACCGAGGCCAAGGATCTCGACCAGTTCCGTCAGATCGGCGTCGGCCTCATGGGCCGGCAGCGCCAGCCGGATGTTTTGCTCGACCGTCCGCCAAGGCAGCAGGCGGGGCTCCTGAAATACAATGCCGAGACGCCCCGATCCCGGTGGTCGAACCACGCCGCGGAAATCCGGATCGAGCCCGGCTGCGATTCTAAGGATCGTGGTCTTGCCGCATCCGGAAGGGCCGATCAGCGCCCCGAACGAACCCGCCTCCAACCGAAGTTCCACGCCGCGGATGACTTCCACCGGCGTGCCATCCGCCGACAGGAAACTCTTCGCATCGATGCGAAGCTCAAGCGGGGCGGCGTCGCCAGCGGATTGCGCGTCGTTCAAGCGGTTGCACCAGAAGACTTTCGATCACCAGCATAAGGGCGATGAAGGAGATCGCATAGCTCAGTATTTTGGCCATGTCGAACAACGAGAATGCCGAACCCAGCACGAACCCCACGCCATTCGGGCGGCCGATCAACTCGACCACCAGCACGATCTTCCAGACGATCGACAGGCCGGAGCGCGAACTGGCCGCCAGATATGGCGCGAGCTGCGGTATCACGACGTGGCGAATTCGGGCAAAGGCGGTGAATTTGAAGGCCTTCGCCATCTCGTCGAAGTCGGGATCGAGCGCACGGGCGCCTTCGCGTACCACCACAATCACATTGGGCAGCTTGTTGGCTGCCACCGCCAGGATCGCGGCGGTTTCGTTGAGGCCGATCCAGATATAGGCGAAAATGATGGTCACCAGCGCCGGCATGTTGAGGAGCACAACGAGCCACGAGTCGGAATATCGATCGATCGTTCTTGACCGGCCCATCGCATAACCCGCGATAATGCCCAGCGCCATCGCGATCGCGAACGAGACGATCACGCGCGCGAGCGTACAGCCTATCTGATACGGCAATTCGCCGGAGCGGATTTCCGCGACGATCGTTGTCGCGATCATCAGCGGACCCGGCAGCAGCCGTGATTGCGCCAGTGCCGATGCGAGGGCCCAAATAGCAATCAGGGCGGCCAGCGAATAGATTCTCGGTAACACTCAGTCTCCGTTCGGGGCAGGCTGATAGTATAGAGCTGAATCAAGCGCCAGCGATGGCCCCACGAGCTCCGGGCCTCCGATACTCGCCAGCGCCTTGAAAAGCGTGCGGGCGTCCGCTTGCTCCTCGGCTATCGGCCGCCTGGGTATTCCCGCTCTGGTCTGATCGCGATAGGCGTTGAACGTCGCTTGATCCTCTGCATTCATCAGCGGGCGAAGTGCTTCCCATTCCCCGTCGGATCGCAGCATGATGTCATCGGCCTTTTCGGTCATTGCGATGAAGCGATCGATCATGCTCCGGTGACTCGCGGCGAATCCTTCCGAAAACGCGTAGCCGATGAGGGCGACCGGCTGTTCCAGCCCGAGGGCTATTTCCGCATCACGCACATCGAGAATTCTTCGATAACCTTTTGCATCGAGCCTCGCGCAGAAATTCCAGAAATTCAGGCTCGCCTCGGCTTCGCCCTGGTCTAATTTCTGAAAAATCAGCGGCGGCGCGCCATATTCGAGTGTCGCCTCGCGCTTGAGATCGATCCCCCGGCGGATCGCCGCCGCCTGGACAATGAGCCAGCTCTTGTCGAGCGGACCGCCGGCAACGGCGAGAACCCGGCCCTTGAGATCGTCAACTTTCCGCACCGGTGAGTCGCTTTTCACCATGATGGCGCCGGCCGAGCTGGAATAGGGATAGAACAGCAATTTGGCGCCGAGCGCGCGAGCGCGGGCGACCCAGAGCCAATCGACGACGGCGAGATCGACCGAGCCGCTATTGAGCGCCAGCTTGCCGGCATCCGGTGAAGCGTATTCGCTGATCTTCAAATCGAGGCCAGCACCATCGGCCAAGTGGTGGCGGCGGATCACGTCCAGTTGCCAGGCAAACGTGCCGGTCGTCTGCAGGCCGATGCGCAAGGCCTCGCCGGCCAGCGCCGGTGCTGCCGCAACGACAAGGCAGAGCGTCACGAAAATTCTAAGCATTGCCGATGTTTCCGAGCGAGCGGTCATTTCTATCTGGAGCAGCCTGTCAAATTCTTCTCCTCTATCGTGAAGATCGAACCTGTCTTGACCTGAACATTCGAGACGATGCAGGTCCGCCCGCTTTTGTCGACAAATTTGACGTCATACATGCCGGTCGCGGTATCGGTTATTTTCAACCGTTCGTCGTGATCGACGGTGTGGTCGCGATCGTTGTCGGCCTGATTCGAACCCCACTCGTTCTTGCCGGCGGGAGAAAGCTGCAGCGCGGTGATCGTATTGGCCGTCAGGTTCCAGAACTGGGTGTCCTTTGCGAGCGCACCTGTTGGAACCAATGCCAAAATGAGGGCCATTCCGGCCACCGCCTTCGCCATTCCTGCTGCTCCCGAGATGTTGCGACCCGCGATGCGCTACGCTTTCAATCGCGCGGCGTGCCATCGCATGTGATCTGCCATGAAGGTCGAGACGAAGTAATAAGAGTGGTCATAGCCGCCCTGGCGGCGGAGGATAAGGGGAATTCCGGCCTGTGAACAGGCGCGCTCCAATAGCTCGGGACGAAGTTGTTCGCTCAGGAATTGATCGGCATCGCCGACATCGACAAGGAAGTCGGAAAACCGCGCGCCGTCCTCGATCAATGCGACGCTATCGTGCTTGCGCCAGGCATCGCGCGCCTCGCCGAGATATCCGGTCAATGCCTTGATCCCCCATGGCACTTGGGACGGGGCTACGATCGGCGAAAACGCGCTTGCTGCGCGATAGCGACCGGGATGGCGGAGCGCCATCGTCAGTGCACCATGCCCGCCCATCGAATGACCGAGGATCGATTGGCGCTTGGGGTCGGCCGGAAAATGCTCGGCGATCACCCCGGGCAGGTCTTCCGTGAGATAGCTCCACATCCGGTAATTGCGGTCGAAGGGCGGTTGCGTGGCATCGACATAGAATCCGGCGCCAAGCCCGAAATCGTAGGCGCCTGTGGGATCGCCGGGCACATTTCCGCGCGGGCTGGTGTCCGGTGCGACGAAGATCAGGCCCAACTCGGTACAGGCTTTGCGAAATTCGCCCTTTTCCGTGACGTTGCTGTGGGTGCAGGTCAGGCCTGACAAATACCAGACCACCGGGAGCTTGGCGCCGTCCTGATGCGGCGGAACAAAGACCGAAAAGGTCATGCCGGTCCCGGTCACGCGGCTGGCGTGCCGGTAGACGCCCTGCACGCCATCGTGCGACCGATTGAGGGAAACGGTTTCGACCGTCATGATTTTAGGACTCCAGCGCCGCGCAGCGACGGGGTTGCAACGGCGGTGGGCCCGGGCTCGGCAGGTTCTTCACTGGCCGAGCCGGGCACGGCGGTCAAGCCGCCTTGGCTCGCGATTTCGCCACGTGGGTGGCGATCGCATCCATCAGTGCCGGTGACAGACAATCATAGGGTTCGAGTCCGAGCTCTTTGAGACGAGCCCTGATCGCCGCCAGCTCGGACGGTTCGACCCCGGACTCGATGATCGAAGATACAAAGGCGGCAAATCCCGGAGCGGCCGAGCCGGCTTCGGTAAACAGTTCGGGATGGATGAAGTCGAGACCATAGAACGGATGCTCCTTGTTCTCGATCCGGCCGTACATATGCGTGCCGCAAGCCCGGCACGCATGCCGTTGAATCGTCGCCGCCGTGTCGACCACGCGCAACTTGTCGCCGTTCTCCAGCACGCTCAAATTATCGCGAGGCACCACCGCGACCACCGAAAAAATCGCCCCCTCGGGCTTCCAGCATTTGGTGCAGCCGCAGGCGTGGTTGTGCGCGACATCGCCCTTGATGCCGACCTTGACCGGCTTGTCCTGGCATTTACAGACAAGGGTCCCGCCGGGAAAGCTGCCGCTGCCCTTCTTTACTCCGCTGTCAACCGATGGATGGATATGAACAGTCATGGGTCATTCCTCCTGTTGTTTGACGCTTCTTGATTCAGAACAAGGCTCTCGATCTAGAACACGACGACCGAACGGATCGACTTGCCCTCATGCATCAGATCGAATCCCCTGTTGATCTCCTCCAGCTTGAGCACGTGGGTGATCATCGGATCGATCTGGATCTTGCCGTTCATGTACCAGTCGACGATTTTCGGCACGTCGGTGCGGCCGCGCGCGCCGCCGAACGCCGTGCCCTTCCAGACCCGGCCGGTCACGAGCTGGAACGGCCGCGTGGCAATCTCCTTGCCGGATTCCGCCACGCCAATCACGACCGATACGCCCCAGCCG
>Ga0185299_10004844_pt1 | contig 15799 bp, 12 predicted proteins | sample PaiPotPPA55metaG_FD_128002 | JGI IMG/M metagenome (GOLD analysis project Ga0185299, IMG submission 128002) | Iron sulfur acid spring bacterial and archeal communities from Banff, Canada, to study Microbial Dark Matter (Phase II) - Paint Pots PPA... ...
TCATCATGACTTCCGCGCCCTTGCCGCCGTTCGCTTGCGGGTCGAAGAAATAGTTGCCGCAAATGCCGTGCACCGAAGGCGGCACGCCAGTCACGATCGACAAGTTGTTCGGGTTGGTGAACGACGGAATCACGCAGTCGGCGCGAAACGCCGAGCCGCCCCGCAGCATCGTGCCGATAAACGGCGCAACCCCCGCCGCGACAGCAGCTTCCAGGTAGTCGTATTCGCAGCCGTCGACGCAGACGACGACCGTCAGCGCGCGCGCCGGACCATAAGGGCGGCCGTTAACTTCCATGAACGTTTCGGTTGACGTGGACATGAGGTTCCTTTCCGTGATGAACCAGCGTTTTATCTAACAACGCGATTTCCATATTTTGATGCACAACGCCAATATTTGCCACATTTATCGGTGCGAGACGGAATCCCGGAAAACGGGATTCCGGCAAAACCACCCTGAATCAGGCCGTTCGCAGCCGTGGCACTTTCGCCGCGATGAGGAGCAGTGCAGCGAGCGAGACGGCTAGCAAGATCAGCGAAAGCGCCGACGCCGGCAAGTAATAACCACGGTTCACCTGACCGACCACGACAATCGGCACGGTGGCAAAACCCGGTGGATAGACGGTCAACGTCGCGCCCAGTTCGCCCAGCGATAAGGCGAATCCCAGCGCAAGACTTGCGCGGATGGCGGGCACGAGTTGCGGCAAGACCACGCGAGAGAGCACCATCGAGGGCGGTGCGCCAAGACTTGCAGCGGCTTCGCGCAAGATCGTGAGTTCGGGGCGCAACGCGGCGGCGGCGCACCGGTAACAAAAGGGCAGCACGAGCGCGAGCTGCACCAGCACCACGATTGCCGCCGACCCGGAAATATCCAGCGGTTTCTTGTGGTACGCGATCAGCACGGACAGCCCGAGCACGACGCTTGGCACGCCGTTGGGCATCATCGCGATGGTGTCGACCCACGCGCCCACGCCGCGGCGGTCGCGACCCTCCAGCGCCAGCGCAAGCCAGAGGCCAAGCACCGTGCCCAGCACTGCAACGCCGAAGCCGACTTCCAGGCTCGTGGTCAATGCGTCGAAGTCGCTGGAACCGAGGCGTTCGAACCAGCGCATGCTAAAGCCATCGGGGAAGATAGTCCCTGACCAGTGCGACGCGACGCTCGAGAGCGCCACCACGATCACCGGCAGCACGAAGAGCCAGAAGCACAGCAACGCGGCAAAACCCATGAACACCCACGCACCGATCCGCTTCAGCGAATGCGGCTTCGACGTGGTCACGGGCAGCGTGAAATCAGTTGCCATTGCGGCCTCCCGTGCGTCGGTTGACTCGTCTGTACAGTGCGTACAGAGAGAGCGACATCGCCAGCATCACGACAGCGCCGGCAGCCGCGGTCTGCAAGTCAAGATCGACTGTCGCCGAACTGTAGATGGCCATCGGCAAGGTGATCAGATGCGCGCTGCCGAGCACGAGCAGAATGCCGAATTCGTTCAGCGTGAGAAGGAAACACAGGATCGTGCCTGCGGCAATGCCGGGCCATGCAAGTGGCAGGATGACCTTGAACGCGACCATCGGACCATTAGCGCCGAGGCTCTTGGCAGCTTCGATCAGGCGCATGTCGAGCGTGGCGAACGACGCGAGTGTCGGCCGCACGACGAACGGCGCATAGAACACGACTTCCGCGAGAATCACGCCGCCGATACCGAATAAAAAATTAAGCGGCGGGTCCTGCAGATTAAAAAGCCGCTGCAAGCCGATGCTCACCGAACCCTGCGAGCCATACAAAAAGATCAGTGTGAACGCGACGAGAAACGACGGAAACGCGACGAACAATTCGAGGAAACGCGTAACGAGTTTCGCGCCGGGAAACGGCTTGAAAAACAGCATGGACGCGAGCAGCACGCCAAGTACTGACGCGAGTGTCGCGCTCGCAAACAGGATGCCGAGCGTCGTGCCGATTACACCGCTTGTCTCGGGATTGGTGAAAAAAGCGATGTACGGATGAAGGCTCAAACCGTGTGCACCAGTCACGCTGAGCGTCAGGAGCTGCACCAGCGGATAGATGACCAGGGGCCCGAGCACGACAACGAGAATGAACCACAAATGCCACTGTGCGAGCCGTTCGCGCCGCCGCTTCGCAGCGGTATGCGCAACGTCGTCGACTACGTGTTCACTCGCTGATAAGGACGACATCGTCAACCTCATGGCGTAGGGAAACACGCGCGCCCTTCTCGGGCATCGGGCCGTGGGCACGTTGCATAGTGACCAGCACGGGTTGATCGGGCAGCGCGTCGAGCATCACCGATACCGACAAAGCCGCGCCGTACCACTCCACCGAAGCGATAGTGCCATGCAGCTGCGCCGCGCCGAGCGGCACAATCGAGAGGCACTCGGGACGCACGCACGCGACCCGGTCGCGCTCGTCGTGACGCGCATCGCCGATGGGGAACATGATGGAAGGCGGCAACAGATTCGCCGCGCCGAGATAACGTGCGACGAACGCGTCCTTCGGGTTGTCATAGAGTTCGCGCGGTGTGCCGAGTTGCGCAATGCGGCCATCGCGCATCAGCAACGTACGGTCGGAGAGCACCAGCGCGTCGTCCTGATCGTGCGTGACGCACACGATTGTCAGGTTCGGCAAACGTTCATGCAAGGCCTTGAGTTCGGTACGAACTGAAGCGCGAAGGTTGGCATCGAGTGCGGACAGCGGCTCGTCCAGCAACAGCACATCCGGCTCGATCACCAGCGCCCTCGCCAACGCCACGCGCTGCTGCATGCCGCCCGACAACTGCGCGGGCATCACGTGCCCGGAGTCGCCGAGTTGCACGAGCTTGAGCGCATCGGCTACGCGCCTGGCGATCTCCCCTGCTTTCAAACGTCGCGCCCGCAACCCGAACGCGACGTTGTCGAACACCGACAGATGCGGAAACAGCGCATAACTTTGAAACAGCAAGCCGAGATTGCGCTTGAACGGCGGCACGTGCGTGAGATCACGCCCTGCCACCGTCAACGTCCCCGCCAGCCCGTCGGCTTCAATGAAGCCCGCGATAAACCGCAGCAACGTGGTCTTGCCGCAACCGCTGCGGCCAAGCACGGTCAGCAGTTCCCCACGCTCGATAGTCAGCGACAGATCGTCGAGCACGGTGCGTGTGCCAAAACGCACGCTCAGCCGCTCGATGCGCACGCCGCCGGGCGTCTGCTGATTCGATTCCACGGCAGCGGCGTCGTGAGTGGCCGGAGCCAGCGTCAAAGTGTTCACAGTTCGCATCCTTGAGAGCTTGGGAAAGACAACGCGGGCTCAAAGGCTAAGGCAAACAAATGCTTAGGACTTCGGCTTGACGACATCGACCTGCTTGCCCGAGTTGCCGATCACGTCGTTTTTCCAGCGCGCGGTCCATGCAGCCTTCTTCTCCATCACCTGGTTCCAGTCCACCGGAATCAGCTTCACGCCCGCGATGGCCTGCTTGACCACCTCGCCGTTCTTACCCGCGAGCGGTACGTCGGTACGGCCCGGAATGCCGTAGATATCCGGCACCTTCGACTGCACTTCCTTCGACATCAGGTAGTCCACCAGCTTCTTGCCTTCGTCCTGGTTCGGACCGCCCTTGATCAGGCCGATTGCGTAGGGCAACTGGAACGTGGTCGGTGCTTCGCCAGCCTTGGCCGAGAGGAAGATCGGCTTGAGCGAGAGGCCGCCGTTGGTGGCGTCGTCCAGGTCCATCTGCAGGTCGCCGTTGGCGAACGCGATCTCGTTACGCGAGAGCAGGACGTCGAGATACCCCGTACCCTTGGTGTGGAATTTTGCGCTCTTTTCCAGATCCTTCAGGTAGTCGAATGCCTTGTCTTCGCCCATCAGCGCGCTTGTCAGGATGATCACGGCCATGCCGTCGCCGGCGGTGGCGGGATTCGAATAGGCAACTTTGCCGCTGAAGTCGGGGTGCAGCAGGTCGCCGAAGGTCTTCGGAGCGGTCTTCGTGATTTCGGGGTTGATCGCGAACGAGAAATAGTTGTTCACGAAGGTCGCCCAGGCGCCGTCCGGCGCTTTGGCGATTGCCGGCACGTTCTTGTAGTTGACGCTCTCATACGGCTGCAACAAGCCGCTTTGCGACGCCTGCTGAATGAACGGCGGCAGCGTGACGATCACGTCCGCCTTCGGCGAATCCTTCTCTACCGTCGCGCGATTCACCACTTCCCCGCTACCTGCCGTAACGATATTGACCTTCACGCCTTCCTTCTTTTCGAAGGCCGGCAATACGTCCTTGTACAGGTTTTCCAGACCGTCGGCGGTGTACAGGACAACCGCATCGGCAGCAAATGCAGGCACGCTCACCGCACTCGTGAAAGCGGCCACGGCCAGCGCCGGCAACATGCGCTGCACGAGGAAACGGGAAGCGGGAAAGCGATTTTTTGTCATGGTGCTAGATCTCCGGGAAGGCGGATACAACCAGGTGGCGTGAGGGTAGACGCACGTTTTTTTAAGCATCGGCTGCGTCCAATGCGTCCGATGATTCATTGGCCCGGCGTTCAGAAAATTCAGTCTGCCCGCAGCCCGAACGAAGAATCACAGAACTTCATGACAGCGACATGACGATGCCACATTTTTCCAATAAAAGACACATTTCGCCAAAATTCCGCTTAGACTGCTTAGACTATTTCATGTCTGCAAAACGATGCGAACGTCGCAGCAGCACTTAAAGAATTCGAATGGAGAAAAACGTGATCAACGGAAGTGACCCGATTTTGCTGACCCCTGGCCCGCTGACGACATCGCCTGCCACGCGTCAGGCCATGCTGCGCGACTGGGGATCCTGGGACGCGGCTTTCAACCTGATGACAAGCGAGATCTGCCGCGATCTGCTTGCGATCGTGTCCGGTCAAAAAGATTTTGCGTGCGTACCCATGCAAGGCAGCGGCACGTTTTCCGTGGAAGCCGCGCTTGGTTCGCTCGTGCCGAGCGATGCCGTGGTGCTGGTGCCGAACAATGGCGCGTACTGCACACGCTTGCTGAAAATCCTGGAGCGGCTGGGCGTGGCCTCGGTCGAGCTCAAGTTCCGCGATGACGAGCCGGCCAGCGTCGCGCGGATCGAAGAGATGTTTCGACGCGAGCCGCGCATCACGCACGTGGCACAGGTTCATCTGGAAACGAGCGCGGGTTTGCTGAACCCGCTCGACGACATTGCGGCGCTGTGCTCCAGGCACGGCAAAAGCCTGATCGTCGACGCGATGAGTTCGTTCGGCGCATTGCCTATCGATGTATCTAAGGGGGGTATCGATGCGGTGATTTCCGCCAGCGGCAAGTGTCTCGAGGGCGTGCCGGGGATGGGATTCGTGATCGTGCGGCGTGCGTTACTGGAAGCATCGGCGGGCATCTCGCGATCGCTCGCCCTCGATCTGTACGATCAATACGCCTACATGGCGAAGACCACGCAATGGCGCTTCACGCCGCCTACGCATGTGGTCGCCGCGTTGCGCGCGGCACTCGATCAGTTCATCGCGGAAGGGGGGCAGCCGGCGCGTGGCGCGCGTTATCGCGGCAATTGCGCGGCGTTGATCGAAGGCATGGCGTCGCTTGGTTTCAAGCCATTTCTCGATGCTGATGTGCAGGCGCCGGTGATCGTCACGTTCCATGCCCCACGCGATCCCGCCTACGATTTCAAGCGCTTTTATGAAGCCGTCCGCGATGCGGGTTATGTGCTCTATCCGGGCAAGCTGACGGAAGTGGAGACGTTCCGCGTGGGCTGCATCGGGGCAATCGATGCCAATGAAATGCATAACGCGGTAGCTGCAATCGCGCGGGCGCTAAACACGCTGCAAGTGCGTCTTGCAGCGTGACGGCAGCGTGGCGAACCGGAACTCAGGCGATCACCAGCTCCGGGCCGCGTGCGGCGATGGCGCGGCGCATCGCCTTGTCGGGCGCGACTTCGGTAATCAGATAACGCGCTTTATCGAAGTCGCGGATACGCACGGGCGTGACGTTGCCGAACTTCGAATTGTCCGCGACGATAACCGCCGCACTCGCCGCCAGGATCATGCGGCTGCGCACCTCGGCAGCCAGGCGCGAGTAGTCGGTCAGGAACCCGTCCGGCGTGATCGCGCCCGCGCCGACGAACGCGAAGTCCACGTGATATTGCGAGAGTTGCTGCACGGTATCGAGGCCGAACACGAGCAGCAGTGCGATGCGCCAGTCGTTGGTGTAGACCATCAACCGGTGCCGGTCGCCAAGTGCACGCGCGACGGCTTGCGTCGTGCTGCCCGAGTCGATGATCACCGACGCGCCGTCGGGTACGAGTTGCGCGGCACGCTCGCCGATCGCGCGCTTGGCCACGGCGTTCGCCGCTTCGCGCACGTCGAGGTCCGGTTCCCGGCGATCGTTGGACAACGCACCGCCGTGGGTGGTCGCGATCAAGCCGCGTTCGGCGAGTGCGTTGAGGTCGCGCCGGATTGTCTCGCGCGACACGTCGAGCGCGCGTACCAGTTCGGCGACCGACAACGCGCCGTTCTTCGACAACTCCGACAGGATGTATTGATGACGTTGTTCGGCGAGCATTGAGTGCGGCCGGGCATGCCGGCAATGAATGATTGAGCAAACGGATAAACACGGGACCGCGCGTATTGTAGTACGTGAAAGGGCGCTAAACGGATGACCATGACAACGACACACACTCCTCTTCATACCGATGTCGCGATTATCGGTGCGGGCATTCTCGGGCTGGCGCATGCCTATGCGTTCGCAAAACGCGGCTTGCGCGTGACCGTATTCGAGCGCAGCGGCACGCCCGTCGGCGCGTCGATCCGCAACTTCGGCATGGTGCTGGTGACCGGCCAGGCGCCGGGCGCGATGCATGCGCTGGCGCAGGCATCGCGGGAAATATGGCTCGGCTGGGCAGCCGGCGCGGCTTTGCATGTACGGCGTTCCGGCTCGCTGATATTCGCCCGCAGCGAGGCCGAGGCGCGGGTGATGGAGTCGTTCGCGGCGACGCGTGCCAAGGCGTCGGGCTACGACGCCGCGTTGCTTTCACGCGCTGCGCTCGACGATCTCTACGATGGCCGCTTCCAGAAACATCGCGCGGCGCTGCATGGACGTGCCGACCTGCAGGTGTTTTCACGGGAGGCGGTGCCGGCGCTCATCGACTATTTGCGGCGTGCGTTTAACGTGGATTTTCGCTTCGGGACGCTTGCGCGGGATGTCGATGGCGGGCGGGTTGAAACGACTACCGGTGCGTGGCGCGCGGAGCATGTGGTGGTGTGCGCGGGACACGATTATCTGACGCTGCTTGCCCCGCAGCTCGCTGCGCTGGAACCGCGCGTGTGCCGGTTGCAGATGCTGCGCGTGCGGCCGGCCCCGCCTTTTGCGCTCGATCACGCCGTGCTGACCGGTCTGAGCTGCCTGCATTACGGCGCGTTCTCGGACCTTCCCGAAGCCGCCGCGCTGCATGCGGAAGTGGCTGCGCGGGAGCCTGCGCTGCTCGAGCATGGCATTCATTTGCTGGCGAGCCCGACGCCTGACGGCGGTCTGATTGTCGGCGACTCGCATGACTACGGTGACGGTCCGTCGCCGTTCAATGCGCATGCGATCGATGAGATCCTGCTTGGTCTTGCCGAGGATACGCTCGGTAGTGCGTTGCGAGTCATCGAACGTTGGCAGGGGGTGTATGGCGCACGCACCGGGACTTCAGGGGCGCCATTTTCCGTGCTTCGGGCTGGGCCAAACGTGACCGGTGTGTACATGCATAGCGGCGTGGGCATGAGCATCGGGCCGGCGTTGGGGGATCGCGTCGTGAGTCATTTGCTTGATGGCGCAGCGCTGCCCGCTGTGTGACAACTTGCCGCAGATACCGCTGCGTCATGAAGCGGGGTGTCTTGGAGCGCGTCACCCGGCGGCGTCATTTAGCCAATGGCAAGAAACTGGTTACTGGCTGCGATTGGATGGACCGTGGTCTCGTCGATGCCGGGTTGCTGCTTTTGAGTTTCGTGGCCGGTCTGTCTTAGCTGTTCTCTTTATCACCGGTAGCAAGCAACCCCCACTTCACGATCCGCTACACGTAGGACTCGACAGATTCCGAAAACGATTCGGCCAATCTCCCGCCATCGCCGCCTGCGCCGCGGCCAGCGGCATATCGCCGGTACACACGCAGCGCTTCAGAAACACCGCCAGCCGTTCCTTGCGGCGCTGCCCCGCACGCCCATCCCAGCGGCGAATGTCCAGATTCGCCGCGGCGGTCGGAGAACCGCCGAGCAGGATCGGCATCCGGTGATCCAGCGCGTAATCCGAAGCGTCTTCCGGGTCCACGCGGCGCTGCTTCAGCAGTTGCTCCTTCTGACGCTGCAAGGTATCAAAGGGCGGCAGGACATCGTCGGCATAACCAGGCCGGCAGATCGTGTCCACGATAGTCGACTGGGTCACACGCGGGTCAAGCAGCTCGGGTTTTTGTGCGTGAACCGGCGCACTACCCGCGGCAAGCGCAAGCAGCAACCACGCGGTAGTAACACGCCGGTGATAGCGGCGGTGACAGTGATGCGGAAGATACCTTCTATTCATTCGGCGATCGGGCCGCGCCAGAAACGCAACGGCCAAGTGTCGGAGCGAGAGGAGGGGGTAATTAAAACACATGCAGCTTCGGAGAACCGCATCGGACATTAATCACAAAGCCCGGATGGCCGGTCTGGATCGACGTCGATCGCACATCGTTCGATGCGAAGCGCGCATGACGCACTCAGATCGGGTGCTGCTCCAGCGCCGTACCGAGTGCGGTCGCTTCGTCATGGAAATGAGCATAGGCGGTGCGGATCGCCGGGGTGTCGTAGCCTTGTCCGGGCAACATCATGCACGCGTGTAGCAGGCTCAGGCAGGTATCGTAGAAAGACGTTGCGCCAATCATGAACGCCGCCCCCTTCATGCGATGCACGAGTGCGAGCAAACGATGGAAATCCCCCGATGCAAACGCCTGTCGCGCCTCGTCGAGATCATGCCGGTTTGCCGTAACCCGTGGCTACTTGCCAGGTCAGGCGTTCCTCATTCTGGATCCGTCCCAGATGATAGTCACGGGCGCCGGGTAGACCGGTCTCGCAGTTGCGAATCGCGACCCGAACGCTGCGGAATCAAGATCTGCGCGACTCACTATGGCTGATCACGCTCTGGTACATGGGTGGCCCTCTGGTACATCGGCGCCGCATCGTAGGCACCATCGGCCGTGAACTGCCCGCTGTGATCGTCGATCTGATCTAGAAGGAGCTCGACCTGCAACGCATCGCCGGGCATCTTGATCGTTGAGCGTGTGCGTCACGATCAGACCACTGTTGGCATCCACTGCCAAATGCAGCTTGCGGCAGCAACACCGGGACTTCACGCCGTGTTTCTCTTCAAGCTAGTTGCCCGCGCCAAACACTTTCACGCTGGTACTGTCGACCAGCACGTGAAGCGGGCCCGCGGGCACCGGTCCCGGCTGATCGCCGGCCATTTCTGCCCGCGCCGGCTCAACGTCGTGTAATCAGGAATCGCAACCGACAATCCCATCAGGTCGATAACCAAACCCACCAGATCTTGCGTCTGAGGCAAATGCATCTGGAACGCACTGCCCAGCGTCAGCATGACTTCGATCGCCAGCGCCGAATACCGAGGCTGCGAGCCCAGTATGGTGCGCCGCGGCCCCTGCGATTGCGGCGTGCGGCGTGATCCCACAGTGTGAGCATTCCGACTTGATGACGCACCGCATAGCGAACTGGCCGCCATATGCGGCGAGCCTGCGTGGGGAATCGAGGGAAAAACCTAATGTATTACGAATCCTTATCCAGTGCATATTTGCACAAAATGTTCATAGGTGGACCACAAATGGAGGCACGATGAAGATTTCCGTGAATCAGAAGCGTCGCAGGCTGCTGAAGCTGGGCAGCGTGGCAGCCATCCTCCCGGTTGCAGGACGCGCTGGGAGTATTGCCAGTTCGCCGTCCAGCACGACTGGCGGACCTTCCGGCGTCCAATCCCAAACACCCAATCCAGACGTCGCTTCGACGCAGCCGGGTTCGGGGCTCGTTTCCGCCAATCAGGCGCTGCTGTTCCAGTACGACCAGCCCGCCGTCGAGTCCAGCATGCAGTTTCAGGGCCTGCCGGTCGGGAACGGGCGTCTTGGCGCGCTGGCAGGCGGTGCCAGCGAACGGGAAGCGCTCTATCTGAACGAAATCACCTTGTGGTCGGGTAGCAAGGACGTCGTCGATCCGGCCTACACGACGACAGGCATGGGCACCTACCTGTCGCTCGGCAAGCTCTATGTCGATTTGCCTGGTCACGCGGGGGCCGCGAACTACCAGCGTTCGCTCGACATCAGCAACGCGGTCGTGCGCACGCAGTACAGCGTCGGCGGCAAGACCTACACGCGCGAGATCTTCAGCAGCTTCCCCGACAATGTGATCGTCATCCGTCTCACGTCTCACGGTGGCACCTATAACGGCACCGTCTCCCTGTTCGACGGACAGGGCACCCAAACCGTCGGTGAATCGAATCACGCACTATCGTTCTCGGGGGCGGTCAGCGGCAGCGGGGAGCTGTACGCCACCTACCTGTCGGTCATTCCAGACGCGGGCGTCGCGTCGCTCGACGCGGCCAATGCGCAGATCACGCTCCAGGGTTGTCCGGCGCTCACGATCATCCTTGCGGCGCGTACCGACTACAACGGGCGCTACGTCGACAGTTACCTGACGGGCATCAACCCGCGCAGCGCTACGATCGCGGACGTGACCAACGCCGCGGCCCGGACATACCAGGATCTGCTGCGGCGCCACGTTCAGGACTATCGCAGTCTCTTCGGGCGCATGGAGCTGAACCTCGGCACGTCGAGCGACGCGCAAAGGGCGTTGACGATCCCGGAGCGGCTACTGGCACGCGAGGCGAACCCAGCCGCGGCCGACCCCGAACTCGAAGCGATGTACGTGCAGTTCGGACGTTACCTCACCATCTCGTCATCGCGCGGCTCGCTGCCCGCGAATCTGCAAGGCTTGTGGAGCACCACGAACAACCCGCCGTGGATGGCCGACTACCACACCGACATCAACGTGCAAATGAACTACTGGCTCGCCGACCGCGCCGCGTTGCCGGAGTGTCAGCAGCCATTTGCCGATTACGTCACCGGCCAGTTTCCGTCTTGGGTTCAATCCACTCGGAACCACTTCAACGATGCCGCCAACGTGAATTACAGCAATTCGAGCGGCAAGGTGGCGGGCTGGACGGTAGCGATTTCGACCGGCATCTACGGTTCACTCGGCTGGGACTGGAGCCCGCCCGCGAGCGCCTGGTATTGCCGCACGCTGTGGAATCATTACCAGTACACGCTGGACAAGGCGTATCTGGCGAGCATCTACCCCGTCATGAAGTCCGCCTGCGAATTCTGGCAAGTGCGGCTGATCAAGGACCCCACGACGGGATTGCTCATCGACGACAAGGACTGGTCGCCTGAGCAGGGGCCTCACCAGCAGCTTGGCATCACCTACGCGCAGGAGCTCGTCTGGGATCTGTTCACGAACTTTGCCACAGCAAGCGCGCTGCTCGGCAAAGATGCGGATTTCGCGCAGACGGTCGCGAGTCTGAAAGCACAGCTCTATCTGCCCAAGGTAAGTCCCACGACCGGGCAGCTTCAGGAATGGATGGACGACAGCATCGTCGGCGAGGTGGGACATCGGCATCTGTCGCCGCTGATCGGCTGGTTCGAAGGCGAGCGCATCACGCTCGACAGCGATCCGAAGCTCGTGGCCGGCGTGAAGGCACTGCTGACCGCGCGTGGCTACGATTCCATGGGTTGGGGGCTCGCATGGCGCATCGCCTGCTGGGCGCATTTCCACGATGCCGCTACCTGCTATTCGATGATTCCGAAGCTGCTGCGCTACTCGACGGGCAACGACGGTGTGAATGGCACGTTTGCCAATATGTTCGACGCGTATCAGGGCTCGATGTTCCAGATCGATGCGAACTTCGGCGGCCCGGCAGCGATCCTGGAAATGCTGCTGCAAAGCAGGATGGGTCGCATCACGTTGCTCCCTGCACTGCCGTCGCAATGGGGCACCGGAAGCGTCGCGGGCTTGCGGGCGAAAGGCGGGTTTGCGGTGGACCTCGCGTGGACCGGCGGAGCGCTGTCTTCCGTCAAGCTTACTAGCGTCGGAGGAACACAAACGGCCCTGCAATACGGCAGCGTTTCGCGAGCGGTCGTGATGCCCGCGAACGGTACGGCAAAGTTCAATGGCAACTTGCAGCCGGTTTCCTGAGCACCCTGAAGCGGAACCCCATACAAGAGTTTACCCGAAAGCTCCAGGTTCTATTTTCCAGTAAGGATAACTAATCATGAAAATCCTGGGTCGCATGCAGGTGTATCTGTTTTTCGTGAGCGTCTTGATGGCCTTCGGGCTGTTCGCCTGTGGAGGCGATCAGCAGAATCCTGCGGCGGCAACAACTGCCGTTCAGGCAGCGGCTACCTCACTGGCCGCTCCCTCAGCAACTCAGTCATCCTCTCAAATTCCGGACCAGAGTCCCATCATGTTACCCCCTATGGGTTGGGCAAGTTGGAATGCGTACGGCTGCAACATCGACGAAAGTCTGGTGAAAACGGCCGCAGACACTATGTCGGACGGCCTCAAGCGAGACGGTCCTTTGATGAAAGCTGGCTACTCGTATATCAACGTCGATGACTGCTGGTTTGCTCCGACGCGCGATCCGCAAGGCAATCTGGTCGCCGACCCCACGCGCTTTCCGAGTGGAATGAAGGCTCTTGGCGACTATATTCACGCCAGAGGCCTCAAGTTTGGCATCTACGAGGTTCCCGCGGCAGAAACCTGTGCGCAGCGTAACAATTTATACACCGGGCATACCGTCCCAATGGGCAGTCTCGGGCATGAAGCGCAGGATGCCAAAACATTCGTGGCATGGGGTGTCGATTATGTAAAGTACGACTGGTGCACGCCGGACGGGACGCTTGAAGATCAAGAGGCGGGTTTTCAAAAAATGCGGGATGCACTGGACAATGCTGCTGCCAGTGTGAATCGACGGATTGTCTACAGCATCAATCCAAACAGTTTCCATGCCGACAAGACGGGCCGGTCGTATGACTGGGGGCAAATCGCGGATATGTGGAGAACGACCGAGGATATTACGTATGCCACTGGAGTGCCGGGCAAGCAGAGTACGCCCGACTTTTCCAGAATTGTTAACCAGAATTTCTACGGCAATCTTTTCCCTGAAGCCCAGCATACAGGCGTCTATAACGATCCGGACATGATGCTGGCCGGGTTTGGCATGTCTTCCGATCAGGATCAGACACACATGAGTCTGTGGGCAATTGCGGGCGCGCCACTGATCCTGGGCGTTGATTTCACAATGCCGATCAGTCCGGCCACGATGGCGACACTGACCAATCCGGAGGTTCTTGCCGTTGATCAGGATGGCCGTGGCCTCGAGGCGATCCGGGCGGCGGAGCCGAAGAATGGTCTGGGAGTCTGGGCCAAGCTGCTATCTGGCAACGGTCGCCGTGCGGTCGTCCTTCTTAACACTACGGGGTCCGCCGCTTCGATCACGGTAAACTGGAAAGATCTGGGACTGGATCCAGTCGCTTTGGCCAACGTCCGGGATGTATGGGCACACAGCGATCTCGGTTCCTATGCGTCTGGATACACGGCGCCTGATGTTCCGGCTGGCGGCTCCGTCATGCTGACGATCACCGGCGCAGACGATGCGTCAAAAATCCACCGTGCCACACCCGGGACGAAAGCGGACGGAGTAGCCAGATATACGCTGAATGCCACCACTGGCGGGTACATCGACATTGCGTACCGGAACGATGGAACGTCTGCGCTCAAGGTGCCGTTGATTCTTAATGAGGCTGTACTAACGACGGTCGTGCTTCCGGTTACGGCCAAACACGGCCAGGGTAAAGTCACACTATTCATGCCGTTCAAACCGGGAAGCAACGGGCTCACTTTTGTCCTCCCGAACGGGGCCGGTAATGGTACGGCAATCGGAGATGTGACGCTGATCGCCGGTCCGCAGCCTGCCTTGCCACCCGTTGCCTATGAGGCAGAAAATCCCGCCAATATTCTTCAGGATGCAGCCATACAGGCGTGCGCTATATGTAGTGGTCACGCGAAAGTGGGTAATTTTGTAAATTCTGATTCCAGTCTCGAGTTTAGTGGAATTGTCGCTGCCGCCGATGGAACATATACGGTTCCAGTTGTTTATATCAGTGCGGACGACGGGACGGGTGCGCCTCGTGCAATGAACGTGAGCATTAACAATGGCCCACCAGTTCCGGTCCAATTTCCGGGTGAGGGCACTTGGGACTTTCCCATATTGTCGAGTGTGCAGGTAACGGTCCCATTGAAAGCCGGGGTGGCCAATACCATCAAATTCTCAATGGTGCCTGGCAATTATGGCCCCGATGTTGATGGCCTCGGTCAGCCTCTGAAGCAGTAAATCGATATGGGCCGATCAATGCCGCCACGTCGTATCGTCGGCATTGTATTTAATCGGCCAAATCAGGTAAACCAGACTGCATCGGTCGGCCATATCGAGGCAGGAAGTTGTTGCGCTTATGTATTCGTTGCTTGATGCGGTATTCGTTGCTTGATGCGCTCGTTCGAATCGGTAGATATTGATTTAGTTCAATACACAAACGGAGAACTGATGAAAGACGAACCGAATTTCTGGTGTCGTTCGCTGTTTGAGACGGGCGGATCGGCGGTCGTTCTGCCTCGGGTGCGTGGTTTTCGCGGCGGAAATCACCGCAGGTTTTCCGCGTCGTCCACATAGGCAAGAACACTGCGTACACGTAAACGTAGATGGCAAGGTCGGAATCCTTGCCAGCCAGAACGGAAAACGATCTTCGACAATACTTTGCTGCCGCTCAAATTCAGGGTCGGCAATGCATGGAGACAGGCATGAAAAATCTCTTGGTGCGGACTGCGCTGTCGTTTGTACTGGCTGCGAGTTCGGTGCAAGCTTCAGTTGCCGCCGCCACGACGGACCAGTCAACTACCGCCGCAGCGACGGCCGAGCAGAAAATCCAGCGATTCCGGCCCGACGAGGTCGCGGTCCTGTTCGTGATGGGGCAAAGCAACAGTGCCGGCCTTAACGGCCTGCCGGCCGATTTTGTGTTGTCTGGCGCCTCAGGTACCGGCTCCAGCGCTGGCGGAATGCCGGCACCCAACGTATGGGGTATCCGGAATGACGGCTGGGGTAATATCGCCGGCAACGTCGACGGGTCGGGAGCGCCCTATACCCAACCGATATCCGCCATCAATCAGGTGGCGTGGGTGAACTGGTCGGACACCACTTCGTCCGACATGAATCTCGGATACTACGGCGGCAGCGGAAATGCTGCCGATTTTGCCGCCCATGCGTGGCAGTCGGCGATCAATGCGGGCGAACCGTTGCCCGATCTGTACATTATTCATATCGGCTGGGGCAGCCAGGGCGTGGACGTCGCAGACGATGCGTACAGCGGCTGCTGCGGCTGGACAATGCACGGCGTCAATCTCTGGCAACCCATGCTTGACGCGACCAAAACCCCGACTTATGCCCTTGCGCCGTTCGCCCGCCGCATGATGTATCTTGGACTGAAACAGATTCTTGCGACCGGCAAGAAACCACGCATCCTGGGTCTGGAGTGGAACCAGTGGGAAGCGGAAGCTGCGCCGCTGAATTCCGCCGGCAATGTGACGACCATCCGCCGGGCGCCGGAAAATTACGCCAACCTTTTCAGTAGTTTTTTCGGGACGGTGGGCTCGGAATTCCCGGTGATGATTGTGAAGCCGTTGTCGATCGCCTGGCGAT
>Ga0185299_10004846_pt1 | contig 15794 bp, 17 predicted proteins | sample PaiPotPPA55metaG_FD_128002 | JGI IMG/M metagenome (GOLD analysis project Ga0185299, IMG submission 128002) | Iron sulfur acid spring bacterial and archeal communities from Banff, Canada, to study Microbial Dark Matter (Phase II) - Paint Pots PPA... ...
TCCAAGTCCCACAACGGAACCCGAAAAAATCGTTGCCCGTGCTAAAAAGGCCCGCCGGCTTACCTCTTCAGGTGTGCCGGGATCCTCATAAGCTTTTGCCTCGTTTGACAAGCAGCGCCACCTCCGCTTCATACTAGGCGTAGACGTGCGAGCGTCTGCGTGACGACCGCAAACGTCAAGCTGAGGGCAGGCTCTTTTCTAGGAAGTGACCGCATGCCTTCGGCGGGGCAGGCAAATGTAGCAGCGTGTGAATTCGGCTAACAAACGCAGGCGTGCAGACCGGAGCCCGAACACCAACGAATGCCAGTCACGCCAGGTGTGTAGCTCGGCAGCTGGGTGAGCGTGGTAGTGTCGTGATTGTCGCCGTCACGAATCTTGAAGCTGTCGCCTGCTGCGCAGACCCCGTTCGCCGGAGCGACGTAAAAGTAGCTCCCCCCAGCCGGGTCGGCGGGGACTGAACTTAGGTATGGGTTCCCCGGGCCTCCGAAGAGGCTGACGTCGAGCGGCGCACTTGCTGAGGGATACTGACCGCCATTGTCAACTGCGTACTCTTGCAGCGCTGTTGCGATTTGCTTGAGATTGCCTTCGCATGACGCTGACGCCGCTTCAGCCCTTGCGTGGAGAAAATTGGGAATGAGAATCGCAGCCAAGATCGCGATGATGGCAACGACGATGATCAGCTCGATGAGGGTGAATCCCCGCGCCGGGCGCGGATCGAAGATGTCCATGATGTGATTTTCGACGCAATGAGGGCTACGCACCGTGACGCGCGTAGCAGCTCCGGTGAGAAGTCGCTGAAAATTGGGTGAGACTGTCGAGAGCGTCGCTGCCGTGTGTTAAATGGCGTGGAACGCGGTAATGAGAGGAACGCCGTGCCGAAGAGTTTGGTATACCACGCAATAGCGTTCGGTCAGCTTTTGCAACGTTGCGAGTTGCTCGGCGTCGGCGTTCGTCTCAAGGTCGAAGCGCAAGCGTATCGCGACAAAACCGACCGGCGTTTCGCGATCGACGCCGAGCGTGCCCCGAAAGTCGAGGTCGCCCTCAGCGCTGATGCTGCCGCTGCGCACCTCGACGCCGATGCTTGTCGCGACGGCTCGCAGGGTCACGCCGGCGCACGCCACGAGTGCTTGGAGAAGCATATCCCCGGAGCACAGCAAACTGCCGTCGCCCCCGCTGGCGGGATGCAAACCCGCTGTCACAAGAGCGCGACCGGTCTCCACGCTGCAGCTGAGCGTGGCCGGATCGTCGACTTGACCATGAGCTTTGAGCGTGACTACCGCTCGAGCTGGGTCACTGCGATACAGCTCTTTGAGCGGCGCCTGTTTTGCCTTGAGGTCAGACGCCTCCAAGCTTAGGGCTCCGGATGGGCCGGGATGTCCCGGTTCCACCATGACGAGAGCGTTGTACTTGGACCCACAAGCTCGAGCTCTTGACGTTCGATCGTGGCGTACTCGGGTATTTCGTCCAGCCGCCCTTGCATGAGGCAGGTCTCGCACACAATATGGTCGTCGACTTGGTAGGAGTCGGCGCTCTTGCGCTTGCAGATATCGCACTCGTTCATAGGCGAGCCTTTCGTGTACGGGAGCGGGCCCTTGGTTTTTTGTTGGCCCAATCCTTTGAAGCACACGTTCGGTCCGCGGAAAGGAGATGGACATGGCCACCTACATCATCCTGAGCAAGCTTTCGGCCGAGGCATTTGACGACCCGAAAGAATTTCCGAGAATCGCGCGGACGGTATCTGCGAAAATAAAAAGCGACTGTCCCAAAGTGAAATGGCGGCAGAGCTATGCTGTGACTGGCAGGTTCGATGTCATCGACATCGTGGAGTCAAATGACCTTGCGAGTGTTGAGCGGGCGGCGATGATAATCCGTGCCTACGGGCGCGCAGGCACGGAAACTCTTGTGGCTACTCCTTGGGGCGACTTTCTAAAGTCGTTGTAGCTAAAGCCCGCAGTTTGGGCTTTAGCCCATGTGATGGAATTCGCCGTGTTCGCTTGAGTGCGTCGTCATCTGAAGCAGAATCATTCCGGCGTCGGTCTCGTTCTGCTCATTGCCCTGACGCATGTGCATCATGCCAGACTGAGCATGGGCTGCTCCGCTGGACGGCATAGTGCTCATCATTTGCTTGTGGACTGAGTCCATCAGTTGGTGAGCTTGCTGATGAAGCGATGCGGAGATGCTGAGAATGTTTCTTGCCTGAGCCTGGGTCAGACTTGCATCGATCTGTCTCGCGGCCGCGGCTAGGTCGGGAGTTGGAGCGATCGCTAGCTGGCCCACGACCTGAGCGAGCGTTGCGCGCTGCGCCGGCGAGAGCGAATTGAGCATCGCCAGCCGAGCCTGGGAGTGAAGCTGCTCCATTTTTGCGTGTGCTTGCTCCATTGCCTGGACCGCGGCGGGGTTGGCTTGCGGCCCTGCCTCATCGGCTCGGACTGCGAGAGGCGAAACGAACATGGCGGTGGCAACTAGTGCCAGTAGTAAATTTTTCATGGCCTCATTGTAAAGAGAAGCGCTTAAACCCACCTGGGACCAGGCTGAGGTTACCTTGTGAGATCTCGGAAACGAAACCCGCGCCGGTAAGAAAGCCCTCGGTCGGTGTCAAAGGTCAGGTTGCACATGGCTATACCGAGCCCATCTAATCGAGCGGCCCTACGAACGTTCGTTGTCGTCGCATTGTCGCTGCTTGTCCTTGTGGCGGGCGGATTGGACTTGCGGCGCGTGTGGACCCCAATCGGTCTATTAGGTTACCAAGAAAATGGCGACGACGTAGTGATATTCGTCGCCGATGGATCACCGGCTGCGAAAGCTGGGATCCAGATCGGTGATCGCCTCGACCTACCAGCGACACCGGTGCAGTTCAAGTACGTCGCCATCCAGGGAGGCACGCTGGCGCCGGGTGAGCGTGCAACGTTTGCGATCGTACATAGAGGCGTTCGCCGGATGGTCACGCTCACTTCGATACCTCAAGTTACCGAAGCGCAGCCGTATTACACAGCCTACCGGATCGCTGTGCTGAGCGTTGCCGTGCTGTATATATTACTGGGAGCGGCGCTCGTTCTGCTTCGACCAAGCTTGATGACCTGGGGATTTTTCCTCTATTGCTTGGTCAACGCTCCCTTTACGTTCTATTCTCTGCCTTTATTCTTGCCATTCCCATTGAACTATCTGACATACTCTGTTCAATGGTGGCTCACCGCCGCCGGTACCGTCGGCTTACTTGTCTTTGCGCTCTGCTTCCTTAACGAGCCCATAAAGGGTTGGCGGTATTCAGCGCTGCGAACCATGCCGTGGCTTTTCGCCGCATTGGTCATCTTCGGGCTTTTTTGGATTTACGTGTGGGGCTGGGTTGGAGGCCCGCCAGGTGAGCTGTTAAGCCGCAGCTATATTGCAATTCAAGTACTGTGGTCGCTTAGCGCGCTGTATTTATTCTTAGATACGTACGTTCGCGCTCGCGGCGCCGATAGGCAGCGAATACGCTGGGTGGTTGTCGGGTTTGGCCTCAACTTGGTCTTTCAATTCGTTTATCAATTCCTCAGCCTGTACGCGCCAAGCACTCCGATCTGGGTTTTCCACTTCTTGCAGCTATCCACCGTCATCGTGCCGCTCACTGTCGCGTATGCGGTTATCAAACATCGGGTCATCGATGTGAGCTTCATCGTGAGCCGCACCCTCGTCTACGGGGTGCTGACTAGCTTACTCGTCGGCGCTTTTGCCCTTGTCGACTGGCTCTTCATGGACAAGCTTAAGCTCGCGCGACTCGGCGCAGTCGCCGAGATGGGCGTCGCCGTTGCCGGTGGTTTTTGGTTCAACGGTCTGCACAAGCGTGTTGACTTATTCATCGATGCGATATTTTTCCGACAGCGACATAAAGCAGAAGTCCAGCTCGCACGAAATGCGGCGGCGTTGCCGTCTGTCACGACGGCAAAGGCGGTGGCTGAGGCGCTTGTGGCAGAACCCATACGTTCGTTAGCACTCGCTTCTGCGGCGCTCTTTCGGCGCGAAAAAGATGGAACATACTTCCGTGAGGACTCGGTGGGGTGGCATGACGGCGATCTCAAACGATTGGATGACAAAGACGACCGACTGCTGGCGCTCATTCAGACAGAGCAGGGGCCGTTGTCGCTCTACGAGCATCCTTGGAGGGATACGGATGTGCCTTCGGGTGCTGCCCATCCCGTTCTTGCGCTACCTATCATCGTCCGGAGGGAACTTGCGGCAGTCGTATTCTACGGCTCCCACATCCACGGCGAGCCCTTAGATCCTGATGAGGTCAAAGCTATTGCTGGACTAACGGCAGGGGCTGCCGCGGCATACGATCATCTTGAGGCCGAAGCGATGAAGCGCGAAGTACTGTTATTCAGACGCAAAAATGAGTCATTAGAGGCTCAGCTGGCGGAAGCACATATCCAGCCTGCTTAAACATGCCGCTTGAATTTTGGAATACCGTTGGCACCTTGGGAACGTTCGTGGTAATTACCGCGAGCGCGATTGCAGCGCTCGTTCAGCTGCGCCACCTGCGCCAAAGCAACCAGCTGCCCGGCTTGCTCTCTGTTCTTGAGTTATTCCAACAGCCCAATGTGGTTGAGTTGATAAACTTCGTCCGTCAGGATCTGCCATCGCGCATGCAATCCGACGAGTTCCGCGCCGGCCTCGAAAAGAAGCCTGTTGATCGCAAAGAGCATCCGGAACTTCACCTCTGCGAAATGTACGAAGAGATCGGCTCGTACGTGCGTACTGGCATTATTAATGAGACGCTGTTTCTGAACGGCCACTGGTATAACGTTCTTTTGTATTGGGATCTCTTGCAGCCCGTCATTGCCATCGTTCGGCGTACCCGACCGTTTGTTTTTGAAAACTTTGAGTATCTTGCTGCACGCGCGCTGCTGTGGAAAGAACGGCATCCAGATGGGAACTATCCAATTGGTGCCGGTCGCATGCCAGGCGCGGATAACGTGACTCGCAACGAATGACTGGTCTTGCAGCGCTTGTAGGCCTGTCCTGAACCCTGAACGAAGCGCCCATAAGCCGTGATTTCATGAGCGTGGAGGGGTGGCAGAGCCGTTTGAGTCTCACCTGCTCAAGAACAAATGCACCCGATCAAAAATGCCAAGCTGGCTACCCGCGCTTATGGTGCCGCTCTTTTTGCTGTTGCAATTTGAGCAAAGACCTTGAATGTTATGAATGTATGAAGAACCACCCAGAACTAAGGGAATAATGTGATCGGCAGTCAGTCTCGTCGCTCGTCTACAGCGTGCGCATTTACCTCTTTGCCGGAGCACAACGTCTTGCCACTGCTCCATTGTAAAGGACCCTTCGGCGCCTGCAAGTCTTGCTCTTCGGCGCCTAACACGCTCCCGCGTTTTTTCCGGGTTAGCCTTTTGGCGTATTCGACGCTTTGTTCTAACTTCATCGCCCCGTTTTATTAAAGCGGCTATGTGGTTGCGCCTATTTCGCTCGTTAATTTTCTTCTTGTTTTCCCAATAGTAACTTCTTGCTTCTTGCAGCAGACGCTCGCGATTCCGGGCATAGTAGATACTCATGTAGCCTGAGTGAGTCGAGCGCCACGCTTTCAAGTAGGCATTTCGACACCCACTGCAACGCCCCGCGGGCTTTGCCAACCCACACTTTCTGCAGCGTCTACCTTTCCTAGCGCTCGTCATGTTCTTCGTCTATCTTTTCACGCACGCTCAAGCGGAGTCTAGGTGGATCGAAGGACGCGATTGGCATGCGAAGAATGCGGAGCTGCGCACAGGTTGCACTTTGGAGGGGTGACGGAGCGGTTGAACGTGACGGTCTTGAAAACCGTTAGAGGCGCAAGTCTCTCGTGAGTTCGAATCTCACCCCCTCCGCCAGAAAACGGACCTAAAGGTCCGTTGCTACAGGTCATTGATACAGGTCCGTTGATACAGGTCCGTTGCTGCGAAAATCTTATGGGGCGATTGCATCTCATTATTAAAGGTCGCGTCCAGGGCGTCTTCTTTCGCGTTCGGGCGCAGGAGGTGGCGGAAGAACTTGGTCTGTTAGGCGTTGTTCGCAATCGCCCGGACGGCCATGTCGAGCTCATCGCCGAGGGATCGGAGCAAAAACTCTCCCGCTTGCGAGACTGGGCCCAGCGCGGGCCGAGTGAAGCGAACGTTAGCTGTGTCGAGGAGATCTCCGAACGCGAGACTGGGGAGTTTTCGGATTTTCGAATCCGCTAGCAACGCCGGTCAGTCGCTTGTAATCCTCAATCGTATCAACGTCCTCGAACGCATCATCAGACAGCGCGGCGACAAAATGCAACCGTCCGCGCTGTGCTGCGGCGAAGCGTTTGGCGCCTGAGTCACCATGGAGCTTCGAAAGAGCATCAAAATCGCGCGCCGGAAAGAGCATGGGAGTCCCCCATACCTCGCCGGCTTGGAGCGCCACGATTGCATCACGCGCGGTGAGGTGGTGAGCGATGAGCCGAGCGATATCCTTGATACTGACATAAGGCTGGTCGGCCACCATAAAAATGCAGGCCTCATCGTTTCGATGCTGTGTTAGACCGGCACGAATCGAACTTGCAATACCTTCGCGCCACTCGGGGTTGTCGACAACCGCACAGCGCCGAACGTCGACTGAGTCCAAAACATCTCTTGCCTGGGCTCCGACAACGAGCGTGCAAGTCGTCGCTTGTGACAGTGAAGCAGCGTCAATCGCGTGCTGCAGAAGTGGATGGCCGCGGAAAGCGAGGAGCAATTTATTGGCGTGAACTCCAAGGCGCACGCTTCCGCCCGCGGCCATAATGACGCAGCCGACGCGCGAAATCACGTAATTATGCGTAGCGCTTGAGCACGGCGAGCATCGCTGCGTGGATTTTGCCGTTTGATGCAACTACTTGCGCTCCCTCAAGCACATGAGGCGCGCCTGCATAATCGGTCACTCGTCCACCGGCCTCTTGCACGATGAGCGCTCCCGCCGCTATATCCCACGACTGCAGCGACGGCTCCCAAAAGCCATCAAACCGCCCGGATGCAACGTAGCACAGGTCGAGGGCTGCCGAGCCGTCGCGCCGCAGTGCCTGCGCGTTCATGGCGAAGTCGGCGAACGGATAGAGGTTACTCTGCAGCTCGCCAACCTTATAAGCCGGAAAACCTGTAGCAAGGAGAGCGTCGCGCAGCTCTTCTTGTTCCGAAACGCGCAGCGCGCTTCCGTTGCAGCTTGCTCCTTGGCCGCGGCGAGCGGTAAATTCTTCGTCTGCCATTGGGTCGTACACCACGCCGAACTCCACAACGCCTTCGTGTTCGTAGGCGATGGACACGCAAAAGCACCGGTAACCGTGCGCGAAGTTCGTCGTGCCATCGAGTGGATCTACGATCCAGCGATGTCCTGTACCGCTGCCTGATTGTCCGGCCTCTTCACCGAGGACGGCGTCGTCGGGAAACTGCGCCGCAACGATCGAGCGAATCAGCATCTCGCTTTGCGTGTCGGCCTCCGTTACAAGATTGGAGCGCACATCTTTGGACCTCACACCGATCTGCGTTCCAAGTTTTGCACGCAATAAGCTGCCCGCTTCCCGCGCAGCCTGACGACCCAAAATAAAACGTGCGTCGATCAGTTACGTGAGCCTTTCCTTGGCGCGGGTTGGAAGAACAGAAAGAATGTCGCGTAAGTCCGTGACGATGGCTGTCGGCGCCGGGATGTTGGTCGGAAATTTTTGCCGGTCGAAGTTAAACCAGATCGACCGCATGCCGGCACCGAGCGCCCCAAGGATGTCAATCTTGGGATCATCACCCACGTACCAAATGCAGTCCGCGGGTAGGTTGAAATAATCGCGGAGCACGTTGAATGTCTGGATGCTTGGCTTGCGTACGCCGAGATCATCGCTCACAAACACCGGCTTCGTAAAACCCACGCGGTCAGCCTTACGCTGCTGCAGCGGATTCCATCCGTTTGTCAAAATCGCGTACGGAACAGACGAGGCATCGAGCCCGCGCAAAGTTTCGGCGACGCCTGGAAGCGCCTCAACGTATTGCGGCACCAATGCTACCGAAAGACTGCGAAACGCATCGACCGCGCTGCGATCGCCCGCGCCGTTCCCCAATACCTCTTTAAGCGCGATGATTACCGCGTCATCGAGGGAGCATTTTCCGCCGCGATAATTTCCCAGCTCTCGACCGATGGCAACACGAGCACGTTCTTCATCAAGGATCCGGCCAACGGATTGTGCACGTTGCTGCGCCAGCTTCACGAATGCCACACTTTCCAGCTTGTTATCGATCCCGAGCGTGTGGTCGAAGTCAAAGCCGACAGCAGCGTTGTTCATACGATCGACCATTCCGTGAAGATGTGTCTGTTTCCGGGCCGTCGAACATCGCAAAATGCGCGAAACATCGCCCACAGCCCCCAAAATCGAATCTACGATTCCTACCTACAACTTTCCCGGACCCAAAGGCAAAGCTGTTGTCGAGCGCGAGACCAAAGCGCTCACGACCGGCACCAAGACCGCACCTATTGCCGTGAAACACGCCAGCGGTCTCATGGTTGAGGACGTCGACGGCAACGTTTTCTTAGACTTTACCAACGGCATGGTCGCGGCCACAGGACACGCTCATCCCAAAGTCGTCAAGGCGATTGCCGAACAAGCTGAGCGCTGGCTCTTCATCAACAGCCCTGACTTTTATTCACCGCTTCAGGCCGAAGTTGCAGAGCGTCTGGCTCGGCTCGTGCCCGGTATCAAAGACAAAAAAGTCTTCATGTGCAACAGCGGCACAGAAGCAAATGAAGCCGCTATCAAGGCCACCCGATACAACAAGCCAACGCGCAAGCGGCTGATCGCATTCTTGGGCGCGTTCCACGGACGCACGATGGGCTCGAATTCGATGACGGCCAGCAAGGCTGTGCAGCGCGCGCACTTCACCTCGAACCTGCCAGATGTCCATCATCTTCCATATGCAACGTGCTACCGCTGCCCGTACAAGATGTCGTACCCGAACTGCGATATATGGTGCGCCCATATACTCGAAGAGTTGTACTTCAAACAGCTCATTCCGCCGGATGAAGTCTCGGCGATTTTTGTTGAGCCGATACAAGGCGAAGGCGGCTACATCGTGCCGCCGCCTGAGTTTATCCAAATCATTCGCGACATCGCCGAACGTTACGGTATTGCATTCGTCGACGATGAAGTTCAGGCAGGCATGGGCAAGACCGGCAAGATGTTTGCAATCGAACATCACGGCGTGACGGCCAACTGCACTTCCATCGGCAAAGCGCTCGGATCGGGCGTTGCTGTGGCCGCTCAGGTGCTTGATTCGGATTTGGACTTTGGAGCGCAGGGCGCCCACTCGAACACGTTCGGGGGCAACGGCGTTGCGCTCGCGGCTGCGAAGGCGACCCTCGACGTCATGCAGGAAGAACGTCTCGTCGAGCGCGCGGCTGAGCTTGGAGAGTATTTCCTTGGGCGTCTACGTGAGCTTCAAGGACGTCATCCATCGATCGGCGACGTTCGCGGTAAAGGCCTCATGCTTGCAATTGATTTCGTCACCGATCGTACGTCGCGCGACTACGACACCGCCTTACGCGATCGCGTGCTGCAGCGTTGCTTCGTTCACGGTCTCATGCTCTTGCCCGCTGGGTTTTCAGCGTTACGCTTTACTCCGGCGCTGGTCGTTGACCGCTCGCAGATCGATCACGCCGTAGCAGTGCTCGATAGGTCGATTAGGGAAGCGTAAGCCCGGACGGTCGAGACAAGCTCGACCGGCTACACACCCTTACAGGGGGAAAAGCGTGGAGCTGCGCGAGGCGTTCGCGAGTGAATTGAGCGGCCGGACGGTCGAGCTTTTGACCGGTACGCAGCGTTCGCGCATCGGGCGCGTCGACGACATCGCAGTCGCCGGCTCCGAACGGTTCCCGCCGGTTGTCGGTCTGTACGTTAAAGGCAACGACGGTATCGTGCGTTACGCGCCGTTCTCAACAATCGTTTCCATCACCGACCGTGAAGTGACGCTCAACGCGCCTCCGCTCGAAGGTTCAAACGCACCGGTCGCCATCGACGAACTGTTGCTTCAAAAAGAGTTGCTCGACAAACAGATCGTTGACGTCGACGGGCACAAAGTCGTGCGCGTTAACGACGTCAAGCTTGCACCCGCAGGCGATCACCTGCGAGTCATCGCCGCTGACATAGGTCTGCCCGGATTGCTGCGCAGGCTCGGCCTTCGTCATCTCGGCGACCGAATGCTTGCGCGCATGCCCAAGGTCGGCGTCGGCGCATCGCTCATATCTTGGGATGCGGTGCAGCCTTTAGGGCTGGAAGAACCGGGCGGGGCGCTGCGCTTACGCGTGCCGCAGGATAAGATCGATCGAATTCACCCGGCGGATCTCGCCAGCATCATTGAAGAGCTCTCCACATCGGATCAAGCCTCGCTCATCGGCTCGCTCGACGAAGAAACCGCGGCCGACGCTCTCGAGCAGCTGCCGGTCGACACGCAGCTTTCCATCTTAGAAGATCTGCACCCGGATCGCGCCGCCGACATCATCGAGAATATGACGCCCGACGACGCTGCCGATTTGTTGGGCGAAATCGATACTGACAAGCAACAAGAGATCCTCGAACGCATGGAACCGGAAGAGGCACAAGACGTTCGCGAGTTGCTCGCTCACCCCGAGGAAACCGCCGGCGGCCTCATGACGACGGAATACCTCTGGTTGCCGCCTGGTCTTACGGTTGCGGAAGCCTTCGAGCATATTCGAAAATCGGCGGAAGATGCAGAGCTTGTATACTATATTTACGTGCTCGATCCTCAGGAGCACATTCTGGGGGTCGTCTCGTTGCGGGAACTCATCAAAGCTGAGCCAGGGGCGAAGGTCGCCGACATTGCCATCGACGATGTCGTCACCGTCGAGCTGCAAACGCCGCGCGAAGAGGTGGCGACGACGATTGCCCGTTACGATTTTGTGGCTGTTCCAGTGGTCGATGCCGAGGGGCGTATGCAAGGCATCGTCACCGTAGACGACATAATCGACGTGCTCCTACCCGAGAAAATGCGCAAGATGCTTCCTCGCGTCGGCAAGTCTCGCTCGAAAGCGCGGCTTGCAAGGAATGACGCGCGCGGCACTCAGTAATTTGACGTCTTCGCGCCTGCTGCGGTAGGACCACTCCCGCCGGAGCGGCAAACGGGCTTCTCATGGAGGCAGTGGAGAGGGTCGAGAAGCCGAGCCGACTGAAGCGTGTCGGTCTCTGGCGGTCGCTATTGATGTTCCTGTCCATCGTCGGACCTGGAATGATTACCGCGAACATCGACAATGACGCAGGCGGCATCGCTACGTACTCACTTGCCGGCTCGCAGTTCGGTTTCGCTTTCTTGTGGCTGCTGATCCCGGTGACGATGGCCCTCATTGTCGTCCAAGAGATGTGCGTTCGCATGGGCGTGATCACAGGCAAAGGATTGGCCGACCTTATACGCGAGCAGTTTGGCGTTCGCATCACGCTCTTCGTCATGGTAAGCCTGCTCATTACCAACCTCTTTACGACCGTCGCGGAGTTTGCCGGCGTCGCCGCCAGCGCCGACGTGCTGCACGCATCGTTTCCCATATTTATTTTCAGCCGTTATTTCGCTGTGATGGCCGCGGCGATTTTTGTATCGCTGCTCGTGTTGCGCGGCAACTATAAATCGGTGGAAAAAGTTTTCTTGCTCGCCTGTCTCGTCTACGTCACGTACATCATTTCGGGCCTGCTCGCAAAGCCCGACTGGCCGGTTGTCATCCATCAAACGATCGTCCCCTCGTTCTCCTGGACGTCGGCATATCTCGCCATGTTCATTGGCGTCATTGGAACAACGATCGCGCCATGGATGCAGTTTTATATCCAGTCGTCTGTAGTCGAAAAGGGCGTAAAACCCCGCGAGCTGCGCTTCTCGCAAGCCGACGTTGTGGTCGGCTCGTTCATAACCGACATCGTCGCCTACTTCATCATCGTTGCCTGCGGTGCCACCCTGTTCATCCATCATATCAACGTCACCGACGCTGGTCAGGCGGCTTTGGCCCTCGAACCACTGGCGGGCAAATATGCCGGCATTCTCTTCGCGATTGGGTTGCTCAACGCGTCACTCTTTGCGGCATCCGTTTTACCGCTCTCGACATCATATTCCGTGTGCGAAGCCTTCGGGTTCGCGTCCGGCATCGGCAAGCGATTCCCCGATGCTCCCATTTTCTATGGCCTCTATTTGGGCATCATCGTCTTTGGAGCGCTCCCGGTCCTCACTCCCGGCGCTCCGCTCCTGACCATCATCTTCTGGTCGCAAGTCGTCTCGGGCATGCTGCTCCCCGTAGTCATCATCTCAATGTTGCGTCTCGTCAATAACCGCCGCTTGATGGGCGAACACGTCAATAGCCCGACATTCAACCTCATCGCTTGGGCGACGGCCGTTGGTCTCATTGCAGTAACCGCGTTATATCTCGTCGTCACCATCTACCACATTGGATCATGACAGCAGACGAACTCGCCTCTTTAAGTGAACGAGCAGCCCGGATTATCGCCGGCGGCGGCGGCCTCAAGGCCATCGCCCAGGTGCTTGCCGACGCCATGCACGGCGCCGTGCTTATCGAGGACGACCAATGGCGTCATCTCGCGCTGGCAGAACCAAAAGGCGGCGTTGGGCCGCTCCCGCCCTCGTTCTCGACTTTTTATGTCGAGGGTGCCAGAGGAGGAAACGGGGTGATCGTGCGCAGTTCGATCTCCGAGTCGCTTCACGCGCTATGCGCGCAAATGCCGGGCCAAAGTGACGCCGATGCCGGCCCTGGATACGTCACGCTTTTCTTGCGCGGCAAGATGCGCACCGATGCTGCGCCTGCCTTGCGCATCGCAGCGAGCGCTGCAGCCGTTGAATACTCACGGCGCGGCGCGGGGCGCGGTCAGGCCCGCCGCGCGTTTTGGGAGCAATATCTTAGCGGCGATATCACGGACAATGCCGTCTTGAAGGCACAAGCATCGGCAATCGGCGTGACACTGCCGCCGTCATTTCTTGTCGGGGTTTTCGACCTCGAGGGTGCCGGGTCGCACAACTGCAACGACATTGTGCACCAAGCACTGGCGCCCGCCGATGCGCTGTGCCCGCTTGCCGCCGCAGGCAGTCAAGTCATTGCGCTATTTCCCGTCCGGCACAAAGTTGACGTCGCGCGGGCGCGCCAGGCCGCCGCCAACGTGGTTCGCGATTTGCCGCAAGCGGGCGCCGCCGCATCAGTGAATTGCGGTATCGGCTCATTCCACGCGGATTTAATCGAAGTACCGCTTACGCTTCGCGAGGCACGGCTCGCGCTGGCTCTGGGGCGACGTTTGTTTGGACGCGGAGCTGTGGCTGTCTACCCTGACCTCGGCATCTATGCACTGCTGCACGCGGGCGCCGACCGCGATGCGTTTGGCGCGTTTGCCGATTCTTTGATCGAACCGCTGCAAGCGTACGATCGCAAGCACAAGACGGACCTCTTGGCAACGCTGCAACTTTATTTCGAAGTGGGTGAAAACGTCAAAGAAGCTGCGGAGCGCCTTTCGGTTCATCGCCACACGATTTTCTACCGGTTGAATCAGATTTCGCAAATTCTAAAGACGGATCTCAGGACTCCCAAAGGTCAACTTTCGCTGCGCGCTGCGCTGGCCATCCGTCAAATGAACAGGCGCGAGGACGTCCATGACTAAGCGTGACCCGCTCAAGCGCGCAAAGGATGCCGGCGTCGCGCTCGTCCGCCTGCAGTTCAACGACATCCATGGAGTGACCAAGAACGTCGCGCTTCCGATAGGTGAGCTTGAGCCGGCCCTCGAGGGTAAGGTCGCGTTTGACGGATCGTGCATCGAGGGGTTTGTGCGCCACGAAGAATCGGACATGTATCTTGCGCCCGACCCCGATACATTTGCGGTACTGCCCACGATTCCGGGGCAGCCGCTGGAGGCGCGTATCCTCTGCGATGTCCGCAATCCCGACGGCACGCCATTTGAAGGCTGCACGCGCAGCACGCTGCGCCGGTTGCTCGAGGAATTCCGACATGAGGGCCTCACGCCCCAAGTAAGCGCCGAGCTTGAGTTCTTCCTTTTCGAGTCGCGCGACGGCCAACCGACGACTGCAACCTCCGATCATGGATCGTATTTTGACCTTGGTCCAATCGATCGCGGTGACCAGGCGCGCTGCGATGTCGCGCTCGCGCTCGAGGAGATGGGAATTCGCGTTGAGGCGACGCATCACGAAGTCTCACACGGCCAGCACGAGATCGACCTCAAGTTCGTCGATGCACTTGCGTTGGCGGACGCAATCTCGACCGCACGCGTCGTCGTCAAAACGGTGGCGGCTCGCCACGGTCTTTACGGAACGTTTATGCCGAAGCCGTTCGTCAATCAGGACGGCAGTGGATTGCACATCTCGCAATACCTCACGCGCGACGGCGCGAACGTGTTCTACGCGGGTGACAGCGACAACACCGCAGGCCTGAGCGAGAGCGGGCTTTCCTATGTCGGCGGACTGCTAGCGCACGCGCGCGGTTTCACCGTCGTCACGAATCCAACCGTCAACTCATATAAACGTCTCGTGCCAGGCTACGATGCACCCTCATTTGTTCAGTGGTCTCTGCGAGCCAAGAGTGCGCTCGTGCGCGTGCCTGCTGCGGCGGGCCGCGAGACTCGAGTTGAGTTGCGCTCGCCGGATCCGTCATGCAACCCATATCTTGCCCTCGCGTGCATCCTCAAAGCCGGCTTGGATGGCGTGCGTCGCAAACTCGTTCCGGGCGACCCGGTCGAAGTGCCCGTCTTCTCGCTCAGTGATGACGAACGAGCGAGCCTTGGCATCGAACAGCTTCCGCTGTCCTTGCAAGAAGCGGTCTTCGCGCTGGACGACGACCCGATCATGCGTTCGGCGCTCGGCGACCATAGCTACTTGCGGCTGCGCGAAGCAAAGCTCGCGGAATGGGAAACATACCGCACGCAAGTTCATCCGTGGGAGTTGGAAGCGTATCTGAGTTTGTAAACGGACCTAAAGGTCCGTTGCTACAAGGCCGTTGCAACAAGGTCCGCTGCTACAGGGTCCGTTGCTATAAAGTTTAGTCAGGCTGGGATATCAGCCTTGGCGGCAGCGCGCAGGCGCGCGGTTTCAACCGCAATGCCTGCAAGCTGAGCGAAAACCTCGATCGTGCGGATCGTTTCGTCGCGCGGCACCCGGCGGTCTTTCGGATCGTCCGGTGAGAGAATGCCGATAAGCTGGCCGCCTGAGTCGAATATCGGGAACAGCATGAGATCGTTTTCGTGCCAATCGCCTGGCTGGATGCGCGGCAGTTCGAGCCGGTCGGGATGGCGCGACACGCCGCCGCTATGATGCAGCTCCATCGGCACGTAGTAAAACGTTTCGCGGACCTTCGTCGCGAGTGTCATGTCTTGCAGCATTTCCTCTGCAGAAACCTCCACCCCCTCGACGTTGTCTGGATAGCCGGCTGCAGCGTGTCTGACGTACACGTTGCGCAGGGGATCTCGTAAGAGTATCGTTCCAGCAGCAAAGCCGAACGTGTCGATGGCAACTTTGAGAATGCGGTGCAGCATCGCGTTGAGGTTGCGTTCGCGAAAGATCGCCGCGGTCAGCTCGAGAATCCGCGCCAAGCGGTCTGCCTGGAGCCGCCGTTCTTCCGCGAGCGCTTCAACGTTTGCATACAGGCGCTTGATCTCGACGTTTTGCTCGGAAAGCGTGTTCGCCCGGCTCTTCTCGGTTGCCACGATGTGCACGTTCTCGATGGCGGCTGCGGCTAGCCGCGCAAAAAGTGCGATGCTATCAATCGTCTCGTCCAACGGCACTTTCCCGTCCAGCGGC
>Ga0185299_10004847_pt1 | contig 15792 bp, 12 predicted proteins | sample PaiPotPPA55metaG_FD_128002 | JGI IMG/M metagenome (GOLD analysis project Ga0185299, IMG submission 128002) | Iron sulfur acid spring bacterial and archeal communities from Banff, Canada, to study Microbial Dark Matter (Phase II) - Paint Pots PPA... ...
AGCCGCGGGCGTGTTCGCGAAGACGATGTCGTCGACCATGATGTGCGCCCACGGCACGTTGCCGCTGCCGTCGTTCTGATCGACGACCTGGATCTGCGCCGGCTGGCCGCGGTACTTGGCGACCTGCCAGTTCACCCAGTTCATGTCGGCGCTGTCGTCGCCGGTGGCCGAGGCGACGGTCTTCCCGCCGATCAGCAGGTTGACGGCGGTCGGGCCGGGTTGGCCCTCGGGGTGGTCGCCGCCCGCGATCAGGAAGTCGATGTAGTCGCTGGAGACGGTGAACGTGGGCGAGGTGATGGCGCCGGTGGCCGAGTCGCAGCCGGCGACGCAGGTGTCGAGCACGCTCGGATCCTGCTGGCCGTTCAGAGTCTCCGTGGTCGGACCCGCGTTCGCGAAGGAGCCGGTCGCCGTCCAGCCCGTTCCCCAGCCCGGCCCGGAGAAGTCGTCGAAGACGGTGCCCGCGGGTGCCGGGCTGTCGTAGGCCGAGCCGGACACGTACGGATCGTCCCCGCCGCCTACCAGGAAATTGAGATAGGGCTTGTCGACGGTGAAGGTCGGCGACGTGAGTGTTCCGGTTGAGCCGTCACCCCCGTTGTAGCTGTCCGCGAAGCCGCTGCCGATGTAGCCGGAGACCGTCTGCTGATTCGGCAGGGTGCCGGTGGCCGGGGCCGAGCCGAACGCGGTGCCGGTTGTGGTCCAGCCGTCGTACGTGCCGCCGTCGAAGCCCTCGTACAGCGAGCCCGACGGAGGCGTGTAGGTGGCGGGCTCGTCGGGCGTGAACGTCGTGCCGTTGAACGAGCCGACGAAGTACTGGACCTTGTTGTCCACCCCGACCATCATCACCCACTTGACGTTGTTCGCGTCACCGTCGAGGGCGAGCGGGATCAGGTCCGGCATCTCCCACACGCCGGCGCCATCGCCGTCGGGGCCGAACGTGCTGAGCAGGGACCACGATTTGAGGTCGGGTGAGGAGTAGATCTGGATCTGGTCCTGCGCGGCGAGCGAGACGACCATCCGCCAGCTCTTCGTCGGCGCGTACCAGAAGACCTTGGGGTCGCGGAAGTTCTGCGAGTCGAGGTTCAGGACGGGGTTGCCGGCGTACTTGGTCCACGTCTCGCCGCCGTCGAGGCTGTAGGCGAGCGACTGCGCCTGGATCCCGGAGCTGTACGCGCTGGTGTAGACGGCCACGAGCGGCGGGTCGGCGCTGGTCCCGAAGCCGCTGCTGTTCGTCGAGTCCAGCACGACGCTTCCGGAGAAGATCATCTCGTCCGGGCCGGCCGCGATGGCCAGCGGCTGCTGGGTCCAGTGCACCAGGTCGGTGCTCGTCGCGTGGCCCCAGGACACGTCGCCCCAGGTGTTCCCGGTCGGGTCGTACTGGTAGTAGAGGTTGTACACGCCCTTGTAGTAGATCAGGCCATTGGGATCGTTCATCCAGTCCGTCGCCGGGCTGAAGTGGAACTGCGGCCGGTACTGCTCGTGATACAGGCTCGCCGCGCTCGCCGCGCCCGGGGCCAGCCCCGTGCCGACCAGCCCGAGGACCAGCCCCGCGCAGGCGGCCAGCAGCCGGCGCGCCCGCGGATGTCTCCGTATGTTCATTCGCAACCTCACAGGAGGCGGGACAACGTTGTCCCGAGTGAGCATGGACTCGACGATGAGACCTGTCAATACCCGCGAACAGCTCGTGAGGCCTTCGTTGTCTCCGCCTCGTTGCGTGACCCGCTCAGCCGTGTCCAGACGCGTCATCGCCGCGGCCCTGGCGCTGCGTCAATGCCGCCAGGGCCGCGGAACCGAGAGCGGCACGCGGCGGGGAATCTCAGGCGTCTGTGAACCTCGCTCCGCACCGGAACCGGCGTTCCTGCCCGGGTTCGAGGGCGAGCGCGGCCGCGAACTCCGGCCGGTTGTAGGCGTTGGTCATGACCTCGACCGGTTCGATCGCGACGGATCCGCGACGGTCTCTGGGCAGGGTGTCGCCGGTGAAGATGTGCATGAAGCCGCTGGTCTGCCAGATCCGCAGCCCGCGGCCGGTCTTCGGGTCGCGCAGCGTGGTCTCGGCGTGCCCGTCGACTCCGTAGCGGAGATCGGCGTAGCAGGCGTCGATGACGCGGTCGCCGATCGGGCTCCCGTCGCGGAAGTCCATCTCCGGCACCCGGTCCAGGTCGGTCCGGCAGTCGGGGCCGTCCGCGGGGATGAGCACGTCGTCGGTGCGGATCAGAACGCCGGACGGTACCCGCAGTTCGAGGTCGTCGATGCCGGCGCCGAGTTGGAAGTACGGGTGCCAGCCGGCGGCGTACGGGGCCGTCGTCTTCCCCGTGTTGACCGCGTGGATCTCCAGGGTGATCTGGTCGACTTCGATGGTGTAGGTGACGGTGAGGTCGAGGGCGAAGGGGTAGCCGTCGAAGCGTCCCGGCCGGATCTCGTCGGTGCGCAGTACGAGCCGGGCGTAGTCGGGCGCGGCTGTGGCGCTTTCGACGGTGAAGGGCAGGGTGCGTGCGAAGCCGTGGTAGACGGTCCGGTCGCCGTGCACGCCGGGAAGCAGGTCGTGGTCCCGGGTCTGGAAGCGGTAGCGGCCGTCGGCGACGCGGTTCGGGAACGGCGCCAGCACTCCGTTGCGCACGCCGGATTGTTCGAGCAGTTCGGCCCGGTCGCGATAGCCGTCAGTCAGCTCGAGCAATTCACGGTCCCGTTGGAGCTCCCAGCTGAGCAGGGTCGCCCCGGATTTCGCGACAACCGCGCGTGCGGTGCCGTCTTCGCTCTGGGCTACCAGTACTTCTTCGCCGAGCCGGTCGGAGCGCTCGATGCTCCACATGACGTCTCCATCCGTTGATCAGAGGTCTGGGGGCAGCGGCGCCCGGCCCGACGGGTGCGGCGAAAGCGGGTGGGGATCCGGGAGTGCGGCCTCGGATCCCCACCCGCGGCTTTCGGCCCGCTGCCCGGGTGAGGTCGCTCTTACGCCGGCATGGGGATCCGAGTCCACGGCGGGTCGGCGCCGTGCCGGGTACAGGTCGTGGCGGCGTAGGCGCAGGCATCGTCCAGCAGGTGCTGCGCATCGGCGGCATGGGTGAACAGCTCGGCCAGTCCGGCTCGGCTCAGGGCGTCCTTCTGCGCGAGGCCGTCGAGCAACCCGGCCATGAATGCGTCGCCCGCGCCGACCGTGTCCACGACCGTGACCGGGATGCCGTTGCTGTGCGTCACGCCGCTCGCGGTGTAGCAGTCGGCGCCCTCGGCTCCATGAGTGATCACGACTGCCAGCGCGCCGTGCCTGATCCAGTCGTATGCGACGTCTGCCGCGCCGCGCCCGGGATGGAGCCAGGCGAGGTCTTCGGCGCTCGCCTTGATCAGATCGCTGGTCGCGATGGCCTGATCGATCCGTCGCAGGGCCTGTGCGCGGTCCGGCATCAGCATGGCCCTGATATTGGGGTCGTAGCTGACGAACACACCGCGTTCGCGCAGCCGTGTCACGGTGCCGAGGATCGCTTCGGCGCTGCCGGGCAGCCAGGACGCCATCGAGCCGAAGTGCACCGCGTCGACGGCCGACGGGTCGATTCGGGCCGCGTCGGACGCGGCGAACAGCGTTTCGCGCGTGTCGCCGAGATGGAACTCGTAGCGCGCCGCGCCCCCTTCGTCGAGGTCGAACAGCGCGGCCGGCGTCGGTCCCGGCCAGGTGCCGGACAGGCGCACGGATACGTGCGACTGCTCGGCGTGCCGGCGCAGGATGGCGCCGAGTACGTCGGTCGCGAGTCTGCCGACGAACTCGGTCGGCTGGCCGAGCCGGGCCAGGCCGACCGCCACGTTGAACGGGCTTCCGCCCGGCTGCGCGGTATAGGAGCGCGTCGCCGGTCGGTCTTCGTGCTCCGGCTCGGCCCTGTCGGCCACGCGCAGGTCGATCAGGGCCTCGCCGAGTATCGCGAACGAGCTCACGCGGCCACCTCGCTGGCGCTCGGCAGCCGCGTTCGCTCATGGAGCACCGTGTCCAATGGTTCGCTCGCAAGCTCGCTCACGGTGCTCCCGTGGACTGGGGCTCGGCGGCTTCGGCGGCTTCAACGGTGTCGGCTTCGGCCGCCGCCTCGGCCTGCGCCACCTCGTCGAGCCTGCGTGCTCCGGTCATGATCGCGACCGCGTCGTTCATGCTGTACGCGGACGGGGTGATCACGCCGGCGCCGCGGCCGAGGCGCTGGATGTGGATGCGGTCGGCGATCTCGAACACTTGCGGCATGTTGTGGCTGACCAGGATGATCCCGAGGCCCTTGTCACGCAGTTCCCTGATGACCCTGAGCACCTGGCCCGATTCGCGCACGCCGAGGGCCGCGGTGGGTTCGTCCAGGATCAGCACCTTGCTGCCGAAGGCCGCGGCGCGGGCGACGGCGACGGCCTGGCGCTGTCCGCCGGAGAGCGTTTCGACCGCCTGTTCGACGTCCTGCAGGGTACTGATGCCGAGCTCGGCCAGCTGCTCCGCGGCCTGCTGCTTCATGGCCTTGGTGTCCAGCATCCGCAGCACCGAGCCGAGCGGTCCCTTCTTGCGCTGCTCGCGGGCCAGGAACAGGTTGCTGGCGATGTCGAGGGCCGGGGCGACGGCAAGGTTCTGGTAAACGGTCTCGATGCCGACGCGGCGTGCGTCGGTGGTGCTGCGCAGCTTCACCGGCGCGCCGTCGACCAGGATGGTGCCCTCGTCGGGGATCTGCGCGCCGGACAGGCAGGCCATCAGGGTGCTCTTGCCCGCGCCGTTGTCGCCGATCACGGCCAGCACCTCGCCGGCGTGCAGCTCCAGGTCCACCCCGGCCAGGCCGATGACCCGGCCGTACGTCTTGACCAGGCCCTTGGCCTGCAGGACCGGGGTCGCCGGGTTTGACGGGTTCGCGGTCACGCCTTCACCTTCCTGATCCACTGGTCCACCGAGACCGCGAGGATGACGAGCACGCCCACGGCCAGGACCTGGTAGTTCGGGTCCACGCCGGCCAGCGCGAGGCCGTTGTCGAAGACCTGCACGATCAGCGCGCCGAGCAGGCTGCCGACCAGCGAGCCGCGTCCGCCGAACAGGCTGGTGCCGCCGATGACGACGGCGGTGATCGACTCGAGGTTCGCGTTCAGGCCGCTGTTGGGGTCCGCGCCGCCGACCCGGCCGCACAGGATCCAGGCGGAGACCGCGATCACGAGTCCGGCCACGAGATAGGCGCTGAGCAGCACGCGCTTGGTGTCGATGCCCGCCAGCCGCGCCGCCTCGGGGTCGTCGCCGGTCGCGTACAGGTGGCGTCCCCAGGCGGTGCAGCGCAGGGCGTAGGCGACGACCAGGTAGAGCACCACCATCAGCACCACGCCGTAGGTGACCCGGAAGTTGCCGATCAGGAAGCTCTGCCCGGTCCACAGCAGGCCGGAGCCCGTGTTCAGGGTGATCGTCTGGCCCTTGGCGTAGATCAGGGTGAGCGCGGTGAACACGTTGAACGTGCCGAGGGTGACGATGAAGGGGGGCAGCTTCACGCGGGTGACCAGCAGCCCGTTGACCGCCTGCGCGGCCACCGCGACGACGGTCGCGGCCAGCAGGGCGAGCGGGACGGAGACGTTGTCGGTGAAGACGAGGTTGGCGGCCAGGAACGAGGCCAGCACCATGATCGCGCCGATGGACAGGTCGATGCCGGCGGTCAGCACGATCAGGGTCTGGCCGACGGCGAGCGAACCGACGACGGCGGACTGCTGGGCGACCAGCGAGAGGTTGACGGCGCTGTAGAAGCGGGCGTTGACCAGGCTGAAGATCACGACGGCGATCAGCAGCACGGCCAGCGGGCTCAGCGCCGGGCGACGGTGCAGCAGGTGCTGCAGGCGGTTGGCGGGGGAGTGCCCGCGCCGGGCCGAGAGGTCGGAGACCGTCTCGGCCGGCTCGAGCACCGGGGAGGGAGCCGATGCTGTCATGGTTCTTGTCTTTTCCGTCCGTCTCGCGCCGTCAGTTCGTCGAACCCCAGCAGCCGGCTTTGCCCTGCGCGACGGTCTCGGTGCTCACGCCGCTGACCGGGCTCGCGGTGACCAGCGCGGTGCCGGTGTCGTAGAAGTCGAGGCCGGAGCTGACCGAGGGCTTGGAACCGCCCTTGGCGAGCTTGGCGATCGAGTCCACGCCGAGGGAGGCCATCTTGCCGGGGTACTGCACGGCGTCGGCCGCGAACTCGCCGCTCGCGACGTCCTGCATGCCGGTGCAGCTGCCGTCGATCGCGTAGACCTTCACGCTGGAGGTCTTGCCCGCGGCCTGCAGCGCGGCGTACGCGCCCTCGGCGGCGGGCTCGTTGATCGCGTAGACGACGTTGATGCTCGGGTTCGCCGACAGGCAGTCCTCCATCGCGGTGCGCCCGCCGTCGATCGCGCCCTGGGTCGGCTGCTGGCAGGCGATCTGGTAGCTGCCGCCCGCACCGCCGGTGTAGCTGCCGGACTTGGCCTCCTGGCTGTTCTCGGTGGTGCTGCCCGGGTTGATGCCCATGCCCTGCAGGAAGCCGTGGTCGCGGTCGATGTCCACCGAGACCACCTGGGTGTTGTAGAGGTCGAGCATCGCGATCACGGCTTTCTTGCCGCCGAGCGTGGCCGCCGCGGCCTCGCCGTCGAGCTTGCCCGCGGCGGTGTTGTCGGTCGCGTACGTGATGTCGGCGATGCTCGCCGGCGTGGGCGCGGTGTCCAGCGCGATCACGTAGAGGCCGGCCTGCTTGGCCTGGTTCAGCGCCGCGTTGACCGCGTTGCCGTTGGTGGTGATCAGGATGCCCTTGTCGCCGCGGGAGATCGCGTCGTCGATCGCGGAGATCTGGGTCTGGGTGTCGCCGTCCGAGGTTCCGGCGGCGACGGTGAGGCTCACCCCGTCCTTCGCCGCGGCCGCCTTGGCGTCCTGCTCCATCGTGACGAAGTACGGATTGCTCAGGGTCTTGAGGATCAGCGCCACGCCGACCTCAGAGCTGGAGGACGAGGAGCCTGAGCTCCCGGCGGCGCTGCCGCACGCGGTCGCGCCGAAGGCGACCGCGGAGACCGCGGCGAGGGCGAGCAGGGTGCGTGGTGCCTGGTGGAACTTCACGATGCGAGGAGCCTTCCACTCGGGGACGGTGCGGGACCGCGAGGCGGCCGACCGTCGGACAACGTTGTCTCGCAGCGAGACAATAGGCCGTGGGTTTCCTGGGGTCAATCCATCGTGACCGGAATGAGACAACGTGGGACTTGGTGAGAACCGTCGCGGCGTGCGGCCCCTTCGCCGCCGCTATAGAGTCGCGCCGTGAGTAAATCCGCAACCGAGCCCGAACCGTCCGTCGAGGCCGAGCAGCGCCGTGCCACGCGCGAGCGCCCGACGATGCGTGAGGTCGCCGCGCTCGCGGGCGTGAGCCTGAAGACGGTCTCCCGGGTGGTCAACGAAGTGCCGACGGTCGCCCCCGACCTGGTTGCGAAGGTGCACGCGGCGATGGACCGGCTCGGTTTCCGGCCCAACCTCGCGGCCAGTAATCTGCGCCGCGCCGACGGCCGCACCCACACGATCGGGCTGCTGGTCGAGGACGTCAGCAACCCCTTCTCGGCGGCCGTGCACCGAGCCGTGGAGGACTACGCGGCGCAGCACGGCGTGCTCGTGCTCAGCTCGAGCCTCGACGAGGATCCCGAGCGCGAACGCCGGATGGTGCGCACGCTCATCGCCCGCCGCGTGGACGGGCTGATCATCGTCCCGGCCAGCCAGGACCAGCGCTACCTGGTGGCCGAGCAGGAGGCGGGCACGGCCGTGGTCTTCGTGGACCGGCTGCCCGTCCCGCTGATCGGCGACGCGGTGGTCACCGACAACAGGGCGGCCTCGGCCGCGGGCGTCGCGCACCTGATCGCCGCGGGCCACACGCGTATCGCATACCTCGGAGACACGGATTCGCTGATGACCGCCCGGGATCGCTTCGCGGGCTACTGCGACGCGCTGCGGGCCGCGGGCCGGGAGATCGATCCGGCGCGGGTCGTGCACGGCCTGCGCGCCACGAAGGCCGCGGACCAGGCCGTGGCCGCGCTGCTGGACCGGCCGAATCCGCCGACGGCCCTGTTCACCAGCCAGAACCTCGTCACCATCGGCGCGGTCGAGGCGTTGCACCGCAAGGGCCTGCACCACCAGGTCGCCCTCGTCGGCTTCGACGACTTCCCGCTAGCCGCGTACCTCGACCCCGGCGTCACGGTGCTGGCCCAGCACCCCGCCCAGGTCGGTCGGCTCGCCGCGCAGCTGGTCTTCGGACGCATGGCCGGCGACGCCGCCCCCGCTGCCGCCCACGTCATCCCGAGCCAACTCATCCCGCGCGGCTCCGGCGAGATCCCCGGCCCGGCGGTTCGAGGATGATGTCGTGCCGGACTTGCTCCCGGGACCGGCGAATCAGCCCTCATGCTGAGTGTGGAGCCGATCGCGGGGAGAGCTGCTCCGGGGTTCGGCGCGGACAGATGAAGTTTCAAGCAGCCATGCTGGTCAGCGAGGATGGGAGCATAACCGCCGCGCAACCACCCCGATGGACGACCTCCGAGCCGACTCCGGTCAATCAGGCGAATCAGTCCACGAGCACGTCGGAGAAGTGTTCTTCAGGAAGTGATCCACTGACGACTGACGAACGAAGAATCAAGAAACCGGTCTCCCCAACCCATGGAGACCGGCTCTAACCTGCGATAACACCTGTGGACCTTACGTGGACTCCGGGACAGAGCCGTTGTCACATCTCGATTAATGATTCATCCAGGCCCAAGTCGTTCCGCATCGCCTTGCGCATCGAAGCCCAGTGATCCCAGGTGTGGATCAGGTGATCTTGAGTCTCTTCGAAAGACCAGCCGGGTTCGGGGGTGCCGTCTTCGAGGCTCTTGATGGCCTTGTACGCCCCATACAGGTTGCTGGTGACCCGCTCGACGACCACCATCACCGAGTCGGACGCCACGATCTGCATCTCGGCCAGGCCCAACGAATAGGCACGCCGCGAATCCCTCAGTTCGCCCTGTCCCGCCTCCCCTGGCGCGCTGCTCCCGATCTCGTGGAGGCGGTTCATGAGCTCTATCCGGTAGCGGCGGGCGGCGGCGTTGAAGGCGACATAGGCCGCCTTTTTCTCCTTGGCGAGCGCCTCGCGGCGAGTGTGATCACGGCCTTCCAGGGCGTCCCGGCGCTGAGCATCGGACTCTTCGCGCTTGGTACGGGCCGAAAGGCGTTGCGCGACGATGGGCGAGGACAGCGTCCCGAGCATCCCGATGGCTGCCACAAGCAGCGCGACCATGTCTCCGCTCACAACAACCCCCTGGCCGGCACCGTTTTCCTCATCATCGCAGGGATCGCAATCCCCTGCCGGGCGCACGGCGCCGATTCCGGCAACCCAAGCCCGCAGGCGCGCTCCGGCGATCCGGAGTCGATCGGCTCACCGGGTGCCGGAGTCGCCCACGGTCACGGGCCGCAAGGCGCGAGAGCATCGCGGCCACCGGGGCGGACTGGGCATGGGGGAGCCGCGCGACGCTCGGACGGCCAGCAAGGCCACCGTGTACTTCACAGCGAACACGGCCGGGGTGATGTCCAGCGAGACCCTTCGACGGCCCTGGGGACACGGGTACTTGTGTCCCGGCGGAACGATGTAGAGGATCAAGGTCCGAAGCGTGGGGTCGGGAATTGGCCACCGTTGAATATGCGCTCCTGCCAGTCTGGTTTCTCTCCGCTTGCTCGACCCCTGATCTCGTCGTGGCGGCGGAACGCGCCCGTCGTCTCCATGCCCGGAGCCACCCGGCGGCGGTAGAGAGACCCTTCGGCAGGTTGCCCGTCCCAAAACCGCCGCCCACACGCTGCGCACGCGGCCCCGTCCTGAGTCAGGAACCCGCGTGCAGCGCCGGAAGCACCGACGCGCCGACCGCCTCGATCAACTCCGTCGGCGGGTCGTACGAGCCGACATGCTGCAGGAGCACCTCGTCCACGCCCGCGGCGTGCAGCGCCCGCAGCCGGTCGCGGATCGCGTCCGCGGTGCCGACGAGGCAGAACTCCTCGGCGAAGCGCACCGCCGCCTGGTCGCTCACCCACGCGGAGCAGATCGCCACGGCCGCTTCCCGATCCTCCGCGTGCACGAGATCCGGATACACGTCCGCCACCTTCGCCGGAACGTCCGCGCGGATCCCGGCGAGGGCGAGGAATTCCGCGCCGCCGTTCTGGGCGATGGACGCGCACACGGGCTTGAGCTGCCGGGCCGCGGCCGCGATGTCGTCGGTGACGACGCAGAACGCCGAGACCGTGAGCGGGACCGCGCGGCCGCGGCCCGCGGCGCCTATTTCCGCGGGGGTAAGGAGGATCTGCTGCTCGCGGTCGCCCGTTTCGAGGCCGAGCAGGTCATCGAGGATCAGCAGCCCTACCTGAGCTGTCTGGACTCGTGGGAGGCCTGGGAGCAGTGGCGGGAGGCCGCGATCAGGCGGTACGAGGAGCAGGGCGACCGGTGTCCGCTTGCCGCGCTCTCGCAGCACCTGGGCAGCCGCACGCCCGGTGCGCAGGCGATCGTGGTGGGGCTGATGGATCGCTGGCAGGAACACCTGGCGGCAGGCATCCGCGCCCTGCAGCAGGCCGGCCACCTGCCCCGGGAAGTGGACGTCGACGAGAGAGCGGCGGCGCTGCTGGTGGCGATCCAGGGCGGCGTGGGGATCCTTCAGTCGACCGGGCGGTCCTACCATCTGCGGGTCGCGCTCGACCACGCGATCGGCGACTTGCACCGCCTGGCCGACCAGCGCCCGGCTGCGCTCGCGGCCGGCTGACCGAAAGCCCTGAGTGGTCGAACACGACCGGGTAGGTCGGCTCGACGCTCACGGGCTGATCGGTCGGGTTCCCGTAGAAGGCGTGCACGCTGTGACGGCGCAGCGTCAGCTGGGAGGAGCGGAAGTTGTCGGCGCCGCCGTTGGCGTAGGCGACTTCCGTGCCGCACCCGCCGGTAAGCTCGCCGATCTGGTCCTGAAAGCCGCTTCCAGAGGAGACGAGGACGTGGTCGGCGCCCGCGGCGCAGGCCGCGGGCGCCTTGTTCTGACAGGAGAGCAGGCCGATGGCGCGGCCTCCCGCGGCCTTGACCATCTGGGCGAGCAGCAGTCCCAAGCCTCCTGCGGACGCCGGCGACTGCCAGCCGGCCTCGGCATCGCCGCGCGGTCGGGTCGTCGGCGTCTCATCGGATCGGCTTGTCGCCCGGCTCGTACGCCGCCAGCCGGTCGAGTAGTTCGACTGCTTCGTCAAGCAACCGGTGCTCACGTTCGTCGATCAGGCCCGTCAGCGCCCGGGTGAGCCAGGCTTCCCGGGAGGTGAGGACCTTCCCGATCAACTCCTCGCCTTGGCGGGTGGCGGTCACCAGCACCTTGCGCCCGTCGGAGGGATCGGGACGGCGTTCGACCAGGCCCTCCTTGGCCAGCAGGGTGATGATCTCCCACATGGACTGAGGCCGGATGTGCTCCGCGGAGGCGAGGGCGGCCCCGGCCATGGGCCCGTTGTCGATCACGCGCTGGAGCGTGGACAACTGGGTGATCGTCAGACCCGTTTCGAAGGTCCCGCCCTCCAGCCGCAGGCGCGAGCGCAGCCGGCTCAGGGCCGTGCTCAGGGCGACGGCCGTACGGGCGGGGTCGGGCTCGGGTGGGGTCGGCATGAGCCCACGATAGCATTTCATCAGGTGGCCTGATAGAGTTTTCCTCAGGCGGCCTGATGAAGAGACCTTGCGGGAGGAAGGCTCGGTCGGCGGACATCGGGCTGCTCCCCAGAAAGGACCGAAGCCTTGAGCAACGAAGCGATCCCGGCCTTCCCCACTCGCGGGAGCCGGTCATGAGCGAGAGCGGACGCGTGGACGGACTGGTCGCGATCGTCACGGGCGGCAGCCGCGGTATCGGCGGCGCCATCACGCGGTCGCTGGTCCAGGAGGGCGCCCGCGTGCTGATCGCGGACGTCCTCGACGAGCAGGGCGGAGCGCTGGCCCGCGAACTCGGCGCCGGAAAAGCGGCCTACGCGCACCTCGACGTCCGATCGCGGCAGCAGTGGCAAGCCGCGATCAGCACCTGCGAGGAGCTGTTCGGCCCGCCGACCGTCCTGGTCAGCAACGCCGGCGTCATGGTGGCGGGAACGATCGAGGACTCGACGGAAGACCAGTTCCACCTGGCGTTCGAGGTGAACATGCTCGGCCCGTTCCTCGGCACCCGCGCCGTGATCCCGGCGATGCGGCAGGCCGGCGGCGGATCGATCATCATCATGTCCTCCGCGGGCGGCCTGGAGGGAAACCCCGGGATGGCGCTCTACGGGGCGAGCAAGGCGGCGAACGCCAACTTCACCAAGAGCGCGGCACTCGAACTGGCCGCGGACAACATCCGCGTCAACGCGGTGGCACCGGGACTGGTCGACACCGAGATGAGCCGGATGGTCGTTGCGCCCGAACTCCTCGAAGATTCGGCCGCGCCCGGCGTCTCCCGCGTGGGACGCCCCGAAGACATCGCGAGCGCCGTCCTCTACCTGGCCGCGAAGGACGCCCGGTTCGTCACAGGCGCGGTGCTCAACGTCGACGGCGGCTACCTGGCCGGGCACGCGCCGCCGGACGATCCGCACACCTCGGCACGTGGCCGGACCCCGGCCGCCGGCACGATCCACCAGCGAACAGAAAGCGGCTCCATGAAGATCCATCTCGGCAGCCTCGCCATCACCAGCAGCGCGTTCCCGCACGGCGGGCGCATCCCAGACCGGTACGCCGACGGCGAGAACCCGATCCTGCCTCCGCTGGCCTGGAACGGCGCCCCGGAGGAAGCCGCGTCCTTCGCGCTCGTGGTCCACGACCCCGACGCGCCGCTGACCCACGGCTTCACCCACCATGTGCTCTACAACATCCCGGCGACCGCCACCGAACTGACCCCTGAAATCCGCGCGACGGCCGGAGCCAACACCGCGGGCGCCGACACCTACCTCGCCCCGGCTCCTCCGCCGGGGCACGGGGACCACTTCTACTACTTCGAGCTCTACGCACTCGACGCCGACCTCGGCCTGCCCGCCGGGCTGGGCCGCGCCGATCTTCTCACCCGCATCGACGAGCACATCATCGAGCAGGCACGCATCGTCGGCACCTACAGCGGCTGATCCACGGAGGAATAAACCCCATGACACTAAGACCCCTGCCGCCGAGGCAACCCCGGCGACCCTCTCGGGACGCATCGCCGACTGGGTGGCCGCGCTGCGCTATGAGGATCTCCCGGGCGACGTGGTCGAGCTGACCAAGCTGCTCATCCTCGACCAGCTCGGCGTGCAACTGCGGGGGGCGAGCCTGCCGAACATGCAGCCCGTCCTCCGGCTGGCAGACGCCCAGCCCGGCAAGGCCGAGGCCACCCTGGCGCACTCCGGCACGCGAACCACGGTCTCGCAGGCCGCCTGGGTCAACGGCACTCTCGGTCACAGCGCCGAGTACGACGACGCCCACCCGCTGGCCTGGCACACCAACTCCGCCGTCCTCCCCGCGGCGCTCGCACTCGCCGAGCGCGAGGACGCCTCCGGGCGTGAGCTGATCACCGCCGTGGTGGCCGGCATCCAGGTCATGGGCCTGCTCGGCGCGGCCCTGCCCAAGATGGTCACCATCGGGTGGCACGGCTCCAAGGTGCTCGGCGTCTACGGCGCCGCGGCTGCGGCCGGGCGGATTCTCGGCCTGACCCCGGCACAATTGGTCAACGCCTTCGGTATCGCCGGCAGCGACGCCGGCGGCGGAATGGAGTACGACAAGAGCGGCGGTGAGGTCAAGCGGCTGCACGCCGGATCCGCGTCGCGCTCCGGGCTCGAGGCGGCCGAGCTCGCACAGTTCGGCCTGACCGGGCCGCCGACCATCCTCGAAGGCCCCCGCGGACTCCTGCGGCTATTCGGCGACGGCGGGGACGTCGCGGCACTCGATGCCGTCTGGGACCGCTGGCTCGTGCTCGACACCATCGTGCGGTTCTACCCCTCGGTGGCCACCAACCACGCCCCGTTGGACGTCATCCGGCAACTGCGCACCGAGCATGACATCAAGCCCGCCGACATCGCCCGAATCCGGGTGGGGCTGGTCGACTTCGCCGTCGGCCACGGAGCCAGCATCACCCGGCCCGCGGACGCCATCTCGGCACAGTTCAGCCTCGCCTTCAGCATCGGCCTGCAGTTCATCACCGGGCACAACTCACCATCGGACTACTTCGACGCCGATCGCAGGACCGACCCGTCCATCCTCGCCATCGGCGACCTGGTAGAGCCCTACCCGATGCCGATCCCCGAGGGCGACCCCATCTTCAGCACCAAGGTGGACATCGAGTTGACGGACGGCACCACCCACAGCGCCTACCAGGCGGGATTCCGAGGTCACCCCGACCGTCCGGCCACCAAGGCCGAAGTCGAGGAGAAGTTCCGGGAGAATGTCGACGGGCTGATCAGCCCCGAACGCGCCGACACCCTGGTGGCACTGGTCGATACCCTGGAGACCCGCGGTTCGCTGGCCCCGGTGACCGCACTGCTCGGCGTCGGACCCTAGGGTGACCTGCGGGCCGATGGTCCGTGCCACGTAGGCGGATATAACGGCGTCCAAGTTCACTGACCACCGCGTAGACCATGACGCCGGGCGGCACAGCGACCGCTGGTCGAGGCGGCTCTGTAGCTGAGTCGGCGGCGTCGATGGCTTGGGTTCTGCACCAGTGGGCCTCCTCGCTGTCGCGGCTATCGGGCGATGACGGCCACGCCGGCGCGACCGCCGTCGACGTCCAGCACGATGCCGTGGACGAAGGCGGACTCGTCGCTGGCAAGGTAGATCGCGGCGTGCGCGATCTCCTGGGGCTTGCCCATCCGGCCGGCCGGGGTGCCGTTCATAGCCACCTCGGCCCGGTGCACTTCCCCGGGCACCGTCTCGAACACCACGCCAGGGGAGATGGCGTTGACGCGGACCCCCGCAGGGCCGAACTCGGCGGCCCAGGCCCGAGTCAGGGTCTCCATCGCGCCCTTGGTGGAGCTGTACAGCGGGCCGGCGGCGGTGCCTAGGCGGGCGATCCACGAACCCAGGTTGATGATCGCCCCGCCGCCCGCGTCCACCATGGCGGGCGCGATCGCCGCGGTCAGGAAGAACGGCGCCTTCACGTTCACCGCGTAAACTTGGTCGAAGGTCTTCTCGTCGACCGTCGCCGTAGCGCCGCCGGGATAGATGCCGGCGTTGTTGACCAGGATGTTGATACGTCCGCCCAGCACCGAGCTCGCCTGTTGGGCCAGTGCACGCGACGCTTCCGGGCTGCCGTCCAGATCGGCCCGCACGAACTCGGCGCGACCGCCCCGGGACCTGATCCCGTCCACGACCTCGCGGCCACGATGCCCAGCGGACCGGAGAGTGGGAGACTGCGCCTACCGGGGTCTTGCCGCCCGCCGCGTCGCCTGCCGTCCGGAGCGTCGTCCAAGCCCCCTCCCTCTCGACCTGAACTCGGAGAAACCACGGATGACCGAACGCGCCGACCGGATCATCGCCGCCTTGCGCAGCGGCCACGATCGCGTCGCCGACCGGGTGCGCGCACTGCCCGACGAAGATCTGACCCGTCCGTCCGGCGCATCCGCGTGGGACGTCTCGCACGTGCTCAGCCATCTCGGCAGCGGCGCCGAAATCGGTCTGGCGGCCCTCGACGCCGCCGTCACGGGCGGCCCCGCACCGACCGGTGATTTCAACAAGCAGGTGTGGGCTCGGTGGGATGCGATGGCCGCCGCCGAACACGCCGCCGGCTTCCTGACCGCGAACGAGGCGCTCCTGTCGCGCTGGGAGTCCCTCGATGCGGGCACCCGGCGGACCCTGCGCGTCGACCTCGGCTTCCTGCCCGCGC
>Ga0185299_10004849_pt1 | contig 15789 bp, 10 predicted proteins | sample PaiPotPPA55metaG_FD_128002 | JGI IMG/M metagenome (GOLD analysis project Ga0185299, IMG submission 128002) | Iron sulfur acid spring bacterial and archeal communities from Banff, Canada, to study Microbial Dark Matter (Phase II) - Paint Pots PPA... ...
TGATTGGCGTTTTGGCGCTTGTGCCGGCGGCCCCGCCCGCAGCCGTGAGCGAAAGCGCTTGGCTATTTGCTACAATCTCTGCTCGATTTTCGTCTTATTTCCCGCATTTCATTTACGTCAACTCCACCCCAACGGTCGATCGACCCGCAGACTGAACATGAATATCGAGCAAGCGCGTTTCAACATGATCGAACAGCAGATCCGTCCCTGGGATGTGCTGGACCAGGACGTCCTGAACCTGCTGTCGATAGTCAAGCGTGAAAATTTCGTTCCCGCCGCGTATCGCAACATTGCGTTCGCGGATCTCGAAATTCCGCTGCCCGCCGGCCAGCACATGCTGTTTCCGAGAGTCGAGGCGCGGGTGCTGCAAGAACTGGCCGTGAAAAAGCACGAAGTCGTGCTCGAGATCGGTGCTGGCTCGGGTTACATGGCGGCGTTGCTCGCCGCGCGCGGCCGTTCGGTCACCACTGTCGAGATCGAGCCCGAACTCGCGAAGCTGGCCGATGAGAATTTGGCGGCGAACGGGGTATCGAACGCGCAGGTCGCGCTCGGTGACGGCTCGCTGGGCTGGAAAGAAGGCGAACCCTATGACGTGATCTGCGTCTCGGGCGGCCTGCCGGTGATGCCGCAGGAGTTCCTCGATCAGTTGAAGATCGGTGGCCGGCTGGCGGCGTTTGTGGGCAGTGCGCCGGTCATGAAGGCGCAGATCATCACGCGCGTCGATGAAAAGCAATTCCGCGTCGCCGATATTTTCGAAACATTGGTCGCACCGCTCAAGAACGCCTTGCAGCCGTCGCGCTTCAAGTTTTAACGCGGCGCATTGGCAGATTCGGACTCGTGTCCACGCTTGCATCTCCGTTTTCGCGGCGAGTCCGAATCCTCACGTAGCAAGCTGCGCGTTTGTTTGTGCCGGTAGCACCGGCGGGTCAGAACGGCTCGCCAATGCTCACCACTTTCACCGGAATCCCATGCAAAATCTGTCCGCACCCGAACTGGCCGAATGGCTCGCCGATTCATCGCGTCCCGCCCCTGTCCTGCTCGACGTCCGCGAACCGTGGGAAATCGAAACCGCCAAGCTCGCCAACATCGTCGCCATCCCGATGCGCGACATCCCGGCCCGCAGCGAAGAACTGGACGACGAAGTGCAAATCGTCTGCATCTGCCACCACGGCGCCCGTAGCGCGCAAGTCGGCATGTTCCTCGAATCGCGCGGCTTTTCGCACGTGTTCAACCTGTTCGGCGGTCTTGACGCATGGTCGCGTCAGGTCGATCCGGCCGTGCCCACGTACTGATTCGTCGGCTTTCGCGTAACGCGGCGGCGCGCCGCTCGATGCCGCAATAAACGCGATAAAACCGCAATAAAAAACCGCGGGCTTCTGTCAAAGAAGCCCGCGGTTTTTTTCAAAGCCTGCAAAAAATCAAACCACGTTCATCGCCAGCGCGCTCTCGCGATAATGGAGGCTAGCCTTTTCGCTATCGCCGAGTTGTTCGTGCAATCGAGCGAGCGCCCGATGCGTGCGGATCTTCAAGGGTTCGTTATCGGCGAGCTTCAATGCCGATTCCAGGAAGGCCTGCGCCTTGCCCCACAACTGCTGATGCAGGCACAGCCGTCCAAGCGTGAACATCAAATCCGCGTCTTCCGTGCGTTCGTTCTGCCACGCTTCGGCGCGCTGGATCAACGGCAACGCATCGCCCGGCGACGCGCAATCCGGATAACGCCGCAACAAGCGCGCGTCCCAGTTGTGATTCAGCGCTTCTTCGACAATCTTGCGCGCATCGTTCCTTCTGTCCAGCGCGATCAGCAACTCCGCAGCAAGGTCAGCGAGACGAGGCGATTGCCGCTCGATCGGCGATAACGACTGCCAGAACTCCAGTAACGCGTCCGGGTTATGACGCCGGTCGCGCAGCAGATTTTCCGAGGCGACCTGACGCAAACGCACCGCGACCGCCGGATGCAACGCCTCGCGCTTCTCCAGCGTCTTGACCAGCTTCAGCACTTCGCCCCAGTTCTTCAACTGCTGCTGCGCGCGCAACGCGATCTGCTGCGCATGCAAACGCCGCCCGCCCTGCGCCTGCATCTCGGTCAACGCGACCAGCGCGCCATCGGCGTCGCGGCCATCGGCGCGCATGTCGGCGGTCGCCATCAAACGCGCGTCCTGCCAGTCGCCGTCCGTCACCTTCGCGAGCCATTCGTCGCGACGCGCGTACTCGTTCATCTCATGCGCCGCCTTCGCACCGATCAGGCCTGCCGCACCGGTGTTTTCATCGGCGATAAGGGAATCGCGCGCCGACTTCTCCGCCTTCGAAAAACGTCCGGCATACAGATGTCCGATAGCATCGCGTAACGCCGCATTCGCCTTCGCGAGCCGCGAGCGCGTGCGGTACGCCGACACCCGCTGCGGCATTTTCAGCACGCTGCGAATAGCGCGCAGCACGGCGTAGATCACGATGAACGACACGATCAGCGCCACCACGAACAGATTCAGCGATACATCCACCCGATACGGCGGCATCACGAGCAGCACTTGCCCGCCGTCGAAGACACCGACCAGCGCCAAGGCCGCGGCTGCCGCGAACAGCAGCACAAACCAGATGAGTCCACGCATCGTCATCATCCGCCTCGCTTGAACTGGTGAACCGCCGCGAGACTCGCGTTCAGATCGGGCACGGTGACCGCGAGCGATGCCTGATCGACTTGCTGCAGGAGCGAGCGGACCGCCTTGACCTTGCCCGACGATTGATCGAAGTAGCGGCCGAGCGCGGTATCGGCGGCGTGAAGGTCGGACTTGAGCGCGGGTTCGCTGCGCGACAGCAACGACAAACGTGCCGACAACAAGCGCAGCTTCACGTTCTCACGCACGAAATAACCTTGATCGGGAGACGCGAGCATGGCGTCGGCGTTATCGATACGACGCACCGTCACCAGGCTCGACAACTGCTGCCCGATCCCGGTGGCAACCTGCTGCAGCCACACTTTCCACTGCGGCTGATTAGTCGCTGCCGCGATCGACGCTGTGTTGGCGGGCGCATCCGCGTGCGCCGTAGCCGGCGCTATCGGCGCTTCGCCTGCGAGCGGCAGCGAGTCGATCTGATCGATGGCTGTATCGAGCTTGATGGCAAGCCCGGTGAGATCGGTGGATGGCGTTGCGCGCAGCTTGTCCATATCCTGCGCGATGGCCTTGCGGATGGTCACGATCTGCGGACCGGTAGTGGCAGCCAACCGCGTGTCGGCGCTTTGCAGCGCGAACAGCGCAAGCTGCACGTTGCCGGTGAGTTGCAACTGCTGGCTCGCGCTCGACAGGATCTGCTCGACTTCAGCAAGCGTCCAGTCGTCGCGATTGCTCGCCAGATCCTGATATTGCTGCTGCAGCGCCTGGCTTTGCGCCTGTGCGTCGGTGAGCTTGCCCTGGAACTGGATGATCTGCGTGTTGATCGCAGACACGGAGCTGGCGGCCTCATCGGCCTGGGCGCGCAACGCAGCGGTTTGCGTGTCGCTTGCTTGCAGACGTTGCGCGAGTTGTGCGTCGCGCTGATCGAACTTGCGGTTGAGCATGAAACCGCCCACCCCCGCGACCACCACCACGATCAACAGCACCAGCCAGAGTAGCGCGGTGCCCGCACCGCCGCCACGCTGTTTCGGCTGCGACTCGTAAGGCGTGAACGGTGTGTTCGGCGGCAACGGCGGAGTTGACGAGGTGGAGTGAGAAGAGGCCTTACTGGAATCGATCGAATCAGTCATGCGTGATTGAGCCGGTTGGTGAGCCGGCGTTGAAGCCGGCCTGGAATCCGTCGGCGCGGACTCCTGGTTGGTTTGACTGGATTGACTGAACGGCGCTGCCGTCGAGGCCTTGTATCCATGTTCCTGCGCTTTTGCAACCTGCGCTTCCAGTTCTCCTTGTTGCGCTTTCTGCCCCGCTGCCGGGGCGAAGATGTTAACGAGCGCCTGCACGATACGCTCGTCGCCGGCTCCAGACACCGTAATCCTATCAAAACCCGCTTGCCGCGCGGCTTCGGCAATACGCGGATGCGGCGTCACGATTGGCACATGCTTGAGCGTCAGGGTTTCATCGGCGGTGAGATACTCGCGGGCAAGTTCTTCGAGATTGCGCACGCCTTCCGAGCTCGTCAGCAACCAAGCGTGGGGCTCGCCGGCGAGCAGCGCGTGGATGCGTTCCCAGTCGCGCATGGACGGTTCCGGCACGATCCGCCGATACGCTGCCACCTTCTCCACCTTCGCACCCGCTGCGCTCAGCGTGTCCGCAAGCCACTCGCGGCCGCCGTCGCCACGCACGATCAGGACGCGTTTGTCTTTGAGACCATCGGGGCCGAAATGCGCTTCGATAGCCGCATAGAGCGCTTCGGAATCGTAACGGGGATCCGTTGGTGTTTCGGTCACCGCTGCACCAGCCGCCGGGCTGATGATCGTATAGGCCGGTGGTGCCACGCCTTGTCGCGCGAGCGCGGCCACACTGCCGGGTCCGACCACGCCGATCGGAACATGCGAAGGCCACGCGGAGCTGAGCGCGGCGAAAGCGTGATCGATTGCATTCGGCGATACGAAGACCACCAGCGCAAACCCAAGTTCAGCGGGCGCGTACAACTCGCCGAGCGCGGCGCGCAGCGGCGCGTCATCGGCCACAGGGCCGATATCGATGAGTGGAAACTCGATCGGCTCGAAACCGGCACGCGCAAGCAGGGCGAACAACGCGGCCGACTGGCCCGAAGGACGGGTGACGACAACGGCCGGTCGCTGCGTTGGCCGTTGACCCGATGAAAAAGCCGATCCTGGAGCGCTCGCCATCAGTCGGCAGGCGATGCAGCGGGAGGAATACGTGCGCCGCTCGCAGTGCTTAACGCACGGACGATGTCCATCGCGCCCTGCGCTTCGAGTTCGGCCGACACGCGGCTGCCGAGATCGAGCGCAGCCTGTATGTCGGCGGCCTTGGCCGAGCCTTCGGCGCGCAGAACCCGCGTGCCGTCGGTAGTCGATACGCAGCCGCGCAGATGCAGCACGCCGTCGCGCCAGTCGGCATACGCGGCGAGCGGTACTTCGCAACTGCCACCGAGCGAGCGCGACACCATCCGTTCGGCTTCGACTGCCGCCGCCGTCGCTTCATGATGCAAGGGCGAGAGCCACGCGGCGAGATCCTCGCGGCCAGCGCGAATTTCGATACCCAGTGCGCCCTGCCCTGCAGCGGGCAAACTGGTTTCAGCCGGCAAGCTCGCACGAATCCGTGATTCGAGGCCGAGCCGTTTCAACCCGGCGGCGGCAAGAATGATCGCCGCGTAATCGCCACGATCGAGCTTGCCGAGCCGGGTATCGAGATTGCCGCGCAACGGGCGGACGTCGAGATGAGGGAAATGCATGCGCAACATGGCTTCGCGGCGCAGGCTGGACGTCCCCACAATGCTGCCTTCAGGCAACTCCTCAAGCGACGCATAGTGCGGCGAGACGAAGGCATCGAGAGGATCTTCGCGTTCGAGGATCGTGCTCAGGGTGAAGCCGTCCGGCAATTCCATAGGCACGTCTTTCAGCGAATGCACGGCGAGATCGGCGCGGCCGTCGGCGAGTGCGGCTTCCAGTTCCTTGACGAACAGGCCCTTGCCGCCGACCTTCGATAAGGTCCGGTCGAGAATCTGATCGCCGCGCGTCGTCATTCCGAGGATTTTGACGTCGCAAGATGGATATAATTTGTGCAGCGCAAACCGCACGTGCTCGGCCTGCCACATGGCTAGACGGCTTTCCCGCGAGGCAATAATCAGACTTTCGGGCGGTGGTGTGGAAGGCGTCTCGGAGTTCATTGCAGGTAGATCGAATGACGGGATGGATAACAAACAATGGTAGCACGCACGCCATTGCCCATTTACAGTCGGATCCCGCGCCCAAGCGCCGCGGCACGGGCTTCGAGCGATGCGGCAGGACGGAGACAACCAGGTTTTGCCGCATCGCGCGGCATCGCCGGGGCACGCATTTAATCGTGCGGCTGCGGTCAGGCGCCTTCGCATCCCCGGTTTTATCCGCAACGCAGTAATGCAGCATGGCAAAGCAGTCGAACGTCGCACTGGCCGGCGGTGTCGCGCCGGTCTCCGGCCTCCGGCCGCCTCCGTATCCTGTCTCTGGCTTTCAAGAGGAATTCAACGTGACGTCTCCCGGATCGGCGCGCAACGCCCGCCCCCGCCGCAACGCAGTATCGAAGGATGCTTCTTCCACCGCGCCCGATACGGCGTCCGCCACCATTAGCCGCGCGGCAACTGTCGTCAAGGCGTCCAAAACCACCGGGATGACCAAACGCGTGGCGAACGGACGTGCTGCAGCCATTCCCGCGCCCGAGGCAACAGGGAAGAACGGCAAGCCGGCCAAAGCCTCGTCGCGCACGCGCGACGACAAGGACCTGCCGCTCTTCGAAGACATCCGCTATCTCGGCCGCCTGCTCGGCGACGTCGTGCGCGAGCAGGAAGGCGACAAAGTGTTCGATGTCGTCGAAACGATTCGTCAGACGGCAGTGAAATTTCGTCGCGAGGAAGACAACGAGGCGTCGCAGACGCTGGAAAAGCGCCTGAAATCGCTCTCGCCCGAGCAGACGGTGAGCGTCGTGCGCGCGTTCAGCTATTTCTCGCACCTGGCGAATATTGCGGAGGACCGGCATCACAACCGGCGCCGCAGGATCCACGCGCTGGCGGGTTCGGCCCCGCAGCCCGGCACGATGGCCTATGCAATCGAACGCCTGAAGGCGAGCCCGAATGCGGCGTCGGCGAAAGCTACGCTGCAGAAATTCTTCGATGACGCGCTTATCGTCCCCGTGCTCACTGCCCACCCGACCGAAGTCTCGCGCAAGAGCATTCTGGACGCGCAGCACGAAGTCGCCCGACTGCTTGCCGAGCGCGATCAGGAACTGACCGCGCGCGAACGGGCGCACAACGAGGCGATGCTGCGCTCGCGCGTCACGTCGCTGTGGCAAACCCGGATGCTGCGCGATGCCCGCCTGACCGTCGCCGATGAAATCGAAAACGCGCTGTCGTATTACCACGCGACGTTCCTCGAAGAGATCCCCGCGGTTTACGCCGATATCGAAAGCGCGCTGACCGAGCACGGCCTGCCCGCGCGTTTGCCGCCGTTCCTGCAAATGGGTAGCTGGATCGGCGGGGATCGCGACGGTAATCCGAATGTCACCGCGCCCACGCTGGTGCACGCCATCACGCGACAGGCCACGGTGATCTTCGAACACTATCTCGATCAGGTGCATAAGCTGGGCGCGGAGTTGTCGGTGTCGCATTTGCTGGCCGGCGCGAGCGATGCGCTCAAGGCGCTCGCCGATGCTTCGCCGGATTCGTCGCCGCATCGTATCGATGAGCCTTATCGACGGGCGTTGATCGGCGTGTATGCGCGGCTGGTGGCCAGCGCCGACGAACGGCTCGGACACGGCGTGGTCGCGGCGCGCAGCCATCATCCGGCGAAACCGTACATATCGGCGGCCGAATTTGCCGCCGACCTGAACGTGCTGCTCGAATCGCTGGCGACGCATCACGGCGAGTATTTGTCGGCGCCGCGGCTCTCGCCGCTGGCGCGTGCGGCCGAGGTGTTTGGTTTCCATCTGGCGAGTATCGACTTGCGCCAAAGCTCGGATATTCACGAAGCGGTGATCGCGGAACTGCTCGCGCGGGCGGGCGTCCAGGACGATTACGCGGCGCTGCCCGAAGCCGATAAGGTCACGTTGCTGCTAAGCGAACTGGCGCAACCACGACCGCTGCGCCTGCCCTATTTCGAATACTCGGATCTCGCCAAGAGCGAACTCGGCGTACTGGAAACGGCGCGCGTAACGCGTGAGAAATTTGGCACGCGCGCGGTGCGCAACTACATCATCTCGCACACAGAAACGGTCAGCGATTTGCTGGAAGTGATGTTGCTGCAGAAAGAAACGGGCCTGCTGCATGGTCGTCTGGGACATGCCAAAGATCCCGCGCACGATGGCCTGATGGTCATTCCGCTTTTCGAAACCATCGCCGACTTGCGCAATGCGCCGCACATCATGGGCGACTTTTTTGCGCTGCCGGGCGTGGACAAGCTGGTCGAACTGCAAGGCGGCGAGCAGGAAGTGATGCTCGGTTACTCCGATAGCAACAAGGACGGTGGTTTCCTCACATCGAACTGGGAACTCTATCGCGCGGAACTGGCGCTGGTCGCTTTGTTCAAACGGCACAAGACCACGCTGCGGCTATTTCATGGCCGCGGAGGCACGGTCGGCCGCGGGGGCGGTCCGACCTATCAGGCGATCTTGTCGCAGCCGCCGGGTACCGTCGATGGCCAGATCCGCACGACCGAGCAAGGCGAAGTGATCGCGAGCAAGTTCGGCAATGCGGAGATCGGGCGTCGCAATCTCGAGCTCGTGGTTGCTGCAACGCTCGAGGCTTCCCTCTTGCCGCACGAGAACGCGCCGCCGCAATTGCCGCTGTTCGAAGCCACCATGCAGACGCTGTCGGATTCGGCGATGGCCGCGTATCGCGCGCTGGTCTACGAAACGCCCGGCTTCAAGGAGTATTTCTTCGAATCGACGCCGATCTCGGAGATCGCGGAATTGAACATCGGCAGCCGGCCGGCATCGCGAAAGCTCCAGGATCCGAAGCAACGCAAGATCGAAGATCTAAGGGCTATTCCATGGGGCTTCTCGTGGGGTCAATGCCGCTTGTTGCTGACCGGTTGGTACGGCTTCGGCAGCGCGGTAACTGAATTCCTCGACAGCTCTCCCGATGCCGCCGAGCGCACCCGCCGTCTCGCCACGCTCAAGAAGATGCACAAGACCTGGCCGTTCTTCGCGAATCTGCTCTCGAACATGGACATGGTGCTGGCGAAGACGGATATCGCGGTGGCGTCGCGTTACGCGCAGCTCGTCACCGATAAAAAACTCCGCAAGCATGTGTTCGGCCGGATTGTGGCGGAATGGGAGCGGACGTCGAGCGTGTTGTCGGAGATCACGGGGAATAACGAGCGGCTCGCGAATAACCCGCTGCTCGCGCGGTCCATTAAAAACCGCTTTCCGTATCTCGATCCGTTGAATCACTTGCAGGTGGAGTTGCTGAAACGCCATCGAGCGGGGGACGACAACGTTCGGCTGGGACGCGGGATTCATTTGACGATCAACGGGATTGCGGCGGGGCTGCGTAATACGGGGTGATCCATCCTTTGCAGCGTGATCGCTTCAATGAAAAAGCCGGCGTGTGCAGCCGGCTTTTTCTTATTCCGCCTCGATAGGCGACGACCTGATCGCGACGTTTCATCGATTGCTCAAGGTTTTCGTCAGTATTTTCTTGCCAGCGGCAACGCTACAATAAGCGCCCTCTTGTACTGGTACAAGTTACACAGTTATTCTGGTATCTAACCACCCAGAGCCACTGCCGGACTTTTCCAAAGCGCGTATCGAGCCTCATGTCCCTGTCACCCACCGCCCCCGCCGCCAGCAAAAACGACGCTGCCCCGCCCCTCGACGCTACGCCGGCACGTGCGCTCGGCGACTTCATCCGCGCTCATCGAGAAAGATTGTCGCCAATGGCTGTCGGCCTGCCGCCCGGCCCGCGCCGCCGCACGCCGGGCCTGCGGCGCGAAGAAGTCGCCCAATTGTGCGGCGTCAGTCCGACCTGGTACACGTGGATAGAACAGGGACGGCCGGTGTCCGCTTCCGCCGACGCGCTCGCGCGCATCGCGGTCGCGTTGCAGTTATCGCGGGCCGAGCGGGCTTATCTGTTCGAACTTGCCGCCCAGCGCGATCCCGCCGAACCCGATCCGGCGGCGCAGGACGCGCCGGCAGCGCTGCTGAAATCGGTGGAATTGATCGATGCGCCCGCCTACGTTCTCGACCGCCAGTGGAACGCGTTGCGCTGGAACGCACAAGCGGCGGCGTTGTTTGTCGGCTGGCTGGATGGCGTTCAGGACCGCAATCTGCTTAGCTTCACGTTCACGGCGCCGGGGGCGCAAAGTTTGATCGTGGATTGGGAGACGCGCGCACGACGGCTGGTGGCCGAGTTTCGGGCCGATTCGATCCGCCATCTGAACGATGCTCCCACGCGGGCGCTGATCGATTCGCTCAGTGACGCCAGCGATGCGTTTGCGCGTTTTTGGGCATCGCAGGACGTCGGCGAACGGGAAGGCGGTGCGCGGGAATTCAATCATCCGACGCGCGGGCGCCTGGTGTTCGACCAGATTACGTTCAAGCCGGCGCATCGGGAAGATTTGAAACTGGTGATCCTGGTAGGCGCCGACGCGGCGGGACTTTCCAGTCGATAGCCGATAGTCGATAGCCAAAAAAATGCCCGGCTTATCAGGTCGGGCAAAGCCGCATCTCCCCGGCAGGGCCAGAGGAGAACGGGGACACATGGTGAGCCGTGCGTGCCGCGCCAATTGTTTCGCGCGCCGCGGGGCTCGCATCCGTTGGTACGCAGGCTGAAGCGAAACGGATGCATCCGGATGCAAAAAAACCAGCGCGGTTCGAAATGATTATTTCTGTAAGATCAATCGCGCCGCCCACCCGACCGGTCCCATGACGACAACCCTTCCCCACGACCCGACCCCCGACACCCTCGTGCAATTGCTCGATCGCGTTGCCAGCGAAGATGCCGCCGCGTTGCGCGCGCTCTACGATTTAACTTCCTCGAAACTGTTTGGCCTGGCGCTCCGTATATTGGTGAAGCGGGAGTGGGCCGAAGAAGTGTTGCAGGATGCGTTCGTCAATATCTGGCGATACGCGGGCGACTACAAAGCAGGCCTGTCCGCGCCGATGACCTGGATGGCGGCGATTGTCCGCAACCGGGCCCTCGATTATTTGCGGCGGCAAAAGGCCAACGGGGCAAGCGCCGAAACAGAATGGAGCGATGCGTTGGACGATACCTTGCCGGCGAACGAGGCAGATCCCTCCGAGCAGATGTTGATGAGCCAGGAAGCACGGCAACTCGCCATCTGCCTGGAGCGGCTCGAAGCCAATCAGCGACAGGCTGTGGCGCTGGCCTACCTGCGCGATCAGAGCCACAGCGAAGTGGCCGACATCCTGAAAGTACCGCTCGGCACGGTGAAGTCGTGGATTCGGCGCGGCCTCGAAAAACTTAAAACGTGCCTGGGAGGCCTGTGATGGATTTGCATCGACACGCAGGCCTGGTCGATCAGCTCGCCGCCGAATATACGCTCGGCGTTTTGCGTGGCGGTTCTCGAAGGCGGTTTGAGAGTATTTCGCAGCACGATCCGGCGATTCGTCTCGCGGTGGAGACCTGGCGCTTGCGGCTCGCGGCCATGTCCGAACTCGAGCCCGCGGTCGCGCCGCCGCCTGAGGTTTGGCCGGCTATCGAGCGGCGCTTGAATCTAGTGAGCGCACGGCGCGACGCGGCGGCCGCCCGGCCGGTTCCGCCTGCTGCCCCGGTTCCTCGACCGAAGCCGAGCTGGTCCGAGAATCTCTCGTTCTGGCGCGGCTGGTCGATAGCGGCCACCGCCATTGCCGCTATTGCGCTGGTCGTGTCTATTCGCGAGCTTTCGACGCTCGCGCCTGTACCAGCGCCCGTGCCCGCGCCGCAAGTCGCGCAGGAACCGCGGATCGGCTATGTGGCTACGCTTGCCGATGACAAATCGAATGCGAGGATGCTCGTGACGTGGGATGACCGGACTTCTGAGGTCACTGTGCGGCGCTTGAGCGGTTCGTCAGATCCCTCCGATAAATCCATGCAGCTCTGGGGTCTGCCGAAGGAGGGGCACCCGGTTTCACTGGGCGTGCTGCCGGCCGGGGGAACCGCACGGTTCAAAGCGGCTTCTGTGAATGCGTATCCGGTGTTGGCGGTTTCCGTCGAACCTGTCGGCGGGTCGCCGAATCCAAATGCGCCGACCGGCCCGGTTGTCTATACGGGTAAGGTGATTCCGGCGGCCTGATGGTGTTGGTCCTGGGCTGAGAGGGGCGTCGCGAGGCGTCCCTTTTCTTTTGTGCTTGTGGCGGTTGCGTGGTCGATGGTTGCTCGTTTGTCATTGCCTGTAAAATCGCCAGTTCCGCGGGTTTCTATCCGGATTGCGCTACACCCGGCCACCTGCCATCGACTTTCCGCCCTCTTACGAACATCACTATGACGTCCCAACTGCACAAAAAAGGCGAAGCCTGGTCGGCTCGCTTCAACGAACCAATGTCCGATCTGGTCAAGCGCTACACGTCATCGGTGTTCTTCGACAAGCGCCTCGCGCTCGTCGATATCGAGGGGTCGCTCGCGCACGCCGCCATGCTGGCCGCGCAAAAGATCATCGGCGATGCGGATTTCCTGGCCATCCAGCAAGGCATGACGCAGATTCGCGGCGAGATCGAACGCGGCGAATTCGAGTGGAAACTCGATCTGGAAGACGTCCACCTGAACATCGAAGCACGGCTGACGGCGCTTATCGGCGATGCCGGCAAACGCCTGCATACCGGCCGCTCGCGCAACGACCAGGTCGCGACCGACATCCGCCTGTGGCTTCGTGGCGAAATCGACCGGATTGGTGAATTGCTGGTCGAGCTACGCCGTGCGCTGATTGATATTGCCGAGCAAAACGCCGAAACCATCATGCCGGGCTTCACCCACCTGCAAGTCGCTCAGCCCGTGACGTTCGGCCATCACCTGCTGGCTTACGTCGAAATGTTCAGCCGCGACAGCGAACGTCTGCTCGATTGCCGCAAGCGCGTGAACCGCCTGCCGCTTGGCGCTGCGGCGCTCGCCGGCACGAGTTATCCGATCGATCGTCACGCCGTGGCGAAGACCCTGGGCTTCGACGGCATCTGCGCAAACTCGCTCGACGCCGTATCTGACCGTGACTTCGCCATCGAATTCACTGCGGCTGCCGCGCTGATCATGACCCACGTATCGCGCTTCTCGGAAGAACTCGTGCTGTGGATGAGCCCGCGGGTGGGTTTCATCGACCTGGCTGACCGCTTCTGCACCGGCTCGTCGATCATGCCGCAGAAGAAGAACCCGGACGTGCCCGAACTGGCGCGTGGCAAGACGGGGCGCGTGAACGGGCATCTGATTGCCTTGCTAACGCTGATGAAGGGCCAGCCGCTCGCGTACAACAAGGACAATCAGGAAGACAAGGAACCGCTGTTCGATACCGTCGATACCGTCTCGGATACCCTGCGTATCTTCGCCGAAATGGCAGCGGGCATCACGGTCAAGCCGGACGCCATGCGCGCAGCCGCGTTGCAAGGGTTTTCGACGGCGACCGATCTCGCGGACTATCTGGTGAAACGCGGCCTGCCGTTCCGCGATGCGCACGAAGCGGTAGCGCTGGCCGTGCGGATCTGCGTGGACCGCGGCTGCGATCTGGCCGACCTGACGCTCGACGAAATGCGCGCGGAACTGCCGAACGTGGCGCGTTTGATTGGCGACGATGTGTTCGAATACCTCACGCTGGAAGGCTCGGTCGCGAGCCGGAATCATGCCGGCGGAACAGCGCCGGAACAGGTTCGGGCGGCAGCGAAGGCGGCTCGGGCGGCGTTGGGGTAATCAAGGCAGCCAGCGATGCATATCGCGGGACCGATCGTAGCTAATTTGGCTACGACCGTAGCCGATCTGGCTACAGTCACGCGCGGCAATTGCTCAGCATGCATTCAACTCCGTTGTTTCCGGTACGCCCATGATCATCCGTCCCAAACTCAACTGGTTCCGCATGCTGTTCGTCTGGCGCGGGTCCGTGCTGCCGCAACTACTGCCGCGCCTCGCGTTGATCTTCGTGTTGTCCGTCGCTGCAATCGTGATGCATGACCATGTGCGAAGTTATCCGGTCGGACTCGGTACGCCGCCGTTCGCGCTGGTTGGCATCGCGCTCGCCGTGTTCCTGGGCTTTCGCAATAGCGCAAGCTATGAGCGCTGGTGGGAAGGCCGCAAGCTGTGGGGTTCGTTACTGATCCACGGCCGCTCGCTCGCGCGGCAGGCGCTGACGTTGCCGCGCGGTGTAAAAAGCGAAGACACGCACGAGTTCATCGCGGGAATTGGCGCACTTGGTCACGCACTGCGACACGAAATGCGTCGCACCGACCCACTCCCCGACCTCGCTACACGCCTTCCGTCAACGCTTTATCAGCGGGTCGTTCAAGCGCAATATCGCTCGTCGCTGATCCTGCGATGGCTCGGCGAATGGTCGAGCACGCGCGCTCGCGAAGGCGCACTCGACGGCTACGGCGTGCTCGCCTTCGAGCAAAACCTGAACGAGTTGTCGGCCGTGATTGGCGGCTGCGAAAGGCTGGCGTCAACGCCTCTGCCGTTCTCGTATTCGGTGATGATCCACCGGACCGTGTATCTGTTCTGCGTGATGCTGCCGTTCGGGCTTGTCGATGGAGCAGGTTTTCTCACGCCCTTGTTCGCGCTGCTGGTCGCGTACGCGTTCATGTCGCTGGAGGCGATCGCGGCGCAGATCGAAGATCCGTTCGGTCTCGAAGAAAACGACCTGGCGTTGACCGCGCTATGCGACTCGCTGGAAACCGCACTCCACGATATGGCCGCCGATCCGGCGTTCGCCCGACCACCGAAGGCATTGCCGGAACCGGGCGTGACCGAGCGCTGGTTTATCGTTACCTGAGACGCAAATCAAGCCGACCACCAATGACAAAGGCCCGCATTCGCGGGCCTTTGTCATTCCTACGTTCTCACGCTGTCACATCAGCGCTCGAGCGCAACGCAATCGACAAAATACTCGATACGCCCGTTGATCATCTCACCAACCAACCCGTGGATATCCGTATGGAAGCCCGGGAAGCGTTCGTTGAACTCACGCGCAAAACGCAGGTAGTCCACGATCGTCTTGTTAAACCGCTCGCCCGGAATCAGCAGCGGAATACCCGGCGGATACGGCGTCAACAGGATGCTGGTCACACGCCCTTCGAGTTCGTCGATAGGCACGCGATCGATCTCGCGATGCACCAGTTTTGCATACGCTTCGGACGGCTTCATGGCCGGCTCCATGCTCGAGAGATACATCTCGGTGGTCAGTCGGGCAATATTGTTGGCCCGATAAACGCTATGAATCTGCTCGCACAGATCCCTCAATCCTATGCGCTCATACGACGGATGCTGCGCGATGAAGTCCGGCAACACACGCCACAGCGGCTGGTTATTGTCGTAGTCGTCCTTGAACTGCTGCAACTCGGTGACCATCGAATTCCAGCGGCCCTTCGTAATGCCGATCGTGAACATGATGAAGAACGAATACAGCCCGGTCTTCTCCACGATAATTCCGTGCTCCGCCAGATATTTCGTCACGATCGCGGCCGGAATCCCCGTCTCGCCGAACTCGCCGTCCACATCCAGTCCAGGCGTGATGATGGTCGCCTTGATCGGATCGAGCATGTTGAAGCCTTCGGCAAGCGGCCCGAAACCGTGCCAGCGGTCGTTGGGCTTCAGCACCCATTCTTCACGATCGCCAATGCCCTCTTCCGCGAGCGCTTCCGGTCCCCACACCTTGAAGAACCATTCGTCGCCGTATTCATCGTCGACCTTGCGCATGGCACGGCGGAAATCGAGCGCTTCCGCAATCGACTCCTCCACCAGCGCCGTGCCGCCCGGCGGCTCCATCATGGCCGCGGCCACGTCGCAGGACGCGATGATCGCGTATTGCGGGCTCGTGGACGTGTGCATCAGGTACGCCTCGTTGAAGCGGTGCTTGTCGAAGGTGCTGTTCTCGGAGTCCTGGACCACGATCTGCGACGCCTGCGAAATCCCCGCGAGCAGCTTATGCGTGGAGTGCGTGGCGAACACCAGCGCGCCCGTGCGCGGACGCCCCGCGCCGATCGCGTGCATGTCCTG
>Ga0185299_10004852_pt1 | contig 15783 bp, 19 predicted proteins | sample PaiPotPPA55metaG_FD_128002 | JGI IMG/M metagenome (GOLD analysis project Ga0185299, IMG submission 128002) | Iron sulfur acid spring bacterial and archeal communities from Banff, Canada, to study Microbial Dark Matter (Phase II) - Paint Pots PPA... ...
CGCCTCTTCCAGCTTTCGTGACAGCCACTGTTGTAGTTCAGATTTGCGTTCCGATGAAAGCGAAACAAAGCGAACACCGAGATGCCCCGTTTTCAGCCAGCAGATTGTCGATTCTGCCACGAATGGTGCTTTGTGACCCGGTATGCTGAACTGAACCTGCACAGGTTCCCCGTTGTTGATAGGAACTGATGTACTCACGGCCATTCCCCCTTCGCTGATGTTCACGCTGTGGCAGCGAACTTCGGGCATGTTTCGTCTCACGATGGTGACTGGGCTAGAGATGGGACACCGGAAGTAGCGTCGCCGTTCTCTCAATATCAGTCCGTAAGCAGGCTTGAGAGTGTTGCGAATGGACTGCGGAGAAAGGGGCCACCCAAAGACAAAACCTGTCCTTCTGCGGAAGGCCGCTGTGGCGTATACATCACCTCCGCCGATGGCAAACGTCACCGCCGTTCGGTTGGATGCCGAGAGACGCACCTCGTCCATGATCACCCCGGCCTGTTCCCGTAGTTGGAGATCAACGATAACAGCATCAAATTTTCTGTGGCTCAAAAGGCTAATAGCCGCTTTCCCGCCCTGACAGGCCTCGGGAGAAATAGACAATTCCCGCAGGGCGAGACTGAACTGCTGGATTGTGGCCGGGTCAGCGGATGCCAAGAGTGCAAATGCTATTGCCATGATGAGGTAACTTCTTAATCGGATCGGGCGTCACAGACATTTCTTTCCCACTTAGACCCTACTCCCGCTCGGTAGAGCGCCATAGTTACGAGGGGCCAGTCCGCCAATCCAATGGTGCTCCGCTTAATGGCTTTTTGGCCCTCAACACAACCTTGCGGTGTCTGCCGAACAGTGTGACCGATTTTACGAGTGTCCTTCCGTGCGAACTCGCGCCCTCAGTCGGAGAGTAGGCTTGATTCATGTACACGATCAGCAAGGCATTGGAAGGGATCATTCTGACTTGTCAAGACTGCACTCACATTGAGCGCGTCAGTCATTTCAGCCTTAGTCTCGGTAGTCAGCGCACTCAGGCCGCGCAAGCGATGCAGGCACACTCACGGCACGAGCACTATACGGGTCCGCTACTCGAACTTCTCCCGAACAAATGTGAAGTGCTCGCATCGGCGGCAGTAGGCAGGCATGCGTGGATATGCGACTAGGTAGCGGTGTCAATTCTTACAAATCTCGGTGTCACGCAGGACTAACACGATTCGGTACGTCTACTTGGCATTGCATCTCTCTGTGATGCGGAAGCGCCTAAGTCGGTCGGTCAGTTGTTGACTTTGCCGACAAGATACTTGGCACGCATCCGTAGCCAAGCCTCTTGAAGGAGGTCTTCGGAAACTATGCCCTGATGTTTCATGTAAATAGTTGTCGTAGCGATTAACTCGTCCATCTGGCTATGGAGCTCGATGTGACGCTGTATGGCGTTCTCATCGGCGGCTGGTGAAGAACGCACTGCTCGCGGCGCTGATGCAAACTGGTCCACCCTCGATTACAGCAGACTTAGGGTCAATACGAGCGAACTTCAGTTCACTATTCGGTTCTGCCGAGTGAACTTCAGTCACTATCTTAGCGGCGGCATAAGGACGATGATTAGTCTTTACACGAGTCGCCGGATTCGTGCGGGGTAGATGGAGGACAACAATGAACCTCGGAGGATTCTCGATCTGGAGGTTTTTTGGAATCTCCGCTTTCAAGTCCCGAGTCTCCCGGAGGATTGGCATTCCGCTTACGCAAAGCGGTCGCCGCCGCAAGTTGGGTGCATTCATTTTCAGGCTGTTTGGCTTCTAGTTATGGACAGAGACCAGCGCCTAGAACTGCTGCAAAAGTTCTTCCGTCAGCTATTCCTTACTGCCAAAAACTCCCTCGACTGCATCGACATCCTCAAGTTCGGTATTCCGGAGGAGCAAGAGGTCGCTGGACTGCTGGAGACCTTCAATCAGGCGGTAATCACTTCCAAGGAAATAGATCGGTACCTGAACGATGCACGCATCGCCCCCGAGGCGGTGACCGCGAAGGACGATCCGGCAAAGGCGACAGCAAACTGGTCATCTCAGGATGATTCGTTTGGGATGAGGTAGAGCGGCAGGTTTATGGCAGAAGAGATCACATACTTTTCGGATCGGCCACCACAGAATGGCAACGGACGCAACTACATGGATAGGGCCAAAGAAGCGGTGGGGCGACTCAAGAGCAAAAAATTGAATGCCCTCCTGCCTAGTCGGGCGGAATCGCGAAACTCCAACATAACCAAGACCCACGGGCAAGCAATCGCCGTGCCCTCGCAGGCCTCACGTCCGACGAGTGCACTGGTTCTAAACGGAAACGGACCGCTACCGCGTTAATCGAAGATGACCACGACTTAGTTCCGCTGCTGCGGCAGGCTTCGAACGAGGAACTTGCCCCCCTAGTTGAATACATTGTCGAGAAGGGTGGTGTCACTGCCCAGCTTCACCGAACACAGAGATACAGACAATATTCTGTGAGTCGTGACCACAGCAAGTACGCGGATGACATCGCGGCGGAGATTCAGAAGTTCGGAGCAAACACGTTCTGGTCGCACGCCTTTCGGAAAGGACGGGGAATAGAATACCGCAAAATATTAAGAGAGGTGGCGAAGCGGTGTGGCGTCAAAGTTGGGTGGTGGGATGAGACCGCTGAAATTGAACAGGGTGTATTGGCGGCGGTGTTGAGCAAGTCCTACGACAAAATGACACGAGAGCACGACTGTTGTTGCGGAACTTTCAGCCCTTCGCGTCACCGGATTCCCGCAATTTCCGCGCTTTTTCAAACAAAGCCTCGCGCTCCGCTGCCCGCAATTTCCGACCCGGTTCAAACTGAGCATCGCGCTCCGCGAATGGCTTGTCGTCGTCTATGTACCAAGGACCGCACTCATACGTGCCATTGCCTTTCCACCCCCAAGGACTCAAGGGGTGCGCCGTGCTGCTGTAGGAGGGCGGCAACTCCGTAACGTATGAGCATCCATTAGCGTCGAAGTGCAGTAGTTCGTTATCAGTTTGCGTGATTTCGCTAACAGTTTGCACGTCCACGCCCGATGGCGTAACCTTGACCACCTTGCCCTTGTTCCAGTAACACCCGCTGAACATGTAAACGTCCTGACCAACCACAAGTGCGGTCAGCATTGCCCTCCTCTTTTGCCATTGCTTCTTCCTGATTTCAGCGCAGCCTTCGTTTTTACACTCGCAGTCAAGGGTACGGCAATCCTTATGCTGTTCGTGGTAACAATTCAAACAGCAGCCGCGTTTGTTTTCTTCGTTTTGTTTCTTTTCTTTGTTTCCTTTGGTCGTCAACCACCACGCCGCAACTCCAAGCATAGTGAGGATGACACCAGCTATTTGGATTTCGGACATAAGTCTCCATCTCCTTGATTAGACACCTGAGATTAGGTACTTGGGTAGCAAATCCCACACCCATTTAGTTAGACTGCTGCGCACTCCTGCACAAAGGCTTTACCTCCCCATTCAATGCCCGCCGCCGCTATCCCAGAACAAACTGCTGGGCGTTCATGACAATCAGCGCAAATTATCTGTCGAAGTACATTGCTTCGCGTCTGTTCGCTCATCAGGGGTAGTGGTATCGCTAACGGCTCGCCTTCCTTTGTGAGTTCTACTTCATGCCGATTCTGTGTCGAGGTTCACGATGTCGGGGTCAGTTGACGCTATCAAACGATTTCGCGTTTTGACCACGGTGAGCGCAACGGCGATTTGGACGAAGAGCCGCCGTGGCGGCGGACGCTACCGCGTGTTCGGCGGGAAACACTTGGGTCCACCCAATGTCCCGCGCCCGGCGCACTTATCGATAGGGAACTAAGACTTATAAACAGTTACCGCAAGCTGGCCAAGAAAGCTCGCATCTCGCGCAGCACGTCGTCTGGATTCGACAGGAAGACATAGTGGTCGGCACCCTATAGTTCCACCACACGCGTTCCACCTGAGGCGTGATTCATTCTGTCGATTCTGTGCCGCGTCATGCCCACATACATCCCATAAACCGCCTCGACAATAGTGCGCTCCCCTTCATCCGTTACGTGGTTTTCTTGCAACTGCTCGTCAGGAGTTTTTGGAAATCCGACGAGGGCCAACACGGGCACGCGAATCTGCGAGTAGTCGTGCTTCTCGCGGCCAGCCATGATCGCTGCGGGCACATCCCCCGGCGTTTTGTATGGCCCGACACTTCCACCGGAACTCTCAGCAAACTCAGAGCGCAATTCAGACTCGGGAATTGCGACGTTCCCATTCGCCGCTCGCCAATCGCGGTAGGCTCGGAACGATTTTAGATCGGAGGCAGAAGGCGATGGCGCATTCTGCATGGTCTTGGGTAGTTTGCGGCAGAGCGCAATGTATTCCGTGTAGTCATCCGTGGCGTCATTGAGTGCATCGAGGTAAACGAGTCCACCAATTCGATCATAGTGATGAATACCCAGTTGGGACAACTCATCTCCCGCGACCGAGTGACCCGCCATTACGGGCTTTACCAGTTTGAGTGCATCGATAATACGCAGATCATCCTCTGCTCGGCGTTGTTCGGAATAGTCGGATCGCGTGCGGGTGGACGCTCCGTAGCCTCGTCGCGCGATTCCGTACACGTGATAGGACTCGGCTAGTTTCTCGGCAAAGCCATCGAATACGTGCGCTGTTGTTCCGAGACCTGCCAACAGTACGACGGGCCGTCCCGAACCGCCCCAATCGAGTACCTCCAACCGAACGCCGTCCTCTACCGAGATGAACTGGACGTTATGTCTCGATGGGTCGTGCCAGCCCTGAGCGCATCCGGGAGCAAGCACCATCAAAACTGGAATAAGCGAAGGAATCAGGCATCTAACGATGCAGGCAACGACGTGCCTCAGCTTGACGTTCATCGGCTACTCCATCAGATTTGTGCCGAACGGAATGCTTTTTGAATCTAAACGAAGTGCCTTCAGACCCCGTCGGATTATAGGGTGCGGCGCAGACTGGCGTAAACAGGCGTTTGCAGTGCGCCGTGAAAGGCACTGAACCACAGCGGGAGGAAAGACCCGCCCGGGAACTGGATCGCTCCACCCGATGGCAATCAGAGCGGCGGGTATAGGCAACCGGGGCGGAATCGACTGATACCGTTCGTGCAAGCCCTCCGACCTTAACGTACGCTCGGTCAGTGGGCGTTAAAGGGATGCCCCAATCGTAATTCGTTTTGTGAAACACTGGAGGGCGTTCAGGTGTTGATCAACTGCCTGTCGGGAGTGTAAGTTCATGCGGAGAATTCGCTATGTGGTGGCGACCAGTCTGGATGGCTTTATTGCTGGCCCGAACGGAGAAGCAGACTGGATTGACATCGACCCGGAAGTCGATTTCGCCGCGCTCTGGACGCAATTTGACACCGGGCTGATGGGTAGGCGAACCTATGAGGCCGCAAGGAAGAGACTGGGCGAGGCGGCGTTCGCGGGACTTACCACCATCGTTTTCTCGCGGACAATGAAACAGCAAGACTACCCGGAAGTGACTGTCGTCTCCGAGTTGACGCCAGCTTGGGTAGAAGCATTGCAAACTCGAAGCGGCAAAGATATTTGGTTATTCGGCGGTAGCGAACTGTTTCGCTCCTTTCTAGATTCCGGCCACGTAGATACTGTCGAGGTGAGTGTTATACCCGTGTTGCTGGGAGGCGGGATTCCGCTACTCCCTCCTCCATACAATCCAGCCAAGCTGCGGCTGCTGAGCCATAAGGTTTACCGTTCTGGAAGAGTGTCGCTGGCGTATGAGGTGCAGCACTAGCTGTACTGCTAATTTGCTGCGCTCAAGTAGGTGCCGCAAAGAGTCGATTTCCGCGATCGGCAGTTGCTTCTGGATCGGGCATGGCAAAATAGGTCGATGGCGAGGGGCTGGCTCTGCTCTATGTGCCGTAGTTCGCCACAACTCTTGCGACCTTACCCGTCGCTGACAACTCCATGAACTCTGCCGTGCGCGTCCCCTTTTGGTTGGTGTAGTAGAGAACCACACTGTTTATGCCGCACAGCACGTCAGCAAGCCGAAAGTGCAGTTCCGGATAGGCTTCTAGCCCCCGCCGAAAGTAGGCTTCCAAGCTCGCCTTTCCGACCACCTTGCCGTCAGATGTCCCCAAGAGTTGGGCGGCAACTGGCACGCCAGGACCCACTTCCTCTATCCGTCCGATAACCTCGTGGCCAGGCACGCGCGGATAAGAAAGGTTGGGGAATTGCGCTTCCACAGTTGCCGCATCCGAATGGCATACACCGCAAGCCTCGACGCGGATACGCACCTGTCCGGCGCCAAGGACGGCAACCTTTCTTTCGACCAAGGAGAAAACGCCCGGTGAAGAAATCTCGACCGCTCTGTATGTGCTCGACATCCTTATCCTCCAACTTCACATTCCGCCCGACAGAAATGATTTGCTCTTGAGTGTCAGTCACTCTCTTACTTGCAGGTTCCTTCCTGCGAACGCGACATGCGCCAGCGAGAGAGCGCGGTTCTACACCACTCCATTGAATCTGGGCCCGAGAGCTCAATGGCTTTATATGTTGTGTTCATGGAAGCCTTCGCATTCGAACTAACGGTAGGGGTTGGCCGGTCTGGCTGCAATGACATATAATCCACTTTTTCGGCCATTCTGAAAATCATGCCTGGGCTGACAACGAAACCAACACTGGCAAGCAGGCGCCCCCCGATATCGGTGGTTATCCTTGGGGTACCTCCCGTGGAGGAGCTCGATCTGATTGGTCCACTTGAGGTTTTTGCGGGCGCGAACCGCGTACTCGGCGCGCGGGGTCCTGCTTACAACGTTCGAGTAGTAAGCTCCCAACCTAAACCAATCATTGCAGGCGAATGCGGAGTTTCTTTGTTAGCGCATGGCTATTACCGGAGACTGCGCGAGCCCGTGGACACACTGGTCGTCGTTTGCGGACCGACCTCAAGAGACACACGTGACAGGCGCTTTTCTCATTGGCTACAAAAGACTGCGGGCCGCTCACGACGAGTGGCATCCGTGTGCGTCGCAGCCTTTGTCTTGGCTGAAGCGGGTTTACTCCATAACAAGCGAGCAACAACTCACTGGGCCTTTGCTGCCGATTTGCAGAAGAAATATCCAGATGTCAAAGTCGATGCGAATCCGATCTGGATACAAGATGGGAACATCTATACCTCTGCCGGAATCACGGCTGGAATTGATCTCGCTCTGGCGATGGTAGAAGAGGACCACGGTGCGTCCGTGGCATTGGATGTAGCGCGCAACCTTATCGTGTTTCTGCGCAGACCTGGCGGTCAGGCGCAATTCAGCGTTTCCCTATCAACGCAAACTTCGGGACGTAAGGCGCTACATGACCTTCAGGTGTGGATGGCAGAAAACCTGAACAAGAATCTCTCTGTTGATGTACTCGCCAGGCGTGCTGCTATGAGCCCGCGGAACTTCAGTCGCGTCTTCAGAAAGGAAACTGGCATTACACCCGCTAAATTCGCGGAACGCTTACGCGTGGAGGCTGCACGCCGAGAGCTAGAACAAACTGTTAGGGCCGTCAAGGAAATCGCTGCTTCGTGTGGCTTCAGCAGCTCTGAGATCATGAGACGTACTTTTCTCTCACAACTGCAGGTTACACCCAACGCTTACCGGCTCCGTTTTCAGCGCCGTAGTCCACCTGTGACAAGCCGCTCGTAGCGCTATCGACTCCTGGATTGTCGGAACATCGCAGCAACCTTGATGCGCAGCGCGGCGCTGAATGGCGCTGAGCGTTCATCAGCCACAATATCGGCAGTACCGAGGAATCCTTCCGCAACTGCTAAGCTGCCTGGAGAGCATGCTGAAATTACTGTGCGCAAATATGCGGAACGCAATGGACTGACTCCCAAGTCGTTGACTATCGCTGGACCGAGAACGATCAACACGGAGGTTTGTCAGCCAGCGATCGAAGCGACTGGTGGCAGAGTGACTCCAATTACGTGACACTTTGTCCCGCCTTTGGAGTGATCTTGAGGGGAACGCCCTGTCAGAAGCGGAAGTGGACAGGCTAGTCAATGCAAGCGACGTAGATCACAGCTGACGCAGCATCGGACAAGGTCTGATCGGCGGGTGTGAGTTACTGTGTTTGCCAGTCGAGCGCGTAGATTTCCTGGGTGCCGATGTCGCGAAGCAGGAGGGGTGAATCGTCGGGAGCCATACCGAGCCAGACACTCCAGAAGCCTGCTTGCCGGAAGTTTTTCAGGTCGGCCACCCGCTCGATCTTGCGGTCGCGAATGCGTACTCGCATCACCGACGGCTGGTTCTCCTCGTGCAAGAAGTAAACATAATCGCTGTTTTTCGACCAGTTGGGGAAACCGCAGGTTATTTTCGCGATCTCAGCCCACTCTTGGGTGGCAAAGTCGAAAAGCATAAGGCTGCGGGAGGCGAAAGGCATAGCGGCGAGATAGCGTCCATCGGGAGACCAGCGGCCCGAATAAAGGCCCTTTGAGCCAGGCACCGTCGAAATTTGATTAGTCGTGAGGTCGAGGATCCGGATGGTCGCGTTGTGATCCCCCGGAGGTCTGCCGAAAGCAATTTTTGTTCCGTCAGGCGACCATGCAGGATCGTATTGCTCCTCGGGGTCTTCAGGCATAATTTTGCGTGGAGTTCCGCCATCGGCGGAGACCGTGTACAACTTCGACTTTTGGCCGGGCAAAAGACCATAGAAAAGGACCTGCTGGCCATCGGGTGACCAGCTCGGGAGCACGGCGACGAGCGGCGGGTAGGTGAGTTGAATTCGCTGGCTGCCGTCCGCTTTCCTTTTCCAGAGCGTGCCCTCGGGGTAGCTGGCATAGGCCACCCATTGTCCATCCTTAGAGAAGCTGACGCTGTCCGCCGAAATTCCGGAAAGAAATGGAGCGAACCCTGCGGACTTTGCGTCGTAGCGAGCCAGCTCCCCGCGCGCCAATGTACCCACCACGAACAGCTTCCTGCCATTCTTGCTGGGCACAGGCCAGGAGAAGGTCATCGGCCCTGAGGTCAACTGGACGGGTTGGCTGCTGGCTTTTCCGAACAGATTCGCTTTTTCTGCCAGCTCCCAGATGTTGCCTTGTGACTGGAAAACAAAATATTTTCCATCCGGAGTCCATCGGCCGCAACACTCGTTGGGAGCAGTGTTCCAGGCGGGGAGCAGAGGATGAGGGTCCTTCCCATTCACCGAAACTTGCCAAAGCGAGCCTGCACTACCGAAAAACCCCCCGACTCTGAATCGAATCACGGTACCGTCGAGCGACCAAGCCGGTTCGAGCGCTACATCGGGCGCCGAGAAGAGTTTGTGGGGTTCAGAGCCGTCGCTGTTTGCGAGGAACAAGTCGGGGCCGTCGGCATAAACAATCCTTTGGCCATCAGGAGACCAGGCGGCGGCCTGACCATCTGCGTCTCCCAGTTTGCGAGGTGACCCGCCGAGCACAGGAACTGCCCAAAGCGGCCCATGGGTTGCTGTCTGGCCCACCTCGTCTGCGACAAGCAAGGTTGCCCCGTCGGGGGAAACCGCAAGCAAAAACATGGTCGGAGCAGGAACTGCGACAGGCGCCACCTCCCCACCGGAGACGGAAACCTGCGCTATGACTGGGCCGGCGGAAGTGAATTCGAGGAAATAAAGCCGTGCGCCGTCCGTCCCGACCAGATACTTTGGATTGCCGTCGTGAGTGATCGGGACGTAGCCGGATACTTTGGGCGAGGGGAGAGGGCGGGATTGAAGATAGATGAGCGTTGCAAAGACGAGAAGAGCCAGGCCGCCGCCGGTTGCTGCCCAGCTTTTCCAGCCAAGGCGTGTTTTCTGGGATGCCACAGCCGAGGAACTACTGGTCCCGGCCGCTGCTGAAAATCCGGCAGGCGCCGCAACTGCAGATCCGGATATTGTGGCGGCGGACCGTCCCGAGTCCGTATCCCGCTTCAGTCGTTGCAGGTCGGCCCGCACCTCCGCCGCACTTTGATAGCGCAGGTTGCGGTCTTTCTCCAAAGCCTTGTTGATGATGCGTTCCAGTTCGCCCGGAACGGCGGGATTCAGCCGTACGGCGGGGGCTGGCATTGCGTCCAGGATTGCTTTGAAGATCTCCGCGGAACTCTCGGCACCAAACGGGAGAGTGCCTGTCGCCATCTCGTAGAGCACAGCGCCGAACGAGAACAAATCGCTGCGGGCGTCCAGTTCTTTGCCTCGAGCCTGCTCCGGTGACATGTAGGCGATGGTGCCGAGCGTTGAGCCGGGACTGGTCAGGTGCGGTTCATCGATGGCGGCCGTCATGGTGTTAGCCGATGCATCCCGGCTGGAATATCGAGCGGGTGCGACCTTGGCCAGCCCGAAATCCAGCACCTTGGCGTGCCCACGTTTGGTGACAAAGATGTTAGCAGGCTTGATGTCACGGTGGACGATACCCTGGGAATGCGCGGCGTCCAATCCGTCGGCAACCTCGGTCGCAAGCGAGAGCAGAGTTTCGTTATCTAATGGCCTTCCTGCGATCAGATGCTTCAGCGTCACGCCATCAAGAAACTCCATGGCAATGAATGACTGCTCGCCGTGTTTGCCGATTTCGTAGATGGTGCAGATGTTGGGATGATTCAGAGCGGACGCGGCGCGCGCCTCCCGCCGGAAGCGTTCCAGTGCTTGCGGGTCTCGCGACAGTTCGTCGGGAAGGAATTTGAGGGCGACGAAGCGGCCAAGTTCGGTGTCCTCAGCTTTATAGACCACACCCATGCCGCCGCCACCGAGCTTTTCGACGATGCGGTAGTGCGAGATGGTCTGGTCGATCACTAAGAAATGCTCAAATCCGGTCGCCTCATCTTACGGACGAGCCGGCGGCCAGTCAACGAATTCAGGGGAGAAGGGAACGGGGCACCCTTAGAGCGCCCCTCCTATATGAGTGAAAGTGATATGAGTTGCCGAGACTCTACGGAGACGCAACCGAATTTGGTGTGGGGAAGCTGAAATGTCGGACATCTTCCTACGACCGAACTACGCTGTTCACCTGATTGTGCATTCAGATCGCAGGGGCCACGCTGTCATGAGATCGGGTGTGGCAAAGCCGAAACGTATTCTGATAGTGGACGACCACGCAGCCTTGAGAATGGCGCTGCGGCGCCTTATTGACTCAGTCCTCGAATTTGAGGTATGCGGCGAAGCGGAAAACGGCCGCGAAGGGATTAAAAGAGCCGGCGAGTTACAGCCTGATTTAATCATCCTCGATCTTTCCATGCCCGTAATGAACGGCTTCGAGGAGGTGCGACAACAGGCGCCGGCACCGGAGCGCTGCTGGGTAGCGGTCTGGGATGGCTAGTCGGAATCGGCGCACTGGCGATTCCCGGCCTCGGACCTTTCATCGCTGCCGGTCCAATCATGGCGGCGCTGGCGGGAGCCGGCGTTGGTGGCGCGGTCGGAGGTCTCACCGGCGCTTTGATCGGCATGGGAATACCAGAATATGAGGCCAAGCGCTATGAAGGCCGCGTGAAAGACGGCGGGATTCTGCTTTCTGTTCACTCGGACAATTCAAACGAGATCAAGAAGGCGAAGGAGATACTCGAACGCACGGGCGCTCAGGACATTTCGTCAACCGGCGAGGCTGGTGGCGAGAAGACGGCCGTGCCCGCCCGAGAGGTCGCATAGTTACGTCTTTTAGCCTGGCAAACCGGGCGAGGTATATTTCGCCCGGCGCGCCGGCAATATCTTCACCGTTCGGCGCCGCTCTCTTCGAGAGCAAGGAGGAGAAGACCAATGAGCATCTGGACAATCTTATTCGTAGTTCTGTTAATACCAGACTGGCCGGGTGGTCCGGGAGGGGCGCGTGACTGGACGTACAAGGTTTCCACGGACGAGCAGGCGATGTTGAAGGAAGTCATGCCTTGGCGCGGGAGCCAAGTAACATTCAAGTGTGAATTTGAGGGCAAGCCACACAGTTATGACTTAAAAGTAACTGATGCTTCTCTTGCTGCCAGCATCGAAAAAGAACTGCGCGAGAATATCGGGCGGTCGGTGATGGAAATCGGAGAATTGGAAGTCCCTGCGCTCTATCTGCGCTCTGTTTGCGTGCTCAACAGTGCTTTAGAGGCTTAAAGATGTCATCCGGGGCCTGCTAAGCTGTTGAAGATACGTTCACCGGTGTTTTCAAATCCTACAGCGCCCACCATTCTTGTTTTTGCCCTTTCGAAGATCACGTCGAACGGTTTTCTATAAACGGGCCAGAGACTTGCGCCGTCCCTACCGCAGTTCAAAAGCACTGATTTCAGCGATTGACCGCGATCCGCCTGATTGCGTGTAAAGTACAGAAAATGCGCCCTATTTGCGAGTTCAAAAATCCTTTTGACTGTCAGTGCGCTTTCCGTTGTGACCAGCACCTTAAGGCTCGACAGCTCTGATTCCAGCTCGCGCTCTTGCTCCTGTCATTCGTTCATCTTGCGAGTCCAAAATTCATCGTCAATCTTGCCGTCGAGCTTGTCCTCGTACATCTGATCCATGCGCGCCCGCAGCGCTGCAATCCGCTGCTGAGTCGCTGCAATACGCTTCTGGCGTTCTGCCTCCGCACGAGTGCTGTCGGACTGCAAAGAGTCCACGATGGTCTGCGCAATCGTTTCCGGTACATAAATGCCCTTCAGCAGTTCGCACATGCGATCTGAGACCTCTTGCTCGCGCATGTAGGGGAGTGAACACTTTCCGCGGCCATGCGAGCAGCGGTAATAGACGTACTTGCCTTTTTGCAGTTCGGCTGTGACTGTGCAGCCGTCATGTGCGCACCTGAGCAATCCCGCAAACGCAAAGGCATGCTTGCGGTGTTTGGGCTTGTTGCGTTCGGCAAATACGTCGTGCACCCGATTGAACAAGTCGCCTGAGATCAGAGGTTCATGCGTGCCCTTGTACTCGACGCCCTGCCAGACGAAGTATCCGAGATAAAAACGATTCTTCAGGATCGTCTCGAAATACGAGCGAGAGAGCCGAAGGCCAAGTTCGTTCAGCACGGTCCCGCGGAGCGTAACTAGCGAGTGCTGGCCGCTCGCGTACAGTTCGAAAATGCGCTTCACCACGGGTCCACGTTGCGGGTCCACGTCAATCGAACGCGTTAGCGAGTTGTTGCGGTACCCGACGGGGGCGCGTGCCGGATAAATGCCTTGTTCGGCTTTCTCGCGCATTCCCTTCTTCACTTCCTCTTTCAGATTCTCCACATAGTGCTTTGCCACGGCCACGTGGATGTCGTGCATAAACTGGTCTTGCGAGCGCGAGTCCTTGCCGATTACGCGCCCCTCTTTTACGAGGTGAATCTCCACGCCCCGCTTTTCGATCAGTGCCTCGAATGCGAGCGCATCGGTTCGATTGCGGTACAGACGGTCCGTTTTCTCGACCAGGACGACGCGACATGCAACGTCCGTTTCGAGCAGGCGCAGCATGTTCGTGAATTCTTTGCGACCGGGATTCTTCGCCGATTCAATGTCGATAAAGTCGCGCTTGATGGAGAATCCGCGAGTACGGGCATATTCGACTAGGAGCTTACGTTGCGCTGGGATGCTGATGACCTTCGAGCCGGTTCGGCACTTTGGCGAGACGGTTGCCGCATCGGCGGGGCTGGCGGACATGGTAGCCGGTCTCGCAGCCAAGTCGACGATTTCGGGTTTGGTTGCCGGAATTCAGGTCGCGATTACGCAGCCGATACGACTGGACGACGTAGTGATCGTCGAAGGCGAGTGGGGCCGCATCGAGGAACCTTCGTGGTGGTGCGCATCTGGGATCAGCGTCGCCTGATCGTGCCGTTGACGTACTTTATCGAAAAGCCATTTCAGAATTGGACCCGTCGCAGTTCCGACATCATGGGCACGGTGTTTCTGTATGTCGATTACACGGTGCCAGTGGAAGAGATTCGGCAGGAATTGCAGCGACTGGTCCACAGTTCCGACTTATGGGACAGTAAAGTCTGCAGTCTCCAGGTCACGAATTCGACCGACCGTTCTATGGAGTTGCGCTGCCTGATGAGTTCGGCCGATTCCAGTCAGAACTTTGACTTGCGCTGCCACGTGCGCGAGCGCCTGATCGCATACATCCAGAAAAACTATCCCGAGGGCCTGCCGCGCGTGCGCACGGAGTTGGGGCAGGTGGGAAGCGCGGGAGAGCAGCCGAACAAGGCAGTGCTTCGCGCCGCAGCGGATGAGAGCGAAGGAAGGGCGGCGTGAACGAAACCGTCACAGAGTTAATGCGGTTCCCCTCGGGATTGCGCCCGGATCATGGGCAAACGGTCAGTAATCCGCCTTGGACGAAATCTGGCTTTATAACAAGCTGGATGGGGAGGAGCCGCGATTTTTCCACGCCGGGGAGTGATGTCAAGCAAAGGGGGACGCTGGACTGAGGGAAATCCCTCATTACCGGGGACGCTTTCGCGTCCCCTCAAAGAATCAGGGCTTGGTCCGTTTCACGGCTTCACGACCTGCAGATTGTTGGTCACCGAGAAAATGCCGGGGACGCTGTTGGCGCGGATCGTGACGAGGTTCTTGTCGGCTTCGCTGTCGATCACACCTTCCAGAGTGACGCGTCCGTTCTTCACGATGATACGGATGGGCTTCTGCACGCCCAGGGCGTATTTTTCCAGCTGCGCGTAGCCGTAGATGGCGCGGTACAGCTTCAAACGGAGTTCGTCGTCCATGGGCGAGGTGGGCAGGACTTCGATCTGGTTGTCGACTTTTTCGACGCCTTCAATGTGCTTGACGGCGTTCTCGGCATCCGACTTGAGCGTAGGCCGCGAGACCTGTCCCAGCAGGATCACGTTGTAGCCGTCAACTTTGTAGGCGATATAGTCGAACACTCCAAACCACGGAAGCATGAGAAGTTCGTGACGGACTTCCTTGGTGATGCGCTCCTGGGCGCGGGCTGAAGGCTGCTCCTGGGCCAGACCCATAGTGATGAGCGCAAACAGACTGAGAGCGACTAGCAACAGTCTGCGTTTCATAAGGTTTTCTCCTTTCTCTTGGGCACCCCTGGATAGGAACCAGTCTACTCCGAGTCGGGGAGGATTACGATACGGCTCAAGGGAGACCGACCATTGGGCCGGGCACTGATCCCGCCTACTCAACTATTACGATTTCTGTGCCTTTGGGAATTGCGGTGACCGCATCTCTGGCAGCCATCATGAGCATCGGTTCGCAACTGCTGCGCAAGAAGACGACCCGTCTTTGACCGATTAAGTTTGGCATCGCAGCCGGAACACTCTTTCATGACATTTGCCCAGACCGACCATCAACTGGACATGTTCGGACTTTCTAGGACAACTCGATTGATAGTTGACGTAAACAGGTTTACACCAATTGAGAATCGCATTCGCCGGCGCCCTTATGCTGCACGGCACGCGTCGCGCGCGCCCCGGCCTAGAGCCGGAGGTAACCAGGAAGGCAGGGTGTAGCAAAATCACCTCGTGTCGTATAGACCTGGTTTCGCGTGTTGTTAGCAAGTTAAAACGTCCGCTTTTCGTAGCAAGTGAAATGTCCGGTTTTGGTTAATCTCCCGCAGCCGCCGAGGCGGTGGGAAAGTGGGAAGCCCGCGCACTTTGCGGGATTTCCAAGCGCGGTGGGAAAGTCGGCTTTTGGACTTTTCCACGGCGCGTCTTTTCCACGGCCTTGCCGACCGCCAGTTTCGGGTTGAGGATCGTTCTTCTCAGCAAATACGACGTTGACCGGGTTCTGAGTGATAACGCCTGTGGGTGTTGAAAAAGTCAATGCGATTGGCGGATGAATGGCGACAAAAGCGTGGTAATAAAGAGGAGAAAGTTCCTTGCCATGCTTTTCTTAATCGCCATTCTCGGAGGCCTGCTGATCATG
>Ga0185299_10004853_pt1 | contig 15782 bp, 18 predicted proteins | sample PaiPotPPA55metaG_FD_128002 | JGI IMG/M metagenome (GOLD analysis project Ga0185299, IMG submission 128002) | Iron sulfur acid spring bacterial and archeal communities from Banff, Canada, to study Microbial Dark Matter (Phase II) - Paint Pots PPA... ...
CAACCGGCGTGCGTCGATCTTGTCACTCTGGTTGCCTTCCCTCATGGAGGCATTCTTTCGCGGATCGCACACCACCAATTTCGTCACGTGCGGTTTCAGCAAGTCGTACAACCAGGCTTCGGAATCTTAAGACGGTCAAGCAGAGTGTTGAGCTTGCGTTCAAGCACGTTGCTTGCGCCCATTTCTTCGGAGCCAGGGGTATCCAAACCACATCACCGCGAACGCCAGGAGCATGATTACGCCGGCGCTTAAGGAAGACTCCAAACTGTCCGTCAATTTGTAGACCACGATGAAAAAGTCTCCGCAAACTCCCAGAGCGAGTGGCGGCAAGGAGCAGAGGACCATCACCTGAGCAAGCCGATAAAAACGCTCAGTTTCTTCGCCATTCTCTACGATACGGTGGTAAGTGGCGGGAGTGAGCAAGATAATCGTACTCACGACCATCAACGAAAGGCTGGCAAGGTGAATCCATTTCAGCCAAGGCGCGAGTTCGCTGAAACCTCGTTGTAAAATAACTGCGAATTGAAAGCCCAACAATGCTTGATTGCCGGGAATAATCACGCGCGCCTCCGTCAGCACTTGGCGAATCTTGTCGTGGACGGGAGTATGACCGGTTCCTTCGTCTTTTTTGAGTTGCCTCACCAAATTTCCTCCTGTTGGTTGACCCTCGCGCGCGCCTCGCAACACAACGGGTCCATACCAGAACAAAAATCCCAGAACTGCTGCCGACAAACCAAAACCAAGACCGGTAGCTCCTCCACTGATCGCGTCGGCTGGGATGTACACGTTCGCGCCAAGCCCCAAGGCGAACGGAAGAAGCGCTACTTCCATCACACGCGTGGCAAAACCGTGGAGACAGAGAGAATCTTCACCGTTCTCGGCGATCTGGTGAAAGGCGGCAGGGGAAAGCAGTAAGGCCAGCGTGAAAAGCATCAGCGTAAGGGCAATACCGTTCAAATTTTGCGAGCGTACGGAAAGCATCTTGAATCCGTCCTGAAAAGTGGCCATGAACTCAAAACCCACAAGAATCTCCGCGCCAAGGACTAGCATGCGACTCTCGTCCATGACGTTCTGGATTTTATTCTTCAGCTCGGTCATATATTCCTTCCGCTCGCGTCCATCCTCTTCCGCCGCGCCACAAGAACGACGCTACCAATTGGAGCGAGATCCTGCGCAGAATTATTGTCTCGACTAAACTTTTTGGAAATTGGGGAACCCGCTCGCATTTCGAGCGAACTTTCTGAGCTGGACTTTCTGATTTCCACTGTAATAAGACCATGTGCCAGTCACCCTCTGCTGTGAGCCCGGATCCCTATACTCGGTTCACCGCAAGCTCTCACTCTTAGTCGTGGGGCGACGTAATACATATCCAGAAAGCTCAGCGCAATCAGTGCCCCGGAAATGAAGAATGTCCACTCCTTGTGACGCGACAGTGTAACCAGCCACGGCAGCGCCGAAAGCGTGGAAGCCACGAGTAAAGACGCGGGATCACGGCGCACCCGGGAGCACAAATAAAAAGCGGGCTGATATTTCAGAACCAGGTCCAGATGCACGTCGCTGCTGCAGAGGTTAGCACCAGATCAATGCGGCTTTTCTGCGGGAGGACGGTTCTCCGGAGGTTTTGATGCACTCGGCCGTGGCTGTTGACGCTGCTGCATCTGCTGCTGTTGGGTGGCGTGCTTTTGCTCAACCTTTTGGGTTTGTTGAGCGTGGCGTTGTTCCATTTGCTGTTTTTGCGCGTCGTTGTAGTTTTTCCTGTCAGCCCGTTGATGGTCTTTTTCCTGTTGCTGCTGCATCCTCTGGTGTTCCTGATTCTGTTTGTTGGCCAGCTGGCTTTGTTGCTGTTGGTATCGCCTGTCGGCCGCGGCGTTTCCGGTATTGGGCGGCGCGGAATTGTGGGACTGCAGCTCCCTGGCGTGGCCGTTGGACGAGGGACGCGCTTCAGAGTTAGTGGGAGGGCGGTCCGTCGGGCGCGCTGCCGTTGCAGGGCGCGTTTCATTTCCTGGACGCGCTTCATTATTGGGGCGCGCCTCGTTGTTTGGGCGCGCTGTATTTCCCGTTCGTGTTTCGTTTCCACCGCGCGCTGCATTGGCAGGAGGAGCCTTGTACACACCGCCCGCTTGCCTGGCCGGTACTACGCCGCTCTTGAAGTCTGCGGGCTTGGCGGTCGCCGCTATGGGCGGCTTGCCCTGATTGTTAGAGGCGCGCAACTGGGGATTGGAGCGCGCTTGCTGGATATGCTCGTTTTGTGCCGCCACACGGCCTACGTGCTGCTCCCTGCTGAACGTCGCTTCCTGCGCTGTGGGACGCGCTGCGACGCCACCATTGCCGCCGTTGTAGCTGACTCGCGTGTTGTTGTTGTTAATGACTGCGGTGTTGTAGGTGTTACGGATAATCGTTTCGTTCACGCGATTCACCGAAGTGTTGTAGAAGAAGCGCCCGTTATCCCAGCGTCCGCCCTCGTAACCACGCCCGCCGTAGCCGTAGCCATAATCAATGCCGCCATAGAATCCCACGTGCTCTCCTCAATAACCTTCATGGAAGTTGAACGCGCCTTCGTCTTCACCCCAGTAGCCAGGGGTCCATAGGTAGCCGACTTGAGGAGCTTCAACCCAGGTGCCGGGCACCCAATAGTAATCGTCATCGGCATAGTCCCAGAATCCTGGAGTCCAGATGTATCCCTCTCCCGGACAGATCGGCTGCTCGTAAACGGGATGAGCAGGAGGGCCGAAGCTGACCGAAATACCGATTTGTCCGAACGCAGTATGAGAGAACGCCAGCAAAACTAACGAAAACAGCAAGGAGCGAATCGTCAACGCAGTACGCATTGTGCTTCTTTCTGCCCACTCATCCTTTATTGCCAGTTAAGACGAAAGTCTGCGAGCGGCTCGAGGGGCGCGATCTTTTGAGGGTCGTATCGAACGTCTTCTTCGGAACGGAGAGTAGAAGAGGGACTTACGCTATGCCTATACGGGCATGTCTGTAGTCGTAGAAAAGGAACGCAGTATCCTGAATCGCGAACGTGCTCTCTTCAATACACCGACCATATGCCCGGTGTCGCTCGACAGGTTTTCAAACTAAAAGATTTTGAGCTTGAGGCGACCTGTTAGAACTCGACATCGCGCGTGAAGCTCCCTTCTTGAACAGCAGCAGCACCTGCTCCGCCAGAATCCCGATGCAGGCCGCGGTCGCAAATTCTTTATTTGCAGCGGCGGATTGAGGTAGTTTCAGTCCGCCAGATACATCCGATTTTGGAATTTATCCGTACGCATCTTCACGACTACACGGTGAGTTGAACGTCAGGATGAAATAGATTGATCATTTGAAAGATGCGCAACTCGTTCTCGTTATTCTCGCAGTTTTTTTCCTTCACTCTTCTTCCAGGAAAAGGTAGCGTCTCGGTTGAGACCGAGCTTTTCTTGCTTGGCCGGTGAGGAGTCTTTCGGAGCTTTTCCCATGCTCATCTGAAGTTCCCGCCAGACTAATTTCACGTCTTTCCATAAATGTCCGGGCGCTTCATACGCGTAGGCGCGGTAGGTCCCTGGCGTAACTTTTCCTTTTGCCGTGACAAAAGAAGCAAACTGCGTCGTCCACGAATCGAACTCGCTAAAGACGTTGGGTTCAGCCTCCATATGCTCAGCTTGATTGTCGCTGTACTTCTTGCCTCGTCCGAATTCCATGTAGCGCCAAAGTTCATCCGGGACTTCAACTCCTCCGTAACGGCATTGCCATACTAGGGGCGCATAACTTTCTTTCATATTCGAAAACGGTTCGGATCCGGGATCGAAATACTCCGAGTGTTTGAGGATTTTGGGGCGACCGGTCAAATCGATTTCGTCACCGCCATCGTCTCCATAACAAAAGAACCCCGCTGTCCGGCCTTCTAGATGGTTCAAGCTCAATGATTCCCATTCAGGAAGATGTTCCAGCTTCATGGCAGCTTCGGGATTCTTGTGTTCGATCAAACCTTCACGCGGGTTGCCACCGTTCATGCATACTAGGCGGTCGAACATCAATTTAAGACTGCTCGAGGGAGCGTACCAATTTACCGGGCCGATGATCGCCCACGCATCGGCCAGATCTAGTCTTGAGTAGAGATCGAGATCCCACATCAGGTCAGGCTCACTCTTGGAATTCTTTTCGTAACAATTGCAGGGCCAGACGCACAAGGCCATTGAGGTGGAGACACAAGCGTTGCAGCTTTGAATCTTTGCTCGTCCAAAGACATTACCGAGATCTTCCATATCGATTTCCCAGTCTTGAGGAAATTGGTCACCCATGCGAAACATAAGCGCGCGAGCTTTCGAATCCACGCCCGGGCAGTTGTATTGTCGGCGGTCCGAGCCGGCAATAATTAGCACCCGGAATGGCCTGTCGCTGGTCGAAAGTTTTCCATTTTTGTCATTTGGTTTCATTAGCACGTCCGCATTTCCAATTAGGATTCCTCTTCACCCTTCCGAAACGGCAGTCCCATCACAAAAATGATACACAACGCCGCAACATCTCCGCCGATCACATACCACGGCCAGGATCCAAAAAAGTCCAGCATTGAGACGTTGGCGGGTTTGTGTCGCAGGTACATATAGTTCGTCCCTGCGAGATAGTCAAAAATCCCCACAAAAACGGCGTATGCATTTAACAGGTAAAACGCAGTCAACCATGCGTTTCGTCTTGGACGCGCCTGATGGCTGCTGAGGAGATAAAGAATCGAGACAACCAAGAGACCATGTCCGGCGAGAAAAACGACCGAGGGAAAGCTGGCGATTGGCTTCGTGAGGTTGGGGGTCAACATTGCCATGCTCGCGCCGCTCAGTCCCCAGTAATACGCTAACTCAAAACAAACTTGTTCGAGCGCCAGCAAAGCAATGACGGTCAACCATAACGAAACGTCGCTCAATTCAAAAGGCAAACCGTCCAGCCATCGAACATGCTGAACACCGAACCTATAAATGTACCAACTAAGTCCGATCGCGAAGAGGGTTGACGCTAATAACCCACGGATTATAGCTGGGGCACGTGCGTTCTGCTGCGTGCTCCAGGCTAAAGCAGGGCCGCAAAGAAACACCACGACGAGGATCGCAATATGAAGCGCGTCAAAAAGTGGCAAAATTGTTTGCGAAATTATGGCACTCCCGTTCGAGCAAAGGTCCCGAACTCTAACATGAGTTTGTGAAATAGTGCCTGGAAACGACTCAACTGCTCGTTTCCGTATAGAGATTGCGCAGAACCGCTTCGGTTTGGGGAGCCGAGATCAAGCCCGCGTCGATCGATTGACGCAACCGCGTCAGGTCAGCGTAGGTATCGACATCGAACCACTGATCCAGCATGCCCACTCTGTAATGTAGTGAGCGAAGCCGGGAAGATGTGAACTCGCAAGTCTGAGGGTCACTCCATGGGATGTCGCACAGTAAACCTGGCGGGCAGGTCTTCAAACCGAGCAGATAAAAGCCTCCGTCGTGACTCGGCCCTAATACGGCATCGACATCCGCCAATGTTCCACGGGCCTGTTCGAGCAACCGCCTCGGTAACGCCGGACTGTCAGATCCAATGGCGAATGCGGCGGGCGCAAGGAGGAGAGCGCGGCGCAAAATGCGTACGATTCGATCGCCCAGCTGACCGTCTCCCTGCAACCAAATTTCGCGCTGATCGGTCTGTCCAAAAAACTCGGTCGAGGCGATAACTGGGGTTATCCATGGAACATCGCTCAATGCCGTCCAGGTATCGTCAAGGAAAGCTTGCGCCAGATGCGACGCCAGTTCTGCACCCACTTCGGCAGCTAGGCGTGTCTTCACTTCACCTCGTCTGGGAGGTTTTGCAAAAATACAGACGCAGACATGATCGATGGTCACCCTAGTGCGCCTCCGCACCCGGAACCGTTACCGGCGGTGCAGCCAAAGCAATGCGATCCCGTGGCGATCTGCGACCCTGTAAGCGAATCGAAGGAGTCCAATTCCCAAACTGTTTTCGGCGATCCGTTGCCGAGACCAAGGTCCAACATTTGATTGAAGTCACAGTCGTATAGCTTCCCGTCCCATCCCACGCTAATCAGCGAACGGCACATTAATCGTTCCACGATAAGCGGGTTGAAGTGTGCCACCAGCAGCGACATGTATTCCGCGTGTTGATTATTCTGTCGAAGGAAATCCGCGAACCGCCGGATCGGCATATTCGTAATCGTAAATAGATTGTGAAACTCGATTTGGAATTGTTCGCGGAGCTGATGCTTATAGTCGGCTTGCAACTTCCCTTGCTCGGGTGGCAGCGTCGCGCCCGTCGGGTTGAATACCAGGTTTAGTTGTAAGTCGGAGTCCGGCAGCCCATACCCGAGGGAATTTAATTGTTGGAGGGCTCGAATGCTTTTGTCGAATACGCCGCGCCCGCGTTGCTTATCGACATTTACGGCGGTGTAACAAGGCAAGCTGGCAACAATTTCGACCTCATGACTCGCCAGGAAAGGAACTAGGTCATGCATATCTGGTTCATACAGAACTGTCAGGTTGCAACGGTTAATTACATGGCGATCCAGCCGGCGAGCCCCCGCTACCAAGAACCTGAAATTCGAATTTAGCTCGGGTGCTCCGCCGGTAATGTCCACACATGTAATTTGTGGACTACATTCGAGCAGCGCTATCGCTCTTTTGGCCACGGTAGCGCCCATGATCTCAGTTCGTTTTGGTCCGGCCTCGACATGGCAATGGTGGCAGGCCTGGTTGCAAAGCTTTCCTACGTTGATTTGCAGGGTGCGTACAGGATCGCGGCAAAGTGGCGAGCGATTATGGAGCTGAAGCGCGCCGTCAAAATGGAATGCATCATTCGGCCAACTGTTTAAAATGGTAAGTTCATCGCGATGCGAGGAGTTCATTGGCCAGTATTCCAGCTTTAGGATACGGTATTTTGACATCTCCGATCATGCAAAGCGTAGGATGGAAAAGTGATTCTTCGGCTCTGTCTCTTGGCTAAATCAACACAGATGCTTCCATGAAATCAATTTTCAAGTTCACTGTAGCCCTCGCCGCGTTTGGAGCATTGTTTGCTCTTGAAAAACTCCGGCCATTGCGGGCCGAAACGGAATCCAAGACCAGGCGAAATCTGCGCAACTTCGTAGTAGCCTCACTCGCCGGAATTATATTGCAGTTGCTGGAAGTGCCCATTGTAAAAAAACTGGCTCTTGTCGTTGAACGCCGACGCTGGGGTTTATTAAAGCAAGTGCGATTACCGGCCTGGTTAGACACGGTAGCCGGCTTCTTATTGCTCGATTATACCCTCTACGTATGGCACGTACTCACGCACAAAGTACCGCTACTGTGGCGCTTCCATGCCCCACATCATATTGATTTGGATCTGGACGCTTCGACCGCGCTGCGATTTCATTTCGGAGAGATGGCTATTTCCGTTTTGTGGAGGTCCGCGCAGATATTAGCCATCGGAGTTTCTCATCGCACTCTGCGAATCTGGCAGTCGACTCTGCTCCTGTCCATCCTGTTCCATCACTCGAATATCACCTTGCCCGAACAATTCGAACGGCGTTTGAGCTGCCTGATCGTAACTCCACGAATGCATGGCATTCATCACTCAACGAAATACGACGAGGCTAGTTCGAATTGGTCGAGCGGGATCGCGCTCTGGGACCGGATCCATCACACGTTCCGGCTAAACGTACCTCAAGCGCAGATTTCGATAGGGATTCCAGCGTTGCGCTACGCAGAAGACGTCCGCCTGGGACGGGTACTCACAATTCCTTTCACCAAGTTCGGGGATTTGTGGGAAACCAAAAGTTAGCATGATCACATCCAGTGATGTGAGCACCGTCTCCATTGTTATTCCGACACTGAACGAGGAGCAATCGATTGGCGAAACGCTGAGAAGAGTACAGGAACTTAAGGGTCAGCCTGAAATCATCGTCGCAGATGGCGGCAGCTCCGACCGCACAACTACAATTGCCGGTGACTTCGGGGTAAAAGTGCTGACGGCTGAGCGGGGACGTGGAATGCAGCTACGCGCCGGTGCCGCGCAGGCCTCGGGAGAAGTGCTGTGGTTTTTGCATGCCGATACTCATCCTCCGCGTGACGCCATCTCACACATCGTTTCCGCGATCCACGATTCGAACGCAGTTGGCGGCAATTTTCGGCTACGTTTTACCGGCAACGGCTGGGGCACGTGGTTCACAAGCGCTTACCAACCTATTCTTCGCTCATGCCAGGTGATGTATGGCGATTCGGCGATCTTTGCCCGCCGCGATGTATACGAGAAATGTGGTGGGATGGGAGATTTGCCACTCTTTGAAGACCTGGATCTGGTACGGCGGCTCAAAAAGTTTGGCCGGGTTATCACAGTCCCTGCGATTGTAACCACGTCTTCGCGCCGCTTCGAAGGACGCAGCTTTTCTCGCACCTTTGCACAATGGACCCTACTTCAAGTGCTGTACTGGGCGGGTGTTTCGCCTAAACGCTTAGCACGCATGTACAAGGACATTAGATAAGACAATCTTGATCATTTGGCCCCACTCTCCGTGAGAATGAAAAATCGATTGACCTTGTAAGTATCACCGGGGACTAAGGCGAACACATAGAATAGTTTGTCATGGGTTCTCTTTTTCTCGCGGACTGGCCAAAAATTTCGTCGGTAAAGCCCGTTTCTACCAAGAATTGCCGGTGGACGGTGCGTTTATCACCGCGCAACTTGCAGGCAATGAGGTCGTTATTCGGGTGCGAGAAATTGCGATTCGCGCTGATGGCTGTTACGATGGCGCATATCCAGAATGCCCCATAAATTTTTCTCGTCTACAAGGAAATGCCTGCCCTTGGGGCTAATGACCATACGATCGACGACAGGGTGATTGTGCGAGCGGGCGTAAGGCAAGCCACCCTTGTTGGAAAAATTTGGCGGGAGCAGCATATTTCGCAACTGTGCGAAATGGGACTGAAAGTCTTCCATCTCGATGTCATGATGGGTACATGCTACATAAGAAAAGTAAGAAAGAATCCAGCAACGCGATACGTGCCAGCGTAGAGCAGGAAATGGCGAAGCCGCGCATGGCCAAATCCGCAAAAATAACGGAACTGAATCTAGATACTGCGCGAATTCCAGAACAACCAAGTACCACCATCCCCGGAACCGTCCACAAAATCATCCCGTCTCCACGTCGCAGCCAACCGGAAGAGGCACAGATCGCTGTTGACGAGGGCGACCGCCGGCATCGGGATCTCCGTATTGAAAATACGTTAACTGACGAGAATGGCGATTATGTGAGGCTCAAAAAGGGTGCGCACGTTCAGGTCACTGTAACAGCTGAACCAAAAAATACGTCAGCCGACGCAAAGAAGAGAGCGAATGGGTAGCATTGCGAGTGGGAAAGATTTGGAAAGAACTCCGAAGTTCAGAACGCCAGTTAAATCGCACAGCATCAACGGGCCAACTGGTCTAGTACGTTCTCATAAAACAGAGGTCAACTGTAACGCTGACTTACCGGGAGTTACTCCGAAAATAAGCGTAACGCTGTATAAAAGTGAACATAAATGGGCATTGGCGAAGTCTAACCTTAAAATGCAGCAAAAGGCTCTTTAGTTCTCGGTCCATTAATTTAAGCGGAGGAAAATTCATGTCAAAGAAAGCAATAGAGCACCATCATAAGGCAGCAGAGCATCATGAGCACGCGGCGCGACATCACAAAGAAGCTGCAAAGCACCACGAAGCAGGGAAACACGAGACGGCAGCGCACCATGCCCACCTAGCCCGCGGTCACCACGAACACGCAAGTCACCACGCTGGGGAAGCGGCCAAAGCTCATATCGAAGATCACGGTAAGGCCATGCCAGCCCGCGCTTAGTTTGTCGGGGCGGAGCGCGCCCACTCCGCCTTGCCTATTTCCCGTTTTGTACGATGCAAATTGATGCCGCGCGTTTCTCTTCCTTCTAAAGTTTCTTCCCGATGGCCATAACCTGCCGCCTGAGTATGCTCGTGCTATGAATCCTCCAGATGCAATGCTGGAACACCGAATCAGACAGCGCGCATACGAAATCTATCATGCACGATTAGAGAACCCAGCGTTGTATAACTGGCTGCAAGCCGAACATGAAATCCTCAAAGAGACGAAGCAATTCGCCTCAGGGGTCACCCAAAACCGGCCAATGAGGGTCACCTGAAAACCGGCCAACGGTAGAAGTCCAGGACATTGACTCCGCAGGGAGCATTTGTAGGCTCCTTCGGCATGAGTAATGGTCTCGGACCACGGCTTTGCCGGGGACTATTATAAACAGAGGAAACTTATCCACGAAATAGCGAAGGGTAGGACGGCTTCTCGATCCGCCTTCGTAGACCCTGCCTGGAAGGAACTCCTTTGCGATGCCTAGTTTGTCGCAGAAGAAGGTGACTTTGTCCTCCTCGGTTTCGAGATACTCGACTTCAGGATTAGCGAGGATGAAATCAAGCAAGACCAGGCGCGTACGAATGTATTCAAACGAATGCTTACGGCGATTTCGGAGATTAACTTTCTCGATTTGGCCGTAGAGAGTTCTCGAAAAAAGGTGATAGATGGAGCCGTATCCCAAATAGTCGCGGACTGAGCCATGTCCGTTGTTAAGGACTTTGCGCGCAAAGAGATTGGATCGTTTTCCTCTTCGCGCTCCGGTGAAGTTCAGAAACTGACGGAGAATGAAATAGCCTGAATGGGTTGCCACGACATAAAGAAATCGAGCTTCCGGCTCGGTATAGCCCAGCTCCATGAGCAATGCGACATGGTTCTCGTGGATGTTCATAGGCTCAAAATCTCCGCAGTGAGTTCGTGCTGGCCCAGGAAGCGTCGCAGATTTGAGGCGTCCTGAGCGGGGGTAGATGGAGAAGCCTGCGCGAACCTTCTGGGCGATGTTTCTGAAGCGGTCGTGTTCTGTCGCGAGTTCGAGGCCGACACGAGCATGTTCCTGATCCGAGGTTTCGTACTCGATGCGCAGATCAGACGCAGGAATCTTGCCGCGCACGACGCGGAATCCATGCCGCTCGACGATTTCAGTTTTGGCGTCGCCGGAATTGCCCTTGCTTTCCGACCGTGCCAAGTCGCGGTGCAGATTTTTCTTTAGCTCTGAGTTGAGGATGACCCGGATTCTTGTGCCTCCCTCACGAGCAATCTTTTCGAGTCCCCGCTGGTACAGCCGATAGAGGTCTGCGTCGTGATAGGCTTCGCGGGGCTTGGTGAAGCCGTGATAAAGGGCTTGGTCCTTCGGAGTATTATTCGTAGCTACCAGCAGACGATGGCCTTGCTTGGTCAGTGGCAGAAGGTCCCGTTCAACAATGAGGCCCTGCCAGCGAAGGTTGGTGAGATCTGCCTTCAGGTGTTTGCTGTCACCGCCGTAGGCAAACTCTCTTAAATCCTTTGCGTCGACGGCGCGAAACTTTCCAACGTCCGTCATAGTCTGAATTTCAGAGCCTCGGAGGGCGTAAGTGCGGTTAGGGTATTCGTTCGGCTTCCGAGGCTCAACGGTACCTTCGTGTCCGGTTCGTCGTCTGTCAGCGTTATGCGACGCCTGGCGGCTCACGATTTCGGTTCGTGTCCGCCTGGCCTGCGGGAAGAATTCAGCGAGAACTCCCCTCACTTACAAGGAGGCTTCGAGAAGGGGAAAAGTGAGAAAAAAGTTTAGGCTCCATGAAGTTGCCTTTACCGTTCCATAGACTCGAAAGTAACAGAATGGCACGCTTCGATAGCCACTTTGATCTAGCGGGCTACATACACGAGGGACCCAATGGAGAAATCCGCATTGAAAATATTTTGGAAGACTCAAATGGCAACGAGGTGAAACTGAAGGCCGGTGACCAGGGGGATGTCACTGTGGAAGCCGAATCTAAAGATACGACCGTTACTCGCTAAGCGGACTTCTTCCTTCGCATCCTCTAGAACGCTTCGTATTCATTCCGTCATTTTAAGTTCCGAATAATATTTGCAAACGGGAAATCTGATTAAGATGGATGTGGGTCCAAGACTTGTCGGACGTTTTACCGGATTTCATATCGCAGCCTTTAGAAATTATCTTGACCTTTGAAACGTTTAATTTACTCCTGGTTTCATTCTCGCTGCCCATCGACCCTTCGGATGATTTTTTCCTCTCTCCAGGAATGCTATCGGACTGACCGCCGCTGGGCCAGCCGGGCGTGGCAGTCTCCGGAGCAGTGGCGCAGGCAAGTGGACTATGTGGTCGCGAGTTCCTACAACCAGCCTTCCGACTCGGAATAACTTCCGGGTAGCCCGTCATCCAACCGCAATCCCGTACGGGGCCCTGTCGAAGCTCGGTTAAATGCAAACGCAACGTATGAGGAGCGATGTGAAGAAGAGGCGACGAGCATTTAAACCCACTCACAACCTTAAGGCCGATGCTCGCACACGTTCTTTGCTTCGCACGCACTGGGCCCGTCTTGATTGACTTGCCTCCAGACAGTAACTAACATCCTTGCTTACTGGGCGTGCCCGCCATGGTTGGCAGAACTATTTCCCATTATCGAATCCTCGAGAAGCTTGGTACCGGCGGTATGGGCGTGGTATACAAGGCCGAAGATCTCGAACTTGGCCGATTCATCGGTCTGAAATTTCTTCCCGAAGGATTTGACCGCGATCCTCAAGCCACCGAGCGCTTCCGCCGCGAAGCTCGCGCCGCGTCCGCGCTGAATCATCCAAACATTTGCACGATTTACGAAATTGGCGAGGTCAACGGCCAGTACTTCCTCGCCATGGAGCTCCTCGAAGGACGAACACTTCGCGACCACGTGGATGGCAAGGCTCTGGAACCGGATGAACTACTCGACCTTGCTGTTCAAATCGCCGACGGCCTCGACGCCGCCCACGCTCAGGGCATCATCCATCGCGACGTAAAGCCCGGCAATATTTTCGTCACTCGTCGTGGTCACATCAAAATTCTTGACTTTGGTCTCGCCAAGGTGACTTACGAGCACTATCGCGTCGCTGAAGCCGTTGGCGTGTCCGCCCTTCACACTGTCGCGGGCGTCACCCATGACATCCTGACGACTCCCGGCGTCGCCGTGGGAACAATTGCTTACATGTCGCCCGAGCAGGCACTCGGCGAGCCGCTTGACGCGCGCACCGATCTCTTCAGCTTTGGCACGGTCCTCTACGAAATGGCAAGCGGGCACCGGCCGTTCCCAGGCGAGACTTCCGCCGCAGTTTCCGATTCCATTCTTCACGCTACGCCGCCGCCGCTGGCTCACTTCAACCCGCAACTTCCCACCGAGCTCGATCGCATCATCCGCAAGGCCTTGGAAAAAGATCGTGGCAAACGTTTCGCTTCCGCCTCGGAGATGCGAACGGAGTTCCAAAAACTCCGCCAGCAGCGCCTAATCGAGTCAAGCACTGCGACGCCCATCGTGAGAGTCGTGCGTAAGCCGTTATTTATTGCTGGCATGTTAATCGTCCTCGTCCTTGCCGGCGTTTCGGCTGGTCTGGCCTACCGGCAGCACTCCCGCATCAAATGGCTCCAAGAAAGAGCGCTGCCGGAAATCCAGCAACTCGCAATGGAGCGAAAGGGGATTGCTGCCTACCGGCTCATTCAGCAGGCGGAGCGCTATGCTCCGGGGAATCCGGCACTCATCAAATTGAAAGCAGGAACGCTGTGGCCAAATGGCGTTCTCTCGACTCCCCCCAACGCTGATGTTTACGTCCGGGATTACAGCGATATCCACGGTCCATGGGAGTATCTCGGAAAAACTCCGCTACAGGGCAATCGACTGCCCCACGCCTTTTATGCGTTTAGATTGAGCAAAGACGGATACGAAACAGCGGAGGTCACCGGCACCGCCCTCGAGGGCTCCCCTGTCAACGTTATTTTGGACCCGGTGGGAAGCCTGCCGCCCGGAATGATGCACGTCCCCGCTGGCCGAGTGGATCCAACCGGTCACTTCGAAGTGAAGCTGGACGATTTTTTGATCGACAAATTCGAGGTCACCAATCGCGAATACAAGAAATTTGTGGATGCCGGCGGTTACCAGGAACCAAAGTACTGGAAATTGCCATTCCTTAAGGATAAACACGCACTTACCTTTGGCGAGGCCATGGTTCTATTTCGCGATAAAACGGATCGCCCTGGTCCTTCCACCTGGGAACTGGGAAGCTACGCGCCAGGCCAGGATGATTATCCCGTCAACGGATTGAGCTGGTATGAAGCCGCCGCGTTCGCTCAATTCAACGGAAAGAGCCTCCCCACAGTATTTCACTGGTACCGCGCCGCAGATATGGGACGCTTTTCTGACATTCTCCAGGTGAGCAATTTTTCGGGGAAAGGCCCGGCGCCAGTAGGAAACTACTTCGGCTTGGGACCCTTTGGCACCTACGATATGGCAGGAAATGTGAAAGAGTGGTGCCTCAACTCTTCGGGAGACCGCAAGTACATTCTTGGCGGCGCCTCCACGGACCTTCCTTATATGTACAGCCAGCCCGACGCACGGCTGCCGTTCGAACGCTTGGCGACGCACGGCGTACGCCTAGTGAAGTACCTACACCCGGATGCACTGCCCGAGACGCTCACCGCCCCTGTTTCTTTTGAGTCGGCCGATTACCGCAAGATGAAGCCGGTTCCGGACTCGGTTTTTCACATCTACGAAGGCCTGTATTCCTATGACCGGACACCCCTGGACGCCAAAGTTGAATCGGAAGACGACAGCTCACCATATTGGCGCCGCCAGCGCATCACCTTCAATGCCGCTTATAGCAATGAGCGCATTATCGCCTACCTTTACCTGCCGAAGCATGGCGTTCCGCCGTACCAAACGGTTGTTTACTTTCCGCACGGTGGTGCCCAGACATTTCATACCATCGAAGACACGCAATTGTCTTTGATCGACTTTCTGGTGAAGAGCGGACGCGCCTTGATGTTTCCCATCTACAAGGACACCTACGAGCGGCTGGGTACTCCGCCTGATTCCGGTACAAATGCGGAAAGGGACGAAACCATCCAGCAAGCAAAAGACTTGCGCCGTTCGATCGACTACCTGGAAACGCGCCCCGACATCGATCGGGGGCGGCTTGCGTACTACGGCATCAGTTGGGGCGCCGTGCTGGGCCCCATCATGATTACGGTCGAGAGCCGTTTTAAAGCTGCTGTGTTCGCTGCCGGAGGTTGCGACGATCAAAAAGTGCTTCCGGAAGTGGACCCTATGAATTTTGCACCGCACGTGAGGATCCCCGTGCTTATGGTAAACGGCCGGTACGATTTTGTTATCCCGCTAGTAACCTGCCAGGAGCCGTTTTTCCGTTTGCTAGGTGATGCTCCTCAGGATAAGCGGCATGTCCTGTTCGACACCGGGCATGCTCCTCCTCAATTACCCGTAATGAAAGAAGCGCTCAACTGGCTGGATCACTATCTTGGCCCGGTGAATTGAGTCGTGGGTTCTCCGTGGATTGTGTGGTTCTTGTGGTGATAAATCTCGCTATCACCCGCCCACTACTGCTTGGCAGTTTTAGATTGGTCCCAATAAATCGGCACTTCCGACAAGTGGCGGTCCGAGTGTGATAAGTCCTCACGCCGTAGTGCTGACCGAACCGACCAACTCCTGGATTGTCGGCCAACCTTACCTTGGGATTACTTCTCGCTTGCCCGTGACTCAGGAGGAATTCCGTCCTAGGGCGAGCGCCCTCCATCTAAGATTTCATCGCATTGATATGGTAAGGTAGCCCCGACCGTCATTCCACAAAAGAGAATCTAGCCTTGGCAGCAGATCGAAAAACTCTCCGCCACAGTGCGACCGGGAAGCATCGCACGATGTGGGTTACGATGAGCTTGTTGTTGCTG
>Ga0185299_10004856_pt1 | contig 15779 bp, 14 predicted proteins | sample PaiPotPPA55metaG_FD_128002 | JGI IMG/M metagenome (GOLD analysis project Ga0185299, IMG submission 128002) | Iron sulfur acid spring bacterial and archeal communities from Banff, Canada, to study Microbial Dark Matter (Phase II) - Paint Pots PPA... ...
GAAAATAGGGGTTGTCGAGGCCAACCACCGCCGCCATTGATCGCTGAAGTTTAAGTTCGCGATACCCAGCCAGATGTTGAAAGTCCGTCACGCCGTTCGGAGATGGTGGGGCCGGCGCCCGCACAAATTGCGTCTTGGCACCGGCTGCCTGGGCATCAAGGCGATTTCGAACCATCTCGTCGAGGAGCCGCCGGCCCTCTTCATTTAACCCAGCTCGCTTTTGCGACTTCATGTAAATTTCCTTGGGGGCTAGGCGACGGACCGGGCGATGCGGTCGATATTCGTGATCGAACGAGGAAGAAGCTTGGTTATTTCAGACCATAAGTCAACGCCGTCTTTGGCCGATCCCCCGGGGTTTCACGCTTGCCATTGGCGACCCGGCTCAAAACGTTTGGCACCGGCACTGAGTTCATCGGCGACCGTGACCGGGCCGGTCCGGTCGAGGCAGCAAAGACGCACTTCCGCGGGGCGAGGCAATTTGACGATGTCAGCGCCGCGGTTAGGCGGCGGCCCGCATTGGTGCGAGGATAGGCCCTTGGATTGTAGGCGTCTGCGCACGCGCAGTTTCAGAGAAGGGTGAAGGCCTCGGGGTAAGAATTCCCGGCTCAAGCTTCTTGGATCCGGACGGTCCTTGCCACGAACACGAGGGGATGCATGGGCCCTTATCCGCGAACGGCGATGGTTTTGAGTTCGTGCAAAACACTGTTTACGAAGTTCGGATGGTCTGTCGCCCGCAAGGACGCGGCTTGCGTCGCGACACCTCGCAGATAGGCTGCGATCTCGTTTGTGTCTTCTGGAAATTGGGGCCCATGCTCGCCAAGGAAACATCGCAACTTTTCAACGCAATCCGCCAGCTCTTTGTTTTTTGTGAATGCGGGGCGTCCGCGGGGTTTCGATCGAATTTCATATTCGAAAACGGTTTGGGCAAGGCTCAACCAGACGACCCGCGCGTCGCAGGGCGCGCCGGCGAAAATCGAGAGTTTGATGGCGATTGCTTCCCGCACGGCTTGCGCATCGCGCTCGCCTTCTAGCGTCAAACTCCCTGGCGGCCGCCTGTGTTTGTTAAGGGCACGCGGACAGAAGGCGATTTTTCCCTTCCGCAGGCACGCGACGTAAATCGCCCAATCACCGCAATAGCGGAGGCCTTCGGCCGCGCTCAGACTTTCGTTGAGCGCGTCGCGCCGGAATAGAACCGCGCTTACGTTGGGAATTGTATTTTTGATGGCAAGAGCCTCGGCGATTTCCCGCGGACCGGTCTCGACATATCCTGCTAACCATTTCGTTTCGCTGAGTGAATCGGTATAGAACCTGTAGGTCGAAGAGAGGATTTCTCCGTCCGTTCCGATCACTTCGGAATCGCAATAGGCGACCGCGATGTCCGGGTCCGTAAAGGTGGCGGCCATGCGCTCGAGGAAGCGAGGGCAAGACGAATCATCGCTCTCCGCAATCCAAACGAGGTCCCCGGCAGCGCTTTCAATCCCTTTTGCCCACTGCTTAAAGGGCGAGCCGCTATTCGTCGCATTTGCGGCGATCGCGAAGGGCATTGGCGACCGCGCCTGCCACGCCCGCGCGATCTCTAAGCTGCCGTCGCTCGACCCATCGTCGAGGAAGATAATTTCGTCCGGCCCCAATCGTTGTTCGAGAATCGACGCGAACCTCTCGTCGAGATAGCGCGCGTGATTGTAGTTTGGAACGATCACGGTAGTTGTCATCGGACGGGATGGGCGGTAGGCGGCGCGATGGGCCAAGAGCTCCGCCCAATCCGCGGCGGCGAGAGGCCTCCCTTGCATGAGACTGTGGTACGGCAGACCGATGTCCGCGCACGTCCGGGCAAGCGGCAACGCGGCGCAGGCCACCTCGCACACGAGCCCCTTCGGGTCCCGGAATTTTAACGCGCGCAGGATGCGTTCGAGGACAACGCTCCTGTCGACCAAAGCCAGATCGGGTCGCGACAAGTCGAGGATCGCAACCCCTGGGACCGATTCCGTGGCCGCATCGGTCACGCTATAAATATCCAGTCCCGGCAGTGTGAGGAGCATCGTTAGGAGTTGTCTCAGTCCGGCCGTTTTCTTTCCGGCCTCTCCAATATCGACGATCAATAAGCGAAAGGGCGCCTCGATCGCGCCGGGTGTAGGGATCGATTTTTGCCAGGGAAGTTCCTCGAAATAGGCACTCGGGGACGCGGGGGGCGGAAGAACCGGATGGGTGCTGTGCCACCCATCGCGCCCGCGCTCGGCATAAAAAGCCAGCGCGGTCTCGCGCGCCACACCTTGCCCGGAATGGGCCGCGACATAAAACTCCGTGTCGAAACACCGGGAGGGGTCGCGGCCTTCGCGTGCGCCAATCGCCAGATAATGGTGTAGCGGCTCCATGCCCACGTCCCGCGCATCGGCATTCTTCATCCGGTACCATGCCGAATCGAAAAGCGGCGCAGGCGAGCGGCCTTCCTTATCTCCAGACGCCACGAAATGGAGAAACGGGTCGAAGCCCGCGCGCCGCACGTCAGGATTGTTTTGCAAATACCATGCCCGGTCGAACAGGGGCGTCGGGGCAAGGCCGCGCGGCAGCCCGTAAGCCGCGAAATGTCCGAGTGGCGTCAAACCGCCAGTACCTCCAGCGGCTTTTCGATAGAACGCGGTTGCAAAATAGGGGGAGGGGTCGATGCCCTCCCGCGCTCCGTAATTTATGTAATCAATGAGCGGATTTGGATCGCGCTGCCGCTGACCGCGCGCCTTCATATACCAAGCTGGATCGAATAAAAGGTGTGGCCGGTAACCCCGGTCCGCGCCGCCGAGCAGATAGTGCATGATCGGATCCAATTCCGCCACGCCGCTCTCGGGATATTCGGCCTGATACCATTTGCGATCGAAGATCCGGCTTCGCGCAATGAGCCACCTTCTGCGGAGCCGCGAAAGACTCGTGAGCGGATTTTGTAAGTTCAGCAAAGTGACCGTTCCCGAAGCAATTCGGCGATGAATTGAAGCGCTTAACATGTCGCCCGGCGATCAGATGCGCCGCCACAGTTTGAGCATAGTTGAGCAGTTTGCAATCTTTCAGATTTCATGAAATCCTTCTTGCTGGTCTCGAAGCCTCTGGGCACTCTGGAAAATGCCGCCTCAAGAACCCGTACCCGCCTGTCCGGTCACAGGGCGTCCAGCGGTCCGGCATGTCCAGTCGGTGACGGCTCGTCTCCTCACCGATCTTTGGCGTATCGAGTTCAAGACGGACTCTCGGCCGAGCTTCGGCGGCGTGGATCGGTTCGGATTGTGGGAGTCGCCGACAGGTCTCTATTTCTTCGATCCTCCGCTTGAAGGAGACCGCGCGTTTTATGTCCAGTTCTACTCGAGGATGAACGCCAAAAAGCTTTTTTCGCATGAAACCATTCGCCACGAGTTTCTGATCGCCGCGCGGCGAATCAAAGCTGGCGCTCGCGTCCTCGATGTCGGATGCGGGTTTGCGAGCTTCCGGTCATGCGTGCCGCAGGCGACTTACACGGGGCTCGACCCGCACTTCGCCGAAGGCAACACGATCGATGGAGTGCGTAACGAAACGCTCGCTCAGCATCTTGTCGAGCACGCGGGATGTTACGATGCCGTCTGCGCATTCGAAGTTCTCGAACATGTCCGGGCGCCAGCGGCGTTATTCGCTCAGATGGTGCAAGCGGTGAAACCCGGCGGCCTTATCTTCGTTGGCGTGCCACACGTCCCATCCGCGTTGACCCGCATCCCGAATTTCCTGCTCAATGCGCCACCCCACCACCTGACGTGGTGGACAAAGTCCGCTCTCGCAGAACTGGCAAACGGCGCCAATGCGGTTGTAGACTGTATCGAGCATGTCCCGTGGGGTGGCATTGATTCAATCATATATTGGATCGAGCGTTGCACCCCTGTCAAATGCACCGGGGAGCATTTTCGCGGCGCGTGGCCCTGGCACACCGCCGCCGCGATCGGCCTGCTCGGCGGCCGTCTTGCTCACCGGTTACTTGGCACTCCGGCAACCAAGGACGAGGGCGCGGGGCTGCTATTGACAGCGCGACGGGCAAAAGATGCGACTTGAGTCCCGCTCGTTCGTTTCGCTGGCGCCTCCCTTGGGCGCGCTGACAGCCATCGGCCGGCCCGTTCATTCAGCGAGGGCGAGCTAGGCCACGTCATGATAATGAATACGGTTATCGATGTTGTGTTTGTCGGATGGGGCGCGATCGCGGTTTTGAGTACGCTTTCGGCTTGGCGCTACACATGGGGTCTTCCGCTGAGCGAAATTCCCGGGAGTACGCCCCCCGTGGCCGTCATCGTAGCCGTGAAGAACGCCTCGGACGTGTCGCGTGCCTTCTTTGGCCGGCTACGCCATCAAGCTTATCCGGATTATCGAATCATCGCGGCAGTCGAGTCCGAAGAGGATCCTGCCTTCGACATGGTAACGGAGGAATCGAAACGGCCGGGAGCATCCCTTCGCACGGTCGTCGCGGGCCATTCCGAACGGACCGGTCAGAAGGTCTGGAATTTGCTCGCTTCCCTCGACGCAGTCGAGGACCACGATGAGATCGTGGCTTTCGTCGATGCGGACACGCTGCCGGCCCCCGAGTGGCTTTCCCGGCTCGTTGCCGCTCTGGTCAACACGGGGCGTGACGCGGTCACGGGTTACCGCTGGATCATCCCGGCCGACGACCGGGTGAGTTCAGCCGTCGTCGCGGCCGCGAACGCGTCCGTTGTGACGGTGCTGAGACTGCCTTCGATCATTAATCATTGCTGGGGCGGCACGATGGCCATGCGGCGCGAGACTCTGGAGCGCATCGACATCCGCCGCTATTGGGCCGGCGCGATCAGCGACGACGTGCAAATGACACGTGCGTTCAAGGAAGCAGGGCATCCGGTGTATTCGCCGCGCCAGAGCCTCCTTCTCTCCCCCGTGGCGATGAGTTGGAGCGAAGCTCTATCGTTTGGGCGCCGCCAGTACCGTTTCATGTTGCTGCATAGTCCCGGCATGTGGGCGCTGGCGGCGGTCGGAACGATCTTCCCGATTATCGCCGCGAGCGTTGCTCTCAGCATGGCCGTGCATGGCAACATCTTTGCCATCGCCCTGATAGGCGTATCTGTCATTTTGGGCGAAGTGCGTTATCATTGCCGGCGCAAAATCGTCATCGCGCTCTGGGGGGAAAAAACCGCCGCCGGGCGCGCAAATTACTGGCGGGTCGAACGGTGGCTGCGTCCCATTTGGTGGAGCTACCATGCGTTGTGCGTGTTTACGGCACCCGGCTCCCGCCACATTCGCTGGGCCGGCATCGATTACTGGGTTCGCGGGCCGCAAGATGTCGAGGTATCGAGACCGCCGGCCGCACAGCCCTAGATGAGCGGTCGCCGCTAGACACTTATCCGATCGAGCCGAGCGGGCTCCGCGCTCAGCCGGGCGATCCGGGCAGGAACGGGCGGGTGGGAATAATAAAACAAGGCGTAGAATGCGTCCGGCGTTAGGGTCGAAAGATTATCCCGTGCGAGCTTCGTCAAGGCGCTGATCATAGGCCCGGGGCCGGCCATCGCCTTCGCGAAATTATCGGCCTGATACTCGGCGCGGCGCGACAGCCAGCTTGTCAGCGGCGACAGCAAATGCAAGACGGGTCCCATCGCGGTCAGCACCACGATCAAAACCACGCCGGGATCGCCTGGCAGACCGAACACGCCCGCCAATCCGCCGACGCCGAAAGCCCAACGAAGGACAGCAAACCCAAGAAACGTGAGCGCCGCCGTCTCGGCAATGCGCTGACCGATATGACCGAGTTTATAGTGCCCCAGTTCATGGGCGAGAATCGACAAAATTTCATCAGGCGTATGGTTTTGCAGAAGCGTGTCGAAAAAGACGATGCGCTTGGCCTTTCCGAAGCCGGTAAAATAGGCGTTGCCATGCGTCGAGCGGCGGGAGGCATCCATGACGTAGAGCCCCTTGGATGCGAAACCGCATTTGGCAAGAAGCGCTTCGACTCGCGACTTCAACGCTCCGTCCGGCATGGGGGTGAACTTATTGAACAACGGCGCGATGACGGCGGGATAAATCACGCTCATCGCGATCGTCAGAGCCATCAACGCCGCCCAGCCGAGCAGCCACCAGGTGTCAGGCATGACGCGCAACAGCCAGAATAGACTATAAAGCAACGGGACCCCAAGGAGAGCCGAGAGCGCTACGCCTTTTATCCGGTCGCCCAGAAACATCGCTGGGGTCGCGCGGTTGAAGCCGAACCGGGCTTCCAGCGCAAAGGTGCTGTAAATCGAGAAAGGCAGATGAAGAACGCGCCCAACTAGCGCGAAAGCAACCACGACGGCGACAGCGCGGGAAATGCCAGGAGCCATGAATTGCGCCACCAACGCGTAGAGCGGACCGAGCAACGCAATCAGCCAAAGCACCGCGAGGACGGTGTCGAAGATGGTTTCCGCAATCGCCAGCCGCGTGCGGGCCAGGGTGTAGGCGGCCGCCCGCTGGTGTTCCTCGGCGCTGATCCAACCGGCAAACCCTTCCGGAACGTGCTCGCGATGGGCGGCAACCGCGGCGGCCTGACGGTACATAAGGGCGATGCCAAGCGCCCCTGACAGGACAATGGCGAAAATAATTGCGATGGCGATCATCTGCTGATTCCTCGGATGCCGGCAGAGCTTATATAGGACAAAATGCCTGGCGTTCGAGTCTAAGCAGCGCACCGCTCAGACAATGAGGAACGCCCATGCGAGGTTCTTTCGGCAAAGGAATGGCCATCATGGATTTGGCGCCCATCGCCGCCGCTTGGCAGCCGCGGCTCCTTGGACTCTTGCGGATCGTCACGGCCCTGCTGCTGCTCCAGCACGGCACGGCGAAGCTTTTCGGCTTTCCGCATGTCGCGATGTTCGACAACCTCCGGCTCCTGTCGCTCTTGGGCATCGCGGGCATCCTGGAGCTCGCCGGCGGCGTTCTGCTTCTCCTCGGAATCTTCAGCCGCCCGGTCGCTTTCATTTTGTCCGGCGAGATGGCGTTTGCCTATTTTCTCGCGCATGCGCAGAAAAGCTTCTTTCCCATTCTCAATGGGGGCGAGCTTGCAGTCCTCTATTGCTTTGTCCTCCTTTATCTTTCCGTGGAGGGCGGCGGCGCGTGGAGCCTAACGAGTCGGCGCACAAGCGTTCGAGATGCTCCTATGCCGCCTTCCATTTGATGGAACAGCCGATGGATGGAATTTGGTCCGCGGGCGCTGCGCCCGTTGCCGCGATGCTTCTCATGGCCTCGACAAGCTCACGCCGCGCGCCCGCCGGGGGTGGCGCGGTGCGGCCTTCGTCGAGGCGGCCACGGTATTTCAGCTTCAGGTCATTGCCGTAGCCGAAGAAATCGGGGGTGCAGACCGCGCCATACGCGTGGGCAACCGACTGTGTCTCATCGTGAAGATAGGAAAACGGAAAATTGTGCGCCTGCGCGGACCGTTTCATATTGGGGAACGAATCCTCCGGATAGTCCTTGGCATCGTTCGAGCAAACGGCCGCGAAGCCGACGCCCTCCGCCAACAACAGCCGCGCGTCGGCGACAAGCCGGTCGATCACCGCTTTCACATAAGGGCAATGATTACAAATGAAGACGATCACCGTGCCCTTTTCGCCCGCGACGTCGGCGAGCGTATAGATCCGCCCGTCTGTTCCGGGAAGCCGAAAGTCCGGGGCTGGCGTATTCAGAGTGATTTTTGTTGCCGTAGCAGCCATGATTCTACCTCCGCGTGCCCTGGTTATATAGGCGCGCCGCGCGGGAGCCCGCCAGAAGCCAGACCGGCCGGATGGAATACAACCGAAATGAGGGCGTTCGAATCTGACGACATTGACCGTGTCCTTAGCGTTATCCTTTTCGTCGGCGTCCCTCTTGGCAATCACGGCAGATGGCCCGCAGTTTGGGAACTCCTAAACGAGCTTCTCGTTCAGGCTAAATTGTACAGGAGGATCGTCATGCCCCGCGGCGACAAATCAAAATATACCGACAAGCAGGAGCGCAAGGCCGACCATATAGCCGAAGGCTATGAGAAGCGTGGGGTTCCGGAGCAGGAGGCCGAGCGCCGGGCCTGGGCAACCGTCAACAAAGATGATGGCGGCGGCAAGAAGCTTGGGGGGTCGGGGCGCGGCAAGTCTACGGGCCATCCGGCGGCTCATAGAGGTGGGGAGAAGGGCGGTTCAGCCTCGGCGTCCCGCTCGTCAGCGAGTCGCTCCGCGTCCGCGAGGAAGGCAGCGGCCACACGCAAGCGGAAGACCGAGCGGCGCCCCTGATTAGCCTGATCAAGGCGCTAGGTGTTCCCGCTGGTGAGGCTCGCGTCGATCAATTTGTGTGCCGCATTTGGCCCGTGCCAACCCGTGACCTTCGCCTGCTTGCCCGTAAATAAAGTCGCGCTGAGAAAGAATTGCTCTATCTCGGCCTTCACGCGCGCGGGCAGGTCGGTAATGCGAGAGTCTTATCCCCGAAACACCAGGGACTTCAGCGCGGCTTCCGCCCGAATGCCTCGCGCAACTTCACTTTTGCGGTTTCAAGTTTTCGTTTTTGTGTTGTGCTCAAGTTCTTGCCGCCCCTGTTGAGGTAAAACGTCAACATCGACATCGCCGACCGGAATGGCGACGATTTTAGACGGTCGCTGCGCTCGGCTGAACGCTTCAAAGATTGCGCGATCTTGGAGGGATCGTCGCTCTTAAACACGCCGCGTTCCAAATCCATGGCATCGCTATTTTGCGTCACCTCGGCCGTCCATTTTCGCTTCCTTGGACTTTTTGTTGCCATGCTGGCTCGCACTCATTGTTAAAGAAGGTAGACCGACGCCCAGAAGGGATTTCAAATTTTGTCGGCGAGATCGCTCGACGGAAACACCGGCTTGGATGTTCGGTTCCTTGATTGCGAGCTGATTTTCCAGGGGCCTCGAGAGGAATCGATATGTCGCTGAAGGCGGGGGACCAGGGTTGACGCGGCGGCTCGCAAGGGGCTAACCCAGTACACCTCGCAGGAGCCATCGCGGCCGCCTCATGCCAGAGCTTTCCCCGGATGACTCGAAACGGCTCGCCGCCGGAAGGGCGCTGGAACTCGTTACCCCTGGGATGCGGCTTGGGCTTGGGACCGGCACGACGGCGGCACATTTTGTCGAGCTTCTTGCCGCGCGGGTCGCAAAAGGGTTGGACGTGATCTGCGTGCCTACATCGGAGCGCACCCGCACCCGGGCCGAGCTTTATGCCATTCCGCTCACGACAATCGGCGCTTTACCGGAACTCGACTTGACGGTTGATGGCGCCGACGAGTTCGACCCAAAATTGCGTCTCATCAAGGGCGGCGGCGGCGCGCTCTTACGTGAAAAAATCGTCGCCATGGCATCGAAGCGGATGATCGTGATCGCCGATTCCTCGAAACGGGTGGCGGTGCTCGGCAAGTGCCCGCTGCCGGTCGAAGTCAATGTGTTCGGCCTCGAAGCGACCCGCCGGATGATATTGGCGGCGGCGAAGGCTTGCGGCTGCGCTGGCGAGGCCCGCCTGCGGAAAACTCCTGCCGGCCAGGCGTTCGTCAGCGACAATGGGCATTATATCGTGGATTGCTTCTTCGGCGCCATTCCCGATCCGGACCGTCTGGCGGACCGGCTCGCCGCCATTCCCGGCGCCGTCGAACACGGACTGTTCATTGGGATTGCCAAGGCCGTGATCAGCGCCGGTCCGGCCGGCATCGAGATTTTCGGCCAACTCGCTTGACGCCGGCGGGAACGGTTTGCATCGTGCGTCAAGGCTTGGGAGGTTTTCGCTTGCGCACAGCTCTTGAAAAACACGCCATGAATTTGGTTTTTTGCCTTGCGTTCCTGCTTGCCCCACTGTTTGCCGCGAGCGGAAGCAGGGCTCAACAAGCTGCGCCCAACACCCCGCCGGGCCAAACCGGACCGGCTCCGGCCGCGCCCAGCCCGTCGCATTTGGCCGCCGCCCGCGCGCTCGTGGTCGCCTGTGGAATGTCGCGCTCCTTTAGCATCATCATTCCGCAATTCATGGATCAGATCGGCTCGTCGCTGACCCAGACGCGGCCGGAACTTATCCACGATCTCAACGCGGTGCTGACCGGGCTTAAGCCCGAATTCGACCGCCAAGCGGACGAAATGGTCGATATCGCCGCCCAGATTTATGTCAAACAGATGAGCGAGCAGGATTTGAAGGCGGCGGTGGCCTTCTTCGAGAGCCCGGCCGGAAAAAAATACGTCGAGACCCAACCGGCCTTCCTGACCGAGGTCGTGACCGCGATGCAAGGCTGGCAAGGCAAGATCTCGACCGACATGATGACCCGCGTGCGCGCGGAAATGAAGAAGAAGGGCCACGAACTCTGATTGTCCTGTGATCAGTTGAAGCACCGCTACTTCGTCGCCCCTTGTGCATCCCGACCGACACCCGCGCAGAGCCCGCGCCATCGGAGGTCCAGGCCGCTTGCCTGCGCAAGTCCGGTCCCTCCACCGGCGCTTCCCGTTGCGCCGGCCTTCATCTATAGTGGCGCTCCTTCTGGAGCTTGTTCGTGAGACGTACCTTCCCAATCGTCCCCGCCGTCGTGTTTGTTGCCGCGATGGCCCTTTTGCTCGCCTCCTGCGGACGGCGCGGACCGCTCGAACCCCCGCCCGGCGCGGCTGTCTCGAACGCGCCCGTGACCGGCACGCCAGGCGATTATGAAGCGCCCGCGAACCCAGGCGAGCTCGCGGGACAAAATACGGCCACGTCCAGCGGCGCGGAGGCGCCGGCGGCGGCGAAGCAACCGCCGCGTGCGCCAAAAACGTTTTTCCTCGATCCCTTGCTCTGATCCGCCCATGCATCACTTCGCGATGAAGAACGGCGTCATGCATGCCGAGGAAGTCGATCTCGTAACGCTCGCCGCGGAAGTAGGCACGCCCTTTTATTGCTATTCGACGGCGACGCTGACCCGCCATTACAAGGTATTCAATTCGGCTTTTTCCGGACTGCCGCATCTCATTTGCTATGCCGTGAAAGCCAATTCCAACCAGGCCGTTCTCAAAACCCTGGCGCGGCTCGGCGCCGGAATGGATGTCGTCTCCGAAGGCGAGCTCCGACGCGCACGGGCGGCAAGCGTCGCCCCGGAAAAAATCACCTTTTCCGGTGTTGGCAAGACGCAAGCGGAAATGGTTTTTGGGCTCGAACAGGACATTCTTTGCTTCAACGTCGAATCGGAGCCGGAGCTCGCCCTTCTTTCCGAGGTTGCAACAAGTCAAAACCGTACGGCCCGTGCGGCGCTCAGGGTCAACCCCGATGTCGATGCCAAAACCCATGCCAAGATCGGCACCGGCAAGGCGGAGAACAAATTCGGCATTCCGATTCGTCGCGCCCGCGAGGTTTATTCCGAAGCCGCGCGGCTTCCGGGGATCAAGATCACCGGCGTCGATATTCATATCGGCTCGCAGGTCACCGACCTCGCCCCATTCGACACTGCCTTTGGAGTGATCGCCGATTTTGTCCGCGCGCTGCGCGCCGATGGCCACGCGCTTGAACATATCGATCTCGGCGGCGGTCTCGGCATCCCTTACGTTCTGTGGGAGGATCCAGAGAGCTACCACCCGGAGCGCTATGCGGCAATTGTCAAGGCAAGGCTTGGGCCGCTCAACTGCCGGCTGATCTTCGAGCCGGGACGGCTGATCGCGGGCAACGCCGGCATTCTCGTCACACGCGTCCTATTCGTGAAGCGGGGCATGGCCAAGACTTTCGTGATTGTCGATGCGGCGATGAACGATCTCGTGCGTCCCACGCTTTACGACGCGCATCATGAGATCCTTTCCGTTCGCGCGGGGCAGGGGAATCGCGAAATCACCGCCGATGTCGTCGGCCCGGTCTGCGAAACCGGCGATTATCTCGCGCTGTCGCGTAAGCTGCCAGAACCTTCGCCGGGCGATTTTCTTGCGATCATGTCGGCCGGCGCCTATGGCGCCGTGCAGGCTGGGACCTATAATTCGCGGCTTCTCGTGCCGGAAGTGCTCGTGAACGGCAGCCAGTACGCCCTTGTGCGCCCGCGCGGAACGTACGAGGATTTAATCGGCTTAGACAAAATTCCGGCCTGGTTTGGCTAGATGTTTCAAGCTCGCCCCTGGCGCTTGGCTGCCATGGTGCTAGCGTCGTTGCCCGCGGCGGCATGATGGCCGCGTTTTGGAGATCGTTTTGCTGAGACTGGGACGTTGGAAACCAATGCGCTCGGAACGCCCGCCGCGCGAACGGGCCGCGAATCTGCGTCTGGAGCGGCTCGCCGGGAAGGCTCGCGCGATCCTTATTTTCGAGCGGGGGTGGCGCATGGTGTTGCCGCCGCTTGTGGTACTCGGCTTTTTTGTCTGCGTTTCGTGGACCGGTCTATGGCTCGACGCACCGCAATGGGGGCGCGGCCTCGGCGTTCTTGCGCTTGTGCTCGGCCTCGTCGTCGCCCTGCTGCCGCTGCGCGAATTCCGGTTGCCCGCGCGCAAGGAGGCACTCGACCGGATCGACCGTGTGTCCGGCCTTGCATCGCATCCAGCCTCGGTTATCGACGACCGCCTCGGCAATGGGACAAGCGATCCGGCGACGCGGGCCTTGTGGAACCTCCACCGCCGCCGCGCGGAGCAAGCCGTGGCTTTGCTACGCACCGGCGGGCCCTCGCCGCGCATGGTCGATCTCGACCGTTATGCCTTGCGCGCCGCCGTCCTGGTTGCGCTTATCGCGACAGGCTTTGTCGCGGGCCCCGAAAAATATGCGCGTGTCGCCGCGGCTTTCGATTGGCGCTTCGACGTATCGCCGCGCAAGGACTCCAGGATCGACGCCTGGATCGATCCGCCAGCCTATACCGGTAAGCCGCCGATCGTGTTGAGACTTGGCGGGAACCAAAACCCGCAACAAATCGAAGCCCCCAGCGGTTCGATCGTCGTCATCCACGCGCCGGGCGGCAATCTTGACATCGAGGCGAAAGGTGCTCTCGCCGAGGCCGCGAAGGACAAGAACGCCGACGCGCAAGCCGGCTTGACCGCCTCCGCCTCCGCCGCCGCCAAGCCATCCAACGGCAAGCGGGACGGCAACGGCGAAACTCGCCTGGTCTTGCGCGGCGATGCAACGCTAACCCTTGGCCATTCCGGCGAGCCGCTCGGCACGTTCGAACTTCATGCCATTTTGGATCAACCGCCATCGATTGGGCTGACCGCCGCCCCGAGGTTCAATACGCGGGGATCGATGACGCTGAAATACAGCGTCGCCGACGATTACGGTGTCACCGGCGCGGACGCACGTTTCGCCAAGCCGGTGCTCCCAGGCGGACATCCCGCCAAGCGTTCGCTCGTTGATCCGCCGCATATCCCGCTTTTGTTGCCGCCGCCGCCGGACCTCAGCGGCGAGGCCGAGACAACGGCGGATCTTTCCGAACACCCATGGGCCGGCGCGCGTGTCGAAATGACGCTGACCGCGCGCGATGAAGGCGGCAATGAAGGCAGTAGCGATCCCGTTGAGATCACCTTGCCGCAAAAGCCTTTCGTCAAGCCTCTTGCCCGCGCGCTTGCCGAACAGCGCCGCAATCTGGTTCTCGCCCCCGAGGATAAGGCGCGGGTGGCAAACGCGCTCGAGGCGTTGATGATCGCGCCGGAAATGTTCGACACCGGCGCCGGCGTCTATCTTGGATTGCGCGTGGCATTCGACCGGCTCACTGCGGCGCATGGCGACAGCGATCTCGTCGACGTCGCCGATTATCTCTGGCAAATGGCGCTGCGCATCGAGAATGGCGATCTCTCCGAGGCCGAACGCGATCTCCGCGCCGCCGAACAAAAATTGCGCGATGCCTTGCAGCGCAACGCGCCGGAGGATGAAATCCGCAAGCTCGGCGACAATCTGCGCGCCGCAATGGATAAATTTTTGCAGGAGCTTGCCGCCGAGCAGAATGACCAGGACCACCGGGATAATTCCGCGGCGCTTAACGGCCGGGGCCGTTCGATCAGCCCCAAGGAACTGCAAAGAATGCTCGACCAGATGCAAGAGATGCTGCGTTCGGGCGACAGCGCGAACGCGCAGAAAATGCTGGAGCGATTGCAAAACATCCTGGAAAACCTGCGGGTCGCGCGGCCGCGCAAGGCCGACCCCAGGGCGAGGGAGATGCGCCGCGCCCTCGATGAGCTCGGCCAGATGAGCCAGGACCAGCAGGATTTGCGCGACGAAACCTATCAAAATGGCCAAGCGGAACGGCATCGTCACCGCGAGGAACGCGGCCAATTGGGTCTGCCGGGTCAACCCACGCTCGGCGATATCTTTGGCCAGGACGGCGACGCAAGGGAAGGCGGCCTCGACAGACAAGGAAATGACCAAAGCGCCGGCGCCAAAAGCGGCACGAGTCCGCGGGCCGGACAAACGAACGATGCCGATCTCGCCAAGCGCCAAAAAGTGCTTCGCGATCGGCTTGAAAATCTACAAAAGCGTTTGGACGGAGCTGGGGCCGGCGCCAATGGCCTAGACGGCGCGCAAAATGCGATGCGCGACGCCGAAAACGCGCTCGGTCAAGGTCCGAGCGGCACTGATGGCGCGGTGGACGCGCAAGGCCGAGCGGTGGAGGCCTTGCGCGACGGCGCGCAAAGGCTCGCCGAAAGCATGCGCGGCGAGGCCGAGGGTTCAGGCGCCGGCGAGGAAGCCGGAGAGGACCAGGACGGTCAAGGCCCGCCAGGCCAGTTTGGCGACGCCGAGGGCACCGATCCCCTCGGGCGCCAGATGGAAACCTTGCGAGGATTCGATCCGTCCGCGCGTTTTCCCGGCGCGGAGCGGGCAAGGCGCGTCCTAGAGGAACTCCGCCGCAGGCTCGGCGAGCCCGCCCGTCCCCGCGAGGAGTTGGACTATCTGGAACGTCTTTTGCGCCGCTATTGAGTCCCGTCCGGCACGCTTTGAGTTCGAAGCTAAGCATTGATGTGGGGCGCCATGATTGTCTTGAACCGAATTTATACAAGGAGGGGCGATGACGGCACGACCGCGCTTGGCACCGGCGAGCGGCGCGCCAAGCACGATCTCAGGATCGACGCCTTTGGCACGATCGACGAGGCCAATTCGGCGATCGGGCTTGCCCGCGTCGCCATCGCGTTGGACGTGGTTTGCGCCAGGGTCGACGCGATGTTGCTCTGCGTTCAGAACGATCTCTTCGACCTTGGCGCCGATCTTTGCGTGCCGCCCGGGGCAAACGGCGTAACCGAGCCGTTGCGCATCGTCCAATCGCAAGTCGATCGCCTGGAACGCAACATCGACGAGCTCAACGCCGAACTCGAACCCTTGCGTTCTTTCGTACTGCCGGGCGGCTCGCCGGCGGCGGCGGCGCTGCACCTCGCCCGCACCGTGACGCGCCGCGCCGAACGGCTGCTCGTCGCCTTGGCCGAGGCGCCGGGCGAAGAGGTCGGCGCCCCAGCCCTCAGATATATCAACCGGCTTTCCGATTTCCTGTTTGTCGCGGCCCGCTATGTGAACCAAAAGGGCGAGGCCGACATTTTATGGGTGCCGGGCCAGAATCGTTGACAAGGCCAACTTGCGCAGGAGCGAACTCGTCGGCACAGGGCAGCGCTCCGGATCAACGATAACGGGATTGCCCCTTTTCGCCGATAAAAGAGGCGCGCCGGCAAATCCACGCAAGTCTCCTTTGATGAGAACCCATATCGAAGCCGTCCTTGCGGGGAGCGAAGCGACGAAGCAATCTACCGTGTCGTGGGTCAAGCGGTTTTGAAAGGTTTTTGCGACTTTATGATCGCGTTGAGGGTCGTGACGAGTTTGCGGGTGAGGGCGATGAGAGCGACTTTGTGCGGTTTTCCATTG
>Ga0185299_10004857_pt1 | contig 15778 bp, 15 predicted proteins | sample PaiPotPPA55metaG_FD_128002 | JGI IMG/M metagenome (GOLD analysis project Ga0185299, IMG submission 128002) | Iron sulfur acid spring bacterial and archeal communities from Banff, Canada, to study Microbial Dark Matter (Phase II) - Paint Pots PPA... ...
CAGTAGGGATAAGCCGGGCTTTGTTCACTGGCGGCATCGAGACGGGCGATTTGTTCGGGAGCCAGGGTCCATCCCGTGGCGCCCAGGTTCTGTCGCAGTTGTTCTTCGTTGCGCGCGCCGATGATGACGCTCGATACCGAGGGGCGCTGCAACAGCCAGTTCAAGGCAATCTGCGCAATGGTCTTCTCGGTCTCGCGGGAGACTTCATCGAGTGCGTCAATCACGCGATAAAGGTAGTCGTCGGCGACCGGGGGGCCTTGCTCGGCGGTCTTATGCAGGCGGCTGACCTTCGGCAAAGGCTGCCCACGGCGGATTTTTCCGGTCAGCCTTCCCCATCCCAACGGGCTCCAGATGATGGCGCCGACTTTCTGATCGAGCGCCAGCGGCATGAGCTCCCATTCGTAGTCGCGTCCGATGAGCGAATAGTAAACCTGATGAGCGGTATAGCGCGCCCAGCCGTATTTTTGCGATACGGCGAGCGACTTCATCAAATGCCATCCCGAGAAATTGGAACAGGCGATGTAGCGGACCTTGCCACTTTCGACCAGCGTGTCCAGAGTACGGAGCGTTTCTTCGACGGGAGTTTGCGCGTCGAAACCGTGCATGTGATAGATGTCGATGAAGTCGGTGCCCAGGCGTTGCAGGCTGGCTTCGCAGGATTCGAGAAGATGATGGCGGGAAGAGCCGAGATCGTTCGGGCCATCGGCCATGCGGGCAGTCGCTTTGGTCGAGATCAAGATTTGGTGGCGGCGGCCGGCCAGGGCCTTCCCCAGAATCTCTTCGGACAGGCCCCGCGAGTAAACATCCGCCGTGTCGAAAAGGTTGATGCCCGCTTCCAGGCAGAGGTCCACCAGGCGGGTGGCTTCCTGGACATCGCTTGCTCCCCAGGCCTGGAAGAAGTCGCCACGACCGCCGAAGGTGCCAGCGCCGAGGTAGACCAGCGCGTAAGGAGAATCCTGGCCGATGCTCTTTCGGTCTACCGTGTCAACACTGAACTGCTGCGAAGTCTGAAACCGAACGTTATCGTAACCCAGTCGCAATGCGAGGTATGCGCCGTCAGCATCCGCGATGTCGAACAGGCGGCGGCGGTTTGGCTCGATGCTCCGCCTATGATCATCTCCCTGGCGCCATACTCACTCGGCGATGTCATGGCGGATTTTGAGCGGGTGGGCGCAGAACTTGGTGAGCCGGAGCGTGCAATGAAGATGGCTGGGGCGCTGAGTCAACGAATGAGCACGATCGAGCAAGAAGCCACCAAAGTAGGCAGGCGACCTACGGTCGGATGCATCGAATGGATCGAACCGTTAATGATGGCGGCGAACTGGATGCCGGAGCTGGTCGCGATGGCAGGTGGAGAGAATCTTTTCGGCGACGCGGGACAGCACTCTCCCACCATGAACTTCGACCGTCTGCTGGAAGAGAACCCCGATGTGATCCTGCTGATGCCCTGCGGCTTCAATATGGATCGGACCGCAGCAGAATTGGATACGCTTGCCAGCCAGCCCGGATGGGTTCGGCTAAAGGCGGTCCGCGAACGGCAGGTCTACCTGGCCGATGGCAATCAATACTTCAACCGGCCGGGGCCTCGTATAGTCGAGTCGCTGGAGATACTTGCTGAGATACTCCATCCCCAGGTTTTCCATTTCGGGCATGAGGGCACTGGCTGGCGGCGACTCTCGCCGGCCTCTTAGGCTAGTTTAACCAGCACTGACGCGCGCGGCGAGCGTTCTCTGATACAGGATTGCGTTTGCATCTCCTGCGATGACCTAAGCCGCTGAGGTAAGACGGCGAAGTCACACGCGCCGCCCTTGCGCATCCTAGCACTAGCGCCCGCTGACGCCGCCATGAACCCATTACAGCTTGGCACTCTGCATTTTGCAGTTATTGATGCCAGATAAGTGTCCGATGTTACGGCGATGATCACAAGCGCTTAATTTTGTATAGTAACGTTTGCTGATAGCGCCTTTCAATCGATAAAGGAAGCGCTGACTCGCAGGCCTCGTTTATTAATTTACCACTGGCCTGATCCTTCGCGCGCCGACTCCGTCTCAAGTTTGCTGTATGCCAGACGCTTTTGTCGACGTTCGTTGACAGTAGCTACTCGCTTGCTAGTCTCAAAAAGAGACAAGCACCGACTGATTTCATACATCGCGCCGCTCTGCAAGGTGTTATATCTTAACACTCATTAACACACTGTGAAGAATACACTGTGAAGTGAGCGGTAGGGTTTGGCCCTGTTAGTCGGTGATCGAATTCACTTTCCGAAGTGCAAATTATGCTCGCATTGGGCTTTTCAATCTCATCAGAAGAGCACCCTGCAAACGAACTCGTGAAGCAGGCAAAAATGGCTGAGCATGCTGGATTCTCCTTCGCCATGATCTCCGATCATTTTCATCCCTGGACCCATCGACAAGGCAATAGTTCGTTCGTATGGAGCGTGCTCGGTGCCATCGCGCACGCCACAGAAAGAATCTCGATTGGTACCGCCGTGACCTGTCCAACCGTTCGCATTCATCCCGGAGTGATCGCGCAAGCCGCAGCCACGGTGGCTTCAATGATGCCCGCAAGATTTATGCTTGGACTAAGGTAGCGGCGAGAACCTGAATGAACATATCTTCGGTAGCCGATGGCCGTCGCCCCGCACGCGCATCGAGATGCTCACAGAGGCAGTCGAGGTGATCCGAAAGCTATGGCGTGGCGGCCGGCAAAACCATCGCGGGCGGCATTACACGGTCGAGAACGCAAGGATTTTTTCGCTTCCCGAGCAATTACCTCCGATCTTCATCGCTTCAGCGTGCAAACGCTCGGCGCAACTGGCGGGCCGCGTGGCTGAGGGCATTATATGTACCAAGCCAAATCCATCCACCATTGAGGCATTCGACCACGCCGGCGGAAAGGGCAAACGACGCTTCGGTCAGTTGACGGTTTGCTGGGCGCGCCATGAAGCACAGGCGCGCCGGCAAGCGTTGGAGATCTGGCCGAACGCCGCGATTAAAGGCCAAGCCAGTTTCGAACTGCCGCTGCCGCGTCACTTTGACGAACTTGCCCAGGGGATGACGGAGGATGACGTCGCCAGCAATGTAATCTGCGGACCCGACCCAAAGAAGCATCTTGACGCGATCCGTGAGTTTGGCGAAGCCGGCTTCGATCACGTGTTTCGTTCATCAGGTTGGCCCGGAGCAGAAAGGCTTCGTCGACTTTTATCGGAGCGAAATTTTGCCGGAGCTTCGTGCCATGACGTCTAACGGCAGGGATATGGAACAGGGAGTTGAAAGGGGTGCGTAACGCGTATCCTGCTGTTCGCAGCGTCTACGAGACGACTAATCAAGGAGGTCTGGCTATGCCCGAACCTAATTCCCAGTGCCCATGTGGCTCGGGCAAGCTTTACAAGGATTGCTGCGGCAAATCCAAGTAAGGTTCAACGCGGCGGCGGTGAGCAAACAACGGCTCATCGCTGGCTTTTCCGGTCCAACCCTAAACGGCAGGCCGCATAAAGCAACGGACCAGGCCCTAATGGTGCCTGGCCCGTTCACCAAGATCACAATCGAATTCACCGAGATTCTATTGACTATTTGCAGTGAGACCAGTCATAGCCAACCGCGCCATCTGCTCTGCTGTCCAGCTCAAGTGCTGGTCTTCCTCGGGTTCAACTTCGTCGACGGCTGGTTTCAGAACGTCCCTCAGTTTCGAATCGCTGCTCCGCCGGGTAAGATATCCGAGTAATTGCCAGTCTGCGCGATCTTCAGTTTCCGCAATTACAATATTTTCTATCGCATTGAGTTCCGCTTCCTCGGGCCCAATGCCATCGGACAGAGTCATGGTTTTGAGCAGGGCTTGAGCTTTCTCCTCGGCGACTTTGGCACCGCGGCTCATATAGGTCGGATCGCCGCCCAGGTTGGCGATCACGCGAGTGAGAATCTCGACATGTCTGCGGGTCTGCTGGTAGAAGTCCCGGAACCGATTCACCACGTCAGGGTCGGGGACTTGCTGAATCGCCGCCTCGTAGAGTTTCACGCCTTTTTCAACAACGAGAAATTCACTCAGTTTCTCCAACAACAGCGGGCGTTTGATATTGGCACTGGTGGTATAGTCTTTAAGTTTTTCCAGACATTGAAGTTACTCCTAATCGCCGAAGCAGCCTCATTGGGACTGTCGAGTTGAATATAGTTACGCAAGAACGTGATGGTTGATTATGGCCGTCAAGAAAAAATGCTAGCCTGCCACTTTCACCAGTTCAATCAATTTGTTTCAAGTGGTCAGGCACACATTAGCGGGTAGTGACTGCAAAGCGAATGATCTATTGAGTCTCGCAGTTAGAATTGTTCTTTGCTGCTCGCGGGTGCTTTGAACGAGCCGGAAGGAACCCTTTAGGTTTATGCTGGAAAAGGATGACAGAAGCTTTCGGTCACGATACGCTTGGGCTCATGCGGCTTGCGGCTATCGACGTAGGCTCGAATTCAGTCCATTTGCTGATTGCTGATGTCAGCCCGGAGGGCCACGTAGAAGTCGTTGACCGAGTCAAGGAAATGGCGCGGCTAGGACGCCGCTCATTTACTACAGGCCTGCTCACGGAAGAGGCGATGGACCTCGCGGTACGCGTGCTTAAACATTTCCGGCGCTTGGTCGAAATGCGGCATGTAGCCCGGATGCGCGCAGTGGCCACCAGTGCGGTACGCGAGGCTCGCAACCGGGGCCAGTTTGTCGCGCGAATCAAGCGCGAGAGCGGCGTCGCAGTCGAAGTAATCTCCGGCCGTGAAGAGGCGCAACTCATCTACCGCGCGGCGCAGCATGCGCTCGGACTGGAGGGCGGACCGCATCTGCTGGTCGACTTGGGCGGCGGCAGTGTCGAACTGGTGCTGGTCAAAGACCGCCGTGCGATGTGGATGAAGAGTGCGAAACTCGGAGCAGCGCGGATGATGGAGCGTTTTCTGTTTGACGATCCGCCAACCCCGGCGCAAAGCAAGCGGCTGGAGAGCCACTTCGAAAAGGAAATCGGTGAGCAGATGCGAGCCGCACGTCGCGCCGGAGTCGTCCGGGCGGTCGGCACTTCGGGCACGATCAATACCTTGGTCGCGATGGCGCGGGCGGCGCGCGGCGAGGAATTTGGGACGCTCCATGGTGCGACAGCTTCGGCCGCCGAAGTCGCGCGGCTATGTCGAAAAGCTGTCGGGGCGAGCTCTGCAATGCGGATGGCGCTGCCCGGGATAGACGCCAAACGCATCGACCAGGTACCGGCGGCGGCGATGCTGGCGGACTTTGTGTTGCGCCACTCGGGCGCGAAGGAGATGGCGGCATGCATGTGGGCGTTGCGCGAGGGCATGCTGCTCGAATTGGCGGAAGCGACGAACCGCAGCGCGCGGGAAATTCGATGGGCGTCCGTTAACGCGCTCGCAACGCGCTTCGCGCACCACAACTTTCACGGGCGGCATGTGGCAAAGTTGGCATTAAAGCTGTTTGATGCGACCGCATTTGCGCTTGACCTGCCTGAGGGCACCAGAGAGCTGCTAGAATACGCCGCATTATTGCATGATATCGGTCATGCCATTGACCATGATCGGCATAACCGGCATTCTTACTATCTTGTTAAAAATGCTAACCTGCTTGGTTTCGAGCCGGTCGAAATCGAAATGATGGCGCTGGCGCTACGCGCTCATCGCAAACAATCAGCCCAGCTCGATTCGCCCGAGTGGCAAGCTTTGAGCGCAGGGAAGCGCGAGACCGCGCGTGGGATGGCTGCGATTTTGCGGGTTGCCGACGCCCTTGACCGCAGCCACCGCGGCGTCGTCAAGACTGTCGCGGTGGTCTACTCGCCGGGTCGGGCCAAAGTTGCAATTGGCTCGGGCCGGGAAAAGGCGGACCTCGAACTATGGACTTGCGAGAGAAGGATCGACTTGCTGGCGAAATTGCTGGACCGGCGGGTGATCCTGCAAAATTGAGCGAGCTTCCATCGCAAACTTCAAGGCCAGGAGGACTGTCGAGCGCAGACCAGACGTCTGTTCGGGCTAATCAGGGGGGCCCTCCGGAACGGACCACTGGTAGTGGCAAGGGCCTGCTTTACGGCCCCCATCCTTATCCCGGGCGGCTTATAGCGGTGGAAGGAATTGACGGCTCGGGCAAGTCGACTCAACTTTTGTTGCTCGAACGATGGCTGCGGACGCGAGGCTATCCAGTCCACTTTACGGAATGGAATTCGTCACGGCTGGTGCGCCGATCGATGAGCCGGGGCAAGAAAAAGAATCTGCTCACCCCGACTACGTTCAGTCTGTTGCATGCGGTCGATTTTGCCGATCGTCTGACGTATCAGATCTTGCCGCCGTTAAAGGCGGGAATGATCGTGCTCGCCGATCGTTATGTCTACACCGCATTCGCGCGCGACGTTGCGCGCGGTGTGCATCCGGAATGGGTTCGCCAGGTCTACAGCTTTGCGCTCCGTCCTGATCTAACGCTTTATTTCAGGGTGCCAATTGAAATCTCGCTGGAGCGGCTCCTGGCTGGGCGCGCGAAGCTCAAGTATCATGAAGCTGGAATGGATGTGACGCATGCGGTTGACCCGGTCGAAAGCTTCAGGAGTTTCCAGAGCCGGGTTCTGGCGATTTATGACCAGTTGGGCAGAGAGTTCGGCTTGAAGCCCATCGACGCGACCGGCGAAATTCCCGCTCAACAGCGGTTGGTGCGCAAAATGGTGCAGGAAGTTCTGCTCGATTACGACCGTCAGCGTGCCCAGGGAAATCATGGCCTCGCATTCCAAGCCCGGTAAGAGTTGGTATGGATGCGGCCTGGCATACCTGGCGCAGAAGCGGATGACGGGCCACCTTATCGTCATCGAAGGGACAGATGGGGTGGGCCGTTCCACTCAAATCGAACTGCTACGGCCCTGGCTTGAACTCGAGGGTTATGCGGTGAGCAATACCGGATGGACCCGCTCGCCCTTGCTGCATGGGACCATCAATGAGGCAAAGGCCGGCCATCAACTCACGGTAACTACTTTCAGCCTGCTATACGCCGCTGATTTCGCCGATCGACTCGAACACGAAATTTTACCGGCCCTCCAGGCAGGTTTCATCGTGATTGCCGATCGGTACATGTATACGGCGTTCGCGCGCAATACGGCGATGGGCGCCGATCCCGCGTGGACGCGTGACTTGTTCGGGATGGCGCTGGTGCCCGATCTCGTGCTTTATCTCGATATCGAGCTCGAGGCACTGATTCCACGCGTAGTGCTGGGCAAAGGCATGGATTATTGGGAATCAGGCATGCATCTCGCGCTGGGCACTGACCTGTTCGATTCGTTTCAGCGCTATCAGCACAGTCTGATCGAAGAATACCGGCAGCTGGCTAGCGAATTCGGTTTTGTCACCGTCGATGCTCATCGTTCGATCGACGATGTTCAGACTGAACTCCGTAGGCATATCTCCGATTATTTGAGGAGTACTGATCCCAACCAATACAAGCTCGCAACCTCCGCGCAGGAGAGTTAGTACTTTGGTAGTCGCAGTTAAGCACGCGGGGCGCCGGCCTGGCCGGGCTTCACCAAGGGTAGGATTATCGACCGACCGGCCCGCGCGGGTGCGCGAGACGCTCGAGCGGGAGATCGAGGCGCTGACGGTCAATTTCGGCGGTGTGATCGCTGGGAAGTTCGAGGCGATTCATCAGTTCCGCATCTCAGTCCGCAGGTTACGCGGATTGATTGAACTATATCAGCCTCTGCTACAGCAAAACTGGTTTAATCGCTATCGTGAGGAACTGAGATTCCTCGGCCGTTCGGTTGGAGCGCTGCGCGACAATGATGTGCTTCAGCAAAACCTCAGCGGCGCTGCAATTAAACTCGACGAGTCGTTGCGCGATGCGCTCGCGCCGTTGCAGGAAACGCTGACCGAGTGGCGTCGACGGCAGCACGAGGAGACAACTGCGTTGCTCAGGTCGCCGCGTTACGAAGCGCTGGTGCATAGCCTGCCGGCGCCGGCGTACAAGCAACCGCTGTCGCTGCACGGTAGCCTTACGCTGCCAGAATTGATTAGGCCGCTGGTCCGAGCGGTCGAACGTGCGGGTGCCAAGCTCAACCGGCGGTCGAGTCCCAGTGAATTTCATCGCTTGCGCGTCAAGATGAAGCGGCTGCGCTATGCACTCGAAATGCTCGATGGTGGTAAGAGCCAACATGCAAAAAAATTGGCGAAGGAGCTGAAAAGCGCGCAGAAGATTCTTGGCATCCAGCACGATTCAGTGGCGGCGATGGGCTGGCTGCGCGAATTCGCCGCATCAGCCGTGGCCCCGGGCCCGAGTTTACTTGCTGCTGGCGCAGCTTACGAACTACTCCTTCGGCGGAGCCTCAAGCTGTCCCGGCGGGCCTGGAAGAAATGGAAAGCTATCCGTGCCGGTGGCACTCTTCAGGATATCGTGGCCGAACTTCCGGACAGTGAGGGCAGGCTCGGTGATACGATTAGGGCGGGCGCCGCGTGAACCTTTACATCATGCGTCACGCCGAAGCCGAGAACGAAGCCGAATCCGGCGGCGATGAGGCACGCCCTCTCACTGTGCGTGGCCGCGAGCGCACACGCGATGCAGCCAGCGGATTACGCGCATTAGGAGTTCGGTTTGAGGCCATCCTCACCAGTCCACTGCTGCGAGCGGCAGAAACCGCAGAGTTGGTTGCCGACGAGTATGCCAATAATCCGCCGCCGCAAGTCTTGCCGCCGCTCTCGCCTGACGTTTCACCTAGTGAGACGCTCGCCGCACTAGCTCCTTTCGCGCGCCATGGCAGGGTCCTGGTTGTCGGACATGAGCCGCAACTCAGCAAATTGGTCGCGTTGTTGCTGAACTCTAGCGGCGCCATCGCGATCAGACTTAAGAAGGGTGCGTGTGTGGCGCTCGACCTCCCTAGAGCAATCGAGCCAGGCACTGCCGAACTACGATGGCTGTTGACCCAGCGCCAGCTTCGTACGCTACGTAAGCGCTGACCGTACTGCAGGCGGGGGCGAGTAGTAACCGCCAGGCCGCGGAGACGCTTGCCCGTCATCCGCGATACCGCTGCCTCGCGGCGCGCCGCTGTTCTGTGATGTGCGCCGGGCGGACCGACGGTGAAAATCACCGCTGATCCCCTTGAGCATTCCTGTCTCCAGCTATAACTTGAGGACGAGTCATGTTTTTGCGCAAACGTGCGCTTGCGCGCATCGCCAACGAGAAGGTGCTCTATGAGCGCCATCGCGGTGGTGACATCTCTGTCTGCCTGGTTTATCCGAACGTCTATCGGCTGGGGATGGCAAACCTGGGCTTTCAGGCCGTTTACCATATTTTTGAATCAGCCGGCCGGGTCGACGCCGATCGCGCTTTCATGCCCGACCCTGACGAGCGCGTCGCGATTCGTGCCGGCAGCGCCCAGTTGGTGTCATTAGAACGCGGACGCCCGCTGACCGACTTCGAAATTATTGCCTTTTCAGTTTCGTTCGAGACCGACTATCTCAATGTGCTCACGCTGCTGAGAATGGCGGGGATCCCGCTGCGCCGGTGCGACCGTGGGGGGCGTAATTACCCGCTGATCATCGCCGGCGGTTCGGCGGTGTTTCTGAATCCCGAGCCCATCGCCGATTTCATCGACTTGTTCCTGATCGGCGAAGGCGAGGAAATGGTGCCAGAGTTTCTGGAGGTCTACGCACGCGAACGCAGTGGCGCCGAAACCAGTCTTCGCTCTATTCAGAGCAGCCTCGAAGCATTGGGGCAGGTTGGCGGCTCCTACCTTCCTGATTATTTCCGACCCGGGTTCGACGACTCGGGCCGAATTCGTACGGTTGCGTACAGTGGCCCGGGCGCGGCGCGGGTAAAGCGCCGCCTGATTCGGGATTTGGATCGCTTCACTACCGCTTCGCTGATTCTGACAGAGGAGTCAGTGTTCGGCGACATGTACCTGGTTGAAGCCAGCCGCGGCTGCCAATGGGGATGTCGATTTTGCGCGGCGGGCTTTATGTACCGTCCAATTCGTTACAGGAGTCCGCAGAAGCTGATTGCTGAGGCGACGCACGGTTTAAGCCAACGCAACGTAATTGGCCTGGTGGGGGCTGAGATGGCGAGCGTGCCCGGCGTTGCCGATATCGCTACGGCGGTAGCGGATAGCGGTGGACGGTTGTCGCCGTCGTCGTTGAAAGCCGATTGTGTTACCGCCCCACTTGCTGCCGCGCTCAGACGTAATGGCAATCGGAGCGTTACCATTGCGCCCGAAGCGGGCAGCGAGCGCATGCGCAAAGTAATCAACAAGAATCTCACCGAGCCGCAAATCCTGGAGGCTACCTCGACGCTGGTCGGCGAAGGCATCGAGAATTTAAAGCTTTACTTCATGATTGGCTTGCCCGAAGAGCGCGACGAAGATGTGATGGAGATCGCGCGTCTGGCCGCCAAAATCCTCGAGCGGGCGCGCGCTCAAGAGAACTCGATTGGTCGCGTAACCGTTTCGCTCAATCCGTTCGTGCCGAAACCATGGACCCCCTTCCAATGGGACCCGATGGAGCACCCGCAATCGATCAAGCGAAAGGTATTGCTGTTGCGCTCCGAGTTGAGGCGGCTTGGGGGCAGCGTGATCGAATTGGACGCCGAATCGCCGCGTGACGCGTACTTTCAGACTCTCGTCTCGCGCGGCGACCGCCGCGTAGGCGCGATCCTGGAGCGGCTCAGTGCGGCCGGTTATGAGGAAGCAGGGCCAATCTGGCAGGAATTGCGCCGTATTAGGCGCGACGTTGCAGCCGGTTCAATGCTGCCCGACCCCGATTTCTTCGTCACGCGCCGCTATGCGCACGACGAGATCCTGCCATGGGATTTCATCGATCATCAGATCCACAAATGGTTTCTGCTTTCAGAACGGAAAAAAGCTCATTACGAGCATCAGACCAAACCGTGTGACGTGACCCGATGCACTGTATGCGGAGCATGCTGACCGGATGATGACGGGGAGGGGGAGGAATGAATGGTCACGCAATCGGCCGTGAACCGCAGGCTTACCGACTGCGGCTGATAATCGCGGCTGCGTTTCTGGCGACGATGTTCAACGTCCACGCGCTTGCGCAAGTAAGCGGCGGGTTTCCGAGCATTCTTCCCAATGCGACGATCATCTCAGATGAGACCGACGCGGCTCGCGACCCCGAACCGCCCGCAGACGAAAGTGTAACGCCGGCCGTTACGGCATCTCCACCGGCGCAGCATTCTCATCCGCGCCATCACGTTAGCATGTCCGAATCCTCATATTCGGCGGCCGTCGAACCGACCCATGCAATGCTTAAGCTCAAGAAGGACGCGTGGGCATACTCAGGTCCGGAAACTTCGAGTCATACACTCGAACACGTCCACGCGGGTAAGTTCCTCAACGTGACTGGCTCAACTCATTATTACGTACAGGTCAAATTAAAGAACGGAGTAACCGGCTACGTACCGATTGCGGCCGTCGACCTGACGCGCCCGCAAGACAAGACCCTGCGATTGTCGACCGACGCGACAGTGCTATCCCAACCGAATCGCTATGGCAGAAAACTCTCCGACGTGCATCAGGGACACGACGTTCATGTAATCGGGGTTGCGATGAATTACATCAAGATCCGCATGAAAAGCGGTCTGGAAGGCTACATTCCGATGAGCGCCGCGGAGTAGCGCGTAATGCTGCGCTTCGCAGCGACCAAAATAATACCGGCATGGTGGATCGCACTTGATCGAGAAGTCAGGCGTAAAAATCTTTGCGCGCTATTCGGCTGGTCGGTGTTTGAAGCTAGACGCTGTCCGAGTGATCACCGAGGTAGTGCCCTTTTTATCGCGCCAGTCTTTCCGGTTTTGAAAACCGTTTGCGCTGCGCTGCACATCTCAGGGGCGGTTATATATCCACCTTGGAGTTTTTGCTGAGCTTCTTAGCACTGGACAATCGCGAAAAATTGGCGGAAACAAGCTATCAGGGGACCGTCGCGCGTGCCGCCCGAGGGTGTGCGTGAGATAGCTTGTAATCGTTCGATCCGTCGTCAGGGGACCAAACATGACACAGCGCGAGCGTAGGGGGTGGTTTATTGTCGCGGCGGTGTTCGTAACTCTGGTGCTCGTCTTCGGCGGCGGCTACGACACGGTGCCGGTATTTGTCCCGGCGTTGTTAAGAGGTTTCCCCAATTGGAGCAGGGCCGAAGTCTCGCTATTGCCGAGCGTGCTCGCCCTCTCGGCTGGCATCAGCGTGCTGCCGGTCGGCTGGTTGGTTGATCGGATCGAAGCGCGCATCGTCATCATCGCTGGGGCGTTGTTGGCTGCCGGCGCTTTTTTTCTTGCCAGCACCTCGCACTCACTGGCAACTATGCTCGGCGCGTACTTGATTCTGGGCGTCGGAATCTCGGCCGGCACAGTGCTTCCCGCATCATTGGTGCTGGCAAACTGGTTCACCGAACGCCGCGGCCTGGCGATGGGTATCGCGCTGAGCGGTTCCACTGTGGGTGGCTCGCTGATGACCCTGGTCGCCGGTCACCTGTTCCAGGTGTCGGGATGGCGTACCGCGTATGTCGTGCTCGGATTGCCGATGATGGTCGTGGCGGTGCCGCTGGTAGCGCTAATCGTGCGCAGTAGGCCTCCCGGCGCGATTCCGATGACTGTAGCCGAGGGCGCGAAACTGCTTGAAGGCTTCGAGGCCAGCGAAGCGATCCGCACGCGCTCCTTCTGGATGATTCTGCTGGCAAATTTCTGTTTTGCGTTTACCGCCACTGCTTCGGCGATTCATATGGTCGCCTATCTTGAAGGAGTCGGATACAAAACGTCCGCTGCGGCACTGATCATGAGCCTTATCTTCGCCTTCGCGGCGCTGGGCAAGGTCGTCATGGGCTTCGTCGCAGACCGGTTAACAGCGCGCGTTGCATTGGTGCTATGCTTCGCGACGCAGGCCGCGGGTCTCTCAATCGTATTCGGCGCAGCCCGCATTGGAGTTATTCTCGCCTTCGTCCCGATCTACGGGATGTCGATTGCAGCGCCGCTGATGCTGCTACCGCTGCTCACAGCAGAGTCGCTCGGGATAAAGCGCTACGGCTTGCTTTCGGGTTTGGCCGGACTAGCACAAACCTTTGGCGCGATGGTCGGTCCAATCGTGGCGGGCCGAATTTTTGATATCACCACCAGCTACGCACTGGCGTTCGAATTGTGCATCGCGGTGATGATAATCGGCGCCGCGGTCTCCTACTCCTGCCGATCTTACGAGTCTGAACGTACTCAGATGCTGTCGGCCGGCGCGCTGCGTCCGGCTGCAGCCGTCCAACCAGTCCCATGAGCTCTCTCACTAGGCCACCAAAACCCGTCAATCAATCCCGCGCGAAACTCACAGGTCGCGGGTGATCCATCTTTCAGCTTCATTTTCGTCAGCGTCTGTTGGTCCTTGGGCGTGAGGCTTGCGCAGATGGCGCGTTCTTGGGCGGTGAGTTTAGTGTCGCAATCGTCCGGGTGTACGATGGATGCGCCGCCCATCGAGAGTGACAGGAACCTGCGAACAATAGAAGTTACATCCGAACCTCGCTTTTGCTGGACGTTTTGTCATCATCGCGAATGCGCCGAGATCAAATCACTGCCGATGGGGATCGGGCGCACCATGCGATACCAGCAAACGCTGCCATAAGTTACTCTAAGAACTCTCGGCTATGCGTTATTCGGACAATTTTCGTCCGAAATCTGCAATCCCGGCTTTCGGGTGTAACCAGCGGTGCGTGGCGTGGTGCGGTCAGCTTCCAAGATTGCAGTGAGCTTACTTGCACCCGAAGGTTGACAATCTCACACGAAGTGCTGTAGGCCTTAATAGTTAGTTACAGGTGAGGGCAGGTATCGGCTGAACCTGCATATCATCCAACCTGTCAGCCGTCATCTCCTTCCCCCGCGTGGTTGGGGTCGGTTCAGCGTGGATAGTCGGCCAGGATTCGTTTATGCGAGAACTTCGGTTGGTGGATCGACGGTGGCGTGAGAGTTACTCAGTCCAACGACTCGGCGAGTTCGTCGCGCGGTGTCGTCAGCGCGGGATTGCCGTCACGCCCCAGCGGCTCGCAGTCGTACAAGCGCTACTGGCTTCGGAGAACCATCCGAGCGCCGACGAGATATGTGTGGCAGTACGTCGCAAGCATCCCCACGTATCATCGGCCACAGTCCATCGGATTCTGGAGCAATTTTGCGAAGTGGGAGAGGCGCGCAAGGTAACCCTCCTGCACGATATTGCGCGCTATGACGGCAACGTGGAGCCTCATCACCATGTTCTTTGCATTCGATGCAGGCGGGTGCAAGACATAGAGATACCCGAAGTAGACAAGCTTCTCGAAGGTATACCCAGCCTAGGGCAATTCGCACTGCTGCGCTGTTCGCTGGAAATTGATGCTCTCTGCAGGCGGTGCCAACTTGCCGAGAAGCGACCACGCCCAACGTCCACCCCACGCCAACCTGAGGCACCTGGATGACTGGGAGGAGAAACCTGAGGACCAGCAGAAAGAGGCAAGTCTCTGAACGAAAATCAGGAGTACAAGAATATGGCAGAAGGCGATAATCAAGAGCAAAACTTGTCAACCGAAAGCGAGTGCCCGGTATCGGGCCGTAGACATACCGGCCCGACGAATGTGGACTGGTGGCCGAATCAGTCGAATCTGAAAATCCTGCACCAGCCCTCCGATCCGATGCCCAAGGACTTCAATTATGCTGAAGAATTCAAGAGCCTCGACCTGAATGCCGTGATCAAGGACCTCCATGCCTTGATGACGAGCTCGCAGGAATGGTGGCCGGCCGACTATGGCCACTATGGGCCGTTGTTCATTCGTATGGCGTGGCACGGGGCAGGTACGTACCGCATCGGCGACGGCCGCGGCGGGGCGGGCTCAGGCTACCAACGTTTTGCGCCCCTCAATAGCTGGCCGGACAATGCGAGCCTCGATAAGGCGCGCCGGTTGCTCTGGCCGATAAAACAAAAGTATGGCCGGAAAATCTCCTGGGCCGACCTTATGATTCTCGCCGGTAACGTCGCCTTGGAGTCGATGGGGTTCAAGACCTTCGGTTTCGGTGGCGGGCGCGAAGACGTCTGGGAGCCAGACGAGACTTACTGGGGGCCTGAGCGCACATGGCTGGCGGAAGATCGCTACCAAAGCCCTGGTCAGTTCGACAATCCTTTCGGCGCGGTTCAGATGGGGCTGATTTACGTGAATCCGGAAGGGCCCAGTGGCAAGCCGGATCCAGTCGCTGCCGCACGCGATATCCGGGAGACGTTCCGCCGCATGGCGATGAATGACTACGAGACTGTTGCGCTCATTGCCGGCGGGCACACGTTCGGAAAAACCCACGGTGCTGGTCCGGAAAGCTACGTCGGCCGCGAACCGGAGGCCGCCCCCTTCGAAGAGCAAGGCTTGGGCTGGAAAAACAGCTATCGCAGTGGCAAAGGTGCCGACGCGTTCACCAGTGGGTTGGAGGGCACCTGGACCACCAACCCAGTGAAGTGGGACAACAACTTCCTGGAAAACCTATTCGGCTATGAGTGGGAGCTCGCGAAGAGCCCTGCCGGTAAGAACCAGTGGGTTCCCAAGAACGGGTCTGCGGCCGTCACCGTTCCTGATGCCCACGATCAGTCGAAGCGGCACACCCCGGTAATGCTCACGACGGACCTCTCCTTGAGGATGGACCCGGCCTATGCGCCAATCACGAAGCGCTTCCTCGAGAATCCGCAGGAGTTCGCAGATGCGTTCGCCAAGGCGTGGTTTAAGCTGACGCACCGCGACATGGGGCCTATCTCGCGATACCTTGGCTCGCTCGTTCCCAAGGAGCCCCA
>Ga0185299_10004858_pt1 | contig 15776 bp, 14 predicted proteins | sample PaiPotPPA55metaG_FD_128002 | JGI IMG/M metagenome (GOLD analysis project Ga0185299, IMG submission 128002) | Iron sulfur acid spring bacterial and archeal communities from Banff, Canada, to study Microbial Dark Matter (Phase II) - Paint Pots PPA... ...
GACCCCAAGCCCTTCATGTGGAAGAAGTCCGCCGAGGAGATCCTCGACTCCCTGGCCCGCTACCTGCGACGGGTCGCGGGCCAGGATGCACGAGACCAACTTAGTAAACGAAATTCAGAAGCAGGACACTAGGTCCTTCTGCCCTCGCCCCGCGCCGAGCCTGGCGCGGGGCGAGGGTTTTGCCGGGACCTGCGACGTAGCCGCTGGTACTGGCACGCGGCGGCGGCGGCGACGAGCAGCGGCCAGAGCGACTGCGCGATGCCGTCGACGCGTTCGGCCAGCCCGACCGCGCCGTTGTCGTGCGCCTCGGCGAGGAACCAGAAGTTCAGCGCGAGGATGAGCACGGCCGCGCCGAGCGCTGGAAGGGGCTGGAGCGGTCCGGGAGCCCCCGGCTGACGGCGTTTCGAGAGAACCGGCCAGAGCGCCATCGCGAGGGCGCCGACCACGACGGCGGCGATGTGCTTGATCGAGATGACGCCCCCGGCCGATTCCGGGAACGAGGCGATCACGATCGAGGCGGCTCCGCCGCAGCCCAACGCCCACCGTCCGGGCGTGGCCGCGACGTGCAGGCCGAGGGACGTGACCAAGTGGCAGATGCCCACCGCGTATAGTGCGGCCGTCATCAGCCAGCGGTCGGCCGCTCCGTACGCGGCCAGCGCGCTGATCGTCTGGGTGACCGGATTGAATCCGTGCGGCTGCAGCGCGGCCGCCAGGCTCCATCCGCCGATAAACAGTACGGGCGCGGCCGTAGCCGAGACCAGCGCCCACCAGGGCACACTCCACTGCGCCGCATCCCGTGTCACGTGCGTGCCGCAGTCGTGCCGTTCCTGCGTGTCCGTCATCCCCGGCCCACCTTCGGCCTCCCGTGCAAGCCCGGCGGGCTATGGGTGCCGGGCCGTTCTTCCCCTTACCAGGTTCGCGCGGAAGAGCCCGGTGCGCCAGTTCGATTGGTCCGGGGAGGCGGCGCGGCGTGGACCCTTCCGGACGGCACCCCCGGGTCGTACGCTCGTGATCGCAGGTCAGCGATGACCGAGGACCGGAACGGCACGGGAGGCGCATCGATGCAGGTCCTCGACCCGGCGTCGGAGTCGACGCCGCATGACGTGGTGGGCGAGGGACCCGTGCGCGACCGCGCGGTGGACTTCCTGCGCGTGCTCGCGATCGGCCTGGTGGTCCTCGGGCACTGGCTGGTGACCTCGCCGACGTATCACGACGGGGCGTTCCAGGCCCCCTCCGTGCTCGGCACCATCCGCTGGGGCCAGTGGGTCACCCTGGCGTTCCAGGTCATGCCGGTGTTCTTCCTGGTCGGCGGATACGCGGCGGCCATCTCGTGGGCCGGCCACGCTCGGCGCGGCGGGAGCGCGGTCGACTGGCTGCGGGCCAGAACCATGCGGCTCCTGCTCCCCACCGCGGCCTACGTACTGCTCGCGCTGGTCGCCGTGGCGGTGTGCATCGCGCTCGGCGCCCTTGCGGGTACCCTCGCCCTGGCCGGTTGGGCGATCGCGCTGCAACTGTGGTTCCTGCCGGTCTATCTGGCGCTGACCGCGCTGACCCCCGTCCTGCACGCCGCCCACCAGCGCTGGGGCCTAGCCGTCCCGGCAGCGATGGCCGTCGCCGGGATAGCGCTGGACTTCATCGTCATTTACGCGGGTCCCAAGCCTTTGGGCTGGCTGAACTACGTGCTCGTGTGGGGCGCGGTCTACCAGGTCGGCTTCGCGTGGCAGGACGGGACGCTCACCTGCAACCGTCGTCTGCTGCCCACCCTCGCGGCGGTCGGCGCGCTGACGTTCGCCGGCCTGGTCGTGTTCGGGCCGTTCCCGCCGAGCCTGATCGGCGTGCCCGGCGACCGCGTCGACAACACCGCCCCGCCCTCAGCGGCGCTGGTCGCGTACATCGCCGTGCAGATCCCCGTGGTCGTAGCCGCCGCACCCGCGATCCGGCACTGGCTGCGCAGCCCCGGGCGCTGGCGCGCGGTGAGCCAGGCCAACGCGGCCGTGATGGGCGTCTACCTCTGGCACATGGTCCCGGCAGCCGTCGGCGCGCTGGTCTTCTACCCGACCGGGATCCTGCCTCAGCCAACTATCGGGTCGGCTGAGTGGTGGGAGTTACGTCCGGTCTGGATCATCGCCATCGGGCTCCTGCTCGCGCTGCTGCTCTGGGCCTTGGCCCAGGCCACGCGGCTGATTGGACGTCGCAGCGGTGCCAGAGGCTCACGTCCGCCAGCCGTGGAAAGGCATACGTCGCGCCCCAGTTCCGGCCGAGCCACGCTGCTCTGGATCGGTATCGCGCTGTCCGGATACGCCCTCTACCGCTTCGCGGTCTTCGGATTCGCTCCGGATGGGAAACTCCCCTGGACTGCGGCCATCTGCTTCGCTGCGGGCACCGCGTCGGCGCTGCTGTCTGCGGAGCGTCGGCGCACGTCCCGTTAGGCCTCTTCCTTCAGGACTCCTTCAGGACGCTGCTGAACGTCCCGGCGAAGGTGTGGGCGTCGCCGGGCCAGCGCGCGGAGACGTAGTGGCCGTCGTGGACGACGAAGGCGGGGCTCGAGTCCTCGCGCGTGTCGCGGGCGCGTCCGCCGCGCTTGCGACGGGCCTCCTTGTCGTCGCCCGTGACGTCGCAGAAGTCCTCGTCGCGGGCCAGCGCCCGGGTCACCTCCTGCTGCACCGACATGTAGCCGCTCGGCTGGCCGGGTTCCTCGCTGTAAGTGCGGTAGTAGTCGGGATCCCAGAATCGGGTCCGGCGCGTGATCCGCCAGGCGAGGCCTTCCATCGACCAGGTCAGCGCGGTGGTGCGTCGCCCGTACAGGACCGAATGGCCGGTCGTCGGGTCGACGCTGCGCGCGGCGAGCAGCACGCCGTGGCAGATGGCTGCGACGGGCAGGTCCCGATGGAAGGCCTCGACGACGAGGTTGTGTAGAACCTCGCTCTCCATGTACTCGCGCATACCGCGGGCGCGATGCCCGCCAGGCAGGAGCAGGCCGTCGATCCCGGCCAGTGTCGCGTCGTCCCAACGAGCCGGAGCCCGGAACGCTGCGTCGGCCTCCAGCAGCGCGTACGCCGCGCGCGCGTCCCCGTTCGCGCGCAGGATCCGGCCGACTAGGACGAGCTGCCCGAGGTACGGCACGCGTGCCCACAGGTCGAGCCCACGGCCGGTGAGCACCACGTCGTCGGCGACGGCGGGTTGACCGTCGGGGGTGGCGAACCGGACGTCGTGGCCGTCGTCGGTCAGCACCTTCCAGCTGATCGCGACCTCGGTGGGGTCGAAGTCGCGGTGGGGCAGGGGAATGAGCACGGTCGCCATGAACAGCTCTCACTTCTGCTGACGGAGGGAAACGCCATGGTCTGCCATTCAGGCGGTTCAAGTCGAGACGAAGGTACCGTGAGACATCGGTTTACTCCTCGCCGATCACGCCTTGCGACCACGGAGGCCACATGCTTGAGGTGCCCACCGATGAGTTCGAGCTGCTGGTGGAGACCGCGCTCGGCACGATCCCGGCCGACCTGTCCCGGGCGATGAGCAACGTCGCCGTATTCGTCGAGGACGAGTCGCCGCCCGGCTACCCGGTCCTGTTCGGCCTCTACGTCGGCGTACCGCTGACCGAGCGCGGCCAGTGGTACGCCGGCGTGCAGCCCGACCGGATCACGATCTACCGTATGCCGATCCTGCGTTACTGCCACTCCCGCGAGGAGGTGGTGACTCAGGTGGCCAAGACGGTCGTACACGAGGTCGGACACCACTTCGGCATCAGCGACGAGCGGCTTCACCAGCTCGGCTACTGACGGCTACGGACGCTGCGGGGTCGTCAGCCCCGACCGCCCGGACGCCAGTTGTGGACCTCGATGTCGATGTACCGTTCCGGGGTCAGGATGGCCCGTGCCGCGTCCGGGTCCGGCGCTCGAACCAGTGCTGCGGTGCCGAGCCAGTTGGAGCCGTCGTCGGACAGCAGCGGTCCGTAGGCGATCAGATCATCATTCCGGCCGCGCGACGGTTCGAGATCGGCGGCTTCTCCCGTGCCGAGGCCGAGTACGAAGTACAAGTTGTCGTCGGTCTCGCCGCCGGGGAACTCCCACATCGTGCGCCCGAGCACGTTGCGCCACCGACGCAGCATGACGTCGCGGTACACGCCCGCCTGGTAGTTGGGCTCGTCGAACGCGAACGCGCGGGCGGCGGCGCTATCCGGCAGTTCGACGATGTGCACGCTGCCGGTGGGCGTGTCGCCGTCGTCGGCGAGGAGCGGGCCCCGGGCGATCAGCTCCTTCGCGTACTGATCCATGTAGGACCAGTGATCTTCCAGCAGTTCGCGGCGCTGCGCCGCCGAGTCGGCTCGGTCGCGGTGGTAGCAGAAGAACTCCATATCGATCTCTCCCCTGTGTTGATCAATCGGATGGCTGAGTGGTAGGTCGTGCGTGGTCCCCTCGTGCTGCCGATGTACTCGGCCCGTTCACGGTACGCCGCAGGTCGCATAAAAGTCGCGGCGCAGTTCAGCCTCCGGGTGATCGCCCCGTTCGCGGCGATTCGTTAGCGTCGAGGGGGTCAGCGGCGCGTTGGGAGGGCGGAATCGATGGGAAGCTTCATCGACCATATGTTGCAGTCCTACGGCTACTTCGCCGTGTTCGCCTTCATCGCGCTCGAAAGCATGGGCATTCCGCTGCCGGGCGAGTCGAGCCTGATCGCCGCCGCGTTGTACGCCGGTTCGACCCGGCACCTCGACATACGCGTGGTGTTCGCAGTCGCCGCCGCGGCCGCGATCCTCGGCGACAACGCGGGGTACTGGCTCGGACGACGTGGTGGTACGCGCCTGGTCCAGCGGTTCGGCCGCTACGTGCGCCTTGATGAACCGAAGCTCGCCGTCGGCCGATACCTGTTCGCCCGGCACGGTGGCACCGTCGTGTTCTACGGGCGTTTCATGACGGTGCTACGCACCTACGCGGCGTTGTTCGCGGGCCTGAGCCGGATGCCCTGGCGCCGCTTCCTCGGGTTCAACGCCGCGGGTGGGCTAGCGTGGGCCGCGCTCTACGCGTTCGGAGCCTTCGGCCTCGGCAGCGCTGCGACCACGATCGGCAGCACCGTGACGTACGTGGGCCTGGGCCTGACGGTCGTGCTGACGGTGGCGATGTTCATCTGGGGACGGCGCTCGTACCACCGCCTGGAAGCGCGAGCCCGGGAGTCGGAGGCGTCGGAGCACACTGTCGGCCGGGGCCATCAGCACCATGAAGAGTTGATGCTGATGAGCTCGGCGTCGTCGAGCAGCGAGACCGTGAGCTGAGGTCTAGTGCTCCGTGTCCGCGAGGAACAGCAGGCCGTGCGGGTTGGCGAATCCGGAGCCGAAGGCGGTGATCTGGCCGGTCTCCAGGTTGAGCGAGCCGAGGTTGCCCGGGATCACGGTCGAGTCGTTCGGCACCGCGGAGAAGGTCTCGCCGCGGTGGAACGCGCCGGTGATCGCGATGATCTCGTTCAGCGAGTTGTCCACCACGAAGAGCGTGCCGTGCGGGTCGGTGACGAACGCGGTGTCGTCGGCCTGGGTGCTGAGCGGCAGCACCGTGGCCCGCTGCTGCCGGGTGTCCGGGTGGCTGAGGAAGATCAGCTCGCCGTCGCCCTGGCTGTCGAGCACGAAGTCGCCGCCGAAGCGCGTCGTCCCCCACGGAACGACCTCGCTCGAGTCCGGGTCCGACAGGTTGAGCGTGACCTTCGCGCCGGTGACGGCGTTGGTCGCGGCCGAGTCGTCCATCAGCACCGGCTTGAGGACCGCGGTCGAGCCCTCGAGCTCGGCGGTGTAGGCCGCGGGGCCGCTGAACGTGGTGCCGTTCGCATCAGGCGAGGGGTTCGAGGCGCTGATGTAGATCACACCGTCGCGCACCACGACCGAGTCGGTGCCGCCGCCGTGCGGCAGCGGGTTCGAGTTGTAGGCGTAGTGCTTGATCTCCGCCTTGCCGTGGCAGGTCGGGGCCACGGTGTAGAGGCTGCTGTTGCCGTCCTCGTTCGCGGTGGCGATGACAAAGTGCCGCTGCGGGTCCGCGCCGAGGCCGTCGACCTTGCCGACGACGCTCCACGAGCCGATGACCTTGCCCTGCAGCGTGTACTCGACGATCGTGCTCTTTGTATTGCCGGTCGGCGAAGGCTCACCCATCGTGCCCACGCCGTTCTGATAGCCGACGAAGATGTGGCCGTCGAGCTCGGTGATGTCGTCCGGGCCGTAAATCTTCCCGCCCGAGGCGAACACCGTGGCGTGGAAGCCGGCGGGTAGCTTCAGGCCCGCGCCGGAGGATGCGGCCGCGTTCGCGGTGCCCGCGCCCAGCGTCGCGCAGGCGGCGGCCAGCGCGGTGACGGCGACGCTCGCCACGGCGCGGGTCCGGGTCCTGCGCGCGGTCGAAGCGGCAAATCGCGTCATCTTTACGACTCCTTAACAAGTTGTCGATTATCAGCGGTTTTCTTAACACTCGAGCCGCACTCTTCTCTCGCCGGATGGCACCGGCGCGGCCGGCAGGCGAACGCCGGATGACGCACGGCGATCGGGCCCGCACTATTCAAGCCAAATGAGGGTCCTGTGACGCCGCCGGCGCAACCTCCCGGGTTGCGGCGCGTGTAGTTCAGCGTGACTATCAAGAATCCGGGGCGGCGGGCGACCGTGCTCGCCGCCATCGTGCCGGTGCTGGCGCTGAGCATCGCGGCAGGACCGTCGGCCATGGCGGACACGCCCTCGCGGGTCTCGCTGCCCAGCCCGAACGCGCCGAGTCTGCTCAGCGCGGGAGCGACCACCACGCCGCTCGACCCCACCCTGCAACTGGCCCTGCGGGTCTACCTGAAGCCGCGGCCCGGCCTGGCGGCCGCCGCGGTGGCGGTCTCCGATCCCCAGAGCCCCGCCTACACCCGCTTCCTGACGACCGGCCAGTACCAGCAGTTCTTCGCACCCACCGCGGCTCAGGCCGCGACCGTCGGCGACTGGCTGACGTCGCAGGGCATGACCACCACCGCGACCACCTCGCACTACATCGCCGTGACCGCGACCGTCGCGCAGGCCGACGCGGCGTTCGACACCCAGGTCAGCGAGTACAGCTCGTCCGACTTCGGCGCCGACGTCGGCGTTGTCGGCGGCTTCTCCGTGCCCGAGGCGCTGGGCGGTGAGATCCTCGCCGTGACCGGCATCGACCAGACCGCCGCGCCCGTCACGTCGACCGGGTCCGGCGGGAAGACCGCGACGGCCGTGACGGCCGAGCCGAAGCTGGCCGCCGCCAAGACGACCGCCACGAAGAGCGCCGCCAAGGCGAGCACGGCCGCGTCCTTCCAGTGCTCGCAGTACTGGGGGCAGTACTCCGGGTCGATCCCCGAGGCCTACGGCCACACCACCGCGCCGACGGCCATGTGCGGCTACACGCCGAACCAGATCCGCGAGGCGTACGGGATCGCCGGCAGCCCGTACACCGGCAAGGGCACCACGATCGCCATCATCAGCTCCGACTACAAGCCGCTGATGGGGGCCGACGCGAACGAGTACTTCGCCGCCAACGGCGAGGCGGGCTTCGCTCCCGGGCAGTTCTCCGACCTGGTCCTGCCCACGGTCGACGCCTCGTGCGCGGGCTACGATCCCGAGCCGGACCCGGAGGAGCCGATCGACGTGGAGTCCGCGCACATCGGCGCGCCGGACGCCAAGATCATCAACGTCGCCACCGACTGCGACCAGCAGGGCAACAACGGCCTGTTCATGCAGGACTCGCTCGACGGGCTGACCGCGGTGACCGATGGGCACCTGGCGGACATCGTCAGCGGCTCCTTCGGCATCTCCGAGCTCGGCATCCCGACGGCCGAGACGGCGGCCTGGGACTCGGTCCTCGAGCAGGGCACCGTCGAGGGCATCGGCTTCGACTTCTCCTCCGGCGACGGCGGCGACCTGGTCGGTGTGCCGACCGTGCCGCAGGACTACAACATCTACAACGCTCAGTTCCCGGCCACCGACCCCTGGGTCACCGCGATCGGCGGCACCAGCACGGCCATCGGGGCGAACGGCAGCATCGTCGCCGACTACCCCTGGGGCGACAACTTCGCCCAGATCAACGCGGCCGGCACCGGCTACACCCAGGCCCCGCCCGGCACGTACTTCGGCGGCTCGGGCGGCGGCCTCAGCACCGAGTACGCCGAGCCCGGCTATCAGAAGGACGCCGTGCCCTCCGCGCTGGCCACCGACGGCGGCACCACGCGGGCCACGAGGGTGATCCCCGACATCTCCGCCGACGCCGGACTGTCCTGGCAGATCGGCTGGACCGGCGCCTTCACCGACGGCACGTACGCCGAGCTGCCCGCCGGCGGCGGCACCAGCGCCTCCACACCGCTGATCGCCGGCCTCGAGGCCGACGCGATCCAGGCCGCCGGCCACCCGCTCGGCTTCATCAACCCGGCCCTCTACTCGCTGAGCGGCAGCGCGGCCATCCGCGACATCCTGCCCGTCAACCCGTCCGATCCGCCGATCCTCTTCGGGGACCAGACCATCTACGGCGGCATCGACACCACCCAGCTGTCCGTCCTCGGCGAGGACGTCGGGCTCACCGCCACCCCCGGCTACGACGACGTCACCGGCCTCGGCGCACCGACGACCTCCTTCGTCACCGCCCTCGCCGCAGGCTGAGCCGATCTGACACCTGATTCGACTGAATCGCACCGGGTTCCGTCCACGGTCGTGGTGCCGTGGACGGAACCCGGTGCGGTTTCATCCGGTGGGCGTCACACGCCCGGGTTCAGCCCGATGATCGCGTTGATCAGCGAGGAGCCGGGGAAGTCCATCAGCACGACGCCGGTGCGCTGGACGGAGCCCGCGGCCAGGTAGCCGAGCAGCTGCTGGTTCTCGCCGGTGCCGCCTCCGTAGCCGCCGGCCATGTCGGCCGGAGAGGCGCCGAAGGGGGAGCAGTTCGCCGAGAGGTAAGTGGTGTACATGTTCGACGCGTCGGCCGAGGCCGCCTGGAGGTTCGTCTGCGCCAGGGCCCACTTGCTCGCCAGATCGCACTGGGTCCAGTTGTTCTCCACGTATCCGCCCCAGTTGCCGGTGGTCAGCTGGGTCAGGCCGTAGCCCGCGTAGACCTCGCCGACCGGTCCGGTGAAGCTGCTGAGCACGATGTGGCCGCGCACCTGGCCGAGCGTGGGCATGTCCGCCGTCGAGTCGCCGGTGACGGTCGGGGCGTAGAACAGGCCGGGGTAGCGGGCGACGTAGCTCTGGAAGATCGACTCGCGCATCGCCTCGGTCGCGTTCGCCGGGTCGTCCGCGCAGTGCCCAGGGCTGCTGCTGCCGCTGCCGCCCTCGGTGGAGTCACCGTCGCATTCCCCGTGCAGATCCATCACGATCGTCTCGCCGGGGTTGGCGGCCAGGAACGCCTGGGCTTTCGTCAGCACATCGTCGAAGTTCGCGTCCTCGTAGATGTCGGTGTGGTGGATCGCGAACGCGGTGCCATTGTTGACGATCGCCACGCGGATGTCGATGGCGCGGATGCCGGCGTCCAGCTGCGCGGTGAGGGTCGCGGCGCTGATGCCCTCGTTCTGCTGGGTCTCGTACATCCAGGGCAGAATCCCGCCCTCGATGCCGAGCGTGTCGTGCGTGCCCGGGATCGAGAGGTCGGCCAGGCTGGTCGAATCAGGGACCTGCGCCATCCAGGCCGGGTTGCCGGCGCTGGTCAGGCTGTTGAAGGCGGGGGTGGAGTCGGTCGGCTGCGCCAGTGCGGTCCCGGGGACCGCGAGGATCGCGGCGGCGGCGAGCACGGGTAGTGCCAGGGCTTTGTAGCGACGTCGAAGCATGGGGTGGGGAATGTCCTTCCTCGGCCGTGGGCTGGCCAAGCGCGCCGCCGTGGGTTGGGCGGCGTCGAGACTGAGGATTGATTCGTCCGCCGCCCGGGTCAAGACGTCGAGGGCGAAATTCGCCGGACGCACGACACGCGTTCACGAATGCCCACCGTGGTCGGCGCTAAGAAATCACCCGAATATGTGAGACCGCCGACGGGGTCGGGATGGCTAGCGTGACGAGAGCGTGGCAAAGCTCAGCCGCCGCATATTCGTCGCTGCCCTCAGGTGCGCAGATGGGAACCGAAATGGAGCAGGACCTTAAGTACATTGACGCCGTGACCTTGACGGTCGAGGGGGCGAACGGAGTCGCCTACGCCTATCGGCGCCTCGGCCCGCAGGCCGGTCGTCCGCTGGTTCTGCTCCAGCATTTCCGGGGCAACCTCGAGAACTGGGATCCCGAGCTCATCGACGCGCTGGCGGTGTCGCGCGACGTCATCGTCTTCGACAACACGGGCGTCGGCGCGACGAGCGGGTCCACTCCGACGACGATCCCGCAGATGGCGGACGACGCGATCGTGTTCGTTGAGGCGCTCGGGCTCGACAAGATCGATCTGCTCGGCTTCTCGATCGGCAGTTTCGTCGCGCAGGAGATCGCACTCACGCGAGCGTCGCTGGTCGCCAAGCTGGTCCTGGCGTCGACCGCTCCCCAGGGCGCGCCCGGAATGCACGGCTGGGCATCGGACATCATCGAGGCCATCGGGGAGCCGGCGACCAGCGCCGACGGCTTCCTGCACGCCTTTTTCACCGACTCCGCCGCGAGCCGGACCGCCGGCCGGCAGTACCTGGGTCGGAGGTTCGCGCGAACGGAGGGGCTCGACGCGGAGACCACCTGGCAGACCCGTAACGCCCAGTACGACGCGGTCCTCAGGTGGGGGACGCCGAACTTCGGGCTGCTCCAGCGGCTCGGCGCGATCGAGCAGCCGGTCTTCATCGCGAACGGTGACGATGACCGGATGATCCTGCCTTGGTACTCGTACCTTACTGCGAGTCTGATCCCCAACGCGTTCGTGAAGCTGTACCCGGATGCCGCTCACGGCTTCCTCTTTCAGCACGCCCGGGAGTTCGCGAGTGACGTGCTGAAGTTCCTGGATGCGTGAGACGGCGGGACCTATGCGCGGTGTATCGATCGTGTGCACGGCTCGCGATATGCCTCGACTGATGTGCTGGACCTATCGCCCCTCAGGGGCGGTCGAAGGTATCCGGCTCACGAAGGAGCAAGTCGAGATGAAGCTCAACGGCAAGGCCAAGGCGGCCATCGCAGGGATCGTGCTCGCCGCGGGCCTCAGCGGCGGGGGACTGGCGTACGCCGGGGTCTCGGGTTCCAGCACCACGGTGCTGACGCCCGTCCCGGGGAACCCCGCTCCGGCCCACGTCATCCCCGCCACCCCGGTCGCGATCGGCACGGTGCCCAGCGGCTCCTACACCGGGACCACCAGCGCCAAGTAGTTCCCTGAAGCAGTCCCGCCGGACGCCGCGACCGATTCGTGCGGTCGCGGCGTCCGGCGGATCACCGAGAAAGGCGCCGTCCCCATGCGGGTCCTGATAGTAGAGGACGAATCGATACTCGCCGAGGCCGTACAGAGCGGTCTGCGGCGCGCGGCCATGTCCGTGGACGTCGTGTATGACGGCGAGGCGGCGCTGGAGCAGCTCGCGGTCACCGCGTACGACGCGGCGGTGCTCGACCGCGATCTGCCCGGCCTGCACGGCGACCAGCTCTGCCGCATCATCGTCGAACGCCACCCGCAGTGCCGCGTGCTCATGCTCACCGCCGCGCGCCGTCTCGAGGAACGAGTCTCCGGGCTGGAATTGGGCGCCGACGACTACCTCACCAAGCCCTTCGAGTTCCCCGAACTGGTCGCGCGGCTGCGCGCGCTGGGCCGCCGCAATCCCGCCGCCCAGCCTCCACTGCTTGAGCACGCGGGGGTGCGCCTGGACCCCTTCCGCCATTCCGTCTACCACGGCGATCGGCACATCCCGCTGACGCCGAAGCAATTCGCCGTGCTGGAACTGCTCATGCGGCAGCGCGGCGGGGTAATCAGCGCCGAAACACTGCTGGAAAAGGCCTGGGACAGCAACGCGGACCCGTTCACCAACGCGGTGCGCATCACGATCTCCGCGCTGCGCGCCAAGTTGGGCGAACCCCAGGTCATCCACACGGTCACCGGCGTCGGCTACTACATGCTCGACGCGCAGCCGGGACAGTCGTGAAGCATACGATCCGCACGCGCCTGACCCTGACGTACGCGACGTTGATGCTGCTGTTCGCGACGTCGGTGACCGTGTCCGTGTACCTCTTCATGCGGTACGCGGCGACCTACGACTTCAGCGGCGTCACCACGCTGGGACCAGCTGATCCGTCCGCGTCCGCAGGTTCTCAGGCCCCGACTGACGTCCGGCCGGCGACGGCCGCGACGACGGGCATCGTCGTCAACTCCGCGAGCGATCTGCTCACCGTCCTGCTCGTCGTGTCCGTCATCGCTCTGCTGGTGCTGGGTTGCGCGGCGGCGGGCATCGGCTGGATCGTCACCGGCCGCTTGCTCCGGCCCCTGCATGACATCACCGCCGCCGCTCGGCGCGCCGGAGGCGGCGATCTCGGCTACCGAATCGCGTTGGCCGGGCCGCAGGACGAACTCAAGGACCTCTCCGACACGTTCGACACCATGCTCGCCCGGCTGGAGCGGGCGTTCCAGGCCAACCGCCGTTTCGCCGCGAACGCCTCACACGAGCTGCGTACTCCGCTCGCCACGACCCAAGCGGTACTCGATGTCGTCATCGCGGACCCGGACGGCCAGGACGTGCGCGCCCTTGCGCTCAAGCTCCGTGCGGTCAACACGCAGAGCGTCGAGGTGGTGGATGCGCTCCTCGATCTCGCAGACCTCAATCAGAGCTCTGTGCACGGCGAGAGCGTGGTCTTGTCGGACCTCGTCCGTGAGGCGGCGGCCTCGGTCGCCGCGGAGGCGAAAAGCGTCGCAGTGCACGTAGATCTGCTGCTGGACGAGGACTGCGTAGTCATGGCCTCTCCGACGTTGCTGCGCCAACTCGTGCTCAACCTGCTGCAGAACGCCGTGCGCCACAACGTCCCGCGAGGAACGGTGACGGCAGTAGTGACGAAGGTCATGCGCGCGGGCTCGGTGACGCTCGTGGTCCGCAACACCGGCCGACCGGTTTCTCCCGATGTGGTGCCGCTGCTCACCGAACCGTTCTACCGCGGCGCGGGTCGCACCAGCCACAGCCCCGGCAGCCGTGGCCTAGGGCTGGCCATCGCGGAGAGCATCGCGGCGGCACACGGCACGCAACTCAGGCTGACGGCGAATCAGAGCGGCGACGGCGGACTCACGGCCGAGCTCGACCTGCCACTCCATTCCCACCAGACCCACCGATAACGTCCGGCACGTTCTCGCTCCGCGGGATCTGAACTCCGGTTCAGGAAAATCACGCTCCTGTGTCGACTGCGGACGTTCAGTGTCCGTAGAATGCCCGCGTCCGCAGCGCGGCGAGCCCACCGCCGCTACGCGGCGGCGACAACTTAAAGGGGAGACATACGTGATCGAACCTCAATGGCAGCTAGGCGAAGGATACGACCTGATCAACGCGTATCCGGCGGGCGCCGCCGGTGCGGTCTGGCTGGTTCGGGCCCAAGCGGACGGGTCCGAGCGGGCTATCAAGATTCTGCGTCCCGAGCTGACCAACGTCGCAGAGGTCGTAGATGAGTTCGGCGCATTGCTCGATTCGGTGAGAAGGCTCGGCCATCCAGGAATCCTCGTCCCGGATGAGACCGTGGTGCACGGAGATCGCGTCGCCCTCGTCATGCCACGGATGCCGGGCGAGGATCTGCGGATGCTGCTGGACCGGCAGTACATGCTGACGCCGGCGGCCTCCGTCCTCATGATCGCGGACGTCTGCGACGCACTGGCGGCCGCCCACGCCGCGGGCATCGTGCACGGCGACATCAAGCCCTCGAACGTGCTGCTGGGTCCGGAGCCCGAAATCGGGATGCCACGCGCGGTCCGGCTGACCGACTTCGGGGTGGCCGCACTCGCCGCGCGCGGCGGCATGGCCATGCTCCCCGCCGAATATCAGGCCCCCGAGACCGACGCGGGACAGCAGCTGCTCACCCCGGCCTCCGACGTCTACGCGCTTGGCATCGTGCTGTACGAAGCGCTGGCCGGGCACACTCCCTTCACGGGCGCGTTCCCCGACGACGTCGCGCGGCTGCACCGCGAGGTCCGGCCGCCGCGCATCCCCGTGCTTCCGGACCAGCTGTGGGTGCTGATCGCCGCGTGCCTCGGCAAGCACCCGCTGCAGCGTCCGGCGGCCGCGGAGCTCGCCGAACTGCTCCGCGAGATCGCGCCGACGATCGTCGCCCTGCCGTCCTTGGCGAGTCAGGACACGATACGTATCGCACAGGCTCCGGTCGCGGAGTTTCCGATCGCGCAGTTTCCGCCGACCATGGTGCCGGTGCCGGTCGAATCCGCCTTGGCGGCCGTGCCCGCGCCGGTCGTGGTCGCGCTGGCCGGGCACCATGCGGGGCCGCCCCGCTCCGTGTTCAGCGCCGTGCGCGGCGTCGGTCTCGCCGTGTTCTCCGGGGCCGTCGTGGTGGTAGCCGGGGTCACGCTCCTGCACGCGTCGAGCGGCTCGGCTCCGACCACCTTCACCATCGGGTCGACCAGCGCGCCGGCCCTGAACGTGGGCAGTCCGTCGATCGGGTTCACCAGCACCGTGCCGGCGACGCCGCGCCCCACGGCCACGCGCCGGCCCCCGTCCCCGATCAAGCCGAAGCCCAGCCCGACCGACCGGACGGCCAGCGCGACGCCCTCGCCCCCGGCCGTGTCGAGCAGCCCGTCGCCGAGCGTCCCCGCGACGCCGTCGACCGCGCCGACCACCGCGACGACCTCGGCCGCGCCGACCACGGGCCCGGTCACGGTCGGCTGGGAGTGCGCCACGAACAGAGCGCGTTCCGGTATCGGCAAGAAGGCGTGCATCGGCCTCGGCAGCGACGGCGCGCTCTACGTTCGAGGCACCTTCACCGCCCAGAACGGCCAGATCATCAACGACATCGAGGTCGCGGTGGCCGGCAACGGACAGTACTTTGACACGACCTCCGAATCCTGCGGCGCCTTCACGTGCTCGATCACCGGCGGGCCGTACTACCCGTCGGCGGGCTACTACGAGGCCTTCGCCGGGATCGACGGCTGGACCCACAACGAGACCAGTCCGGGCTTCTACTACCAGGGCGACTGACCGTCGATTCGGCCTGGTCGAGCTGCGCAGTCCGGTCAGTCCGGTCAGTCGGGCAGCGGGAAGCCGCAGCAGTCGAGTACGAGGTCGCAGAAGGTCGCCTCGGCCCAGGAGAACCAGTGACGGGTCCGCTTCCGGGGCCGGTCGACGTGGAAGGACTCGTTGATACGGTCTCCTTCGCCCCGGGTCGCCAGCAGCGTCTCGACAGCGGCACGCTTGGCCGCCTCGTCCGGATCGGTCAGCGCGGCCATGGCGAGCGCGATGGGCCACACGTGGCGCTTCGGGGTGTGCGGGCTGCCGATGCCCGCAGCCGCGGCGCCGCGGTAGTAGTGGGGATTGCGTGGGCTGAGCACGAACGCGCGCGTGGCCTGATATATCGGGTCGTCGGTCTCGCAGTATCCGAGGCGGGGAAGTGAGAGCAGGCTGGGGACGTTCGCGTCATCCAGGTTGAGGACGCCGCCGAGCCCGTCCACCTCGTACGCCCAACGCGGCCCGGTGACGGCGTCGTCGACCACCGCGTGCTCGCGCAGGCCCTGCTCGATCGCCGCCCGGAGCCGCGTTGCACGCTTGATCAGGGCACTGTTTTTGGGCGCGGCCGCCGCGGCGATCCGCGGGAGCCGGGCGAGCACCAGCGACGCGAACATGTTGCCGGGGACGTTGTAGCCGTAGACGCAGGCGTCGTCGCTCGGCCGGAAGCCGCTCCAGGTCAGGCCGGTGAC
>Ga0185299_10004859_pt1 | contig 15770 bp, 10 predicted proteins | sample PaiPotPPA55metaG_FD_128002 | JGI IMG/M metagenome (GOLD analysis project Ga0185299, IMG submission 128002) | Iron sulfur acid spring bacterial and archeal communities from Banff, Canada, to study Microbial Dark Matter (Phase II) - Paint Pots PPA... ...
CCGGCACTTCCCGAGCATGGACGCGCTCCTGCTCGCGGTCGGCGACCGGCTGATCTCGCAGGCTCTCGCCCGCTACGAGCCGGGGGAGGACTGGCGGGAGAACCTGCGCCTACTGGCCAACTGCACGTACGCGGCGTACCTGGCCCACCCGCGAGTCGCCATCCTGGTCGCCGCGCGCGTCACCGGTGGCGAGCATGAGACCAAGGTGATCGAAATCGTCCTCGGCGAGCTGCGCCGCGCCGGGTTCGCCGGGGAGCAGGCGGTCCGGCTTTACCGCACCTTCGGCGATACCGTGCTGGCCTTCAGCGCCGTCGACGCCGAGTATCTCGCCTCCTCACCCGAATCCCGGGCCGCCGATCTGCAGCGTTGGCAGGATGCGTACGGAGCGGTCGACCCGGAGCGTTACCCGAACCTCGCCGCGCTGGCCCCGATCGTGATCGAGAACGCGGACGTGCACAGCTTCGAGCTCTGCCTCGACCTGCTCATCGGCACCTTCGAACAGCTGGCACCGACGCGCTGAGTCTTTTCCGCCCTCGTCGCTTCGCTTCCTCGGGGGCGTCGCTGCGCTGGCTCGGCCCTCCCACCCGCCCGACTCAAGCTCCAACCCTCCTTCGTCGGAAACCCCAAGCTACGCGTAGCTGTACGGAGGGCAGGCCGGATCGGCTACCGGCGTGGGGTTGGGCGCCGTTCGCGATCGCAGTCGACGAGCAGTGAAATACGGTCGGGGATGGCGGGCCCGCTTGCGCCTCGGGCCGTGTCGCCGGAGCTGGATCGAGCGCAAGTACGCCTTCGACCTTCGCCGCCGCAGAACGCCCCTCCGGGGCAGCCGGCGCACCCCGCAAGTCCGCGCAGGACAGCGGCACACCCGGTGTGCACGAAAGCCAATGGCCTTTCCGGCTCACTAGTGATCAACATGCCGTCTACCTGAGCGGAGCATCTGTGCGTGTCCGTGCGTGTCCGTGCGAGTCCGCCGCCATGCGTCGCGAATGTCACTCAGTTGGTCACTCGACCGGCCCCCTGTCCCGTGGCCACGTCCAGCACTGACTCGCGACTACTCGGCACGCCAAGCAGCGGGCCCTGCTTCAACTCGACCTTGCCAGCGCGTATCTGCACGACTACGAGCCCGAAGAGGCATTCAGCCTGGCCGGCTACGCCGTGAGCCTCGGGAGGAAAGTGCTGTCCGGTCGGGTCATCGAGGCCGCTCGCAAGTTCCGCCGGCCGTACTCCGGTGCACCGTCATCTCCCGTCGTGAAAGACTTCGACGCGCAGCTGTACGGCACCCACTACTAGCCAGGCAGGGGCGCGAATTGGTCAACGTCGGCATCACAGGTCACCGCGGCTTGTCCGCCGAAATCACCGCGCAAGTCTCCAGCACGCTGGACTTCTTGCTCAGCGATTACGATCCTGAGGGTCTTCTCGGAGGCCAGGGAACAGCTGACCTGGTCGGTTTGACGTGCCTGGCTGACGGCGCCGACACCCTCTTTGCTGACCATGTGCTGGCCTTCGGTGGGCAGATCGAGGCCATCGTTCCGGCTACGAAGTACCGCGCTGGCTTCCCCGAAGAGCATCAGCGCGATTTTGACCGGCTGCTTACCCAGGCCAACGAAGTGCACCGGCTCGACTTCACCGAATCCGACTCAGAAGCCCACATGGCCGCAAGCGTGCTCATGCTCTCGCTGGTTACCCAGCTCATCGCGGTCTGGGACGGTCAGCCGTCCCGAGGCTACGGAGGCACCGCTGACGTCGTAGCCGAAGCAAAGCGCCGTAACATCCCCGTGCACGTCGTCTGGCCCGCCGGCGCCACTCGCCCATAGGGACCAGCACTTTGCGACACAGCGTCCCGACTGCACACCCCGTCTGGTCACTTCTGACCCGTCCGAGCGCGCGGCCGTTCACTGGTATCGCGGCCGCAGCGGCGCATCGCCGCTTTTCTGTGCCGGCTTCACGTCCGGAGCTCAACTGACCCACCGCCCCCGGAAAGTGTGCGTTGCTTGAGATTCCCGACGGAGGAGGGTCTGGCTTGAGCAGGGCGGGCGGGAGGGCCGAGCCAGCGCAGCGACGCCCCCGAGGAAGCGAAGCGACGAGGGCAGATAACCGAGCAGAACGCCGACCGTGGCGCGAGTCTCCGCACAAGCTCGGCCGACCTCAAGGGCTGCGACTGTCGGCGTGCGGCGGAGCGGGCGCGAGATCCGCTGCGCCGGAACCGGTTTCGCGGTAACGGCGTAGTAACGGTTCCCTGCGGTGCCTGACACAGTCTTGTGTAAGCGCTATCTCGGCAGTAAGTTCTCCCGCATCGGCCTTCGTAAGCGCTTACGGAAGCGGTTACCTTGCTTCCGTAAGCGGTTACTTCCGCCAGTTTGTTCCTCTTTGGTGGTCTTGTGTCCGGGCCTGACGCAGCGTCGTCGGCGGCCGGTCGTTCAGTGGGATCGAGAAGCGTGAAGAACGTTCGTTCATCGTGCCGTGACGTGGCGTGCCGAGTCGTAGAGGGTGGAGCAGATGCAGGAGGGTGATGAGGCCCAGCGGGGACACAAGTCCGGCCCGCCGATGACCATCTACGACGTCGCCCGCACCGCCGGCGTGTCCATCGCCTCGGTCTCCCGGGTGCTCAACGGGCACTCCTCGCCCCGGCAGGAGACCCGCGAGCGGGTGATGCGGGCCGTCGAGGAGCTCGGCTTCGTGCCGGACGGCGCCGCCCGCGCCCTGTCCAGCCGGCTCAAGGAGGTCGTCGCGGTGGTCTTCCGCCGGACGCGCTTCGAGCTGTCCACCGACCCGGAGTTCGAAGACGAGGCGGACAGCCTGGTGTTCGTGGACGTGCTCAACCGCGGCATCGAGGTCGCCGCCCAGAATCAGGGCTTCGACCTCCTGCTCAGCTCGGTCGAGGTCAACGAGCACGCGCCGGGCGGCAAGATCTCCAAGCTGGCCGGCAAGAGCGACGGGGTCATCCTGCACGACCGGGTGCTCAACCCCTCCGGCGTGGTCCGGCTCGCCGAGCGGCTGCCGGTGGTCACCCTCGCCAGCACGCCGACGCGGGCGAGCGTGAACATCGTCGGCGACAACGCGGAGGGCATGCGCGAGCTCGCCCACCACCTGCTCGGCACGCACGGCTACCGCAGCATCGGCTATCTCTCCGGCCACTCCGACAGCCCTGACAACCTCACCCGTGAGAAGGCGTTGCGCGCGGTCGCCGCGGAGTACGGCGTGCCGGTCTCCGCCGGCCCCCGCTGGACCGGCGAGTACTCGGCGGCCGGCGGCGCCCGGGTGATCAGACGGCTGATCTCCGACGGCGTGCAGCTGCCGCAGGCGATCTGCTGCGCCAACGACCAGACCGCGCTCGGCGTGGTCTACGAACTGCGCCACCACGGCCTCAAGGTGCCGGACGACGTCGCGGTGACCGGGTTCGACGACGTGTCGATCGCCCGGCACGTCAGCCCGGCGCTGACCACGGTGCGGCAGCCGATAGAGCGCCTCGGCGCGCTCGCCTTCGAGACCCTGCACGACATGATCAACGGTGCCCGGCCGGCCGAGCGCCAGATCGTACTGCCCGTCCAGGTCGTTTACCGGTCCAGCTGCGGCTGCCGGCCAGAGCCCGCGCCATCGTCCCGGCGCGACGAGACGATGAGGTGAACCGACGATGCCCCTGCTCCTGAGACGGATAGGGTTCTACCTGATCGCCGCCTACGCCGCGATCACCTTGAACTTCTTCATACCGCACATGCTGCCAGGCAACCCGCTGTCCGCGTTGCTCGCCAACCTGCGCACCCAAGTCACGCCGGCACAGCTCGCCGCTCTGTCCGCCCAATACGGGGTCGGCACCAAGCAGAGCATGCTCTCGCAGTACTTCACCTACGTCGGCCACATCGCCAGCGGGAACCTCGGCTTCTCCAGCAGCAAGCAGGTCCCGGTCAGCACCGTCCTCGGCGGCGACCTGCCCTGGACCATCGGCCTGATCGGCTCGGCCACGGTCATCGCCTTCCTGCTCGGCACGCTGATCGGCATCATGGCCGGCTGGCGGCGCGGCGGCGTGCTCGACGCGATCGTCCCGGTCTCAGCCTTCTTCCAGGCCATCCCGTACTTCGTGCTCGGACTGCTGCTGCTGATCGTCTTCGGCGCCGACCTGCACTGGCTCCCGCTCGGCGAGGGCTACGACGCGCAGAGCCGCACGATCACCTATGTACAGGGCTTCAACTGGCCCTACATGTCGAGCGTGCTGCAGCACTGGGTGCTGCCCGCCTCCACGGTGGTGCTCGCGTCGATCGCCGGCTGGATCGTGGGAATGCGAAACATGATGATCACAACGATGGACGAGGACTACGTCCTGGTCGCCGCCGCCAAGGGCCTCAGCCGCATCCGGGTGATCGGCATCGCGGCGCGCAATGCCATCCTGCCGACGATCTCGAACTTCACCCTCTCGGTCAGCCTGGTGGTCACCGGCGCGATCCTGGTCGAGGTGGTCTTCAACTACCCCGGGGTGGGCCTTGAGATGTACGGCGCGGTGACCAGCTCCGACTACCCGCTGATCCAGGGCATCCTGCTCATCGTCACCTTCGCGGTGCTGGCGGCGAACTTCCTGGCCGACCTCGCCTACGTAGCCCTCGACCCCCGCTCGCGCAAGGAGGCCTGAGCCCGATGTCCCTCGACACCGCCGCGAACCCCGCGGCCGCCGAAACCGTGCAGGGCCGCCCGCCCGCGCGCCGGATCCGCCTGCCGCGCAACCGTCCCCCGGCCAAGGTCCTGGTCGGCGGCGCGATCACGGTGTTCTTCATCCTGATGGCGATCTTCGGCCCGATGCTCGCCCCGCATGCCACGTCCTGGACCGCCAACGCGTCCAACGGCGTGCCGCAACACCCCTCGGGCTCGCTGTGGCTGGGCACCGACAACGTGCAGCACGACCTGTTCTCGCAGCTGCTCATCGGCAGCCGCTCGACCCTGCTGATCGCGTTCCTGGCCGGGGCGATCGCCACCGTGCTGTCCATCGTGGTCGGCGTGACGTCCGGCTACGTCGGCGGCGCGCTCGACGAGATCCTCTCGATCATCAGCAACATCTTCCTGGCCCTGCCCGGACTGCTGATCCTCATGGTGATCATCAGCCCCCTGCCGGTGACCGACAAGGGAAACAGCTTCATCATCGGCTTCGTCGTCGCGATCAGTTCCTGGGCCTACGGCGCCCGGGCGCTGCGAGCGCAGACGCTGACCCTGCGAAATCAGGACTACGTCGTCTCGGCGCGGGTGATCGGTGAACGCCGGTCGCGCATCATCCTGTTCGAGATCGTGCCGAACCTGCTGCCGATCGTCGCCGCGTCGTTCATCTTCACGGTCATCTACGGCATGGGCGTGTACGTGGCGCTGTGCTACCTCGGCGTGGTCAGCCCGGCCTCCGGGTCCTGGGGCACGATGCTCGAGTCGGCGCAGATCAACGGCGCGATCGAGAGCAATCTGTGGTGGTGGTACCTGCCGCCTGCGCTGTGCATCGCCCTCGTGGGCATCGGCCTTGCCCTGCTCAACTTCGGCATCGACGAAATCATCAACCCCCGGATCCGCTCGGCCCGGATGGGCGGGCGCGCCGTGAAATTCGAGCTCGGCCTGACCCCGGTGATCAGGCAGACCTCTGTGGAAGGAGACGCGAAGTGACGGCCACCGAGGCGATCACGATCGCGCCGGCGCTCGGCGAGCCCGTGCTCGAAGTACGCGACCTGTGCGTCGACTACGGCGTGGGCAGCGGCTCGGTGCGCGCGGTCACCGACGTCAACTTCACCCTGCGCCGCGGCGAGGTGCTCGGCCTGGCCGGCGAGAGCGGCTCCGGCAAGTCGACCCTGGCCTATGCGATCACCCGGCTGCTGCGTGCACCCGGCGTGATCACCGGCGGCGAGGTGTTCTTCCATCACCGCCCGGTGGACGGCGGCCCGGTCCAGACGGTGGACCTGCTTGAGGCGGACGCACGCGAACTCTCGCAGATCCGCTGGGTCGACCTGTCGCTGGTGTTCCAGAGCGCGATGCACGCGCTCAACCCGGTGGCCCGGGTGCAGAGCCAGCTCACCGACGTGCTCAAGCGGCACCGCCCGGACATGTCGGCCGCCGATCGCCGCGAGCGCGCGGTGGAGCTGCTGCGCATGGTGGGCATCTCCGCGGACCGGCTGCGCGCCTACCCGCACGAGCTGTCCGGCGGCATGCGCCAGCGCGTGATGATCGCGATGGCGCTCGCGCTCGAGCCGAGCCTGGTGCTGATGGACGAGCCGACCACCGCGCTGGACGTGGTGACGCAGCGGGAGATCCTCGAGGAGTTGATGCAGCTGCGCGAGCGGCTGGGCTTCGCGGTCATCTTCATCACGCACGACCTCTCGCTGCTGCTCGAACTCGCCGACACGATCGCGATCATGTACTCGGGTCGGCTGGTCGAGCTGGCCGGGGCCGGCGACCTGATCGAGGCGCCGCGTCACCCCTACAGTCTCGGGCTGCTCAACTCCTTCCCGGCCCTGCACGGCGAGCGGGTGCGGATGACCGGGATCCCCGGCGCACCGCCCTCGCTGCGGGCCATGCCGGACGGCTGCAAGTTCCACCCGCGTTGCCCGCACGCCGCGGACCGCTGCCGCAGCGAGGAGCCCACGCTGCTCACCCCGGCCGGGCGCACCGCGGCCCGCACCGTGGCCTGCTGGTTACATCAGGACCCTGCCATGACGGCGCCGGAGGCGTTGGCGCGGCCCGATTCCGGGACGGTGATCTCGTCGAGCGGCGGCGCAGTCTCGGCAGGCACAGTGCCGAGCACGGTGGCGAGCGCCGTGACCGGCGCGACGGCGACCGCGGCGACCAAGGCCCAGACCGGCCGGTCCGAGGACATATCCGTGGGAGAGCTCTCATGAACGACACGACCGTGACGGACACGCCAGGGCAGGCGCCCGTGGTGCACGGCCCGCGCCGCGAGGGCGTGCCCGCGCTCGAGGCCCGGCGGCTGACCAAGCACTTCCCGGTGAACGCGCTCGGCGCCCGCGGCCGGGTGGTGCACGCCGTGGAGGACATCTCGGTCGCGCTGCCCGAGGGGACGGTCACCGCCGTCGTCGGAGAAAGCGGTTCCGGCAAGTCCACCCTGGCCCAGCTGCTGACCGGCCTGCTCAAGCCGACGTCCGGCGAGTTGCTGCTCGACGGCTCTCCGGTGGGCACCAGCGCGAAGCAGCGCCGGGCGTACACCAGCGACGTGCACCTGGTCCTGCAGGACCCGTTCTCCTCGCTGAACTCCGCGCACAGCATCCGCTACCATCTCGCCCGGCCGCTCAAGCTGCACACCGATCTGCGCGGCGAGGCGCTCGAGGCGAAGATCGTCGAACTGCTCGAGCGGGTCTCGCTCACCCCCGGCAAGGAGTTCGCGGACAAGTTCCCGCACGAGCTGTCCGGCGGCCAGCGCCAGCGCGTCGCCATCGCCCGCGGTCTCGCGGTGAGTCCGCGGGTACTGCTGGCCGACGAGCCGGTGTCCATGCTCGACGTGTCCATCCGGCTCGGCGTGCTGAACCTGTTCGACGACCTGCGCGAGCGCGAGCGGATCGCCATCCTCTACGTCACCCACGACATCGCCTCGGCCCGCTACCTGGCCGACACGATCATCGTGATGTACGCCGGCGAAGTGGTGGAGTCCGGCCCGGCGACGCAGATCACCGACGCTCCACAGCACCCGTACACGCAACTGCTGCTGAGCGCTGCCCCGGATCCCTCGCGGACCGAGGCGCCGGTGCTGCGCGGCCGCGGGTCGCCGCCGAGCCTAGTCACCCCGCCGTCCGGCTGCCGGTTCCACCCGCGCTGCCCGTTCGCCATGGACGTCTGCACGAAACAGAGTCCGCCGTCGCTGCCGGTCGGAAAGGACCAGGTGGCCGCGTGCTGGCTGCACAGCCCCGAGCACAATCCCGAGCTCGGCTCTGAACACCATCCCGAGCACAGTCCCGAGCTCGAGCCGCAGAGCGGTGCGCAGAACGCGGCCGCCGCGCAGGACTGAGCACGCGACGAAGACTTCGCGGGCGCACTGCCCGCAACTCGCCACACCCGCAACGAAGCAGGAGGAGGGCACAGTGACCGGACACGACGATCGGCGGCCTTCGTCGGCCCGCGCCAAGCCGGCCGGCGTCGTCCGCCCCCCGTAGGGGACGGACGACCGGGAGCGCCGGGGATGCGACCCCCGCGCGCGACCCGTCCACCCGACCGCGGTCCGAGGCCGAGCAGCCTCAGACCGAACCGCAAGGCTCCACCTCGCACAGCTCAACACCGTGGTTGCTCAGACCTGGCCGGCACTGGAGCCGGTCGGATAGAGGGAGCGTACTTTAATGATTCGACAGAGAACCACCAAGGGGATCGCGTTGGCCGCGGCCGCGCTTCTCGGCTTGGCGGCATGTTCGTCCAGCGGCGGCTCGACCAACGGCGGCGGCACGAGCCCGGCCACCGCGCTGGTGATCGAGGACAACACCGGCAACACCGCCTACACGAACAACTTCAACCCCTTCGACTCGGGCGACTTCGTCCTGAGCGAGAACGTCGCGTCGTTCACCTACGAGCCGTTGATGCAGATCAACGCGCTCGCCCCCAGCCAGGCTCCGATACCCTGGCTCGCGCAGAGCTTCACCTGGTCCAATAGCGGCAAGACGCTGACGATAGCGCTCAACTCCTCGGCCAAGTGGTCCGACGGCACGCCGGTGACCTCCGCCGACGTGGCGTACACCTACCAGCTGGTGACCCAGAACTCTGCGATGAACCTGCAGAGCATCCCGACGGCCTCGAGCATCACCGAGCCCGACGCGCAGACCGTGGTGGTCAACTACGCGCAGGCGGAGTCGGCGAACTACGTGGGCATCGCCAACCAGCTGATCGTGCAGAAGGCGCAGTGGTCGAAGATCTCCAACCCGGCCACCTACGTGCTGCCCGGCGCCCAGGCGGTCGGCAGCGGCCCGTACGTGCTCGACAGCTTCAGCGGCCAGGACGTGAAGTACAAGGCCGCCTCGAGCTACTGGGGCGGCGCGCCCAAGGTCAAGGAGATCTCGGTCCCGCTCTACACCAGCAACGACGCGGCGACGCTGGCGCTGGCGAACGGCCAGATCGACCTCGCGGGCAATGACATCAACAGCGTGCAGACCACGTTCGTGGCGAAGAACCCGGCGCACAACCACCTGTACGAGACCTCCGCGCCGTACTTCCCGGCGGGCAACACGGTCAGCCTGATGCTCAACAACAAGAGCACCCAGGCACCGGCCCTCGGCGACGCCGACGTCCGGCTGGCGATCAGCGCCGCGCTCGACCGGCAGTCCTACGCCACCCAGTGCGAGCAGAGCTACGAGGCGCCCGCGTCCTCGGCCGGCGGACTGACCCTGCCGACCGACTCGGCGTTGCTCGACCAGAGCACCGCCAACGACATCAAGTCCAGCCCGGACCAGACCACCGTCGCGCAGGACATGAAGGCCGACGGGTACTCGATGGTCAACGGCAAGTGGTCCAAGAACGGGCAGCAGGTCACCTTCACGATCATCGACCCGAACTCGTTCAGCGACTATTGGTGCGACGCCCAGGCGATGGCGAAGGACCTCGGCACCGCGGGCTTCAACGTGAGCACGAACGGCGCGTTCACCTACAACACCTGGACGCAGGCGATCACCACGGGGAACTTCACCGCGGCGCTGCACTGGGGCCAGGGCTCCACTCCGTTCCAGCGTGACCAGTTCATCCTGGACTCCACGCAGACCTCGGCCGAGGGTACTGCCGCGGCGGGCGACTACGACCGCTTCAGCAGCTCGCAGGCCACTGCGGCGATCAGCGCGTACGAGGGTGCTTCGACGGCGAGCACCCAGCAGACCGCGCTGAACCAGATCCAGGAGGTCTTCGCGGCGCAGATGCCGGCCGTGCCGGTGCTCTACGGCGCGAGCTGGTACGAGTACAACGATGCGCACTTCACCGGGTGGCCGACCTCGAGCAACCCGTACATCGACCCGACACCGCAATACCAGTCCTACGAATACCTGGTGCTGAAGCTTTCGCCGGTTTCGTAGCAGCCAGACCCGCCCCGGGCCGCCAGCCGCACTCTGCGCGGCCCGGGGTGACCAAGTCGCAGCGTCCCGGCCGCCAGCCGCACCGTGCTCTGTACGGCCCGGGGTGACTCATCGCATTTCATTCATCGCACGTCACTCGCCCCAGGCCGCGCAGCCGCACCGCACTCCGCCCTGCCGCGGCCCGGGGCGTCTTATGCCGTCGCCCAGCACTTGTCAGCAAGGAGGCCCGGTGGAGCACGGGCAGATCAACCCAACCGAACAGGCACCGCCGCGTGCCGAACGCCGGCGGACACGTCCGCCGAGCCCCCTGCCGCCCGAGGCGGCCAAACTGACACTGGAACAGAAGGTGGCGCTGCTGACCGGCGTCGACAACTTCAATCTGCCCGGTGAGCCGGCCATCGGACTGCGCGGCCTGGTCGTCTCGGACGGCCCCGCCGGCGTGCGCGGCCCGGTCCTCGACCCGGCCGACCGCTCCTCGAGCCCGCCGGCCCCGATCGCGCTCGCCGCCACCTGGGACCCGGAGCTCGTGCAGCGGGTGGCCGCGCAAATCGGCGCCGAGGCGCGGGCAAAGGGCGTGGACGTACTCCTCGGCCCCACTCTCAACCTCGCCCGCAGCCCCTTCGGCGGCCGCGGCTTCGAATCCTTCGGCGAGGACCCGTTCCTGGCCGCGCGCACCGGCGCCGCGTTCGTCCGCGGCATCCAGTCGGCCGGGGTGGCCGCCACGGCCAAGCACTACGTGGGCAACGACGCGGAGGCCGAGCGCTGGACCGCGGACGTCCGGATCGACGAGACCACACTGCGCGAGGTGTACCTCGCCCCGTTCGAGGCCTGCGTCACCGAGGCCGACTGCGCCATGATCATGGCCGGATACAACCTGGTCAACGGCGTCAGCATGACCGAGCACGACCACCTCATCAACACCGTGCTCAAGGGCGAGTGGGGCTTCACCGGGGCCGTGGTCTCCGACTGGTTCGCCGCCCGGTCCACCGAGGCGACCGCGCTGGCCGGCCTCGACCTGGTGATGCCGGGCCCGGACGGGCCCTGGGGGCAGGCCCTGGTGACGGCCGTCGCCGAGGGTCGGGTCGACGAATCCGAGATCGACGACAAGCTGGCCCGGCTGCTCAAGGTCGCGGCGATCGTCGGCGCACAGAACGGAGCGCGTCCCGAGCCGCGGCCGGGTCCGAGCGCGGACCGAGCGGTGCTGCGCGAGGCGGCGGCGAAGTCCTTCGTGCTGCTGCGCAACATCGGTGCGATGCTGCCGCTGGCCGACCAGGCCGAAGCCGCCGCCCACCCGGCCGCACCCACAGCACCCTCCGCATCGGCTGCATCGACCACGTCCACCGCATCGTCCACATCGACTTCGCCTTCCACTCGGCCTTGGGTGCAGGGGCGCGGCACGCTGCCCGGGTCCATCGCACTGATCGGGCCGAACGTGTCGGAACCGCAGTATCAGGGTCGTGGCAGCGCCGAGGTGGGGATGGCGCTTTCGGTCTCGCCGGCCGCGGGACTGCGGGCCGCGTTGGACGCGGCCGCCGGTTCGGATCCGGACCGGCGACCGTTGCTCCGGATCGCTCAGGGCTGCCGCACCTGGGGCTCGACCCCGCTGCCCGAGTCCGGCACCATCAGCGATCCGGAGACGGGCGACCCAGGGGCGCGCATCGAGGTGTACACAGCGGACGGCGCGCTGCGCTACTCCGGCGTCCGACCGGTCACCGAGGTCACCTGGTGGGATCCCGAGCCGCTGGTCACCGGGCCCGGCATCGGCAGAATCGTGCTGCGCTCCGTCTTCACGGCGCCTAAGGCCGGGCGGTACCGCGCGGCCGTGGGCGGGATCGGCGTGCTCGACTTCGCCGGCACGATCAATGTGCACGGCGACGCGTCCGACGGTGCGGAGCCCGAGCCGCTCAGCTTCGGCGGCACCGCCCCGCACCCCTCGGACCCGATGGTCTCGCATGCCGGACCCACCGAGTTCGGCCACGAATTCGAACTTTCCGAGGGCGACCGGGTGACCTTCGCGGCCAGCTGCGAGCCCGACGGTTACCAGCACGAACTGATCAGGTTCCGGGCCGGCTTCGTACTGTTGCCCGCGCCTGACGAGCTGCTGCGCGAGGCCGTCGAGGCGGCCGCGCAGACCGACGTCGCCGTCCTGGTGGTGGGCTCGGCCGCGACGACCGAGAGCGAGGGCTACGACCGCGAGTCGCTGGCGCTGCCCGGCCGGCAGGACGAGCTGATCGCGGCGGTCGCGGCGGTCAACCCGCACACCGTCGTGGTGGTCAACTCGGGTATGCCGGTGCTGATGCCCTGGGCCGACCGGGTGGCCGCGATCGTCCAGGCCTGGTTCCCCGGCCAGGAGTTCGGCGGCGCGCTCGCCGACGTGCTGCTCGGCGAGGTGGAACCGGCCGGCCGGCTGCCGGTGAGCATTCCGCGCAGCGAGGCCGACCTGCCGGTCGGTCGCGTCGTGCCGGAAGGCGGCCGGATCGAGTACGCCGAGGGCCCGCTGGTCGGGTACCGCGGCTACGACAGCGCCGTGATCGAGCCCTTGTTCCCCTTCGGGCACGGCCTCGGCTACACCGCGTGGTCCTTCGAGCGGCTCGACGTGCCGCTCGGACGCACCAGGGCCGGCGCGGACGTGGAGGTCACCGTGGCGGTGGCCAACCTCGGCCGGCGCGATGGCCGGCACGTGGTGCAGGCCTACCTGTCCGGGCCGGAGCGGATCGGCGGGCCGGACCGGCGCCGTCCGCTGCGCACGCTGGCCGGCTTCGGCACCGCGCACGCGGCCGCCGGGGCGGAGGACGTCGTCAGGATCCGGATACCGAGCCGGGCCTTCGCCCGCTGGGACGAGGCAGGCGGGTGCTGGATTCATCCACGCGGCACCTACCGGATCGAGATCGGGTCTTCGTCGAGGGAACTACGGTTGCGCGCCGACATCGAAATCGACTGAGGCGGGGGCGGCCGGGGTGGGGAAAGACGGGCTGGGGATCGCGCAGAGACTGCGCAGTTTAGTAAGGGTGCTGAGGTACCGGGCGGGACCGTTGGCCGCGACTGCGGTGGCGGCCCCAACCTCCTCGCCGGCGAGTTTCGCGACTGAGAACCGCACGCCGCGGTTCTCGGTCGCGGCACCGCGATCGTCGTCAGCTCGCACGACCGGCGCGTCACCGAAATCGCGGACACGGAGCTGGAGCTCCGCGACGGCCGCGTTTACTCAACGAGCGGGCCGATGTAGGTAGGGTAAGACGCTTCAGCGCGCTCCACATCAGACACGTATTGCGCGATTCCGGGCGGCACGTCAGCGCCGACCGGACGGCACATTGCGACGGAGCTGGTTGACGCCGCCCTTACCCTCCGTGGGTGACGGCTCAAATGAAGACCGCTAATACGCGGCCAGGCATATTCCGGAACCGACGTGCAATCAATCGGGCAGCCCACGGCCGGTGTGCCTTCCGCCAACGAGGGGTTTCGACTGCCGGATGGCGCGGTGCCGCTGTTGACCGTGGCGTCGGATGCGGACAGGACCGGGTTCGATCGACCAGCGACTGCAGCGCCCCATAACTGGCGTGCAGTTTCCTACCCCTGGCAGGGGCAGGTAGCAGGCTGCCGGAATCCGCATACTCGAGTCCACGGACGAGAAGCCGTGACACGACTCGGATACGGAGACACGAAATGAGCGACACCATCTACACCACCACCGCCACGTCCTGGGGCGGCCGGGACGGCAAAGTCGCGACCGAGGACGGACGCCTCACTGCGGAACTGTCCATGCCGAAGGCGCTCGGCGGCAACGACGGCCCAGGGACCAACCCCGAGCAACTGTTCGCCGCCGGTTACGCGGCCTGCTTCCACAGTGGCTTGCGACTGGTCGCGGGCGCCAAGAAGATCGACGTCAGGGACTCCGCGGTATCCGTGACCGTCTCCATGGTCGGCTCACTCGCCGAGGGCAAGCTCGGCCTGGCGGCGCGGATCGAGGCACAGTTGCCCGGCGTGGACCTCGAGGCCGCCCGCGATCTGCTCGAGGCCACGCACCAGGTGTGCCCGTACTCGCACGCCACGCGCGGCAACATCCCGGTCGACCTGATCGTGGTCGAGGACTGAGTTCCCGAGCGCGCCACACCCGCCATTGACCGGCAGGACGCTTCCTAGGCCGCCTTTCGTGTCGCGGAACCAGAGCTGCTCATCCGCGCGCGGATCGCCTCGGAGCGCGGCGGATCGCAGGTGTCGAAGATGGCAACGGCCTCGGCCCACGAGGCCGTCGCCCGCTCCGCATCCTCGACCGCCGCGTAGGCGTTGCCCAGGTATTCGAGCGCGTCGGCCAGGGCCGGTCGATTGCCCAGTTCGGTGTACAGTTCGACGCTCTCGATGAGCGCGTCCTTCGCGTCCAGCGCCCGGCCTTGCGCGAGGTGCACCTCGCCCGCGGCCTCGAGCAGCGCGGCCACGACGGGATTGATCGACAGGGCCCGCGCCGAGGCCAGCGCCTCTTCGCTCAGCTCGAAGAACTCCTTCGCCCGCCCCATCCTCGCGTATTCCAATGCAAGATTCCCGATCGAGCGGAGCAGCCGGTGCGGGTCGTCGATCTGTCGGGTCTTCTCCAGCGCCCGCCGCTGGAACTCCAGCGCCGCCTCCCCGTCGCCGGACTCGCCGGCGAGTGTGCACAGCAACTCCAGCGACGCCGCCTCGCCGCTCGGCACTCCAAGTCGTTCCCAAATCTTCAGTGCCTGCGACAGCGTGGCCGTCGCCCGCTCCGACTGACTCCGGTGGCGGTAGACCCAACCGAGTCCGTTGAGCGCGATCGCCTCGTCCTTCTCCTCTCCTGTCGCCCGTGCGGCGCGCAGGGCGACCTCGTTGACCGCCTCGAAGTCGTCCCACAGCCCGCGCAGGTTGGCGTAGTGAAGCAGCGTATTGGGCAGGCGCGCGGCCACATCGTGCAGGGCGAATCGCTCGGCGAGGCGGCTGATCTCCATGAGGGCGGCGCGTTCGAGGTCCAGCCAAGCCAGAGCTTCGGCGTAACCCGGGAACTCGATCGTCGGCGTGCGCAGCAGGAGGCCTGGCGGTGCAGGTGCCGGATCGGGGTTGCTGAGCAGAGCGATCGCAGCTTCGTTGGCGTACAAATACCAGCCGGCGAGTCTGCGGACCGCGGCAGTCTGCTCTGCCTCCGGTTCGGTGGCACCGCGCTCCGCTGCGTACAGGCCGATCAGGTCGTGGAAGCGATAGCGCTCGGGGGACGGCGACTCGAGCAAGTGCACGTCCACCAGGGCCTCGAGCGCGTACTCGGCCCGGTCTGGATCCACCCCGAGCAGCGCCGACGCCGCCAGGAGGCCGATCTCCGGAAGCGCAGCCAGGCCGAGCAGCCGGAACGCACGGGCCGGGGAGACGACCCCCGGCTCGTCCACCTCCTGTGCCAGTTGCGCGTAACTCATGTCGAAGCTGGAGCGCGTCGCCAAGTCCCCGACGGCAAGTTCGTCGAGCCGCCGGTGCGCTCCGGAGATGCGTTCGGCGAGCGTCTGCATGCTCCACGACGGCCTCGTCTCCAAACGCGCGGCACAGATCCGCAGCGCGAGCGGAAGTCCGGCACACGCGTCGAGCACCGTGGCGGTGGCCTTGGGTTCACGGCCGGTCCGGTCAGCTCCGGCGACGTTCTCGAGCAGCGTGAGCGACTCCGAGTACGTCATGGGTTCCAGCTGGACGCGCAGCGCCGCAGGCAGGTGTGCCAGCAGCGTCCGACTGGTCACGATCACCGCGCCGCGCTCCGTGGCCGGAAGCAGGGGC
>Ga0185299_10004860_pt1 | contig 15767 bp, 15 predicted proteins | sample PaiPotPPA55metaG_FD_128002 | JGI IMG/M metagenome (GOLD analysis project Ga0185299, IMG submission 128002) | Iron sulfur acid spring bacterial and archeal communities from Banff, Canada, to study Microbial Dark Matter (Phase II) - Paint Pots PPA... ...
TTTCGCTCGCCCCAAAAAGCGGCGGTGGCGGAATGGCAGACGCGCTAGTTTCAGGAGCTAGTGTCCGCAAGGACGTGGAGGTTCAACTCCTCTCCGCCGCACCAGTAGCCTAAGCGGCAGTGGACGAAGCGCCGCGTCTCCAACGCCTGGCTGAGCTGGCCGTCAGGGTCGGTGCCAACGTGCAGTCCGGTCAGCTGGTCGTGATCAGCGGGATGGTCGAGAACGCCCCGCTCATGCGAGAGATCGCACGTGCCGCATTCCGAGCGGGCGCCAGGCGTGCTGAAGCGGGCTATCGCGACATGCATTTCGCGCGCGCATTGATCGAGATGGGCCCGGATGAAGCCCTCAGCGAGACCATGCCATGGGACCTGGCGATGTTGCGCGAGCTGGTCGCGAACCAAGGAGCCTTCATCCAGGTCAGCGGAGATCCTGAGCCGACTCTGCTCTCGGATCTGGACGGCAAAAGAGTCGCGCGGGCACAGCCGAACGACCTGCTTGCCGAGTACATGCGCGCAGTCGGCGACAACCTCATTTGCTGGACCATCGTGCCCGCGCCCAACCCTGGCTGGGCTCGCGAGATTTTCGGCACGCCTGACATGGATGCCCTGTGGCAGGCGGTCGAAAAAGCCGTGCGACTCGACGACCCCGATCCGATCGCCGCGTGGCGGCGGCACATCGCACGGCTTCAGGCGATCGCCGATGAGCTCACCGCGCGGCGCTTCGACGCGTTGCGATATCGAGGTCCCGGGACGGACTTCACCGTCGGGCTCCTGCCCACCTCGAGGTGGAAGAGCGCAGGTGAGCGCAGCGCGTTTGGAGTGGAGTACGTACCCAATCTCCCGACCGAGGAGGTCTTCACCTCGCCAGATCCGCGCCGGGCCGAAGGCACACTGCGCTCGACGCGACCACTGCAGCTTGCAGGCGCGATGATCCGCGACCTGGAGGTCGAGTTCCGCGACGGCCGTATTGTGAGAGTCGACGCGAGCAGCGGCGCCGACGTGGTGAGGGGCCAGATCGCCATCGACGAGAACGCGAGCCGTCTCGGCGAGATCTCCCTGGTGGACGGGTCGTCGGCGGTCGGCCGGCTTGGCATCACCTTCTTCAACACGCTCTTCGACGAGAACGCGACCTGCCACGTCGCTTATGGCTCTGGGTTTGCGTTCTGCGTCGAGGACGAGGCCGATCGCGCCGCGGTCAACGATTCGGCGGTGCACACGGACTTCATGATCGGCGGACCTGAAGTCGAGATCGACGGGCAGGAGCGGGCAGGCGCGTGGGTCCCGATCCTCCGCAACAACGAGTTTCAGATCGGACAGTGACTCGCTAAAGCGCCAGGCCGCCCCAGGTGTTGCCGGCCGCCATCGCGGCCAGCGCCACGTACGCCACTGTGGCGCCGAGGCCAATGCCGCCCGACACTAGAACGATGCGCGGGCGCGCCCTGCGCGCGGCCAGCCCAAACGCGAGCGCGGTGACACCGCCTACCGCGATCAACGGCGTCAGGGTGCCGATGCGATACATCCAGGGCGGTGTCCAGTAGAACGGGTAGGGCGCATTCGAGTTGGAGAAGTGCGCCATCGCCAGGAAATACGTCGTCCAGATGCCAGGCGTCGGCGCCGCGGGCCACTCCACCAGGAGCGGCGCAGCAGCCTGGATCGCAATCGTGAAAAGAGCCAGCTCTGCGCCGGCAATGCTCAGAACGCACAGCACGCTGTGATGTCGTGCCAGCCCGAGCCTGATGACGGAAGCGACGGCCACGAAGGTGATCAACGGCACCGCGACGGCGCTGAAGAGGATTACCGGCACCCTACGAGCTTAGGCCCGCTCGCGGGCTTTGGACGGCGCGGCTAACGGCTCAGGCGGGCCTCCAGCTCGCGCTTGTTCATCCTCGAGCGACCATTGATCCCGTGCTGTCGTGCCTCGTTGCGCAGCTGGTCGTAGGTCCGGCCGCCGGATCCGGTGTGCGATCGCTCCACGCGCTCTGTGGCATCGCACAACCTCCTGGCATGTCTTTAACAGGTCAACCCGCTCAGCGGTCCGCGGAACCGGCCTCGACTGGGGAACGTGCCCCGCGGCCCGCCAGCGGACGCATGGTCACCGTCATCAGGAACACGAGGAGGGCCGCGGCCAGCGGGATGAGCAGGGCCGTCCGCAGGCCCACGCGGTCGGCCGTAGTGCCGATCATCAGCGGCCCCACGATCGAGCCCGCGTAGCCCGTCACCATGACGACGCTCAGCGCGGTGCCCGTGCGGCCGAGGTTCGCCGCGGCGCTGAAGGCCAGGGGCACCATCACCGCCGCGCCGGCCCCGACCAGGGCAAAGCCTGCGATCGCCACCGGCACGTAAGGGAAGGTGATCGCCAGGCCGACCCCTCCGGCCGCGACCAGGCCACCCAGGCCGGCCACCACCCCCGCGCTCGTGCGCGCAGTCAGGCGATCGGCCAGGAACCGCACCACGGTCATGGCGATCGCAAACGCGGCGTAGCCGACGGCCGCTACGCCCTGGTTCGTATGGCCGAAGTCGCGCAGGTAGATCGCGCTCCAGTCCGCGCCGCCGCTCTCGACCAGGATGCCGAGAAACGCGATCGCGGCCACGGCGCCAACCGCAGTTCCGATCCGCCACGGTGTGGCGCCTCTGGACAGCATGGTCGCCGCGCCTGAGCGGGTGTCGGGCAGCCCCGCGAGCAGCGGCACGCAGGCGACGGCGATGACGACCGCGACGATCGCGAAATGAACCAGCGGTGTCAGCCCCGCGCTCGCGGCGAGGGCGGCACCGATCGCGCCGATGATCCCGCCCAGGCTCCAGAAGCCGTGGAAGCTGTTGATCATCGGCCGCCCGGAGTCGCGCTCGATCTCGGCGGCCTGCGAGTTCTCGAGCACGTCCAGGAACCCGGCGCATAGACCGCCGAGCAAGAAGGTCGCGGCCAGCAGCACGAACGACGGCGCGACGCCGGGCGCGACCAGCGCGAAGCACATCGCCACGGTCCCGGCCTTCACCCACCAACGCGAGCCGCGCGCCAGCACGAAACGCGATAGGACCGCCCCGATCACCGCGCCCACCGCGTACGCGAGAAAGGCCAGTCCAATCTGCCCGTCGGTGAGGTGCAGGCTCTCCTTCAGCGCCGGCACGCGCGGTATCAGGGTGCCGGTGGCGAGGCCGAACAAGAGGAAGGCGGCCGAGACGGCCAAACGCTGGCGGGTCATGCCCGGGAAGGCTACGTGGCCTGGGTACACTGGCGAAAGTGGCGGCAGCTCAGCGCGATCCGGTCGTCACGCTCTACCGCACGCTTTTGGTGTACGGCCTGATCGGTCTTGTCATCCTGACCGCCGGCCTGGTCGAGTTCCTGCACTTCGAGCCATTTGGCGTCACCGCCGGCGTGCACGCGCACATCGCGGGCGTGTACCTGTACGACCCGAGCACGAGTCAGACGACGGGCCCCGACCGGAGCATGTTCGGGCGCAACGAGCAGTTCGCGGGGGTCGTGGACTGGTCCGGCCTTCCCAATAGCTTGACCGTGCAGGCCATCTGGTACGACAGCTTCGGCAACATCGTCGGACAGGCGGGGCCGGCCCAACCGTCAGCTCTTGGGAGCCACCGCATCGTCCCCGCGCAGAAGCCGAACGGCCTCAAATACCACCTGCCCGGCCAGTACATCTTTGCCGTCGAGCGGCTCCAGGGCGACCTGCCTGTCGAGGTGCTGGCGCGGCGCCTGGTCGAGGTCCAACGCTCGTGACCGCGCTCGCCCAGCCCACCGCCGCCAACCCACGGCCCCGCAACCGTCCCGCCCGCTACGTTCTGGCCGCGGTCATCGCCGGCGTGGTCGTGCTCGTGATGGTCGCGAACTCACTCCTCGACTACGCCTTCCTCGACACCATCCCCGGCCGAACCTCGCTGTACGGCCTGATCGCGGTCGCTCTCATCGCCCTCGCGACCTTCATCGGCGTGCGCGCCTTCGACCGGGATCCGGCGCAGCGATCGCGCCACCTCATCCGCGCCGGCGTCCTGCTCGGCATGGCAGCCCTCCTGTGGCTGCTCGTGAGCGACGCGTTCCTGTTTGCCGCGTCGGCCGGTCCGGAGGTGGCGCTGATCTGCGCCGCCGCGTGCGTCCCCACCACCGCCTTCGGCCTTCTTGTGGTGCGCCGCATCGACCGCAACGAGAAGGAACCATGGCGCCTGGTCCTCGTCGCGGCCGCCTGGGGTGCGATCGTCGCCACGAGCCTTGTCATCTGGGGCGAGAGCTACTGGGAGGCGATCGCGGTGCGGACGCTCGTCCCGGGCCCCGGCCTCGACGCGTCACGAGCCTTTTCTGCCGGCCTCCTGGAGGAACTCGGGAAGGGCACCGCGGTGCTGCTGCTGTTCCTGGTCATGCGCAACGAGTTCGACGACGTGGTCGACGGCATCGTTTACGGGGCCGCAGTGGGGCTCGGCTTCAACTTCATGGAATCGCTCACGTACATGACCAACCTCTACTCGATCTTCAGCCCCGAGGGATCAGGTGGGATCGCAGCGGGTTTCCAGTGGTACGCACGCCAGGTGCTCGGCCTTTTCATGGGCCACGCCACGTACACGGCGTTCGTGGGTGCCGGCATCGGCATCGCGCGGCAGCTGCCGTCGCGGCGTCAAAAGGTCATCGCGATCGTCACCGGTTTCCTGGTCGCGATCGCCGCGCATTTCTCATGGGATGCATGGCTCACCTTCTTCCCCATCGAAACGTCGGTCTTCGGCCTCGTCGAGGTGCACCTGCGCACCATCGTGATGACCGGGCCGTTCACGGCCGGCGTCGTTGCGCTGCTCATCCTCGGCCTGCGCAGCGAGAGCGTGGCGCTCGCGGACCAGCTGCGCCAGGAGGCGAGAGCCGGCTCCGGCGCGGTTCTGCCGGAGGAGGTCGAGATCCTCACCAGCCCATGGCGCCGTTTCCGCGAGCGCCTGCGCGCGCTTGACCGCCGCGGCGTTGGCGCCTACCTGCGTCTCGCCCGGCTGCAGGCCGCGCAGCTCGACCTGGCCATGGAGCGCTGGCACCGCGAGCGGCAGGAGCTCGACACGCCACTCGAGGCCGAGGATGAGCTTCGAGGCCGGATCCTCAGCTTGCGCCTGCAGGCCGCGTTCTAGGCGGGCAGCCTTCCCCAGACAACGCGCGTGAACGCGAGCACCGCGAGCGCCGCGGCCGTCGCCCACGTGATTGCCGAGACGAAGGGATCGCTGAAGTCCGTGCCGCCGAGCACTGCGTGCAGGAACATCAATGCGAAAGCGATGTAAGCAAGGCGATGCAGCCAGCGCCACAGGTCCGGCTGAATGCGGCGCTTGAAGAACGACGTGACGGTGACTACGACGAGCAAGTCCACCGACAGCGTCCCCAGGCCGATGGCCAGCGTTCCATAAGGCGCTCGGAATGGAACGAGGACGTCCAGCAGGCCCACCCGTGCGGTGTGATCCAGCAGCAGCGCGCCGACGTGCACGACACCGAGCGGGATCCACAGCACCGTCGTGTATTCGTGCAGCGAGCGCAGCGCGCGGTTGCTGCCAAGCCAGTCCAGCACCGCCGTGCGCAGCGCGATGCCGGTGAGGAGCGCGACCGCGAGCGATGCGTACGACGCAAGGCCGGCTACTCGCGCGAGCACCCACAGGAACTGGTCGGTCGTCATGCCGTCAGGACGTTCCTACGACGCATGGGTTGAAGCCACGGGCGTAGCGGTGGACGACTGCACCGACGGCGCGATGCTCAGCGACCCACCTCCTGGCAGATCTACCGACGCACCGGTCGAAGTGTTCAACACGGCCGGCTGCAGTGGGGCGTTCGGGTTCTTCAGGTGCGCGGTGACGTAAAGCGCCGAGGCGATCGTCGCGCTCAGGGTCACGACCGTAGCACCGAGCTTCAGCAGCAACGGGCGGGCTGGCATCAGACCGCGATGGGCGCCTTCAGAAAGTCGACGCGATCGAAGCTCGAGCCGAGGATGGTTTTCGCATCGGCGCCCAGGTGGCCGCCGAGGATCTCCTGGTAGACGGAGCGGAAGTCAACGCCGTACTTCAGGTTGCCCGTGGCGTCGAGGTCGGTGAGGTTCGGCTCCCCGCCATACAGCCCGCCCTTGGCCGGATCGCCGATGAGCAGCAGCGGCGCCGCCGCGCCGTGGTCCGTCCCGCCGCTCGCGTTCTCCTTGGGCCGGCGGCCGAACTCCGACCAGGTGGCGATCAGGACCTTGTCCGCTTTCCCGTGAGCCGCCAGGTCCTGGTAGAAAGCGCTGACCGCCGAGTCGAGGTAGCCCATCAAGTCGTCGTGACGGTTGAGCTCCGTGTAGTGGGTGTCGAAGCCGCCGAGAGTGACGTGCAGCAGCTTCACGCCAGTGCCGGTGACGATCAGCTCGGCCGCGAGCTGAAGCGCGGCGGCCAGCTGGTTCTTCGACGAGTAGACGAGCTTCACCCTGTCGCTGTAGTCGGCCATCGGCTGGTAGCTGGCCGATGACGTGCGCAGCGTGGCGACTGTTTCGGTCGCCGTGGCGATCGCGGTGTCGAAAAGCGCTCCATAGATTCCGGGAGTTCCCTTGTAGAGGGCGCCAACCGCCGCCTCGACCTCGCTGCCGCCCGTGAATCCGAACTTCTTCTGGTCCTGGATCACGGTCATGGTGGCCTGCAGGTCGCGCAGCGCGCCCGGCACATCCGTCGCGCCGCACGCGCAGCCGGTCAGTGGATGGCCGTTGGTGTCGTAGGACTGCGCCAGGGTGCGACCGAGCCAGCCGTCCACCTGCCGCCGGGTCGGGTCGCCGGTCTCCCATATGCGGATCGACTCAAAATGCGAGAACGTCGGGTTCGGATAGCCAACGCCCTGCACGATCGCGACCTTGCCCTTGTCCCACAGGCTCTTGATCCCGCCCAGGTTGTGGTTGAGCCCGAACTGGGTGTTGAGCGGCAGGGCCTTCGAGACCATGGAGCCGGCCAGCTGCGGGCGGAGGTCGTGGAGCAGCGGGTCGGCCAGCGGCACCAGCGTGCGGAGCCCATCGTTGCCGCCGGCGAGCTGGATCATCACCAGCACGTTGTCGTTGGTGATCCCGTCCTGCTTGGCCGCGTAGACGGCGCGTGCGAACGCGTCGGGGACGGCCGCATAGCCCGCCGCGAGCCCGGCCGCGCCGGCGCCGAACACGAGTCCCGCGCGCAGGAAGTCGCGGCGCTTGAGCTGGTTGATGCCGACTTGATCGCTCATCTGTTCACCTACTTGAGCTGGAATTCCGGAGAGGCGAGGGTGATGAACCAGCGCGACCGCTCATCGGCCGCCTGATTCAGGAGGCTCGCGGTTTGCTTCCCGACGACGCCATCCAGGTGGTGCTTGGGCGCCTCGCTCGAGGACGGCAGCATCTTCGCCTGGGCCAGCGCGGCCGTTACGAAGTTGACACGTTCGATGACAGTGTCGGATGAGATCCACGACTCGTTGTTGGGCCACCCTCCGACGTCAGGCGGGTCGAAGAGTGTCTGGCCCATGGCCGAGCCCGACGCAACGACGAGCTTCGACAGCCGGGAGTCGTCGAGCGCGCGAGCGGTGTGGATCATGAACTCGGCCGGCGACTTCACCAGCGATCGATAGCTGCTCGAGGCGGCGAACTCCGGGCTCGTGAGGACGGAGCGCATCAACGTCTTCATGTCGTAGTTACTGCGCCTGAAAGCGTCCCCAACTCGATTGACGAAGCTCGCGGAAGGTTGGCTGCTGACGAAGTGCTCCGCCACCTTGCCGGCGATGAAGGGCGCGGTCGCCGGCTGGGCAAGGATGCGATCGACGACTCCCTGCGTGTCGAGGCTGCCCGCGTGGCCGAGGAACGTCACCGTGCCTTTGTAAGCACGCCGCGGGTTGAAAGAGCCCTGCTTCTGCGACGTGTAGACCGGGAGATTGCGGCCGGTGCCCGCCGCCGGCGCGGTGGAGTCGGGCCTTGGCAGCTGCCAGCCGGTGAGGGCCAGCGCGCCCTGGCGTACGTCCTCTTCGGTGTAGTTGCCAGTGCCCATCGTGAACAGCTCCATGAGCTCGCGCGAGTAGTTCTCGTTGGGGCTTGACGCGACGGACGTGGCGAGGTCGAGATACCTGAGCATCGCCGGGTCGGTCGTGACCTTCATGAGCATCGAGCGCAGGTCGGTCATGCCCATGCGCCGCCATGTCAGGTTCTGCCAGTACATGAAGGTGTTGTCGGCCGCCTTGCGGTAGTCGCTGGTGAAGTGGCCATGCCAGAAAAGCGTCATCCGCTCGGCGAATGGCGTCGGCGTCGAGAGCATTTGATCCACCCACCACTGCTGCAGCTGGGCGACGGCAAACCTGCCGCCTGGGGTCGATGCCGCCCCAAGGGCCGGGGGCTCGGCCGGCGGCGTTTCGAGGAGCCGGTCGACGGTCCGGCTGAAGCCTGCTGACAGCGCAGCGTCGAGCTGCGCGGGCGTATAGCCGAAGGTGGTCCGCCGGAGCAGCTGCATGACTCGGGCAGATTCCGAGCCCAGCGGGGAGACCCAATCGGTACCCGACCCTGCGGCGGCGGTGGTCGTGTGGTTGAGGTTCTGCAGTGTTCCGCCCAGGAGGCGGACCGCCCCCACCCCAACGCCCGTGGCGACCGCGGCCGCGAGGGCCTGGCGGCGGGTGAGGCGGCGCTTCGGCGGTTCGGGGTTCAGGGGCGCCTCGATCTCGGCCGGGATGGGTGCGAAAGCCATGCGCCCAGTCAATCAAAGTGGCGTGCGGCGCAAATCAGCCAGGTGTGAAGAATTCGTAAGCCGTCCTGGCCGGCGGCAATCTCGGATCGCCTGGCTACGTCCCTGCCGCGCCCATGTTTGGCGGCCTACTTGCTGGGTAATGATGTAATCGCCAATGGCGAACAGCCCCGCGACTGAGCGCGAAGCACTGGATGCATATTCGGCGACGGTCACCGCCGTGGCCGAGCGCGTCCTGCCCGCGGTCGCGAGCATACGGGTGCAGCGCGGCGGCGGCTACCGCGACGGGGGCGCCGGCTCGGGCGTCGTGATCACCCCCGACGGCTACGTCGTCACGTCCGCCCACGTCGTGGCGGGAGCCCGCAAGGCCACCGCCTCGTTCATCGACGGCACCGAGTACGAGCTCGACGTGGTCGGCGCCGACCCGCTGTCCGACCTCGCGATCACGCGCGCCCGGGCCGCCCACCTCGAGCCGATCCAGGTCGGCGACGCCGACGCCTTGCGCGTCGGGCAGCTCGTCGTCGCCATCGGCAACCCGATGGGATTCAGCGGGTCCGTCACCTCGGGGGTCGTCAGCGGGTTAGGCCGCTCGCTGGCGACCGCCGACGGTAACGGGCACCGCCGGTTCATCGAGGACGTCATCCAGACTGACGCAGCCTTGAACCCTGGCAACTCCGGCGGCGCCCTTGCCGACTGGCGCGCCCGGCTCGTTGGCGTCAACACGGCGGTCGCCGGGATGGGCCTGGGCCTGGCCGTGCCCATCAACGCGACGACCCAGGCGATCCTGTCCGCCCTGATGCGGAATGGGCGCGTCCGGCGCGCCTTCCTCGGGATCGCCGGCGGCACGCGCGCCCTCTCGCCGAGCGGCGCGCAGAAGATCGGCCACAAGGCCGGGGTCGAGGTCCAGGAGGTCGTCGCGGGCAGCCCGGCGGCGGCCGCCCAGCTCAAGGGCGGCGACGTGATCGTCGAGATCGACGGCACGGCGGTGGCCAAGGCGGGCGACCTGCAGAGGCTGATGGTCGAGGGCCGGATCGGCGCCCGGCTGCCCCTGCGGGTGGTGCGCGGCGAGCAGCTGGTTACCCTCACAGTCATCCCGACAGAACTGACCTAAACGCCTCGTCCCTCCCCGCTGGCGGGAGGTCGGCATCGCAAGGCGATTCCGGGTGGGGAGGAACGCCACGGGTACACTCAGATCGTGGCCAAGAAGCAGCTGCGCAAGTTGTTGCGCGCGTTGCCCCAGGACGGGCGGTTCAGGATGGCCGACATCGATCCCGACTCGACGCCCGGGCTGAAGAATCCAAAGCGCGCCATACGCGACCTCAAGGAGCACCGGGCCGCCCTGTTCAGTCTCCAGGAGCGCCTGTATGCCGAGAAAAAGCGCTCCCTCCTGATCGTCCTTCAAGGCATGGACACCAGCGGCAAGGACGGCACGGTCACCCACGTCATCGGCGGCATGAACCCTGAGGGGGTCTGGATCACGACCTTCAAGGCGCCGACTCCCGAGGAGCTCCGCCACAACTTCCTGTGGCGGATCAAAAAGCGGCTTTCGGGCCCGGGGAACATCAGCCTGTTCAACCGATCGCATTACGAGGACGTGCTCATCGCGCGCGTTCACGACCTGGCCAAGCCGCAGGTCATCGAAAGGCGCTACGCGCTAATCAACCAGTTCGAGCAGCAGCTCGTTCGCCAGGGCACTACGGTGATCAAGTTCTGCCTGCACATCTCCTACGAGGAGCAGCGGCGCCGCCTGCTCGACCGCCTGCGCGATCCGGACAAGCACTGGAAGTTCAACCCGCACGACATCGAGGAGCGGGCGTACTGGGACGACTACATGAGCGCCTACAGCCTCGCCATCTCGAACTGCTCGACGGCCGCGGCGCCGTGGTACGTGATTCCCGCCGACGACAAGGACTACCGGAACTGGGCGGTGAACCGGATCCTGATCGAGACCCTGGAGCAGATGAACCCCCAGTACCCCCACCCGAGGCTTGACATCCCGAGACTGATCGCGAAGCTCAAGGCATAGTCCGGCTCCGCTGAAGGCCCTCATCTCGGGCGTACATGAAAAAGCCCCAGACCTTGCGGTCCGGGGCTCTTCCCTGGTAACGAACTTAGATCGTGCGGACGGCCCGCGCGCGTGGCCCCTTGGGGCTCGCCTCGATCTCGAAGGTCACCTTCTCGCCGCCCTGCAGACGGTCGAAGTCACCTTCGGTTCCGCTGCGGTGGAAGAAGAATTCCTTACCGTCTTCGGCTGCGATAAAGCCGAAGCCACGGTCCGCGACCAGTTTCTTGATGGTGCCTGTAGGCATTTCCATCTCCTATCTCTCGAACTAAAGGCCTACTCAACTGGCGGGCCTGTTCGAGAAACTGGAGCCTGCGCTGAGCGCCGGCGCTTTTCTTCCCCACAAACTCCGGGGCTTCGCCGCGAGTTCGCGGGGGCCCCGTGTGAGGTGCCGGCTGCCAACAGTATACCCCGAACGCTACCGACCTATTCCTGAGGTCTCCGTGGCCCTCCGGGCCCGCGACTGGTCGACCTCGGTCAGATGCCGCTTCCGGAGGCGCAAATGCTTGGGCGTGACCTCGAGCAGCTCGTCGTCCCCCAGGAAGTCGAGGGACTGCTCCAGGCTCAATCTCGAGGCCGGGGTGAGCCGCACCGAGATGTCCGAGGTGGAGGACCGGATGTTCGACTGCTTCTTCTCGCGGCAGACGTTCACCCGTATGTCTCCCGGCCGCTTCTGGATGCCGACGATCATGCCTTCGTAAACCTCTTCGCCCGCCTCGATGAAGGTCGTGCCCCGCTCCTGTGCGCCAGCCAGCCCAAAGGCCAGCGACTTGCCCGCGGACGACGCGGTCAGGGCGCCGTTGCGCTGCTCCCGGAAATCTCCGAGCCAGGGGCGGTAGCCCATGCCGATCGACCCCATCAAACCAGTGCCGGCGGTCAGGGTGAGGAAGGTGTTGCGGAAACCGATAAGTCCGCGGGTGGGGATCAGGTACTCGAGCCGCACACCACCTTTCTTGTCATACGTGATCTCGAGCATCTCGCCGCGCCGTCTGCCGAGCGCTTCGGTGACAGCGCCAAGGTTCTCCTCGCGCACGTCCACGGTCAGGTGCTCGACCGGCTCCATGCGCTGGCCGTTGATCCTCTTCACGATCGCCTCCGGGCGGGACACCTCGAACTCGTAGCCCTCGCGTCGCATCGTCTCGATCAGCACCGCGAGATGGAGCTCGCCGCGGCCGCTTACCGTGAACCCTTCCGCGGCGTCCGTGTCCTCGACGTGAAGGCCGAGGTTGGTGTCGAGCTCCTTGTAAAGGCGTGCCCGCAGCTGGCGCGAGGTCGAGAACTTGCCCTCACGGCCGGTGAATGGCGAGGTGTTGACACCGAACGTCATCCGCACGGTCGGCTCGTCGATCGCGATCCTCGGCAGCGCATCCGGAGATTCGGGGTTGGCCAGCGTGTCGCCGATGGTGACCTCGTCGAGACCGGTCAGAAGAACGATGTCGCCCGCGCTCGCGCTCGGAACGGCGACCCGGTCCAATCCGCGATACACCAGCACTTGCACGACCTTCGCTCGCCTGGCCTCGCCGGACGCGCCCAGCACAGCGACTGCGTCGCCAGGCGCCACGCTGCCCCGCGTGATGCGGCCGATCGAGATGGTGCCCGTGTAGTCGTCGTAGGCCCGGTTGGCCACCAGCATCTGGAAGCCGCCCTGCTCCACGATCGGAGCCGGGAAGCTGTCGATGATCGTCTTGAAGAGTGGCTCGAGGTCGGCCGCAAGCTCGTCTGGCTTGAGCCCCGCGCGGCCTTCCTTCGCGATCGCGTAGACGACCGGCGCCTCCAGCTGGTCGGCGTCCTCAGCCAGCTCGAGGAACAGGTCGTGCACGCGGTGCAGCGCCTGCTGGGGGTCGGCGTTCTTGCGGTCGACCTTGTTGATGACCACGATGATCCGCAGGCCGACCTCGAACGCCTTGCGCAGGACAAAGCGCGTCTGCGGCATCGGCCCCTCCGCCGCGTCGACGAGCAGCAGGCAGCCGTCAGCCATGTTGAGGACACGCTCCACCTCGCCGCCGAAGTCGGCGTGGCCCGGCGTGTCGATGATGTTGATGGTCACCCCCTCGTGCCTGACGGAGGTGTTCTTGGCGAGGATCGTGATGCCCTTCTCGCGCTCGAGGTCGTTCGAGTCCATGATCAGGGTGCCGACCTCCTGGTTGTCCCGGAACGTGTGGCTCTGCTTCAGCAGGGCGTCGACCAGGGTGGTCTTTCCGTGGTCGACGTGGGCGATGATCGCCACGTTCCGAATGTCGTGGCGAATATTGGTCACGGGACGGCCAACTATACGTAAGATCGCCGCGGCATGGCCAATGTGCGACGCGCGTTCTCAATTCTCTTCCTGTTCACGTTCGCCGGCCTGGTCATCGGCGGCTTCGTCTCCTCTCGTCTTTCAGGCTCCACGAGCCCACTGCTGGATGAGGGCTGGACGATCACCTCGTTCCAGTCCGATATCACCGTAGCGCCCGACTCGACGCTGACGATCAGCGAAGACATCAAGGTGGACTTCGCGAGCCAGGAGAAGCACGGCATCTTCCGGACCATTCCCCTGCGCTACCGGTACAGCGACAGCCAGGATCGCTACTACAACCTCCAGGTGCAAGCTGTGACCGACGGCAAGCAGGCTGTGCCCTACACCGTGTCGGTCTACAACGACAACGAGGTGATCAAGATCGGAGACCCGGCCGTCCTGGTGACGGACGCACAGCGCTACGTCATCACGTATACGGTGGCCGGAGCAATGAACTCGTTCGCCGATCACGACGAGCTCTTCTGGAACGTCGACGGGACGCTGTGGCCGGTGTCGAAGGTGTCGGTGATGTCGGCGGTGCATCTCCCCGCCGGATCGTTCCAGAAGGCCGCCTGCTACCAGGGCGCCCCCGGATCCACTGAACAGTGCGAGTTCAACCAGGCGGGGAGCTCGGTCAATTACACCTCGACGCGCCCGCTGCCCATTGGCCAGGAGATGTCCGTCGTCGCAGCGCTGAACAAAGGCGCGGTCAGCGTCCCCGCGCCGATGCTGGAGCCACGGCTGAGGCAGTTCCCGCAGGACGCCTTCGACATCAACCCGCTCACGGTCGGCCTGGCGCTGGTGGTTCTCATAGTCGGCATCGGGCTCGTGGCCTGGAACTGGTGGTCGCACGGCCGCGACCGCGAGTACCTGACCCAGTACTACCTCACGCACGACCCGAGCCAGGGCGCTGCGCCCCTCTTCGCGCACGAGCCGGTCGCCGTCGAGTTTGGCCCGCCTTCGAACTTACGACCGGCCGAGCTCGGGCTGATCCTCGACGAGAGCGCCGACCAGAAGGATGTGACGGCCACCATCGTCGACCTCGCCGTGCGCGGCTTTCTGACCATCACCGAGGTGCAGGGGCAGTCGGACTGGACCTTCACACGGACGGAAGCCGGCGCAAGCGGCCTCATGCCCTATGAGCAAACCATCCTGAGCGGGCTGTTCGCCGGTCGCACGGAGGTGAAGCTCTCGGACCTGAGAGGCACATTCGGGCTAACGCTCCAGGAGGCTGAGCACGAGATCTACTCGGACGCCGTCTCGCGTCAGCTGTTCAGCTCCAGCCCCCAACACGCCCGCACGTCGTGGGGATGCATGGGCGTGGCGCTGATACTGGTAGGAGTCGCGCTCAGCGCGATCCTCGGACTGAGCCTGGGTTGGGGGCTTGTCGGAGCGGCCGTCGCCATCACCGGGCTGGTGCTCACCGCGACCTTTCCCTTCATGGCGCAGCGGACAGCGGCGGGGCGCGACCTCATGCAGCACACGCTGGGCTTCCGCCTCTACATGGCGACCGCGGAGAAGTACCGCCAGCAGTTCGCGGCGAAGGCGGACATATTCACGCAGCTCCTGCCCTACGCGATCGCCTTCGGGTGCGTGTCGCTATGGGCGAAGGCGTTCGAAGGCATCGATACGAGCACGTCCAGCGGTTGGTACGTGGGGAGAGGTCCATTCCAGGCGTCCTTGCTGGCGGGCAGCCTCCAGTCGATGAACTCGAGCATCTCGAGCGCCATCTCATACACGCCTCCCACCTCGGGCAGCGGCAGCGGCTTCTCGGGCGGCGGGGGCTTCTCGGGCGGAGGCGGAGGTGGAGGCGGCGGCGGCAGCTGGTAACGCACGTTTGGCGCCAAACGGGCGGCCGAAGCGCAAGCGAGGGGAGTGTCTGGTACCAAACGTGCGGAATCCCGTGTGGTGCCGAGAGCGGGAGTCGAACCCGCACGTCCTTGCGGACATCGGTTTTTGAGACCGACGCGTCTGCCATTCCGCCACCTCGGCCAGGTGCTGGTAGGTCGGGATGATTATCATTCGCCGGTGCGTGCCGCCATCCGGGGTCCCCGCGAAATCAGCGATTTCGCGCGGTGGATCGCCCTGGCCGCCTTGAGCTTTGTCCTGCTCGGGTGCAGCGCCAGCTCCACCCCCACCGCCGCGGTCTCACCGGATGCCGCGTCGCAAACACGTATCCAACCGATTATCTCGGCGCCGCCGGTAACGCCGCCGACGCCGCCGGGCAACGCGGTCCTGCCGGCCTTCGCCTGCACCGACGCCAGGGGAGGCACCGCGGCGATCGTCGGCGTCACCGCTGTGCGAGTCAAGCAGGACGCGGGCTATGACGAGTTCATCATGCAGTTCGACAGCCAGGTTCCCGCCTACACGGTCAAGCGGCAGGCCAAGCCGGTGTTCGTGCAGGGCGGCAGCGGGCAATCGATCACACTCAGCGGCACCTCCGGCGTGCTCGTGAGCGTCCGCACGGCCAGCCAGAGCGCCACCTACGTCGGGCCCACGGACTTCACGCAGGCCGGCTTTCCGATCATCAAGGAGGCCCGGCTCACCGAGGACTTCGAGGGCACCGTCGCGTGGGGGCTCGGACTGGGATCGCCGGCGTGCATGCGCGTGTTCACCATCACCGGCCCGGCGCGGTTGGTCATCGACTTCGCCAGTTCGTCCAGCTAGAGAAATGAGCGGGGGTCCCCGCAGGTACCCGGCCTAGCGGCCGGGCAAGCGCCGCTGCTCTCTTTCCCGCGGTAAATCTGTATTAGAGTTCGGCGGCAAT